>CABEDL010000110.1_pt1 | contig 27133 bp, 21 predicted proteins | sample 3422981 | NCBI WGS metagenome assembly CABEDL01 (sample SAMEA5534329, study PRJEB31848) | metagenome | biome: tundra; feature: field; material: soil | place: USA | collected 2013-05 | depth 0.15 m
GTCGAGACTCACATCTCCCGTCTGCGCGCAAAGCTGGGCACGGCGGCCTTCATTCGTACGGTGCGCGGCCTGGGCTATCGCCTGGATGAGCTCGGAGACGCACCTCGATGATGACGATTCGCCGGCGCCTGCTGCTGCTGCTGCTGCCGGCCCTGGCCATCCTGATGCTGATCGGCGGCGTGGTCGATTACTGGGTGGCCGTCGCCACGACCCGCAACGCCTACGACCGAGCACTCGCCAACACGGCCTTTGCGCTGGCCGGAACGCTTCGCGTCGAGAACCAGCGGCTGCGGTTCAGCCCGCCGGCCGCCGGCAGCACGCTCGACGGCAGCACGATCTACGCGATCACCGGCCCCGACCGCGAATGGGTCGCCGGCACGCCGCAATTGCCTGCATCGGCGCCGGCAGCGGGCCGGGCAGTCGGACGCGCGACGTTTTGGGACGCGGCACTCCAGGGCCAACGCTGGCGTGTGGCAAGCATCCTGGCGCCGACCGCGGTCGGGCCGGTGCAGATTGCGGTGGCCGAGACCCTGGACCGGCGCGCGCGCACGCAGCAGGTCATGTTGATCGGCAAGCTGCTGGTGGACTTCGCCGAGCTTGATCTCACGCTGCTGTTGGTCTGGATCGCGGTGTACTACGGCCTGCAGCCGTTGGATCAGCTCACCCGCCAGGTCGAGGGACACTCGACGCGCCAGTTGCGGCGTTTCGATGAGGCACAAGTCCCGGGGGAGCTGCGCTCGGTGATCGTGGCGTTCAATCGTGTGCTCGAGCTATTGCACGATGCCGCCCAGGCGCAGCAGCGCTTCGTCGCCGATGCCGCCCACCAGATGCGCACGCCGGTCGCGGGCCTGTTGGCGCAGCTCGAGCTGCTATTGCACGAGCCGCAAGCGACGGCCGTGGCAGCGCAGCTCGGCGCGGTCCAGCGCGGTATTCAACAATTGGCGCGTTCGGCCAATCAACTGCTGTCGCTGGCCCGGGCCGAGCCGGTTTCGGCGCTGCACGAGAATTTCAAGCCCGTGGCGCTCAAACCTCTGGTCGAGCAACTGGTCGAGCGCCACATCGATCGAGCGGATAAGGCCGGTATTGATCTCGGCGCCGAGACCCTGGCAGTCACTGTGACCGGCGATGCCGGGTTGCTCGAGGATCTGCTGGAGAATCTGATCGACAATGCTCTCAAGTACGCGCCGAGCGGCGGGCGCGTCACCGTGCGCGACGGTCTGGAGGGGCCGGCGCCGTACCTCGAAGTGGAGGATGATGGCCCGGGCATCCCGGAAGCCGAGCGAGCGCGGGTACGCGAGCGTTTCTACCGGTTGCCGGGCTCCTCTGGGATCGGCTGCGGCCTCGGACTGGCCATCGTCGATGAGATTGCGCGTGTGCACGGCGCGGCATTCAGCATCGGCGGCGGCGCCCACGGACGGGGCGCACGCATGCGGGTGCGCTTCAATGCTGCGGCATAGGCTCGGCGACTGTGAGCTGCGTCGCAAATCGGAGCATGGGCCGCCGTCAGCCAGCTTGGCGCAAGCTCCGCTGCGTATGGTGGCGTCCCATGGATAGTCGGTCTCATCGGCGCACGAGTCGCGGCATCACGCTGCTGGAGATGGTGTCCGTAATGGCCATCATGGCGATTCTGATGACGATCGCGATTCCCTCGTACAAGTACGTGACCAACAGCAATCGCATCGCTGCCGAAGTCAACGGCCTGCTCGGCGATATGCAGTTCGCGCGGGGCGAGGCGATCAAAGAGGGTCAGACCGTCACCGTTTGCGTGTCGAACGATGGCGCGACCTGCTCGCGCAACACCTCCTGGAATACGGGTTGGATCGTATTCTCCGACGTCAACTCCGATCAAACTGTCGACCCCAACGATACGGTGTTGCGCGTACAAGCTGCCTTTTCGAGCACCGATACCTTTTTGGCCAACAACACCATTTCGGCCGTCACTTTCAATCGCGAAGGCTTTGCTTCCGCGAACGGTACCGGTCTCGCCGGCGGCGCTGCGCTGATCACGCTGCACGCGACGCCGTTCGATAACGATTCGACGCGCTGCCTGTCGATGAACATGGTCGGGATGATGGCGGTACAAACCACACGAACCGCGGGCGGAGCCTGCCTATGACGCGGTCGCAACGAACCCGCGGCTTCAGCCTGATCGAAGTGCTGGTGTCGCTGATCATCATCGCCGTCGGCCTGCTCGGCATTGCCAAGATCCAGGCTTTGGCCTATTCCAGTACCGGTACCGCGAGCCTGCGCTCATTGGCCGCGATCGAGGCCTCGAGCCTGGCCTCGGCCATGCGCGCCAATCGCAGCTATTGGACTGCGCCCCTAACACCGCTGCTGATCAACGTCACCGGCGCCAACGTGGCGCCCAGCGATGCCACATTGCTCGGCGTGAACAATTGCAACGCCGCCAACGGTGGCGCGTCCTGCGGGCCCAATGCATTGGCCGGCTACGATCTGCAGACGTGGGCCACCGCGCTCAACGCGTCGCTGCCGGCTGCTACCGCTCTCATCGGCTGCCCGACGCCGATACCGGCCACCAACCCGGTCGGCTGCACGATCCAGATCAGCTGGGTTGAGCGCAGCACCGGTATCAATGCCCAGTCGGTGGCGTCGGTGGCTACCACGATGGCGGCGCCGACCTACATCCTGTACGTGGAGCCCTAGGGTTATGAAGCGCGCACAGAACGGCTTCACGATGGTTGAGATGCTGGTCGCTCTGCTGATCGGGCTGTTCCTGCTCGGCGGCCTGCTGACGCTGGTCCAGGACAACAAGCGCACGTTCATGACCCAGGGCAATTTGTCGCAGCTTCAGGACAGCGAACGTCTTGCCATGACGATGATGACCGACGTGATTCAGGCCACCGGCTATTTTCCGAATCCGACCCTCAATACCGCCGCCTCGGTGCTACTCGCCGCCGGTTCACCCTCCGGGGCACTGGCACAGGGACAGGCCATGATCGGAACCTACAGCGCGGTGGCGCCCGGTGACACGATCACTGCGCGTTATGCGACCGCGAACCGCGACGGCATCCTCAATTGCACCGGTGCCTCCAATACTTCCGGTGGGACCGCCACCTACAGCAATACCTTCAGTGTGGTGGTCAATGCCGCGGGCGTCAGTCAGCTCGTGTGCACCATGAATGGCACGCAGTATCCGCTGGTCAGCGGCGTCACCCAGCTCGGCTTGCTGTATGGCGTCAACACCAGCGGCGCCGGCAACAATGTCGACACCTACATGCGGGCGGATCAGGTCAGCGCGTTGGGGGACTGGAACAATGTCCTGTCGGTGCAGCTCACGCTGTGGTTCAACAATCCGCTGTACGTCGCCGGCGGCACAGGGCAAGCGCAATACATCTCCTTCCAACGCAATGTCGCCATCATGAGTACAACCGGGATTTAACGATGAAGCAGCCGCGGCATAACCTTCGCTCGGGCCAGAACGGGATAGTGCTGATCTCCAGCCTGCTGCTGTTGCTGGTCGTCACGATCATGGCGCTGAGCATGTTCCGCAGCTTTGGCATCCAGGAGAAGATTGCCGGGAACACGCGCGAGAAGCAGCGTGCGCTGCAGGCCGCGATCAGTACCCAGCAATTCGCGGAATGGTGGCTCGCCAACCAGAGCGAGGCGCCGCGCGCGGTCAGTCAGGGTGTCGCCTCCTCCGCCGACATCGTCTGCCCCAATACCCTGCTCGATGCGAATCTGGGTCAGGGCCAGATTTGCCTCAACACCGTGCTCGTCGCGACCGGCCTTGCAAGCGTCGCGACCTGGCCGACCTTCAACACGAAATACGGCGTCGCCTATACACCCCCCGGATTTAATTTCACCGGCACGGTCACCAATCCATTTATCAATGACATTTATTTCGGCAGACCCCGTTTTTACATCAGCGACATCGGCCCGTTGGCGACCGGTCGCGGCGAGGTCTATCAAGTCGATGCCTACAGTTATGGCCTGAGCCCCAGCACGCTGGCCGTCGTCGAGAGCACCGTGGCAGTGACCTGCAAAGTGTGCAACGTGGGAGGATTGTGATGAATACCAAGATTCGCATCAAGATTCGCATCGCGGCGATGGTGGCCGCGGCGCTCAGTGGCCTGGTCGCAGGCAACACTTCGGCGCAAAACAGTTTTATCGAGGATTTCACCGGCGGCACGACCGCCAACGATTGGTATTATTTCAATGGCGCCTGTCTGACCGCCGGCATCAATGCCGGGACCGGCGCTACGGGCGTGACGCCCGGCAAAGTGCCCTCGTGTGCCAGCATTGCGAACTCCTACTACGCGCAACAGGCCGACGGAGATCCGGTGCTCGTGGGCGGCTTTAGCGGCACATTGCCCGACCCGATCGGTAACGGCGCCTTGCGCTTCACCAACGGCCGCCCGTACGGCCATCAAGAAAACGGTGCGATCGTGTCCAATCGCACCTTCAACGCCGGCGATGGCGTGGACATCACCTTCAAGACGGTGACCTACCTCGGCGACTCCGGCGGCGCAGGCGGTGACGGCGCCGATGGTTTGAGTTTCTACTTGCTGGACGCCACTCAACCGTACGAGACCCCGGGTCCGGGCAATACGATTTGGAATGGCATCGGCTCCTGGGGTGGAAGCTTGGCCTATACCTGTTCGAACTCGAACGGGCCGTACGACGGCGTGGTGGGCGGTTATGTCGGGCTCGGCATCGACGAATTTGGAAATTTCCTGAACGGCAGCACTCTCGAGCCTGGCTACATCGGTGCTAGGGCCACCGGTGACAACACCGCGCTAGGTTATGGCTACCTGCCGGGGCGCATCGGCATGCGTGGTGCGGGCAGCATTTCCTGGGCCTATCTCAATAGCACGGATGCGGCCGATTATCCGCCCGGCCTGACCGCCGCGCAGCGGCAGGCCGCGGTCAAGGCCACCTGCCAGACCGGAACGATTTGGAACTACTCGGCGCCGGCGAACCCGGTCAACACCGGTACCGCGATCGCCGACTATGCGCCCATCGTCGGCGCCTACTCGGTGTTGCCGACCACAGGGCCCGGGGCGATCCAGATCGCCAACGAAGCGACCACGACGCGGCCCGATGGCATAAACGTCCAGAACGTATTCCTGTACGACCTCAAGATCACACAGGATGGGCTGTTGAGCCTGGCCTACAGCGCCAATGGCGGCGCATTCTCGACCGTCATCAGCAATCAGAACATTACGGCCACGAACGGCGCACTACCGGGCCTCTTGCGCTTCGGCTTCGCCGGCTCGACCGGCGGTGATACCAACGTCCACGAGATCCTGTGCTTCAAGGCGGTGCCCGTGGCCCAGTCGGCCACCTCCGCGAGCGGCGACGAAAAGCAGACCTCGGAGGTCCAGACCACCTCACAGGCCTATTTTGCGTTCTACAACCCGAACAACTGGACGGGAACGGTCACGGCGTACCCATTGCAGGACACCGGCGGCATCCTGACCCTCCTTCCTCAGGCCAACTGGGACGCCCAGTGCGTGCTGACCGGTACCGGCGCAACGGGCTGCGCCACGACCGGCGCGCCCGGCCCCACGCCTCGGGAGGCTCCGGCCTCGCGCGTCATGTTGACCTGGAACGGCACCGACACGGCCATCAATGTGGGCACGGTCGGCATTCCGTTCGAGTGGGGGAGCCTCACGAATGCCGAGCAGAACACGCTCGATGCGGGCGATGCCAGCGTGACGCCGAATCGATTGGGTTATCTGCGTGGCGATCGCGTCAACGAGATCAACACTTTCGGTACCGGGCTGTATCGCGCACGCGCGGGAGTGCTGGGCGATATCGTCGATTCGAGCCCGACCTGGGTGGGACCGCCCAATGCGCCCTACGTGATGACCTGGAAGGACAATCTCAAGCCGGCGACCGGCATGCCGGAGAACTCAGGCCAAAGTTATCTGGGTTTCCTGAACGCCGAACAGGGGCGTCTGAACGTGGTCTACACCGGCGCCAACGATGGCTTCTTGCACGGCGTCAGAACCGGTTCGGAGGATTTCGCCGGCAACGTGATCAACAACCGCGCGACACCCAATGACGGACTGGAGGTCCTCGCCTATATGCCGGGCGCAGTGCTGAACACTATTCACAACCCGACCACTCCTAGCCTGGATTATTCCAGTACCCAGTACGCCCACAACTTCTTCGTCGACGCCACCCCGGCTGCGGGCGACGTGTTCTACGGCGGCGCCTGGCATACCTGGCTCATCGGCGGCTTGGGCGCCGGCGGAGCTGTCATTTACGCGCTCGATGTCACCAACCCCACCCCGGCGAACTACATCGAGGGCAATGCAGCCACCATCGTCAAGGGCGAATGGAGCTCGGCGACGATTGTCTGCGCCAACGTCGCGAACTGCGGCAGTAATCTCGGCAACACCTATGGCACGCCGGAGATCCGTCGGTTCCACAACGGCATGTGGGGCGCGATCTTCGGCAACGGCTATGGCAGCGCCAGCGGCGATGCGGGTATCTTCGTGATGACGCTGGATCCTGCGACCGCCGCCGCGACCTTCTATTACTTCAGCACCAATACGGCCGGCGGCAATGGCATCGGCTACGTGGCCGCCGCTGACCTGGATGGCGATCACATCACCGACTACGTGTACGCCGGCGATCTACAGGGCAATCTGTGGCGCTTCGATCTGACCAACGCCTCGCCGAACAACTGGGCGCTTACCCCAGGACCCTTGTTCAAGACTCCGGCCGGCCAGCCGATCACGACCCGGCCGGTTCTCGCCTCAGGGATCGTGGCCGGCACCGTGCCGCAGCTCATGGTTGCCTTTGGCACTGGCCAGCGCACCCAATTCACCAACATCAGTGCTGCCAGCTATATCAGTGGCACACAGAGTCTTTACGGCGTGTGGGACTGGAACATGAGCGGCTGGAATGCGCAAAGTCCTGCCACCTACGCCAGCCTGACTGCGGGGCAGGCCGGCGCCGCCACCAGGCTGGTGGCGCCTTATGTGCTGGGTCAAGCGAACCTCGTGCAGCAGAACATGACGATCCTAACCCCCGCGACCGGAAACGTCGATGTCACCAACAACCCGATCACCTGGGAACAATGTAATCCGAGCTGCAATGCCGGCCAGTTCGGCTGGTTCGCCAATTTGCCCGGCTCTCAGCTCCAGCCCAAAGGCGCACCCCAGGTTGTCGAGCAGGTCGTGTCGAACCCGAACCTGTATGAGAGCGCCTTCATCGTGAACTCGACGATTCCGGCCAGCAACCTGCCGCTGGCGTGCTCGCAGCCCGTTACCGACGAGGGCGTGCTGTATGTGCTGTCGATGCTCACGGGCGGCACGTTCGCGAGCGGCGGATCGGGTGGCTCGACCACGTTCGCCAGCGCATTCGTGAACTACAAGGACACGCAGCTGGCAGGCTTGGGGCTCAATCAGACCGGTTCGGTCACGGTCGTGAACACCATTGAGGGCACGACCTGGGTGATCGGCCAGGACATTGCCCCGCCGGCCGGCGCGCCCGGCCAGGTGACGCAAATTGCGTTGCCGTTGAACACGACGACCAGCCGTATGACCTGGGTCGAATTGCGATAGCTGCCGGAGCAGCACCCCTATGCCAATGCGTAACACGTCGCAGAGAACCAGCTCAGCCGGCTTCACGTTGATCGAGCTCATGATCACGGTCGTCATCGCCACCGTTCTGATCACGATTGCGATTCCGGCCTACAACGGCGAGATCCGCAAGTCGCGGCGAACGGACGCCAAGACCGCGCTGCTGGATCTGGCCGGACGCGAAGAACGCTTCTATAACACCAACAATACCTACAGTAGCCTGCCTTCCGACTTGGGCTACAACGCCACCGCGCGAGCGTTTCCAATGCCCGTCGGCAACGGCTATTACCAGGTCAACGTCGTAGTCACCCCCGCCGCCGGCATTGTTGGGCCGACCTATACGATCACGGCGGTGCCGCTTACCGCCGATCAGCTCAATGACACGCAGTGCCTGCTCTTTACGCTGACCAACACGGGCGCACAAACCGCCACGAACGCGAGCTGCTGGCAATGAGCTGACCACGGGAGCCTAACATCCCGCCTTTGGTGTAACCTCTCGCCATGAGCCGCAGCCGCGGCGGATTGCGGGATGATCGGCAAGCACAACATTTTTCTGATCGGGCCGATGGGTTCCGGCAAGACCGCGGTCGGCAGATATCTTGCGCGCCTACTCGACTATCCGTTCCTGGACAGCGACCATGAGATCGAGCGGCGCACGGGCGCCGATATTCCGCTGATCTTCGAGCGCGAAGGCGAGGCGGGTTTCCGCCACCGCGAGCGCGAGGCGATCGCCGAGCTCAGTGCCCGAACGCGCATCGTCCTGGCCACCGGCGGCGGCGCGGTGCTCGATGCCGACACGCGCCGCGACCTCAAGCTTCGCGGCTGGGTGGTCTACCTCGAGACCTCGGTGGCGCAGCAGGCGCAACGGGCTGGACGCACGCGGCATCGCCCGCTGCTTCACGGCGCCGATCCGGCACAGCGCCTGGGTGAGCTGCTGGGTGTGCGTGAGCCGCTCTACCAGGAGATTGCCGATTTGACGGTCTCGACCGATCGCCGTCGCGTGCCCTCAGTGGCTGAATTCATTGCGCAGAAGTATCGCGAGTCGCTGCAACCGGTTTCGGCCGGTGCCGCGGCGGAAGATTCATGCAGACACTGACCGTCAATCTGGGCGAACGCTCGTATCCGATCCTGATCGGTTCCGGCTTATTGCGTTCGCCGACATTGCTCGCCTGCCATATTCCCGCCGGCGAGCTGCTGCTGGTCAGCAACACGATCGTGGCGCCGCTGTATGCCGAGCGCCTCAAGAGCGCGCTGCCGGGGCGCCGCATGATCGAGCTGATCCTACCCGATGGCGAGGCGCACAAGACGCTCAGCACAGCGAGCCGGATGTTCGATGTGATGATCGCCAACCGTCTGGGACGCGACGCGGTGATTGTGGCGCTCGGCGGCGGTGTCATCGGCGATCTGGCCGGCTTCGTCGCCGCCTGCTATCAGCGCGGCATAGATTTCGTGCAATTGCCGAGCACGCTGCTGGCCGACGTGGATGCATCGGTCGGCGGCAAGACCGCGGTCAACCATCCGGGCGGCAAGAACATGATCGGCGCCTTCCACCAGCCGCGCGCAGTCATCATCGACACCGACCTGCTCGCGAGCCTGGCCGAACGCGAGTTGCGTGCGGGACTCGCGGAAGTGATCAAGTACGGCCTGATCTGGGATGCGGCATTTTTCGATTGGATCGAGGCCCATATCGATGAACTGCTGGCCCGTGATCCGGCCGCGCTGGCACACGCGATCTACCGCTCCTGTCAGATCAAGGCGGAGATCGTCAGCCATGATGAGCGCGAGCAGGGCGAGCGCGCCCTGCTGAATTTTGGCCATACCTTCGGGCATGCGATCGAAGCGGCCACCGGCTATGTCGAATGGCTGCATGGGGAAGCGGTGGGCTTAGGCATGGTGCTCGCGGCGGATCTGTCGCAGCGCCTGGGCCAGCTCGATCCGACCGAGCTGCGGCGGCTCGTGGCGCTGCTTAAGCGCGCCGGCCTGCCGGTGGATGCGCCGCGCATCGGTGCCGAGCGGGCGTTCGACTACATGCGGGTCGATAAGAAGGTGAAGTCCAGGCGCGTGCGCCTGGTGCTGCTGCGCGGGATCGGCAAGGCGGCCATGACCGGCGAGTATCCGGACTCGGCCCTGCAGGGCACGCTGGCGGCTCATTTCGGCCGCGCCAGTGACATGGCACCATGAGCGACGGCGGCCTCGCGCCCTACGCCGCGCATGACACGCACTCCCGCGGCCGCCGGTACGCTGAGCCGCCGCCGGAATATCGCAGCGAGTTCCAGCGCGATCGCGATCGCATCATTCATTGCAATGCCTTTCGTCGCCTGGCCTACAAGACCCAGGTATTCGTCAACCACGAAGGCGATCTGTACCGAACGCGGGTGACCCACTCGATCGAAGTGGCGCAGATCGCCCGCTCCGTCGCCCGCGCGCTCGAGCTGAACGAAACGCTGACCGAAGCCATCGCACTGGCCCATGATCTCGGCCACACGCCCTTCGGCCATGCCGGTCAGGATGCGCTCAATCACTGCATGCTCGACTACGGCGGCTTCGAGCACAACCTGCAGTCACTGCGCACGGTCGATGAGCTCGAGGAGCGCTATGCGCTGTTTTCGGGCCTGAATCTGACCTTCGAATGTCGCGAGGGCATTCTCAAGCACTGCGCGCTGTCCAAGGCCCGCGAGCTCGGTGATGTCGGCCAGCGCTTCCTGCAGCGGCGCCAGCCTGGACTCGAAGCGCAGCTCGCCAATCTCGCCGACGAGGTCGCCTACAACAATCATGACGTCGATGATGGCATCCGTGCCGGCCTGATCACACTTGAAGAGGTCGCGCAGGTGCCATTGGTCGGAAGGCAGTTTCAGGAAGTGCAGCGGCTCTACCCGCAACTTCAGGGCCGCCGGCGCGTGCACGAGACGGTTCGGCGCTTGGTCAACACCCAGGTGATCGATGTGATCCAATGCAGCATGGAGCGGCTGCGCACGGCGGCGCCCGCCGACATCGATGGCGTGCGCGCGCACCCGCAGGCGCTGATCGGCATGAGCGACGCGATGCGCGCCGCGAACGTCGAGCTCAAGCAGTTTCTGCACGAGCACGTGTATCGGCATCAGCGCGTGCTGCGCATGACGCTCAAGGCCAAACGCGTCGTCCAGGAGCTGTTCGAGGCGTTCACGAGCGAGATCAGGCTGATGCCGGCCGAATATCGCGACAGCGCCGAGCGCGCCGAGGCACGCGATGGCATCGCCGGGCGCGCACGCACGGTCGCCGATTACATCGCCGGCATGACCGATCGCTACGCGATTCTCGAGCATCGCCGACTGTTCGACCCGGCGGCGCGCACGTGATGACGGAAGCAATCGCGGTAGTATTTGATCATCGCCTATCGCTCACGGAGATGAAAATGCGAAGCCCAGTCTCTCCCGCAGAACGGTTAATCGTTGCGTTGGATGTTGACTCGCGCGAACAGGCTCTAGCACTCGTGCGCACGCTGGGAAATGACGTCACGTTCTACAAAGTGGGGCTACAGCTCTTCATGGAGAGCGGTCTTCATATTGTCAAACAACTGGTGGGTCTCGGCAAGAAGGTGTTTTTGGACCTGAAAATTGACGATACACCGCGTACCGTCAGAGAGGCAGTCAGAAATGCCGCGATTGCCGGCGTCGAACTCTTTACGTTGCAAGGCAATGCCGATACGGCCGAAGCAGCTAAACTTGGCCGAGGCGATAGATCTTCTCCGAAATTCTTGCAGGTCACCTTGCTGTCGAGTTGGGACAATGCCGACTTGACAGAGCATCTTCACGCGCCGTCCAAGTCTCAAGGGCAAATCGATCTAGACGAGTTTGTGCTGCGTCGGAGCGAAAGGATCCTAGCGTCAGGTTGCGATGGTGTCATCGCCTCGGGTTCTTCAGTTAATAAACTGCGCAAGAAATATCCTGATCTTCTGATTGTGACGCCTGGCATCAGGCCCGCTGGAGCCGCCGCCGACGACCACAAAAGATTGCTGACTCCGTCAGAAGCGATACGTGCGGGCGCGAATTATCTTGTTGTGGGGCGGCCCATTCGCGACTCGAATGATCCCAACGGGACGGCCGCCAGGATTCAAGACGAAATAGCTCGTGCACTGGCTAACGAAGCAGCCTAAGCCTGCCTGTAGTGCCGACTGCTCCGGAACCTAAGCGTCTGCCGCCGGGTGCGTTTTCGCGAGCTCATCGCGCAGCGCGCGCCGCAGGATCTTGCCGACGTTGCTCTTGGGCAGTTGCTCGCGGAAATAGACGGCATGGGGCCGCTTGTAGCCCGTCAGATACTGGTGGCAATAGTCTTTGATGCCCCGTTCGGTCAGCGCCGGATCCTTGCGCACCACGAACACCGCCACGACTTCACCCGAATGCTCATCGGCTTGCGCCACGGCGGCGACTTCGAGCACGCCGGGGCAGTGCGCCACCACGTCCTCGACCTCGTTCGGGTACACGTTGAAACCCGAGACGTTGATCATGTCCTTCTTGCGGTCTTGGATGTAGACAAAGCCGAGCTCATCAATGCGGCCGATGTCGCCGGTGCGCAGCCACCCTTCGGGCAGCATGACTTTCGCCGTCTCCTCGGGTTGATTCCAATAGCCGCGCATGACCTGTGGTCCGCGCAGGCAGATCTCACCGACGCCGCCTGGCGCTAACTCTCGACCCTCATCGTCGCGGATCGTCACTTCGGTGGACGGCACCGGCAAGCCGATCGAGCCGGTGAACTTGGCATAGGGGCCGATGAGCGGGTTGACGCAACCCACTGGCGAGGCCTCGGTCAGTCCCCAGCCCTGCGTGACCACGCAGCCCGTGATCTCCTTCCAGCGTGCCGCGACCGAGCTTTGCAGCGCCATGCCGCCCGCGACCGTCGCCACCAGGCGCGAGAAGTCGATGTCGTTGAAGCCCGGCGTATGCATCAGCGCATTGAACAGCGTGTTGACACCCATGAAGAACATCGGCTTGTTGCTCTGCAGATCCTTGACGAAGGCCGGGAAGTCGCGCGGATTGACGATCAGCAAGCCGGTGCCGCCGAGGGAGGCGAACAGCAGGCAATTCGCGGTCAATGAAAAAATATGATAAAGCGGCAATGCGCAAATGAAGGTCGCGGTCTCGAGCGCGACCTGCTGGAACCAGGCGCGGGACTGCAGCACATTGGCCACCATGTTGCCGTGCGTGAGCATCGCAGCCTTGGCGATTCCGGTCGTGCCGCCGGTGTATTGCAGGTAAGCCAGGTCCGCGTGATCCAGGCTCACAGGCAGCAGGGACAATGCGCGCCCCTGTTTGAGCACCGCACGGAAGCTGCGGGCCTCGTCGATGTGCCAGCGCGGCACCTTCTTATGCACGTGGCGCAGCACCGCGTTCACGATCAGACCCTTCGGCCAGCGCAGCTGATCGCCGACGCCCGTGACGATGACCTGGCGCACGCTCGTCGCCGGCAGCGCCTGCTCGAGCGTGGCGGCGAAGTTCTCCAGCACCACCACTGCGACCGCGCCCGAATCCTTGAGTTGATGCTCGAGCTCGGTGGCGGTGTACAGTGGATTGGTATTCACGATCACGAGTCCGGCGCGCAGCGCGCCGAACATCGCGATCGGGTACTGCAGCACATTGGGCAGCATGATCGCGATGCGATCGCCCGATTTGAGTCCGGCTCGGTGCTGCAGCCAGGCGCCGAAGGCGCGCGAGCGCGCATCGAGCTCGCGGTAGCTCAACGCCGTACCCATGCAGTGATAGGCGACGCGATCGGCATAGCGCTCGCAGGCACCCTCGATCAATGCCTTGAGCGAGTCGATTGCGAACACATCCACTTCGGCGGCTACGCCCGGCGGATACTGTCCCAACCAGATCTTATCCATGGCTTCAATCCCCCCGATGCACCGCCGCGGCTGCGCGTAGCAATGGCACCAGTCTGGGCCAGACATTGTCCAGCAACAACGGCTGTCCCTGCTCGTTGGGATGCAGGCCGTCCGCCTGCATCAGGCCGGGGGTCAAGGCCACATTCTCGAGCAGGAAGGGCAGCAGCGCGATGTGGTGAGTGGCGGCCAGCTCCTGGTACATCGTCATGAAGCCGGTGGTGTAGCGCTCGCCGTAGTTGGGCGGCATGCGCAGACCCAGCAGCAGCACCGCGACGTGGTAACTGTGCAGCAACGTGATCATCTTATCGAGGTTCTCGCGCGTGCCGGTCAGCGGCAGGCCGCGCAAGCCGTCATTGGCGCCGAGCTCGAGCAGCACGATGCGCGGCTGCTGCACGGCCAGGGCACGCGGCAGGCGTGCGAGCCCGCCATCGGTGGTCTCGCCGCTGACGCTGGCGTTCACGACGCGGAATCCGTACCCTTCATGCTCGATCTTTTGCGCCAGCAGGCTCACCCACCCCTGTTCGACACGGATGCCATAGCCGGCGCTGAGGCTGTCGCCGAATACCAGGACGACCGGCGCCTGCGTTGGCGCCGCGCCCGCGCCCGCAGCCGCAGCCGGAGCAGCAGCCGGCACAGTGACCAGCCATGCCATCAGGATGCCAATGACGCGCGACATCGTTCTCGAAGCCCGAAATGTGAGCAAGCAGGTTAGCAGCCCGGAAGGGCCGCTGACCATCGTGCGCGACATTTCCCTGATCGTGAACGCGCGCGAGTCGATTGCCATCGTGGGTCCCTCGGGTGCCGGCAAGTCGACGCTGCTGGCGCTGCTCGCCGGGCTCGATCAACCGAGCTCGGGGGAAGTGTGGTTGGCCGGAAGCAATCTATCGGTGCTCGATGAAGACCACCGCGCGCGTCTGCGTGCGCAGCGCGTCGGGTTCGTGTTTCAGTCGTTCCACCTGGTGCCCTCGCTGACCGCCGTGGAGAACGTCATGCTGCCGCTTGAGCTCGCCGGCCGGCGCGACGCGCGCGTGGCCGCCGGTGAAATGCTCGCGCGCGTGGGCCTGGGCGGGCGCCTGGGTCATTATCCACGGCAACTCTCGGGTGGCGAGCAGCAGCGCGTGGCGCTGGCGCGCGCTTCGGTTGGATCGCCAGCGGTGCTGTTCGCCGATGAGCCCACCGGAAATCTTGACACCGTGACCGGCGCGCGCATCGCGCAATTGCTGTTCGAGCTCAACACCGGCTCGGAGACGACTCTGGTGCTGGTCACGCACGACCGGTCACTCGCCGCGCGCTGCGGCCGCGTGCTGACCATGGATGCGGGCACGATGCGGGCCGAGGGCGAAGCCTATGCGTAGCCTGGTGTTGGCCGTGCGCGCGTTGCGCCGTGAATGGCGCTCGGGCGAGCTCGCGGTATTGTGGCTGTCGCTGAGTGTCGCGGTCGCGGCCCTGTGCGGCGTCGGCTTCCTGGTCGATCGCATCGGCCGCGCGGTGGCGGCGCAGGCCAGCGAAGTGCTCGCGGCCGACCTGCGGGTCGAATCCGATCTGCCGATCGCAGCCGCCGATGCGGCCAAGGCGCACTCGCTGGGGCTGTCGAGCGCGCGCCTGACGATGACGCTGTCAGCCATATTCAATGGCGATAGCAATCAGCTCGCCGACGTGCGCGCGGTCAGCAGCGGCTACCCGCTGCGCGGCCGCTTGACCATCGCGGATCGAGCGTTCACCGCCGGCGCGCAGACCACACTGATTCCGGCGCCTGGGGAGGCGTGGCCGGATTCGAGACTCGCGGCAGCGCTCGGCGCCACGATCGGTAGCGAGCTCAGCGTCGGTTCGCGCACGCTGCGCGTGACACGCATCCTGATCTCGCGGCCGGACCAGAACTCGACCTTCGTCGAGTTCGCCTCGGCACTGCTGATCAACGACGCCGATCTGCCCTCGACCACGCTGATCCAGCCCGGCAGCCGCGTCAATTACGCTCTGCTGCTCGCCGGCTCGAGCTCGCAGCTGGAGGCCTTTCGTCGCTGGCACGGCGCGCAGGACTTCGGCAAGGAGCGCATCGCGGATCTGGCCGAGGCCAGCCCGCAGATCGGTGAGGCGAGCCGCCGCGCCGCGCGCTTTTTGTCACTGGCGAGCCTGGTGGCGGTGTTGCTGTGCGCGGTGGCGATCGCGATGAGCGCACGCAGCTACGTGCGGCGCCACCTGGACGTGGTCGCGCTGATGAAAACACTGGGCGCCTCGCGCCGCATGGTGCTCGCCGTGCACCTGTGGCAGTTGCTGGTGCTGGCCATCGCCGCGAGCGTGATCGGTACCGGCGTCGGCTGGCTCACACAGTTGTGGCTGGTGCGCGTGCTGCGGGGACTGCTGCGCGGGGACTTGCCGCCGGCCGGCCCGTGGCCGGCGCTGGTCGGCTTCATCATCGCGCTGGCGATGCTCGCCGGATTTGCACTGCCGCCATTGCTGCAGCTCACACAAGTGCCGGCGCTGCGGGTACTGCGGCGGGATGTGGGGCCGCCATCGCCGCGGCTGTGGAGCGCGGCGGCGCCGGTGGTGCTCGCGATCGCTGGCGTGGTCTATGCGGCGCTCGGCGATGCCACCTTAAGTTTCTGGTTCGTGCTTGGGCTCGGCGCGGCGGTACTGGTGCTGGCCCTCGCGGGTAGCGCGCTCGTGAGCCTGGCCGCGCGCGTGCGTGGCAACGCCGGCGCCGCCTGGCGCTACGGCGTGGCTAATCTGGCGCGTCGGCGCGCGGAAGGCATTGCGCAGATCGTGGCCTTCGGGCTCGGTCTGATGCTGCTGCTGGCGCTCGCGATCCTGCGCAATGACCTGGTCACCGACTGGCAGGCGAGCCTGCCGGCCGATGTGCCGAACTACTTCTTCGTCAACATTCCCCCGGATCAGCGCGAGGCCTTCCAACAGGAGCTGCGCACCCAAGGCGCCAGGCTCGAGCGCATGCTGCCGATGATCCGGGGCCGGCTGGTGTCGATCAACGACCAGCCGATCGCCACGCGTCACCTCGCCGGGCGACTCGACGGACGGCGCGGCCGCGGCTTTGCCGAGCGCGAGCAGAACCTGACCTGGTCCAGCGAACTCGGTGACGACAATCGCATCGTCGAAGGCCAGTGGTGGACAGCAACGCAGTATGGCCAGCCGCTGGTCTCGCTGGCGGTCGAGTACCAGGATTCGTTGGGCCTCAAGCTCGGGGACAAGCTGCGCTTCGATGTCGCCGGCGAGCCGCTCGAAGTCACGGTGGCGAGTTTTCGCAAGGTGAAGTGGGACAGTTTCAAGCCGAATTTTTTTATTGAGTTTCCGCCTGGGCTGCTCGACGCGGCGGCGGGCACCTATATGACCAGCGCGTTTCTGCAGCCCACCAGCGGTGCGATGGCGCGGCTGGTGCACCGCTTCCCGGGGGTATCGATCTTCAACGTCGGGGATTTGCTGGCACAAGTGCGCGCCGTGATCGGCAAAGCGGTGACGGCGGTACAGAGCGTGTTCCTGTTTACGTTGCTGGCCGGCCTGACGGTGCTGTTCGCGGCGGTGCAAGCCAGTAGCGAAGAGCGGCGCTACGAGATTGCGATCCTGCGGGTGCTGGGCGCCGGACGCTCGATGATTTTCGCCAGCGTGCTGTCGGAATTCTCGCTGATGGGCGCTATGGCAGGTTTGATGGCCGCCACCGGGGCATCGCTGGGCGGCGCCTGGCTCGCGCACGCGCTCGAGCTCAATTACCGCTTCAATGCCACGCTCTGGGTCGTCGGCGTGCTCGCCTCGGTGCTGATCCTTGGGGCGGCCGGTGCGATCTCGACGCGATCGATGGTGCGCACGCCGCCGCGCACGGTGCTTTATTAGTGCGCAATCGCAATGCTCGCCCAGGCCTGCGGCACGGGCTCGCCGCGCCAGGTCAGACCGTCGATCGAGAGCTGATAGTCGCCGGGGCCGAGCGCTGAACTATTGAGTCCGAGGTGCAAGACGCCGTTGGAGTCTCGCAGCACGTTGTGCAGTACCGCCACGCGGCCCTGATTGACACGATCGACCGTGACACGGAAGGCTGTGAACGCCGACCAAGACACATCGATCTTCAGGTCCGCCATTTCCGCCTGCGGGCCACCGATCGTGATGAGGCTGCGTAGCGAGGGTGCGGTGCGATTCGGTATCAGCGTAATCGTGCGCGTCGACTTGGCGGGATCGAGCGCTTGCACGGCCACTTGCCGCTGCAGCGCGGCGATTGAATGATCGCGCGCGGCGAGCTTGCCGAACAGCACCAGCGCCAGAACGCTTAGCAAGAGCGCCAGCCCCGCCGCGCCGAGGATCACCGGCAATCGCTCCCACCAGGGTTTGGCACGGGCTTCCCAAGGTGGCGCGCGTCCGCCGGCCTCGAGCAGGCGCAGCGCGACATTGATGCGCTCGCTGAACCCGATCTCATCGAGCAGCTGCGGGTGCTCGCGGCAATAGCGCTCGAAATCCTGTGCGCCCTTGAGCGGCAGCCGGCCGCTCAGGTAACGCTCAATGATCTGGTTGTGCGCAATGAACTCGCGATCCATGGTCGGGGCGCCGTCGCCGCGCGCTTCCGCAGGGCTTATGTGCGCTGCTTGCATGGTCCGTATCGTGCCGCGATGAGCCGGCGGGGTGTACGCGACAGCTCACAGTTCCGCCGCTGCGAGCGCGGGTAGCGCGAACTGCGTCACAGTTTTCTGCCGCTGCAGGGCGGCCCAGCGACGTGGAACCGCTACAGTAGCCGGTGGAGGAGCTTTGACGAAAACCAAACCCGATCAGCCTAAGCGCTCTGAGCGGCATTCCGGCGGCGCGCGCCACGACGCGCGTGGACACGCGGTCTGGCAGTGGGCCGCGGATACGGCGCGGCACCTTGCGATTTCGACCTCACAGGTGCTGCGCCGGCTCGATCACCATGGCCTGTCGCTGCAGGATGAAACACCGCCTGCCAGGGGCAAGGTGCCGGACAGACCGAAGGGGTCCGTGCCGAGCGGGTCAGTGACAGGCGCAGGGTTCAACCCCTACGAGGGCCGCCCAGCACCGCGGGCGACCCGCAGCACCAATGCCGCCCGCAGTACCGCTGCGGCCCCTAAGGCCCGCTCGCCAGCGTCAGCGCCTTCCGATTCCTCGTGGTGGCGCCGGCTATTCCGACGCGACTAGATCGGTCGGCGAACTCGATACCGGCGGAGGCCAGCCAGCGCGCCGTGGCGGTGTGCTTGACCCCCTTGGCTACGCAATACAGACCCAGCACCCGCGCCGCCTTGACGATCGCGGACACGTTGGCGTGCGCGAATTTCTCGGTCAGTACGCTCGCGGTCAACGCGGCGTCGAGCTTCAGACAGCGCAGCGCGCTCGAGCGCAGCAAGGCGAAGCCGGAACGGGTGAGGTTGAAATCATCCAGCGCGACGAAGCAGCGGTGCTGGCCGCACTGTTCGATGAAACGCTCCGTGGCCGCGAAATCCTGTTCCCAGGCGGTGGCCGGAATGCAGAAGCCGAGCATGTCGTCGGCCAAGCCGGCTTCCTGGATAGTCGGCGCAAGCTGCTCGAGGAACTCCGGCGTCAGCACCGATGCCGCGCACAGCGGCAAGGTAAAGCTCGCGGGCGTCGGGGCGTCGCGCGCGCCGCGCCGCTGTATCAATCCGATCAGCCGGCTCGCGCGGCTCAGGTCCTGGGCCCGCGAATCGGAGCCATCGTCGGCGATCTCGTAGCGGTGGGTCGTGCCACCCGGGCGCAGCCGGGCATACGGTCGCGAGCGCAGCGGTGCGCTCTCGGCGGGCGCCGACGCCGTGCGGCGTGAGCTGCGCTCCTTGAAAGTGGGCAGCTCTGGCGATAGCGGCGCGCTGCTGAAGCGGCGCATGGTGGCGACTACGCGGGACCTGAGGGCCTCCAGGTCGGCGTCCGGACGACGGCGGCCGGAGACGATCGCAAAGGCCAGACCGCTGCGTTCGCCCAATGGCGTTCGCGAGCAAAAAAACAGCGCCCGCCCGCCCTGCTCGATGTCTCGCTCGAGGTGCTCGGCGCTGCCTTCGAGTGCGAAGGCATCCTGGGCGTCCTGGACATAACGCCGTTGGACGGGCCCAAACTCCCCCTGGCTGAGCCATAAGAGCTCGCCTTTGGCGTCGTGCAATGACAGGCTCCTGACGCGCGTTGGGGCCAGGAGCCGCAGCAGCCGCCGGCCGAGCTGCGCGGCGGTGGCTTTAGGCTCGCGAGCCGCATCGTCCGGCAGCGCCGATCCAATAGATTTATGGGAGTCGCTCATCGCTACAATGGTGCCAGCGGACTAGCTGGCGCGGCGTGACAGCGCTCGCGTTCCGGTACGCTAGTCCACGGGCTCACTTACACTTGTCATATTTCATGTACCACGCGCCGCTCAAGGACCTGCGATTCGTACTCGATGAGCTGCTGCGCGTAGAGCAGCTCGCGGCGCTACCGCTCTACGCCGAGTACTCGAGCGAGCTCGCGCATTCGATCCTCGAGCAAGCGGCGCGCTTCGGCGAGCAAGTGCTGGCGCCGATCAATGTGCTCGGCGATATCCGCGGGGCGCAGTACCGGGACGGGGCCGTGCAGATGCCGGCCGAATTCCGCAGTGCCTATGCGCAGTTCGTCGCCGCCGGCTGGCCGCAGCTGAGCGCGCCGTCCGCGCAAGGCGGCCAGGGTGCGCCGCTGGTCCTGGCCGCGGCCGCGGAAGAGATCTGGTTTGGCGCCAATCTGGCCTTCATGCTCTGCCCGCAACTCTCGCGCGGTGCGATCGACGCCCTGGAGGCCGTCGCCTCACCGGCATTGCAGGCGCTGATGCTGCCCAAGCTCGTGAGCGGGGATTGGACCGGGACCATGAACCTCACCGAGCCGCAGGCCGGTTCCGACCTCGCAGCGATACGCACCCGCGCACGCCCCGAGGGCGAGCAGTACCGCATTACCGGGCAGAAAATCTTTATTACTTACGGTGATCATGACCTGGCGGACAACATCGTCCATCTGCTGCTCGCGCGCATCGACGGCGCGCCCGCGGGGGTCAAGGGCATCTCGATGTTCGCCGTGCCCAAGCGCCTGGTCAACGCCGATGGCAGCCTTGGTGAACACAACGATCTGCGCTGCGTCTCGATCGAGCACAAGCTCGGCATCCATGCGAGCCCGACCTGCGTGATGTCGTACGGAGACGGCGGCGGTGCGTTAGGGTTTCTGGTTGGCCAGCCGCATCGCGGCCTCGAGTACATGTTCATCATGATGAATGCAGCGCGGCTGTCGGTCGGTGTGCAGGGCATCGGGCTCTCGGAGCTTGCCCTGCAGCAGGCCGGCGAGTGGGCACATAGCCGCGTGCAGGGTCGAGCGGTCGGAACCGCGGGCGATGCGGCCTCACCGATCATCCAGCACCCGGACGTGGCGCGCATGCTGCTCACGATCCGCGCGAATGTCGAGGCCATGCGCGCGCTCGCGCTGTATACGGCCCTGGCGTTCGACCGTGCGCGCGCGGAACTCGACGAGAGCCGCCGGGCCACCGCTCAAGCGCGCGGGGAATTGCTGATCCCGATCGTGAAGGCGTGGTGTTCCGATCAGGGCGCCGAGCTCGCCTCGCTGTCGCTGCAGATCCACGGGGGCATGGGATTCATCGAGGAAACCGGGGTTGCGCAGACGCTGCGCGACGTGCGCATCACCTCGATCTACGAAGGCACGACCGGCATCCAGGCCAACGATCTGCTCGGCCGCAAAATCGGACGCGACCATGGTGCGGCCATGGCGGCGCTGCTGTCGGACCTGCTGCGCGAGCTCAACGATCTGCGAGGCAACGCCCCGGCCATGCGCAGCGTTCGCAACGCGACCATCGAGGCACTCACGGTGCTGCGCGATGCGACGGCAGCGCTGCTGTACCAATTTACCGACACTCCGGCGCGCGCCTATGCGGTCTCGGTGCCTTATCTGCACCTGTGCGGCCGCGTGCTCGGCGGCGCGCTGATGGCGCGCAGTGCCGCGATCGCGACCCGCAAGCTGGCCGAAGGCGGCGAGGACGCGAAGTTCTACCGCGCGAAGCTGCAGAGCGCGCGTTTCTACGCCGAGCACCTGCTGCCGCAGAGCTTGAGTCTGGCGCGGACCGTGAAATCCGGCGGTGCGAGTGTGGTCGAAGCCGATAGCGAACTGATCTAGAGGATGGGCACCATGTTCGCCAGTAGGAATTCGATGAATTGACGGATGCTCGCCGAACCGGCAGCAGCGGAAGCGTACACGGCGGCAAGCTGCAGCGGCTGCGCGAGCGACCAATCGGGCAGCACGCGCTCGAGTTTGCCCAGGGCCAGTCCCTGTCGGCACAGGAATTCCGGCAGTACGCCGATACCGAGCCCGGCAGCGGTGCTTGAATGCACCAGTGCCGGATCGTTGACCTGCAACGCGGGCCGCAACCGAATTTCCTGGCTCTCATTGCCGCGCCGCAGCCGCAGGGGCTGCGGCCCCTGTTGCGCTTCGACCGCCCAAAGCACCGTGTGAGCGTTGAGGTCGCCGGGCGCTCGCGGGCGTCCGTGGCGCAGCAGATAGGCCGGCGTCGCGCACAGCAGTTGCGGCGGACTGCCGAGCGGTGTCTGCATCAAGCCTGGCTGCGCCTGCGCGCCGTTGCAGATCAGCACATCCCAGCCCTCATCGGCCTCGTTCGGCAGCGTATCGGTCAGCGCCACCTGCAATTCGATCGCGTCATAGTGCTCGAGAAAGCGCGGGACCAGCGGTGTGACCAGCAGCCGGCCGTAGCCGGCGTCGACCAGCACGCGCAGCCGCGTTCGGCCGGCGAGAGGTGCAAAGCGCGAGCGTACCGATTCCACCTCGCGCAGCAGCCGCTGGCAGTGCGGTTGCAGCAGCGCACCGGCGGGGGTCAGTGCGACGCGGCGGGTGGTACGCGTCAGCAGCCGGCTGCCGAGCCGGCGCTCCAGACTGGCCACGGCACGGCTGACCGCGACTTTGGGCACCTGCAGCGCGCGCGCCGCAGCCGTGAACGAGCCCAGCTCGGCGACATGGGCGAACGCCGCCATCTCGGAAGCCAACCACATATTGTTTCGCTACCCGCCCACTACAGCCATAATTGCCGCTACATTGTAGCTCGAGAGAAACAATAAAGATCGTCAGACCGGGTCGCGTCAGACCGGATTCTCGAGACTGAAGGCCGCATTCTCATCGTTATAGGCGAATACCTCGCCGTACCGCGCCAGGCTGATGACGGCGCGCAGAGTCTGTTCCGCATCGTCCTCGCCCATGAAGTCCTCGAGCTCGTCGCTGAAGCGGCTCTTGCGGGCTGCGTGCGAAGCGCGCTCATCGAGCACGCGGCGGATGTGGGCTGCGAGCGGCACGTAGGTCAGCAGATGGCGCGCGAAGATGCGCTTGCGCTCATCGAGCACCGCGCTGGCGAACGCCAGACCGGCCTCGGTGAGCTTGATATCGCCGCCTTCGACCTCCGCAAAACGCATCAGCTGCAGCGTCTCGGCGACCGGGAACAGCTCGTCGATCTCCATCTGCAGATCGGAGGCGATCTTGGGCAAATCGGCGGTGCCGTTAAACGGTGGGGCGGCCACGGTCTCGATCAGGCCGGAGAGCAGGTTGGACGAGACGCGCGGCAGCACGCTGCCGATCCCAAGGCCCGGAAAGCGTTCGGCCCGGCCGCTGGCCACGGCGGCGTCGCCCGTGCGCCGGGAAGTCATCTCGACGTAGATGCGTTCGACCAGCTCGCGGAAGCTGGGATCCAGGCGCTTGCGCGGCTGCGGCAGCGTGACGTTGATCTCGCTGAGGATGCGGCCGGGGTTGCTGCCGAAAACCAGGATGCGGTCGCACATCAGCACCGCCTCCTCGATGTTGTGCGTGACCAGAATGACGCCCTTGATCGGCGCACGCCCTTCGGCCCAGAGGTCGAGGAAGTCGGTGCGCAGCGTCTCGGCCGTCAGCACGTCAAGGGCCGAGAACGGCTCGTCCATCAATAGGACGTCGGGGTGCACGACCAGCGCCCGCGCGAATCCAACGCGCTGGCGCATGCCGCCCGAGAGCTCGCGCGGGTAGGCCGACTCGAAGCCGTCGAGGCCGATCAGATCGATAGCCGCGAGCGAGCGCTTGCGGATCTCGCCCTTCGGCATGCGCTGCGCCTCGAGCCCGAGCGCGACGTTTTCGAACACCGTGAGCCACGGAAACAGCGCGAAGCTTTGAAACACCATCGCAATGCCCGCAGCCGGCCCCGCGATCGGCTGACCGTGAAAGGACAACGAGCCGCCGCTGGGCTCCGCCAGTCCGGCGATCAGGCGCAGCAGCGTGGATTTGCCTGAGCCCGAGCGGCCCAGCAGGCCCACGATCTGGCCCGGCTCGAGCCGCAGATTGACGCCCTCGAGCACCAGCAGCTCGCCGCCGTCCGGCTTGGGAAAAGCCTTGCGGACGTTCTCGACCGTCAGCAGCGCTGCGACGGTGTGACTCATGACGGAATTCATGCGCGGCACTTCCAGATCAGGTCAGGCGAAACTTGCGCTCGGCGTAATAGTACAGGGGGCGCCAGAACACACGATTGATCGCGACCACGAACACACTCATGGTCGCGATGCCGAGAATGATGCGGTGGAAATCCCCGGCGGTGGTCGCCTCGGCGATATACGCACCGAGCCCATGCGCCTTGACCTGGACATTGCGCCAGCTCGCGAGCTCGGCAACGATCGCGGCGTTCCAGGAGCCGCCGGAGGCCGTGATGGCGCCGGTCACGTAATAGGGCAGCACGCCAGGCAGCGCGACCTTGCGCCACCACAGCGATCCGCTGACCCCGAAATTCTGCGCCGCGTAGCGCAATTCCGCCGGCATCGCCGAGGCCCCGGCGATCACGTTGAACAGGATGTACCACTGCGTGCCCAGAATCATCAGCGGACTGAGCCACAGATCGGGGTTGAGCTTCCAGGTCACGATGCCGAACACGGCCGCCGGGAACAGCAGATTGGCCGGGAACGCCGCCAGGAACTGCGCCACCGGCTGCACGATCTGCGTGGCGCGCGGTCGCAAGCCCACCCAAATGCCGATCGGGACCCAGAGCAGGCTCGCCAGCGCGATCAGGATCAGCACGCGCAGCATCGTGATCGTCGCCAGGCCCGCGACCTGGAGCGCTTCATGCGCCGAAGTCTCGCCGAACAGCATGCGCGCGATGCGCCAGAGCGCGAGCCCAACCAATAGCAACAGCAGCACAAACCACAGCAAATCGCCGCGCCGGCCGGTGCCGGCGCGCGCGAGCGCCACCAGCGCCTGCGGCCGCGGCGTCTTGCGGCTGGTCCATCGCACGATCGCGTAGAAGAGGGTGCGCAGCGCGCTCATGATTCGCGAGCGTTGCATCATGGTCAGTGCCCACGAATGCGGCGCCCGCCCACCCTGCTCCTGGTCGATGCGGAAACGGTCGCTCCATACGACCAACGGCCGGAAGAACAGCTGATCGTAGAGCAGGATCACGACCAGCATGGTCGCGATCGCCCAGCCGATCGCGCGCAGATTACCCTGCTCGATCGCGAGTGCGATGTACGAGCCGACGCCTGGCAGTGCGATGTTGGTGTGGCCGACGCTGATGGCTTCGGAAGCGACCACGAAGAACCAGCTGCCCGACATCGACATCATCATGTTCCACAGCAGCGCCGGCATGGCGAACGGCACTTCGAGCCGCCAGAAGCGCATCCACGGTGAGAGCCGGAAGGATCCGCAGCACTCGCACAGCTCGTCGGGGACCGTGCGCAGCGACTGGTAGAAGCTGAAGGCCATGTTCCAGGCCTGGCTGGTGAAGATCGCGAAAACCGCCGCGAATTCGGCGCCCAGCACGCGCCCCGGCACCAGTGACATGAAGAACACCACGGTCACTGACAGGAACCCGAGGATGGGCACCGACTGCAGGATGTCGAGCATCGGCACCAGCAGTTTCTCGGCGCGTGCGCTCTTGGCTGCCCAGGTGGCGTAGGTGAAAGTGAAAACCAGCGATAGCGCCAGGGCCGTGAACATACGCAAGGTGGTGCGGGCGGCGTAGAACGGCAGGTGCGAGGGGTCGAGCGACAGCGGCGCCGCCGCCAGTCCGGAGATCGGTGCGAGCAGGCCGCGGCTGGCCTCGGCAAAAAAAGTCAGGATGCCGATCACCACCACGATGGCGATCGCATCCCAGCGCGAGGCCAGGTCGCGTACGAAGCCAAATGATTCCGTTCGATTCATCAGTCGCAGAAGTGTTGCACAGCCGCCTTACAAATTCTGCAAGGCGCAGCGCGGATTCGCCCAATTGATTGTTGGCGTCGAGCCGGTCAGCGCGGCGAGGGCCAGTAGAGCGGGGGCGGCGCGTTCAGACGCGCGAAATAGCGGCGTCGCTCGGCGGTACGAAGACTATGCCAGTCGATCTTGCGCGCGAAGCTGCGTCGCAGCCCGGCATCGCTGACGTAGGCATAGCGGCCCCTGCTGAGGATCAGCTGCTGCGCCAGGCGCCGCGTGCGACCCGCACGCAGCAGATCCACCAGTGCACGGGATACCAGTTCGCTGCGTGGCAGCTCGCCGTGCTCGCAGCGTAAGTAGTAATTGCGCGCGCCAGGCAGAGTGGCGCGCACCGCCGCCACGGTACCGTCGCCCGCGGCGCTGATCTCGTAATGAAACTGGCCGCCTCGCCGCTCGATACCCGTGACCGTGCGCTGTCCGGTGCCAATGATGGAGGCAAAGCGCGCATCGGCGGGGGCCAGCTGTGCGCCAAGTGCGCGCGCGGCCGCGAGCAGCGCCGCATCCGGCCGAACTCCGCGCTGCGGCCACGAGCGCGGATCGAACAGATCCAGCGTGCCGCTGTCGGCCGGTAGCAGCTGATAGACGCTCTTGAAGGTGCCAAACACTTTGCGGCTCAGCTCTTCCGCATTGTGCTTGCGATCGATGGCTGCCAGCCGGCACACGACCGGGTAGGTGGCACGCAGCGTCTGCACGGCCGCAATCGAGCCGCCATGCGGCGTGCCGAGTCCGATCACGCGCGTAATGCGCGCGCCGTCCGGATCGCCTTCCCAATGAGCCAGTGCGGCTCGGGCCAGCAGACCGCCCATGCTGTGGCCGACGAGCGCCAGCTCCCCGCTGGTGTCGGCGCGCAGCCGGGCCGCCAGCTGTGCGCCGAGTATCCGCAGATCCTGACGCCAGTCGTAGTCGTGCAGCACCACTTCAAAGCCTGCCGCTTGCAGGCGCAGCTTCAGTGCCAGATAGCTGTAGACGATTCCCCCGAGCGTCTCGAGCGCCTTGTCGGCACCCCAGCGCAGCTCGGCGAGCCGACCGCGCACGATGTCGCTCGGGTCGAGCCAGAGCAGATCCGCGGCTTGGCCGTGATCGCGCCAGTGCCCGAGTTGCGAGCCCATGATGCCGGGCAGCAGATAGACCGTGGGAAAGGAGGCCCGGCGCCGTGCCCGCGCGCCGGCGCGCTCGAGCGAGCGCAGCAGCGCGTATTCGCTCTCGCCCAGATAGGCCACCAGCTCGCGCCGATGTGTGCCGCTGCGCAGCGCCCGTTCGAGCTCGCCCGCGGGCCAGCACATGCGGTCGTGGACGGAGATCTCCGGCGTGCCTGAACTGCGGCGCGTCACGACAGGCCGCTGTGGCGCACGATCTGATCACACACGGCGGCAATCGCCGCGGCGCGCGCACTGCTCTTGCGCCAGACGGCGCCGATGCGCCGGCTCGGTACCGGCCGCGCGAACGGACGGGTGGTCATGCCGCGCGCGCTGCCGTAAGCACCGCGGCTCGCGAGCGTGGGCAGCAGCGTGAC
>CABEDL010000111.1_pt1 | contig 27083 bp, 24 predicted proteins | sample 3422981 | NCBI WGS metagenome assembly CABEDL01 (sample SAMEA5534329, study PRJEB31848) | metagenome | biome: tundra; feature: field; material: soil | place: USA | collected 2013-05 | depth 0.15 m
TCATCTCCACGAGATCCCGATACGACAGCCGATACGTGATGTACCAGCGCACGCACAACTCGATGATGTCGGCGTCGAAGGCCCGCTTGCGGTAAATCGGGTCACGGGCTATCGGCTTCGTCCTTCAGCACCTCTGCAAGGACAGCGCATCTTACTGGATGCCCCTGAATGCACCAGAACCATCGGGAGCCGGTCGTTCCATGATGACTAACAAAACTGACACGATCCTCTGAAAGCGACACTCGTCACGCTCGCTGCGCGATGTATTCACTATCCTGGAGCGGGTTCAGGAGCGCAAAGCTGGCTTTCGCAGCCTAACGGAGGCGGTTCACACCACGACGCCGGCAGGTCGGATGATGATGCAAATGGTCGGCGCGTTCGCCGAGTTCGAGCGTGCCATGCTCAAGGAACGGACCCACGCTGGTCTCGATGCCGCGCGCAAGGAAGGGCGGATCGGCGGCCGGCCACCGAAGCTCAAGCCGCAACAGCGACTAGAAATTGTGAAGCTTGTAAAGAAGGGAAAGAAGACCGCAGCGGACGCGGCTCGCTTGTTCGGCGTTCACCCGGCAACGGTGTCCCGGTTACTTTAGCGGGCCTAGAATCGGGTCCTTAACCTTACTTTCGGTGCCGTTGCTCCCCAAACCCCATTTAGAAAGGCCTGCCATGTTCAAGAATGGAAGCGATTCCGGCATTCTCTATGAAGCTGGCAACGCGGACGGCATCATCGAAGTGCGGCGCCAAGAAGCGTTGCTTAAGACGGGCGCTTTGCAGAACGCAATTCTCACGAGTGCCAATTTCTCAATTATCGCCACCGACGAAAAAGGCATCATTCAATTATTTAATGTCGGCGCCGAGCGCATGCTGGGCTACACGGCCGCCGAAGTGATGGACAAGATCACACCGGCCGACATTTCCGATCCGCAGGAGGTGATCGTGCGCGCCAAAGCATTGAGCCTCGAACTCGGAACCCCGATTACGCCAGGCTTTGAGGCATTGGTGTTCAAGGCCTCGCGCGGGATCGAGGACATCTATGAGCTGACCTACATCCGCAAGGATGGGACCCGGTTCGGGGCGGTGGTGTCCGTCACAGCGCTACGCGACGCGCAGGACGTGATCATCGGATATCTGCTGATTGGCACCGACAACACCGCGCGCCAGTTGGTGGAGGCACAGCGGGCACTCCTCGATCAGGCACTGCAGGATAAGAACGCCGAGCTCGAGAGCGCCAAGTTCGTTGCGGAAAAAGCCAATCTCGCGAAATCGGAGTTCCTGTCCAGCATGAGTCATGAGCTGCGCACGCCGCTCAGTGCGATTCTTGGTTTTGCCCAACTCATGGAATCCGGTTCGCCGTCGCCAACGGACTCCCAGAAGCGAAGCATCGATCAGATTCTCCAGGCGGGCTGGTACTTGCTGGAACTTATCAACGAAATCCTCGATCTCGCACTGATTGAGTCGGGGAAGCTGTCGCTGTCGCTGGAACCGATATCGCTGGCAGAAGTCATGCGGGAATGCCAGGCCATGATAGAGCCGCAGGCGCAAAAGCGTGGCATCAGCGTGGCCTTCCCCCATTTCGAAATGCCGTGCTTTGTCCAAGCCGACCGGATACGGGTAAAGCAAGTTTTCATCAACCTGCTTTCCAATGCGATCAAATATAGCAAGGTGGACGGAACGGTTGTCGTCGAACACATCACGAGCACCCCAGGACGCATTCGCATTTGTGTCAAGGACAGCGGCGAAGGATTGGCTGCGGATAAACTGGCGCAGCTTTTCCAGCCATTCAACCGTCTAGGACAAGAGGCGAACGCAGAGGAAGGCACAGGTATCGGCCTGGTGACGACCAAACGGCTGGTCGAATTGATGAAGGGCGTCATCGGCGTAGAAAGCACGGTCGGTGTGGGCAGTGTGTTCTGGATCGAACTGGACTTAACGGTTGAACCACACCCTGCCGCCGGCGCAGCCGAACCCACCGCTGTCGCCCGGGCGCAGGTTCATGCCGACGCCCAGTCGCGCACCCTGCTCTATGTCGAGGACAACCCGGCCAATCTGCTGCTGGTCGAGGATCTCATCGCGCGCCGGCCCGATATGCGCTTGCTGAGTGCGAGGGACGGCAACCGCGGCGTCGAGATTGCGCACGCTTCCCGGCCGGATGTAATCCTGATGGACATCAATCTGCCTGGCATCAGCGGTATCCAGGCGCTGCGAATCCTGGCTGAAGACGCGGCAACAGCGCACATCCCGGTGATCGCACTCAGTGCCAATGCAATGCCCCGCGATATCGAGAAAGGTCTGGAGGCCGGATTCTTCCGTTATCTCACCAAGCCGATTAAGGTCAACGAGTTCATGGATACGCTGGACGTGGCACTTAAAGTCGCGAAAGCGCAATCGGACCGCGCCAATAGAGAGGAAAACAAATGATGGTAGGTCCACCCACCATTCTTAACGCCGGCATCCTCATTGTTGACGATCAGAAGTCCAATGTCAGTCTGCTTGAACAATTGCTGGGTGAAGCCGGCTACACTTGCGTTAGCTCGACGACGAATCCACAGGAGGTCTGCGCGCTGCAGCGGAAAAACCGCTACGACTTGATTCTGCTCGATCTGGAGATGCCCGGCATGGATGGCTTCCGCGTGATGGAAGGCCTCAAGACAAACGAATCTGATAGCTACCTTCCAGTCATCGTGCTCACCGCCCAACCGGGTCACAAGCTACGCGCGTTGCAGGCCGGCGCAAAGGATTTCATCAGCAAGCCGTTTGATCTGGTCGAAGTCAAGACGCGCATCCACAACATGCTGGAAGTGCGGCTGTTGTACACGAAGGTCGAGAATTACAACAAGGTGCTGGAACAGACGGCGTTGCATGACTCTATGACGGGTCTGCCAAATCGCGCCCTATTCGACGACCGGCTAGTGCATGCAATTGCCCTGGCCAAGCGCCACGATTGGACGCTAGCGGTGATGTTTCTCGACCTAGATCGCTTCAAATTCATTAATGACACGCACGGGCACGCCGCGGGCGATTGGGCATTGAAGGAGGTAGCAAAACGCCTGTTACAACACTCTCGCGACGAAGACACGGTGTGCCGTAACGGTGGCGATGAATTCCTGTACTTATTGATGAACCCACAAGGCAGCGAGAATATTGAGCGAATTGCCAGCACCCTATTGAAAACTATTGGGCAGCCTATTGACATGGGTGACCTGCAACCTGTCATCAAGGCGAGCATCGGCATCGCCGTTTATCCTGACAACGGCACTACCGGAGAACAATTGATAAGAAATGCTGACGCTGCCATGTACCGCGCCAAAAAACGCTTGAATGGCTGCGTATTTTTTAACGCCTTGGAAACAGAAGGGACCTCAGCGAGAGCACCGGGGCTTCGGTCTTAGATTGACGAAACTTGATTGCGACACGTACCGGGTGCGCTCAAGATTCGGGCATTTACGTACGTTAGCGGCATCGCACCATGCGTTAGATCAGCTGCTTGCATCGCCGCTCATACGGCACGGCCGACACATAAGCTTCCGTGATGCAGGCAGGGCGCTGGAAAACGGCCGCGATGCCGATGCGGTACGGGGAAGATGTTCAGGCGGGACTCGGTGGAATGGCGCGCACGGCGAAAGCACAGGGCCGCGCGAAGTGATGGCTATTGTTACTACCGTGGAGTGCCGTAGATTGGAGAGAGTTGGCGCGAAAGTCCTATTTGCACACCAATCTTACCTTGTGGCCTGCCACCCCCAAAAATAGGCGACATCGATAGGAGTCGTGTGTCACTGACCTAAGACCGGCGCAGCAAAGACTTGATTTGCGATTCCAATTGTTTCAGATCCGCTTCACCCTGATACCGCCCGACGACACGGCCATCTGGATCGATGAGGTAAATCAGGGGCAGTCCGAGGACACCGCCGAAGCGCTCTCCGAGCTGCGCATCCCCCATCACGACCGGGTAATTCAGGTGGTACTTCTCATACACTCGCTTGACGGGCGCGGCGTCATCGTCCATGGATACGCCCACGATCTGCAGGCCAGCGGCTCCGTAAGTGTTCTGCCAAGCTGCGAATCTGGGCATCTCGGTCAGGCAAGGTCCGCACCATGTGGCCCAGAAATTCAGTAGCACGAGCTTGCCCCGATAACTACGTAAGCTCAGAGTTTTTCCCTTGAGGTCGGTGCGGGTGAAATCGGGTGCCACTCGAAGGGTGCCGTCACTGGCGAACGATGGTGTCGACGCAATCGACAAGGTAGGCGTCGTTAGACAGAGGGCCACTAGGATCACGCGTACGCCAGCCATCATTATCTGCCCTTCACCACGGGATAGCCCAGGTTGACCCAGTTGTCACCGAAGTTATGGGCGATGTAGAGAACCTTTACCTGAGTGAAGCCCAGCGCATGGAGCGCGTCATAGGCAGCGGCGATGTTTGGGCAGTCGCTCCAGGGGCAGCAACCGCAATAGATGACGATCGCGGTGTCTTTGGTCAGCTTCGCGACCCGCTTACGCAGCAGCTGGAGGCCAGCGTCTTTACCAGCTGCGCCGACGTATTCGGACTCCGGAATATGAGCCTGCGTGTAGAGCTTGCGAAAACCAACGTGCAGGATTAACGGTTTCGGCGCGGACCCGCTCTTGAGATTCGCCGCGAGGTCGGCAGGCTGCATCAGATCGGCCGTAGGGATGGATGCAGCCGGTTTGTGCTCGGCCAACGCAGGTCCTGACTGGGACAGAAGAATGAACGCGAAGGCGAAGGCGAAGGCGAAGGGATGGAAGGCTTTCATTGCGGTGTGTTTCATGGCGATACTTCCGGGATTGGCTGTGAATGTTACTAGATAGTGTCCTTTTGCGAGTCAATGACGTCCTAAATCGGATTCACGAATCGGAGATGGTCCTCGAACGGCCGAAATTCCTCAATCCCCCGGAATCTCTGTATCAGATTTGGGCCACGATTAGAGGGTGACGTACCTTTTCCACCAAAACTGGCGTCCTGAAGAATTAGCGAATGTGGAATCCATGAGTTGTAGTCGAATGAATTCGCGCCGCAGATCACAATCTCGGTGGTCAGCCTTCTCCTTCAATTTCAATCGATTAGCTATAAGCGTACATATCGCCGTGGCTTAACTCAGTGCCATTCCCCATAATCCCATAATTCCTATCCGCACCTATCCGCAAGCATTAGGCTCATCTGTGCCATTCAACTCCAAGGAAAGGCAATGCAACCGATACCGGTCGGGGCCACGGGCTCGTTCAGTCTTGTCGTCATGCCCGACCATCTCGCCAACCGTTTCAAGGATGCGACATTGCCCCCGGTCCTGGCGACGCCGGTCATGATCATGGTCATGGAGAACGCGGCGATCAACGCGATCAAGCCTTATCTCGACGCCGGCGAAAGCGCGCTCGGGACGCGCGTCGACGTGCGCCATCTGGCGGCGACGCCGGCTGGTCGACGCGTCACCGGCGAAGCGAAAGTGATCAACGTTGATGGGCGGCGCATCGAGTTTTCGATTCGTGCGACCGACGGGACCGAGGAGATTGGAGTCGGCACACACGAACGCATGGTAATACACCTGGCGAAGTTCTCCGAACGGATGAAGGCTAAATTCGGCTAGCGATGCGACAATTGCCACAGTGTTCCCCGTCACACCCGAACGCCTCGCCAGATCGCCCGGTCGCGGAGGCACTTCTGTCATCTGCACAATTCTTTTTGGGTTGAATTGGACACTGGTGCGGCTGGCCTATGTCTGCCTGATCGCCGGTCACGAGTGTCTCCACAGGGTCGACACCGGGAATTGACCGCATCGGGCGGCAGCCGGCCAACTTCGGACGGTCGATGGCTGCGGTGATTTGATACAAAGCTGACGTTCAGAGATGTTGCGCAATCATGCGGTCAAATTCGGTTCGGACATGGCATCAGCTCGCGACGCAATCGCGAAGCAAACAGTAGAATCAGCAGTCCGCCGGCGACCACGATCGCTGCATGGATGAGCCAGAACTGAGCTGAGGAGAGTCGCTCATAAAGACCACCGAGACGACCACTGATGGTGCTGCCAGCAAAGATCGACAGATAATAAACGCCGATCATCATGGCGTTGATCGACGCGGGTGCCGTCCGCGAGAACACGGCGACCGCCACTGGCGCGAAATAAAGGTAACCAACGGCCGAGAGGAAGTGATAGGCAAGCGCCCAAACCAAAGGCACTTTGCCCGTCGCATCAGCGGCCAGCGGGCCGGCCGCCAACCATGCAATCGCGGCGCCGAACAGCAAGCAACCGATGGCGAGTTTCGTCAAATCATCCGGTTCTCTCGAACGACTAGCCTGCCAACGCCAGAATTGCAGGATTGGGAGAAGCAGCACGACGACACCGAGAGCGTCGACGGCCTGCAACCACGGGACTGGCATTTTCCAGCTGCCGACCGCCAGGTCCACGTGATCCCTGACCCAAAGGTTATAGGTATTCCAGATTTGTGATTGCGCGATCCAGAATAGGGTAAAGATAGGCAGCATTAGCGCCATGACCAGAGCGACCCGACGCTCCTTGGAGCTTAGCTTCCGACGCACCGCGCTCGCGCCTCGCACAGCATCGGGCGGGAGATCTCGCGCGCCCGACAAGTAGACCAAAAGACCTAGAAGCATACCGAATCCCGCGAATCCGAAACCGTAATGCCATCCATATGTCTGCGCAAGAACACCGGTGATCAAGGGTGCAACGAAGGCGCCGGAGTTCAGGGCTCCGTAGTAAATCTGAAAAGCTGTTTCGCGGCGGCGATCATCATCGGAATAAAGATCGCCGACCTGTGACGCCAGGTTGCCACGCAGCACGCCTGCACCCAGGATCAGTAATAGGAGCGCCGCGAGAAACGACGCCTCGAACGCCATGCAGAAATGGCCGGCCGTCATCAGGACCGCACCAAGCGCTACAGCACGCCGTCGACCTAGTACTCGATCGCCAAGCAGTCCGCCAAACACGGGCACGAGGTATACGAAGCCGACGTAAAGGCCGAAGATCTGGGACGCAAGCGCTTGTGACGAGAGTGGTCCGGTGACGCCCTCAATGGCCGCTCGAAATCCTGTAAATCCCACAATGTTTTCGACGTGGCCGGGTAGCAGCAGCTGTTCGACCATATAAAGAACGAGAAGCGCCTGCATGCCGTGGAAGGAGATCCGCTCCCACAATTCGGTGGCGCCAATAAAGAACAGCCCGCGGGGTTGCCCAAGTAGATCGCGGCTGTTCGCGAACCGCGCTGTCGGGGCGACTGCGACGGCATCAGTTGCCACTAAGCGACCCCCTCATCGACGCTGTCAAACGTGGAACCAAGAACACCACCAAGATCCTCAGTCTGTCCATGAAGGTCTCACGCAGGGTGACTACCGTGAGGCCATCTTCACGGCCGGCGCGCTAATTGGCAAGGTCGCGGGTAGCGATCGTGCAAACCAACCGGAATTGCCAGATAGCTGCCACTCATGAAGGTCCGCAGAGGGTCAGGACGTGCAATTGCCTTCACACAAATCCGTCAGAGACCCATAGCCTCACATTTCGCGGCGACAATTAGGCAGCAAGAATCGGATTGCGATGCCGACATGACATGGGTACCTTACCGACTCAATTGAAATTGGAAGTTAGTCATGGCATTTCGTATTACTGGCCTTTCCCCTGAGCCCTTTCGACATCTGTATGGCCTGAGCAACCAAGAGCTTGCGCACCGTGGGGTCAAGCGGTACATCGCCGACAAGCAGCCTGGCTTTCCAGACCGCATTGAAATGCGTGACGCTTCGGTGGGTGAGAAACTTCTGCTACTCAATCACGTCTGCCAACCAGCCGAGACTCCCTATCGGGCCACCCACGCTATATTTGTCAGAGAAGGCGCAGAGAATGCCTACGACCGAGTGGACGAAGTACCAGAGGTGATGCGCACGCGCCTGCTGTCCCTCCGCGCCTATGATGCGGAGGGCATGATGCTGGATGCCGACGTGGTCGATGGAAAGGACATCGAATCCGTCATTGCGCGACTTTTCACGTCCCCTCATGTTGCATACATTCACGCTCACAATGCAAAGCGCGGTTGCTATTCGGGTCGGATCGACCGCGCCTAACGTCGGTATTCTCGACATCTTCGCGCCGGTCGTAGCATAGATTGCCTGCCACATAGCCGTCGTTCACGAAGGACCGGTAGGGGTCGACAGCAGCGGTTGGTCGGTCGACCCTTGAAGTTTGGTCCCAATGACAGCTCTGGAGCACGACGGAAGGCCGTAGGCGGCCAGCTGCGGACCGGCAGGTTCCAACGATGCTTGCTCCAAAGCGGCCATTCAAACGGCGCGCAGTTGGATCGGTCGTGGTCGGAAGTGCCTCTCTAGGCCGATCGGCGCGCTTCACGATGGCATGCCATCGCCTGCCCGAACTCTGCTTCCGCGGCAACCATGCGATTGCGCCCAAGTGTTTCGCTTGATAGAGGCATCGATCGGCTTCCATGATCAATTGCGGGGCGCTGCTGTTTCCATTGTGAAGCAGGACGGCAATGCCGCCGCTGATAGTGACATAGGGCGCCGTGGGGGACTTCTCATGCGCGATTCCCAACTGCACTACCGCGTCTTTGGCGGTTTCAGCGATCTGCACCGCATCGCTCAACCCGGTCTCTGGGAGGATTATGGCGAACTCCTCGCCACCGTATCGGGCCGCCATGTCCGCCGTGCGGCGGCAACAGGAGCGCAGTGCGGCAGCTACGCGCTTCAAACACGCATCGCCAGCTTGGTGTCCATAATGATCATTGTAGGCTTTGAACGAATCCACATCGCATAGCACAAGTGCCAGCGATCGTCCGTAGCGACGCGCGATGGCTACCTGATCGCCAAGATGCGCATCGAAGAAGCGCCGATTAGCCAGACCTGTGAGTCCGTCCTGCTGAGATAACAACTTGAGTGCGCCGTTGACCAATGTCAATTGTGAGGATACTTGCGCAAGTTCGTGGGTACGTTCCTGCACCCGCAATTCCAGTCCTGCGTTGAGACTTAAGATCTCGGCCTCAGCGAGCTTACGGGTGAGATCCACCTTATGAAGAGTAATTGCGGTCCATGCGACCGCGATGACACAAAAAGTGCCACTCAGAAGCACCATCAATGCTGAACCGAACCGGGTGTCATACAGCCCGAACTCTTGCCCTTCGACGCGTACCCAGCCGAGCACAAATATCATGATAGGAATCGTGGGGAGCAGCCGGCGCGAGACCAGTCCGCCGGCCGTATCGCTGATAGCGATACTTGCGAATCCGTGCGCCGAATCGGCCGCCAGTACGCACAAACTCAGAACGAGAAATGATGCTGCCGTGTGTGCGGCCATCAAGTAGTATCGCCTCACTGCGTACAGTGAGGTGGCGCCGTAAGCGTAACCCAGGACGGCAAGGGCCGAAACTAATAGAGGCGGAACTATCAGCCAATGGGCGCAGGCGGCGAGATTTGACCGTCGAGCCTTGAGCGTGAGCAGAGCGAGACCGAGGAACGTCAGGATGAATGACGAAGCGGGTGACACGCGCCCGAGATGCGCAGATTGCGCCGACAATTGAGCGCCGGACGGGATGTGCTGATCGATGCCGAGTTCCAGTCCGAAGAGATGTTCAGACAGTGTAAGGCCGCCGAGCGCGACCAGCAGAACGGCAAGGCAGCGTGCTACACGAAACCACGGTGACCCCTGTTGGTACGTGTGCAGAAGCCAGAGTGCGATGCTCGCCACAAGCAGGGCGCAGGCGGTGTTGATTTTCATGAATGCCAGGCCGGGCAGCAAGCGCGTCAGCCGCGGGATATCGAATATCCAGCCGCACAGCACCGCAACAGCAACGGACGCAACCAGCAGACAGCCGATTCGGGTGAGTCCAGCAAGAAGTAACTGGAAGGATTTTGCGGATGTTACGTACTATCAAGCACTGGTATCAAGACCTCGAACGGTGGGCCTCACGATCGGTTATTCGTTTAAGTAGCGAAAACCGAATTACCCGTTGACGTCGACGGAAATGTATATCGGCCCGTCGCCGACCACGGCTCTGGCGCGTTCGGCGACCGCCGTCACGCCCATGCGCATGAAGTCTTCCATGTAAATGACCGTCATCCCTGAGGCGTGCGAAAACTCCCAAAACATGTTGGACGAGCCGCGGATGCCGATCTGAATCGTGCGCTCCGAGTCCAACACTCCATCCAGTACGGCCAGACGGAACGGTCCGCCGTGGTGGAATTTCGAGCCATCGTAGGCGCCCATCGTGTCGCAGTGGGCATCGATGTGGACCAGGCCGACCGGCGAGTCCTTGCCCAAGGCCTTCAGGATCGGGTACGTGATTGAATGGTCGCCGCCGACCGATAGCGGACGCACGCCTTGTGCTTTGAGCGCGCTGTAATAGTGTTCGATGTCCTGCAGCGATTGTTCCAGGCTGTAGCGGCTGCGAAAGGGAACATCGCCGACGTCCGCCGCGCGCACGCTACTCTTGGGCACGCCGCGGAAAGTCGGATGATAGGGCCCGATGCGCTCGATGCTCCGGACGGCGCGTGGCCCGAATCGCGCTCCGGGGCGGTTCGAGACGCCCAGGTCCATCGGCACGCCAATCAGCGCGATGTCCAAGCCCGCCGCGCTGGCTGCCTGCGGCAAGCCGAACAAGGTCGGTATGCCGGAATACGGTAGCGATCGCTTGCCATCGGGTGACTGCACCTGGCGGGCGGCCGCGGTCAGGACTGGATCGTCGCCATCGAATGCGTCCCGATCGGCGTAACGTGCCCGCAGCTGCCTAAGCTTTGCCTCGTCCATGTCGGTATCTACCTCCAAGCTCGCATATCAAGTATGGCGCACCGACAGCACGACCGGCGCAACAGGGAGGTCGATGGACCGCACAGCACGGCTCCGCGGGCCCATAGACCGCGCGCGGCTCCGGAGCGAGCAGCAGGCAGATCGGATACAGCAATGCGGGCAGAACCAGCGCGGCCAGTGTCGACAGATCAAGGCCGGCTGTATGCATAACGGTATAGAGAAGACGATTCTGGCGGAGGATTTTCACGGAACTGCCCCGGACGGGTCGCGCTACTCCAAGCAGGAGGCGGTCGCGCATGCCCTAAACGAAACCTCAGAGGAAGCGTGCACGATGTACGAACTGAAGGCCGGTCCGGCCGCAACGGAACCCGGTCATTGAAAAAGGCAGACGCCCGTGTCGCAGACTCAAAAGTCTGTCTGACGCCGCCCAGGTTTGGTGCGGCGTTGCACCGCTGGCACGGCAGCACGCGGAGGGCTGCCTGATTCGCCGGCGCGCCTCGGCTTGACCCGACGGTCGTCAAAGTGCCGGTAAGTACATTGGCACGACTGCGGTTGGCCACACTCCGGCAGCGGCAGGCGGGGTGCTTTACCTGACAGGAAGCGCTTTCCAAGGCACGAAATCGCCGCAGCACAGCTTCCCTTAGGGCACACGATGCCCACGGCATGCCAAGGTTCTGGTCGCCGTGCTGCCGCCCTCCTCTCCGCTTTTGGCTTCACATGTCCGCCCTTGCGGCATTAATAGGCCGCGCACTCATCCTTCATGTCACAAGACGGGCACCATGGGGCCACCGGGCCTGGACGGGCCGCCCGTGGCATGAGTGCCCTGAATGGGCGGCTTTGGCTCAAGGAGGCGCCCCTTGGTCAGGGGTCAACCAGCAAAGGCTGCCGAAATGGCGAGCGAAAATCAACGTTACCAAAATCTCGTACAAAGATTCAACATGAAATCTAGAAATACCACGTAATGGTATGTTTTAAAAGGTTTAATATTCGAAAGGGCTTCTGCCGACCATCCAAACGGGAGTCGGCTCTAAGTAATTGGATTGACTGTCCCCGCGTGACTAAAATCTCGTTCGCGCGACAACCGTGAACGCCCACGGCCGCTGGTTTACAGCGTTCGGCGCGTGCACCGCGGCATCGATCACTTATGCGGTGTATTCACGCGCCGAGCGCGGCCCGAGACTGCCTCGTTGACATCCATTGTGCTCTCACGCCTGGTGTTCGCTAACCCGGCCCCGAGTCTATGCATGGATGCGCAGCCTTTCCCTAGGGGTGCCCCTTCTTCATTCTGGGCTGCTGACCCTGCCCCGCCGCTTCGGTCGAAGCAGCGCTGGCGCCCTGGTTGACCACGTGGACGTGTGCTGCCCCATTGGTCACCTCGAACTCGACGCGGCGGTTCTGGGTGCGGCCCTCGGCGGTCTCGTTGCTGAAAATCGGCTTGGTCTTGCCGTAGCCCTTGGCCGTCAGGGTCGATGCGTTGACGCCCTTGCTAATCAGGTAGGCCTTTACTGCATCCGCGCGCCTCTGTGACAGGCTCAGGTTGTACGCAGCCGAACCGATCGAATCGGAATGGCCCTGGACTTCGACATTGAGTTCGGGCTGGGTCAACAGGGCACTCGCGACTTCGTTTAGCGTCTGCTGCGCCGGGGCGGTCAGTTGCGACGAGTTATACTCGAAGTCCACCGCACGAACGATCACCGACTGCTCGATGATGCGGCAGTCGGCGTCAACCTTGAAGCCGGCCGGCGCCGTGCATGGAGGGGGCGAGGCGGCAACGGGCGGCGGCGGTGGTGCCGGCGACGGTGGCGGCGGTGGCGGTGGCGCCGCGACCGGGGCCGCCGCGACGGCCGCTGGGTGTCCGCCAAACCGGTAGCCAATCCCTAACCCGAACAGGAACGGGTCGATGTGCGCGGTCGAGGCCCTGCCGGCGCCGGCCAGATCGAGCTTCGAGCTGAGCAAGGCCCATTTGATATCGGCGTTCAGATACCAGTGATTGGCGATTTTATAGTCAAACCCCACCTGCGCCGCCGGCCCGACGCTCCAATTACTCATGTACAACTTGCCGACGGTTGGAACCACCAGATTGTCATCGTAAATCAGGGTCACGTTGACGCCGACGCCGACGTACGGCTGAAAATCCTGACCGGGCAGGATGTCGTACTTCGCGGTGATAAAGGGCGGCAGGTGCTTGAACGTGCCGATGCCGGTCGGCCCACCCAGTGCGCTTTTCTCGACGGTGACGGTCTGCGTCTGCGGATAGGTCAGGATCAGCTCAGCGGACCAATTCGGCGTAAAGAAATACTCGAAATCCACATCGGGCAGCACCCTGCTGTTGACATGGATCGCGTTCGAGGGCACCAACAACGCCGGAACCGCATCCGATTTGTTGGCCGGATCCAGATACACCCCTCGCAGGCGTACTTCCCAGGGACCATCATCGGCGCGCGCCGCAGTGACCGCCAGGCTCGCGCTAAGTGCGGCGAGGGCCAGTGTGCTGAATGATCGCCATTTCATAAACACTCCTGATTCTGCATGCAGATTGACTAATTTGAATTCTGGCTCGCCAATACGCAGTGCCGCATCCGTATTATCCGAAGTTGCTCCAGGAGCGCCTCTGATCGGCGTGACGGACGACCACGGCGTTGCAGCGTTTGTCGCCATTGGATCGGCGTACCGGAGCTGCGCATTGATCACAGCCAGCTTGGCCCCGCGGGAAGATTCATGTAAAAACATCCTACAGGGGCGTCATACACCTTGTGGGACAAAAAAACTTATAGGAGCGAGGCACAACGCTTCTATTCGCGTACGTCCAAATGAAATAAAATAAATAAAATCATTGGGTTACGGAGAGCTCATGGCCATATGGCCAGGTAGTTAAGATCAATGCCCTCGACCGTCACTTCGCCGGTGCGTAGCGCCTCCCTGCGGTCGTATCTGCCGCAGGCGAAAGTCAATCTCAGGCGCGACACGTCGGCCCCACAGTCAAGGATTTCGAGGCGAGCCCTTCGCCGCGCGTGGCAGTGCCTTGTCCGCCCGTAGCAAGCCATCGCTACTTTTATAGGCTCTATGCACTGAGCGCTCTGCTGCCCGATTTGCACGGACCCCGCAAGTCGACGTTGCCAGGCAATGCGCGGGGAGCCTGTCCGGCCGTGTGCGGAGCCGGCGTTGGTATTCCGTCGCGCTGGGAAGTCGAATCCGCGTGTTCGCCCTGTCACGCTGACCATGAAACGCGGGGAGGTTGAAGAGGTTGCCATGCTGGCTGACGCGGTCCTCTTGACTCATTTCGCCGTCGTTCTGTTCATCACTGCGGGGCTGCCATTGATCTACCTGGGCGCCGCACGTGGTTGGACGTGGGTGCGGGCATGGCGATGGCGCGTGCTGCACCTCGCGGCCATCCTCTTCGTGGCGACGGAATCGATTCTGGGCTTCGCTTGTCCGCTGACCGTCTGGGAGGACGCGCTGCGCGGACACCGGCCGGGCGTCGGATTCCTCGAGCGCTGGATCGAGCGGATCATGTTCTATGATCTTCCTGCGTGGGTATTCCTCCTGGCCTATACGGGCTTTGCTGTACTCGTCGCCCTCACCTGGGTGATGGTACCGCCGGCCCGGACCTGGCATCAGAATGGCCAGTCGCGGCGCTAAGCCTGTGCGCCGGACGGTTGCGGGGTCCGATCGTGCTTCGGGTAGCGGAGGAGGTCTTGTGATCGACGCGGCCGGTTGTGCTCCGCAATTATTCGACGCTGTTGTTACCCGGTCACTCGCGAAGCTCCTTGGGAAGCAGTATGGCATGATTGAGCGATGCTGACGGTCTCAGGGATTCTGATCCAGCTGGTGGGCGAGATGCGTCGCCGGTGGGCGCTCGCCTTTCTATCAAGCCAGTCGATCAAAGCCGAGAATCTGTTCTGGCGGCTGAAGTCACGACCCGCTCGGCCGCGGATTCCCGCGCAGATTCCGGCGCTGATTCGACGGATCGCGAACGAGAATCCCTTGTGGCGCGAGGAGCGTTTTGCTATTGCCTGCGATTTCTTCATCGCCGTCACCGCGACATTCCGCCAGCTGTACTTGTTCGGGGAGATCGAGCAGCGCAGCCGCCGGCCGGCACCCTCATCCTTCCAAGTCCCAATCCGCGCCATCGCCGCGATAAATTGTTTGCCGTCCCAGCCAGACCGATCCTTGGCGGGCTGCCCACCGAGCGCTGCGGACCCGCGCAGAGCCCCACCATCTTCCGAGCCGTAGCGATCGGTCTGGCGCTCCGATCATGACCAGTCGCGACACGGGTCACGCCCGCCATGATTCTGCTTCCCATGCGCCGCGCGGCAGCGTCGCGGCATTGACGATCGCAGCCACGGGGATCGTGTACGGCGACATCGGCACCTCGCCGCTGTACGCCCTGGACCAGATCTTCTTGGGCCACGGCGGTGTACCTCTGACCCACGAAAACGTGCTCGGCGGGATTTCCCTCGTGATCTGGACGCTCACGGTCATCGTCGCCATCAAGTACGCCATCTTCGTGTTGCGCGCACAGAATGACGGCGAGGGCGGAGTATTCGCGCTCTACGGGCTGCTTCACAGGTACAAGCGCCGCGGCATCATGATCTTCTTATGGTCACTGATGCTCGGGGCCGGGCTGCTCTTCGGCGACGGGATCATTACACCCGCGATCAGCGTTCTGTCGGCCGTCGAGGGGCTCGGTGTCGCGGCGCCGGCGCTCGGCCACGCCGTGATTCCCGTCACGGCGCTCCTGCTCACTGTGCTTTTCGCGGTGCAGGTCAAGGGCACATCCGGAATTGGCAGAGTATTTGGTCCGATTCTGATCGTCTGGTTTATCGTGCTGGCTATTCTCGGCGCCCATCAGATCGCGCATCACACAGAGATTCTGCAGGCATTCAATCCCGTCCACGGGCTCATGTTTCTCGGACGCGTCGGGCTCTACGAAGCGCTCCTAGTTCTGGGTGCTTTGATGCTGGTAGTGACCGGCGGCGAAGCGATGTATGCCGACATGGGGCACTTTGGGGCGCTTCCGATCCGGATCAGCTGGTTCACGTTGGTGTATCCGGCCCTGCTGCTCAATTATCTGGGGCAGGGCGCCTACCTGCTGAGCGGCACGCCGATTGTTGGCGGCAAGATCTTCTACAGTCTCGTCCCGCCAGGGTTGCTTTACCCCATGATTCTTCTGGCGACGATCGCGACGATCATTGCCTCGCAAGCGCTTATTTCTGGTGCCTTCTCGCTCGCCTCACAGGCCACCGGCCTCGGGCTGTTTCCGCGATTACAGGTGTTGCACACCCATCACGCTCACGCCGGCCAGATCTACATTCCGTTCGTCAACTGGGCCCTCTATGTCGGATGCATCGTTCTCGTCATCACCTTCGGGTCCAGCTCCGCGCTCGGCGCAGCCTATGGACTCGCGGTCTGCGGTGTGATGGTGATTACGTCGTTGGCGATGTTTCCGGTTTCCAGGCTGTGCTGGGGCTGGGGCACGATCGCGACCGGTCTTCTGTGGGGGACCCTGACGACGATCAATGGATCCTTCCTCCTGGCGAGCTCACTCAAGTTCCTGGAAGGCGGATTTGTTCCGTTGTCGATCGGCATCGCGGTGTTCCTGGTCATGGCGACCTGGCGGTGGGGCCGCAAGGCGACATTCGCCGCCTATTCTGAAAAGGAGACCATGACCATCACGCAGCTGATCCAATTCCATCGCAGCAGTCGGCATTTTATGGAGCGAACGGCGGTGCTAATGACTCCCAAGCCGCTGCGCGACGAATCGGACCGCACCCCTGCTCTGCTGCAATTGTTGTGGGACCGATACGGGGTGCTGCCCCGGAACCTGATCTTCGTCGAAGTCACGCATCGCAAGGTACCGTATATTCACGATGATCGTTATGTGGTCACAGTCTTTGACAAGGAGAGGAACAGGGGCAGCATCATTAGCGTCGAGTTGAGTTTCGGCTTTATGGAGGAACCCAATGTCGAGCGCGCGCTCGAAGGCATGGCCCGCCTGAAGGAAATTGACCTACCGACTGACCGGCGGCAGTGGATCGTCCACGTATCGAACGAAAATTTGTTGCCAGCGCGGTCCATGGGCCTCATTCGGCGACTCCGCTTGCGGCTGTTTATGTTCTTGCGGCTCGTCTCGCAGCCCGCCTATTACTATTACGGGCTGGGCGATGAAGTGCAGCTGTCGGCCGAGATACTGCCGGTTCGGGTACGTTGACACCGAACAGATCTGGAACGCTCATGGTTTCAGACGCCGTAGGAATCCCCTCACTTTAGGGGAGGATGTCAATGACTGAAGGGATTCGGTTGCTGAAGCGTGTAGCTGAAATCCCGATCTTGCCGCGGCCTGCTCGTCAGTGAGCGTCGGCGGCCCGGGTTGAGCCGCCTACGCGCGCAAGATCAAGCACTTGAACATCGCTCAATTATTGTCATGTAGTGTGAGTGCACACACGGAAACCAGTCCACGGCGCGGTGATAATCACTCGCACGGCACGGCACGGCGATTCGATCGTGTGCGATGGAGCACGCCCATGACCAAACGCGAACCAGCCGAAGCAATTGAGAATTCTGCGGGACCGGTCACTCCAGCGGATCCCGCGACCACCAGGGCACGCTTACGCGTCGCGCTTGCGACTACCCGGCCGGCACATCGTCAGCCGATTGGTGCGCTGTTAACCGCCGCGGGCTTCGTGGATGACACGGGTGTACATCGCGCGCTCGCCGCGCAGGGGGATCGCCCCACCGCGCGACTCGGCAGTTTGCTGGTCGCGACTGGCGAGGTCAATGAAGACGAGCTCTACCGTGCGCTGGCCGAGCAACTCGGCGTGGCCTACGTACGCTTGGGCGAATTCGATGTCGAAGCAGCTGCGCTCGCCAGTGTACCTCCCGACTTTGCACGTGCGCGCCACGTACTGCCGCTGATGTTCCACGCGGGGAAGCTGGTGATTGCGACCGACGATCCAGCGGATAGCGACAAGGTCTCGGCGGTGCGATTCCGGACACAAAAGCCAATCGAGATCGTACTCGCTAGCCCGACGGACCTCGATACCTCCATCGCGACGCATTACCCCCTCATCGAGGACGCCGCGCTGGATTGCGAGGCAGAGCGGCTGCTCCAAGAACACAGTGAGCCGGCGATGGCGCCGGTCGAGCGGCTTGCGCAGCAGAAGCCGATCGTACGCTTGGTAGATAATCTGCTGCTCAATGCCGTACAGCGGCGCGCGTCGGATATCCACCTGCATCCGCGCGAACGCAGCGCCGATGTGCGATACCGAATTGACGGCTCCCTAGTGGCGGTCGGGGAGTTCAATCGGGCGCTTCTGCCAGCCGTTGCGGCCCGGATCAAAGTTCTCGCGACCATGGATGTGGCGGAGCGTCGCCTGCCGCAGGATGGCGCGATTCACATAGATACGCCGCAGGGACCGGTCGACATGCGCGTCTCGATGATGCCCGCAGTGCACGGGGAGAATGTTGTCATCCGCATTCTCGATCCCAGGGTAGGGCTGCGCAGGCTTGCCGACGTCGGCTTCTCCGCAGCCGACGAGCGCCGGTTCCGGGCGCTGATCGATCGCAACCAGGGGCTGGTGCTCGTCACCGGACCGACGGGGTCCGGCAAGACGACGACGCTGTATGCAGCATTGCAGGAGCTGAACACCGGCGAGTATCACATCCTGACGGTCGAAGATCCGGTCGAATACCGGCTCGACGGCATCGTGCAGATCCAGGTTAATCCCGCCATCGACTTTGGCTTTGCGCAGGCGTTGCGACACATCCTGCGTCATGATCCCGATGTCATTCTGATCGGTGAAATCCGTGACGCTGACACGGCGAAGATCGCGGTCGAAAGCGCACTGACTGGCCACTTGGTACTGTCCACGCTGCATACCAACAGCGCGGCGCAGACGGTTGCCCGGCTAGTCGAGATTGGCATCCCGCCTTATCTCGTCAATGCCACGTTGGCCGGCGTACTGGCGCAGCGCCTCGTCCGTCGCAATTGCGAGCATTGCAAGGTTGCGGAGCAACCCAGTTCTGAAGTTCGCGACGCTTTCAGGGTTGACCAGGCTGAGACATTCTGGCATGGCAGCGGATGCGAGGAATGCTCCGGAACAGGCGTTCGCGGCCGAGTCGCCGTGTACGAACTGCTCGAGATGAGCGCCGAGCTTCGCAAGCTGGTACACGCCGGCGCAAGCTGTGATCAGCTTGAAGCGCGCGCCCTCGAACAGGGCATGGTACCAATCAATATCCAGGCACTTGCCTTGGCACGCACGGGCGCGATATCACTCGGCGAGGCGTTCCGCGCGCGCCTGGATTGAGGCAGGCCGCGGGCCGGCTGTGTGAACCAGGCAATTCAACGGCAATGGGCCATCAACGAAGGATAGTCATGCAAGACGAGCGCGTTCGACACATTATGACCGAGCCAGTGCTTTCGATCAGTGTCCATGAACCTGTCACCGAAGCGGTGCGTCTTTTCGCCACCCATGCGCTGCATCATTTGCCCGTGGTCGATGAAGGGGAACTCAAGGGCATGCTGAGTACGGCCGATGTGCTCAAGCTCGAATATTTCCTTCCTAAGTCCGGCACACAAGCATCCGCCGCGCTGTTGAACGATCGATTTCGCGTTGACACGATGATGCGTCGGCCCGTCATTACAGCAGGACTTGACGACACAATTGCTGATGCGGCGTCCCGCATGGCAAGCCACGGCATACATGCGCTGCCCGTGATCAACGAAAATAGCCATCTGCTAGGGATCGTCACAAGTACTGACATTATGCAGGCGCTCCTGCATGGCATCGGCCTCAAGCCAAGGCCAGAGCGGCACGAGGCAAAGCGCGAGCTGACCGAACTCGAAATGCGCCGCGCAATCGAAGCGGCGGAGTCGGCGACACTGAGCGGAACCGATACGGACGGGGTCGCCGCTTCGATGCTGTACCTGCACGAACGTAATGCAATGCTGGAGGCGTTGCGCCAAGACGTAGCTCGCTATCTGCATGGGCAGGACGAGCGATTGCACGCGCGGCTCGTCAAACACATCGAGCGATTAAGCCAGACAGGTCAGCAGATCGAACTTTCGATTCCGCTGTGAGCGACAGTCTGATGTCCATGAACTTCAAACTGGTGACGGTATGAATATGCGGTAGTTGCTTGGGGTCGTGGTGTGCGTCACAGGCCCCGGGCGCGCAGCGAGCCGGCGGCTGTCTCAATCCAGGCGCGCGCGGAATACTCGCGTACCTTCGCCACAATCTGCCGACCGGTCTAACCGTTACGGATCCTCGCCACCAGCGCCAGCGTGTAGTTGTTGGTATCGGCGCTGCCGCCGAGATCGCCGGTCCTGATCTGATCGATGTTAAGAGTATCGTCAATTGCCTTGCGGAGCCGCGCGGCCCTGTCGAACAGCTTGACGTGATCGAGCAGCATCGCGGTGGCAAGCAGTAACGCGGTCGGATTGGCGATGCCCATGCCAGCGATATCCGGTGCCGAGCCATGCACGGCTTCGAAGATTGCCGCGTCGAGGCCGATGTTGGCGCCGGGTGCCATCCCGAGTCCGCCGATCAGCCCTGCCGCCAGGTCGGAGAGAATGTCGCCGAACAGATTGGTCGTCACTAGCACGTCGAACTGCCATGGATCAAGGACCAGCTTCATCGCGCAGGCATCGACAATCATCTCGCTCATTTGCACCTTGCCTTGATACCTCTTCTCGATGTACAGATCGCGCGCGGTTTCGAGAAAGATGCCGGTCAGCGCCTTCATGATGTTAGCCTTGTGAACCACCGTCACTTTCTTGCGGCCGGTGGAGATGGCGAAGTCGAAGGCATATTCCAGAATGCGGCGGCACCCCTGTCGCGTGTTGATGCCCGTGGACATACCCACCGCGTGCGGATCACCGTCAATCGGGATGAAATGCTCGTACCCCATATAGAGCCCTTCGACATTTTCGCGGACGACCACCAGATCAATTTTGTCGAAGCGACCGCCCGGAATTAGCGTGCGCACCGGGCGCAGATTCGCGTAAAGCTTGAACTCCTCGCGCAGCCGCACGTTGGACGATCGATAGCCGCCCCCGGAGGGCGTTTCCAGCGGCCCTTTCAACGCCAACCGGGTTTTGCGGATGCTCTCCAACGTCGTCTGGGGCAGCGGATCACCGGCCGCCTTCACGCCGGCCAGCCCAGCGACCTGCAAGTCCCAGTCGAACGGCGCTTCCAGCGCTTCCAGTACCGCGAGCGTGCAGTCGACGATTTCCGGGCCAATGCCGTCGCCGGGAATCAGGGTGGCGGGGATGCGCGTGGTCATGGCGTGTTCCTGCGCGTGGGCACTATGGTGCGGGTCTCTTTGGATATGCGGGCGATGGAAAGCGTATATAAAGGCTGGGGAATTCGCGCCTTGCCGGTATTTTCAGTTGCTGTCCAATCAATAGCTTGTAAACCCAAGCCGCATCAATTGTCATCCAGTTAATGAGGGCTTGTGTGTAACGCGGCAGACACTAGTCTGGATCAGCCTTGGCCAGCGTTGGCAAATCAGGACGCGATCGCTGCGCAGCTGTGTCCTGGACAACCCTTTTTGCGACAGACACGTCGCCATGCTGAACAATCGGAACGTCCATGGTCCGACTGCCGATGGCGATACCCATGCCTTGAAAGACGTCTGTCATACGCCTTATCACGTCCGATCGGACGTTAGGCGCCTGTGTAAAATCATCAATTGCGACCGCCAGCTCATAGTCGACCAGCGCGTCGTCAAATCCGCAGGCATAGGCTGTCGGGGTGGTTCCCGGTGCGATGCCGGGGCTGCCGCTTGCGGCCGCTTGTAGAGCCTCGATCACGCGCGTAGACGACACGCTATGATCGATCTTGATTCCGATCGTGCAAAGATGTGCATCGTTCAGGCGACGATGATTCGTGACGATGGCCTTGGCGACGACGCTGTTTGGAATCACGATCAGGTCATTGGACGATGTCCTGATGCGAGTTGCCCGCCAATTGATTTCGATGACCTGGCCCTCAACCTCATTGGTCACAGTAATCCAATCACCCGCCCCGAATGGGCGTTCAATGTTGATCGCGAGACCAGAGAAGACGTCGGCGAGCGTATTCTGGAGAGCTAGGCCAAGGACAATGGCAAGCACACCGGAGGTCGCCAGTACGGCGGAGATCGGCTGCTTGAGCACGGTGTCCATGATGCCGACGAGCGCCACGACATAGACGAAAACCGATGCCAGATCGGCAAAAAGGCGTCGCGCGTGAGGCTCATTGTCGTCTGGAAACCATGTACGACGAAGGATCAGATCAAGGAAGCCTTGGACGAGCCACGCACCCAGAAGCCACCATGCAATGCCAAACAGCTCCATTGGCAAGCGCGGCGCGCCGGAAAGTCCCCCGAAAAGATACTGGCCGAGCAAGTTGCCATGGCGCGGAAATAGCGCGGTGATCAGCATGAGCGCGCTGCTCCCCCATAGCAGGGCACGGTACAAGCGAAGCGGCCGCGTGAGTCCGCAGATGAAGAGAGTGACTGCGACTAAAAGCAGGCAAATTTCAATCCAACCGAACATCGTGCCTCCGCTGTGACCCGAGTCGGCCGGATTTTAGCTGACTAAATGACGGCCATTTGATTCAAAGGCCTTGCGCGTGATTACAGCCTCTGTCGTTGCTCTCGCGTGCGGTATTGCGGACTCTCAAATTTCACTTCTCCACCCAGTAGCCGGCACGACCATGATGTTCGTAGAGGCCCATCTCCTGGTCTCGATTCAGCGGCACTGCAGAATCGTACAGCGGCGCGTCTTTCACTGCCTGCTGAGTCATATTGACAGACACCGTAGCGTCGGGCCAGCTGATGTCCTGAATCCATCGCGGCGCGATGAGCACTTGGTGACCAAGCCACCAGTTGCTCGTGTCCACGATGAAATATCGAATGGCCCAGGTGTCATCATCGAGCAGCAGCCCCTGTACATGACCCATGTCACCATCGCTCGCCTCGACGTGATACTTCATCAGCGCATTGCAACTGCGCAAATGGGGATCCCCATTCTGGCGCTCTTCGCCTTCAGCCTCCGCCCGAGCATCCTCCGCTTGCGCATGACGGTATGCGGCATCGGAACCGCCGTCGCCTAAACCCATCAGCATCATGCCAGGATAAGCGCCCTGACCCCAGAGGCCGTCACCCGCCCAATAATAAGGGTAACCATAGTACCCAAGATACTGCATTTCGTGCTGTCGCGACACCGGCTTATCGGTGTCAATATCGGGGCTGTTCTTCACTTGCTCTTTCGTGATCGAGACGGGCAGCACCCTTCCGGTCCAGTCTGGGTGGTCGACGGCAATAGGCGAGATCAACACCTTTCGGCTCGACAGCCAACTTCCGGTCTCGACTACAAGGTAGCGGACCGCCCATGACTTGTCATCGAAATAAAAATCCTTCACGTGGCCAATTGTGCCGTCGGTCGCGCCAACGGCGTAGCCTTCCAGATCCTTCATGCTGCGTAACATATAGCCTTCTCCTTCCGGGAGCGTCGCCCAATGGGTATTCGATGTATTTGAACAATGGAGCGCGATCATTCGACGCAAACTCAACAAATCGACACAGCGGTGCCGATCCGCAAGATCACGAGACACGAGAACGTATGTGAGCACGGCACAATAGCTGTGCCGTAGCACGACGTCGGTGCGCTGCCACGCATTGGCAATTCGCCCTGAGGAGGCTCCGGAGATCCCTTGTGGTCACTGCCCGCTGCAATATTGACCTGGATCAAACGTTGAGCTTTGGGCAGGGCATTGCCACTGCGCCGCCCGCACATTCATCTGACTTAACCGTATGCCTCAGATCACTACTGGGTCTCTCTTTCATGGGCACATTGCGGACTAAGATGGAGCATGTGACGTCCACTAGCAGACTGCTTGGAAAGGCTGATTCCTGCTGAAGATGTTGCACGACTGGATGTGCTGCAGGCAGGCGCTTTTCCGGAGAGAAATAGCTGAACAAGTGAGGCTGAGGATCTACATGACCAAGTATCGTTCGAGCTCGCATTCCACACGCCGGAAGCTAAATATCACAACTGCCGGCAAGCCCAGGGCTCTTTCAGCAGCCTGCTAGTTGACGCGCCCCTGTTGCTGGACAATCAACTTGTCGATCACAGACCCGATACCATCTCGGCTTAGCGACGAACAATGCCGCACGATCGTCGACACTCTAGAGGAAGGGGTCGTGATCGTCGATGAGACGCAAAAGATCACCTTCATCAATTCCGCGTTCGCCCGCATGCTCGGCTGCGCCGCGGGCGAGATCTTGGGTCACCCCGCGTCCGAGTTCTTGAACGACGCCACACAGCGTTCGATGGCCGGGACAATCGAACCCCCAAACCCGGGCGATGTGCAAAGATACGAGCACACATGGTTGCGAAAGAACGGGACGACTATTCCGACCGCTATTTCTTTGCGACCGACTTTTGATCGCCGGCACCGTTACAGCGGCTCATTGCGCGTCGTCAGCAACTTACCCGAGCTCGAGGGCATGCAGTCGATCGGCGAGCACCCCGAGCGGGAGCGCGATTTCAGGGCAGCGGTCTATTCCGCCATTCAGCGAGTCTCACTCGACGGCATCCTGCTGGTTGATTCGCAGGAGCAAATCATTTCCTACAATCAGCGGTTCGTCGAGATTTGGAAAGTTCCACCGGAATTGATCGCCGGCAAATCTGAGGCGCCGGTGTTGGAGGTGGTCGCTGGACAGGTCACCGACCGCGAAGTCTTTCTGGCGCGCGTAAGGAAACTCTACGCGCAAGTCGATGAGGCCAGCCGAGATGAAATCGCGCTCAAGGACGGCCGGACTCTGGATCGCTACTCCGCTCCGGTCAGGCTCGACGATGGCACCTATCTCGGCCGTGTCTGGTTCTTTCGGGACATTACCGAACGCCAGCGCGCCACGGACTTGCTCCAGGCCAGCGAGGAGAGATTCCGCCTCTTGGTTGAACAAGCGCCGGATGCGATCGTGTTGTACGACGTCGACGCAGATCGCTTCGTCAGCGCCAACAAGAGCGCCACCACACTGTTCGGCTGCAATCGCGAAGATCTGCTCAAGTTGGGGCCGCGGGATTTCTTTATTCCGGACCTGCCCGACGGACACGCGCTAAATGTCAGCGACGAGGCCAATACCCGCATCCGCTTCCGCAAGGACGGCGACCTGGAAGACTATCTGGAACTCCAGCCGGCCTACTGCAACGCGCTGGTCTCGCGCATCAAGATCATGGCCAACCTCGACATTTCCGAACACCGACATTCGCAGGACGGCAAGATCGCCTTCGGCAAAGTCGGTCCCGTGCCGATCGATCTGCGCGTAGCGGTGGTTCCGACTTCGAACAACCGGGAGGATGTGGTGCTACGCATTCTCGGTGGCGTGGAACCGCTGCCGCTGGAGGAGTTGGGCCTGCCCGGGCGCGATCTGGACGAACTGAGGAAAATGATATCGCGCAGTTATGGCCTGTTCCTGGTGTGCGGCCCCACCGGTTCCGGCAAGACCACCACGCTGCATTCCGTGCTGCATCACATCAACCGGCCCGACATCAAGATCTGGACCGCCGAGGACCCGGTGGAGATTACCCAATCAGGGCTGCGTCAGGTGCAGATCAATTCGCGCATCGGCTGGACATTTGCCGCGGCGATGCGCGCCTTCCTACGCGCCGACCCGGACGTGATCATGGTCGGCGAGATGCGCGATGCCGAGACTACCAGGATCGGCATCGAGGCGTCACTGACCGGACACCTGGTGTTCTCCACACTGCACACGAACAGCGCGGCCGAAAGCGTGGTGAGGCTGCTTGATCTCGGCATGGATCCGTTCAACTTCGCCGATGCGCTGATCGGCATCTTGTCACAGCGCCTGGCTCGCAAGTTGTGCTCGAAGTGTAAGCGTTCTCACGTGGGCAGCGAGGCGGAGATTGCCGAGTTGCTTGACGAATATTGCGCTGAAACCGATTTGGACAAGGCAGCGGTGCTGCAGCAGTGGCGCAAGGGCTTTGCGAGCGACGGTCTGTTGGTCCTGTACGAAGCATCCGGCTGCGAAGCCTGTCGCGGAGGTTACAAAGGCCGCGTCGGCGTCTATGAACTGCTCAGCGGCACGCCAGACGTGAAGCAACTGGTGCGCTCGCGCGCCTCGGTGCCGCAGATCGTCGTCGCGGCGCGCGCAGGCGGAATGCGCCTGCTGCGCCAGGATGCCATCGAACAAATCCTGCGCGGAATCCTCGATCGTGCCTCCGCACGGTCGGTGTCAAGCTAGGTCGATGTGTCCCGGGTGGACGATTACTTGCGCTTCGCCATACCAGCTCAGCCGCCGTGTGTACGGCACCGCACGGATTAAGATTGGGACTTGCGCCTAAGTTCACACATTAACCAGAAGCAGTCAGTCTTCAGACCGAACATTGCTAAGTGTCCGGGATGACGTGCGGCTGCGTACGTGCCACATCGACAACCAAGGAGCAGAAAATGAAGCTGAAAGCAAAAAAGTTGTTCGTCCGTGTTTGCGGCATGGCAGCCGTGACCTTGATCGCGGCCGCGACGTCTTTGGTTGTTTCTAAACCTGCCGCTGCAACGGAGCAATACGCGAAGCAAACCGGGAAGTCTTGCGCGGCATGCCACCAGAACCCAAAGGGTGGCGGCGCGCTCACGCCGGACGGGGAAAAATTCAAAGCGACTGAGAAAAAGCCGCCGAAAGCCGCTCAGTGATCGAGTAGGCACGCTCTCGGTAAGCTAGTCGATGACCTGCCGATCACCGCATCCTCGACTTCAGAATGATCGTCTCGCCATCCACGACGAACCTACCGTATCCGTGATGATGGATGGTCTTGGATTTTTGTTGCGCCGGATTGGTCCATGCCTTGAGCACTTCCAGGACAAACAGATTGTATTTGCTCACGAGACGAGTATCGGCCACTTTGCATTCAAGATTGGCGAAACATTCGGCTATCAGTGGCGGCACCACGCGTTCGGCTGCTACCGGAGTCAGCCCAAAGCTCTCGAACTTCTCGACGTCGCGGCCCGAGCAGTTGCCAATTTTCACCACTTTGGGCGCCAGTTCCAGCGCCGGAATGGCGATCACGCACTCTTTCGTGGTCTTCAACGCGCCAAAGCTGTAATCCGCATCACTGACCACACAGGCGACGAGCGGCGGCTCAAACTCGACCATCATATGCCAGGACAGCGTCATGACATTGGCGCGGCCCTTGTGGGCCGTGGTCAGCAGCACCACCGGACCGGGTTCGAGCAGCTGATAGACTTTCGACAATGGCAAATGTTTCATTACTCCTGCTCCGGCTTGCCGTCCACGCTGAGAATCCAGCCCGGAGC
>CABEDL010000158.1_pt1 | contig 21738 bp, 18 predicted proteins | sample 3422981 | NCBI WGS metagenome assembly CABEDL01 (sample SAMEA5534329, study PRJEB31848) | metagenome | biome: tundra; feature: field; material: soil | place: USA | collected 2013-05 | depth 0.15 m
GAACCCTTGAGGCCGTAGATGGCCGCAGAGAAAGTCGGCGTCACCGAATGATCGGTGAAATCCGCCACTCCGTCCTGGATGTCGATGCGCGCGATGCGCGTGCGCATTGACGGTGGCTTGGCTGCGGCTGCGGCTGCGGCGGCCACCGTAGGCACAGCGGTATCGCTCTTGGCCCCTCGCGCGCGGCCCCTAGGCTTTGACGCGGCGACCGGCGCCGTGGTCGTGCTCGTGGTCGTGGTCGTGGTCGTGGCCACCTGCGCCGCCGCCGGGCCCTGCGCGTGCGCAGGCCGCATAATATCGGCCACGTTCAAGCCACCCTTGGCGCCGATGATGACCCGCCCGTACGGCGCGCTCGCCACAATGCGCTCGATGCTCAGCGCATCAGGCGCCATCTGATATCGCAAGCCATCAATGTGCAGCGAGCGCCAGCTCACCAAGTCCTCGTTCATCAGATTATCGCGCGTCGCCAGGTTCGCGACGTCCACCGCGAGCACCAACTGCAGCTGCGGCTGGCCGCGCGCGGGCGACTGCGCGTACGCCACATGGCCCTTGAGCCCGAGTCGTCCGCGGTAAAGCGTCAGGTCCGTGGTCTGCGAGATGTAGGGCTGCAGCGCCGGCAAATCAAATTCGCTTAAGTTCAGATCGAGCGCGGTATTGAGCGATGACAGCGTAACCGTGCCCTGCGTCTGCAACTTGCCGGTATCACCGAGCCCCAGATGCAGATCGAAGTTCAGCGGCGCGGAGCCGGCGCTCGAGTAGTTTTGCACCGTCAAGCCGATGGATCCGAGATGCATTTTGACCGCCGGAGTGATACTGCGGTCTTCCGCCTCGATGCTCGCATCCTGGAGCTCGAGCTTATCCAGCGCGATGCTCCAGGGCGGCGTTGCGGCCGCCGCGGCGGCGGCGGTTGGCGCTGAGCCCGCGGGTGTGGCCGTGCTTGAGGGCCCCATCAGCTGCCGCAGATTCAGGCTCCCATCCGCATTGCGCCAGAGCTGCAGCGCGGCCCGTTGCAATGTGACCTGGCCAATCGCAACGCGCCGTTCGTTGAGCACGACGGTCGTGTTGGCAACGTCCAGCTCCGGCAGCGTGATCCATGGCGCCTCGGCGACAGCCTTTCCGGCCGCTCGGGCGGCCGTCGCGGCGGCCGTCGCGGCGGCGCCCGGGGCGATTCCCAGGCCGTGCACCTTGACGCTCGGCAGAGTCAGCGACAGGGCGGTAGCCGGTGTGGCCACAAACTGGTAGTTGCCCTGCACGTCCAGACTGCCGCTGGTTAGCGCAAACGGCAGCGCATTCTGCAGGTAGTCGGCAATGGTCGATGCCTTCAACGCCGTGACCGTGAACTCCCCAGTCGAGCCGAGCGGCCGCACCGTGAATTGGCCGGCCCAGTCCAGTCGCTCTGCGACGCTGCTCTGGGCACTGAAGCGATATTTATTCTCGAACTTCGGCGCCGTGCGGAAATCGGTCAGGTCGAATTCGATCGGCGTCAGCGTGGCGGAGAACGGCTCACCGCGGCTCAGATCCTGGAAATGCACGCGGCCGCCATGCACGCCCAAGGCAGCGATCCGCAGCGCCGGCAGGGCGGTCGAGGCGGCCTGCGGCTTCTGCGGGGCCGGAGGCGCGAGTTTCGCGAGGCTCAGAGAGCCGTCGCGGTTGATCAGCACCTGCACGACGGGCCGCTCGAGCCGCACTTCATTCAAGCTCCAGGCCCGATGCAGCAGCGAGGCACTCAAGGATGCGCTGACCCGCAGCAGATCGAAGCTCGCGATCGGCTGATTGTCGGCCTCGGCCAGCGCGAATTGGCGGATTTCGACCGTGAACGTGAACGGGTTGAAGCTTAGCTGCCCGATCGATGCGTGCCGGCCCAGATCCTTTTGCACGTACTGAACGATGGCATTGCGAGCCAGTCGCGGCACCAGCAGAAAGCCGCCCAAGGTGTAGAGCAGCAGCAGCAGCGCCGCCGCGACGATGAGTAGTCGCGCGTGCGAGCGCAGCCATCCAGGGCTCGAGCGCGCAGCCGATTTAGGGTCCGAATCGTCCATGTTCGAGGAAATTCCCTGCTTCCCGTGCCACGCGCGCCGACAGCAGCATCCCCGAGTGCGTCACCGGCAGGCACAGCCGGCTCTTCGCGCCCTCGAGTGCGGTCTCCGAGACCGCAATCGTCCCGTCGTTGGCTTCCTTGAATGTTAGCAGCAAATGGCCCAAGCCCACCGGCACGGTGCCGGCGATGATGCCCAGCTCGCGCCCGATCTCCCATCGGCGCGCACGATCCACCAGCAGCTCCTCGGACGCGGCGAGCCCGATTGCTCGGCGCCCAAGGCCCCATTGGCCGAGCCGCCGCGCCACGCCTGAACCGGTGCAGGGCGTGCCGAGGAACAGCACCCGGCCAGGTTGAGCCATGCTGTAGCGCTGCAGGTAGCGCAGGATCACCAGGCCCCCGAGGCTGTGGCCCAGCAAGTGGACCCGCGGCGCATCGATCCGCGCGACCATCTGGTGCAGCGCCGCCGCGATGCGCGTCATCGGCTCGAACATCGAGCGATAGTGAAACACATGCAGGCGGTACCCGCGCTCGGCGCCCAGCCGCCGGCGCAACAGCGCCGACTCGAAGCCGGGCATCCACAGACCGTGGACGTACACGACGGCTGCCGCGCTGCTGCTCAATGCTGTGCCGACTCCTAGCCGGACGGCGGTGGCGTGCGCACGCGGATGTGCAGCTCGCGCAGCTGCGCCTCGCCGACTTCGGTCGGCGCGTCGGTCAGCGGATCGGCGGCCGTCTGCGTCTTCGGGAACGCGATGACCTCGCGAATGCTTTCGGCGCCGGTCATCAGCATCGCCAGCCGATCGAGGCCGAAGGCGATACCGCCGTGCGGCGGGCAGCCATAGCGCAGCGCATCGAGCAGAAAGCCGAATTTCAGCCGCGCTTCCGCGGCCGCGATGCCCAGCAGCGCGAACACCGCCGACTGCATCTCCTCACGGAAAATTCGTACCGAGCCGCCGCCGATTTCCGAACCGTTGAGCACCATGTCGTAGGCACGCGCGAGCGCTTCCCCTGGCGCATCGCGCAGCGCGGCCGGATCGTCGTCCTGCGGTGAGGTGAAGGGGTGATGCATCGCGGCCCAGCGCCGCGCCTGCGCATCCCATTCGAACATCGGGAAATCCACCACCCATAGCGGCTGCCAGCTTGGGCTGACCAGCCCACGGTCGTGCGCGATCTTGAGCCGCAGCGCGCCGAGCGCATCGCTGACGACCTTGGCCTGATCGGCGCCGAAGAAGATCAGGTCGTTGTCGGCCGCGCCGCAGCGCGCGAGCAGCCCCTCTAGCGCTGCATCGTCGAGGAATTTGACGATCGGGGATTGCAGGCCATCGCGCCCGCGCTCGCGCTGATTTACTTTGATGTAGGCGAGGCCCTTGGCGCCGTAGCGCGCCACATAGGCCGTGTACTCATCGATCTCCTTGCGCGTCAGCGCGCCGCCGCCCGGAACGCGCAATGCCGCGACCCGGCCGTTGGCGTCCTGGGCGGGGCCTGAGAACACCTTGAAGTCGCAGCCGCGCACCAGATCCGCGACCTCGACGAGCTCGAGCGCCACGCGCAGATCCGGCTTGTCCGAGCCGTAGCGTCGCATCGCATCGTGGTAGCTCATGCGTGGAAACGGTGTGGGCAGCTGCACGCCGAGCACCTCGACGAACAGCGTGCGCACCAGCTCCTCCATGAGCTGCATGATCTGCTCCTGCGTCAGGAACGAGGTCTCGATGTCGAGCTGCGTGAATTCCGGCTGGCGATCGGCGCGCAGATCCTCATCGCGGAAGCAGCGCACGATCTGGTAGTAGCGATCCATGCCGGCCATCATCAGCAGCTGCTTGAAGATCTGCGGCGACTGGGGCAGCGCGAAGAACTTGCCGGGATGGGTGCGGCTGGGCACCAGATAGTCGCGCGCCCCCTCGGGCGTGGCCTTGGTTAGCATCGGCGTCTCGACGTCGATGAATCCCTTCGCATCGAGATAGCCGCGCATCGAACGCGTGAGGCGATGACGCAGCCGCAGCCGCTGGCTCATGATCTCGCGCCGCAGGTCGATATAGCGATAGCGCAGGCGCACTTCCTCATTGACGGTCTCGTCGAGCTGGAACGGCAGCGGATCGGAGCGGTTCAGCAACTCGAGTTTCGCCGCCACGATCTCGATCCGTCCCGAGGCCAGGTTGGCGTTGACCGTGCCCGCCGGACGCTCGCGCACAAGTCCGCGTACGCGCACGACGAACTCATGCCGCAATTTCTCGGCGATTTCAAATACCGCCTGGTGGTCGGGATGGAACACGATCTGTACCAACCCCTCGCGGTCGCGCAGATCGACGAAGATCACGCCACCGTGATCGCGCCGCCGATGCACCCAACCCGCGACACTGACGCTCTGGGCGATCAGTTGCTCGTTGACCTGCCCGCAATAGTGGCTGCGCATATATTTTTTCTAAAGTGCGCGAGCGGCCGGCATGACCACGCCCAGGGTCACGATCATCTTCATCGCCGCATCGACGCTCAGCTCGAGCTCGATCGTCTGCGAGCGTGGCACCAGTACGATGAAGCCGGAAGTCGGGTTCGGCGTGGTCGGTATGAACACGCAGACCTGCGGCTCGGCGCCCTGCGCTCTCGAGAGCCGGACGTCCGCAGCAGTCTGGAAACCGATGCTCCAGAGGCCCGCGCGCGGATACTCGATCAGCAGCACTTTCTTGAACGAGTTACCCGAGTTGGACAGTATTGTGGTCGAAAAGCTCTTGACCCCACCGTACACCGCCCGCACGAAGGGAATGCGGTTGAGCACATCCTCCCAGACGCGCACCAGGCTGCGGCCGATGATATTGGTGACCAGCAGCCCGGTCGCCAGCAGCAGCAGCACCGCGAGCACCGCCCCAAATCCCGGTATGTGCACACCGAGCAGCACTTCCGGCCGCACAGAGCGCGGCAGCAGCAGCAGCGTCTGGTCCATGAGATCCAGGATGAAGCGCACCACCAGCACCGTGGCGATGATGGGCAGCCACACCAGCAGTCCCGCGATCAGGTAGCGGCGCAGGATCAACTTGAGGACCGAACGGGTCAACGCCGGCCCCGGCGCTTGGCCGCTTTGGGCGGCGACTTGGCCGAGGCGCGCTTGGCAGCAGGCTTAGCCTTGGGAGCCGGCTTAGCAGGGTGTGATTTACGGGTGCTGGCGCTGGAGCGGCCCGATGCCGGGTGCTTGGCGCGCGCGGCTTCGGGCTTGGCCGCCGTGGGCTCGGTCTTAGCCGATGCCTTGCCGTCGCCTGCGGTATCGCTCTTGGCCTCGCTCGGGGCGCCAGCCTTGGTATCGGCGCCGGCGTCCGCCGCGCCGGCTGCCTTGGCGTCCTTGGCGTCCTTGGCATCCTTGGCGTCCTTGGCGTCCTTGGCGTCCCCGGACGCCGCCTCCTTCTCACCGCCGGCCAGGTTGCGCTTGTGCTCCTGATCGGACTTGAAGTCGGTTTCGTACCAGCCCGATCCCTTGAGCCGGAACACCGGCGCCGAGATCAGTTTCTTGAGCGCGTTCTTGCCGCACGAGGGGCATTTCTTGAGCCGTGCATCGCTGAGCTTCTGTATGACTTCGAGGTAGTAGCGGCATTGGCTACATTCGTATTCGTATATCGGCATGGTGCTGACTGCGGCAAGAGTGGGTGATGCGGGCAATTATAGACGGCAGTGACGCTGGTACAGCTGCCAAAAGGCTGCCGCCGCCCGCGGCAGATTGTGCTGCCAATCGGAAGCCGCCGACGTATCGGCCCCATCGGTGACGTACTTGGCGCAGCCGAAACGCGCCCCCTCGAGGTGGCACACCTTGGCCAGTGCATAGGCTTCCATGTCGATGACCTCGCAATGCAGTTTCGCCACGCCCATCTGGAACGAATCGCCGCTGCCGCATAGCGCCGAGGGCAATTCCTCGAATACCGCCGGAAAATCCAGCTGCGCCGGGATGTCCTCGAATGGCGTGACTCCGAGCGGAAAGCCGATGCCGCTGACGTCCATATCGCGCTGCACGAACTGCCGGCAGGCCACGAGTGCGCCGGCCTGCAGGTTGTGACTGCCGGCGGTACCAAAATTCAGCACCAAGGGCAGCCGCTGCCCGGCATGCCGATAGTCCCGCAGCGCTCGCATCAGCGACAGGGCGGCATTCACCTTGCCCAATCCCGTGTACAGCACCGGGACGCCCGCGCGCTCGAACAGTCCCTGTGCCTCGATCTCCAGCGCCATCACGATGAGCGTCGGCGGCCGCTCAGTCATAGCGCAGCACTGCCCGCAATGGCAGCCCGCCCCACTGAAACTTCCCAGCCAATCGCAGATCGATCAGCGCGGCCAGGCCCCCGACCTCATAGCCGGCCGGTAGACACAACTGCGCCGCCGCCGCCATGGTACCGCCGGTCGCGACCACGTCATCGATGAGCAGCAAACGGCCGCTGCCGCGCTGCATTTCGAGCACCCCACTGCCGTACTCGAGCGCGTAGTCCACTGCTTCGACCGGCGGGGGCAGCTTGCCCCCCTTGCGGATCGGCACGAATCCCTTGCCCCGCCGCGCGGCCAGTCCCGCCGCCAGGATGAAGCCGCGCGATTCGACGCCCGCGAGCGCATCCGTCGCGCTCCACTCATGCTCGTCGAATAGGGCCTCGAGCGCATCGAGCGTGCTCGCGAACTGCGTGCGCAGCAGCGGCGTGATATCGCGAAACAGGATGCCCGGGCGCGGAAAGTCGGGCACATCGACAATGTGGCGTTTGAGGTCGTGCATGGTCTCTCCCGCCACGGAAGCTTAGACGCTAGGAGCCTACCGCGCGCATGTGCCGTATTTTATCGAACACCAGCTCCGAGCCGCGCACGCTGACGCGCACCCGGTCGCCCGGCACCAGCTCGTTGCGCAGGATGCGTTGCGCCAGCGGATTTTCGATCTGCTGCTGGATCGCGCGCTTGAGCGGTCGGGCGCCGTACACCGGATCGAACCCGGCCTCGCCGATCAGATCGCGCGCCTTTTCATCCAATTCCAGCTCCATGTTGCGCTCGAGCAGCCGCCGCCGCAGGTACGCCACCTGGATCTCGACGATCGCGCGGATCTGCTCGGTGCCCAGGGGATGGAACACGACGATGTCGTCGATTCGGTTGATGAATTCGGGGCGAAAGTGCGTTTGCACGATTTCCATGACCGCGTTCTTCATGCGCTGATAGTTGCCCTCGCCGGAGAGCTCCTGGATCACCTGTGAGCCCAGGTTCGAGGTCATGATGATCACGGTATTGCGGAAATCCACGGTGCGGCCCTGGCCATCGGTCAGCCGGCCGTCATCGAGCACCTGCAGCAGTACATTGAACACGTCCTGATGCGCCTTCTCGACCTCATCGAGCAATACCACGGCATATGGCCGCCGGCGAATCGCCTCAGTCAGGTATCCGCCCTCCTCGTAGCCCACATAGCCAGGGGGCGCTCCAATCAGACGAGCGACCGAGTGCTTCTCCATGAACTCGGACATATCAATTCGCACCATGGCCTCTTCCGTGTCGAACAGAAACTCCGCCAGCGCCTTGCACAGCTCGGTCTTGCCGACACCGGTCGGACCTAAGAACAGGAACGAGCCGTTCGGTCGCCGGGGGTCCGCGAGCCCGGCGCGTGAGCGGCGGATCGCGTTCGAAACGATACGCACCGCTTCCTCCTGTCCGACCACGCGTTTCTCGAGTGCTTCCTCCATGCGCAGTAGCTTTTCCTTCTCGCCCTCGAGCATCCTGGACACCGGGATACCGGTCCACTTGGACACGACCTGCGCGATCTCCTCTTCGGTGACATTGTTGCGCACCAGCTGCGGCGCCTTCTGCTCGGCAAGCTGTGCCTGCGAGAGCCGCTTCTCGAGTTCCGGAATCCGGCCGTATTGCAGCTCGGCCATGCGCGAGAGGTCGCTGGCGCGACGCGCCTGCTCCAATTCCAGGCGGGCGCGCTCGAGCTCCTCCTTGAACTGCGCCGTGCCCTGCAGCGCGGCCTTCTCCGCCTTCCAGATCTCCTCGAGGTCGGCGTATTCCTTCTCCAGCCCGGCCAGCGTTTGCTGCAGGGTCGTGAGCCGGCCCTTGGATGCTTCGTCTTCCTCTTTCTTGAGCGCCATCTGCTCGATCTTGAGCTGAATGATGCGCCGCTCGAGCCGATCGAGCGCTTCGGGCTTGGAGTCGATTTCCATGCGAATGCGCGCCGCCGCCTCGTCGATCAGATCGATCGCCTTGTCGGGCAGCTGGCGGTTGGTGATGTAGCGGTGCGAGAGCGTCGCCGCGGCAACGATGGCCGGATCGGTGATCTCGACCTTGTGATGCACCTCATAGCGCTCCTTGAGGCCGCGCAGGATCGCGATCGTGTCCTCCACCGAGGGCTCATCGACCAGCACCGTCTGGAAGCGCCGCTCGAGCGCCGCATCCTTCTCGATGTACTTGCGATATTCATCGAGCGTCGTGGCGCCGACACAGTGCAGTTCGCCGCGCGCGAGCGCCGGCTTGAGCATGTTGCCGGCGTCCATCGAGCCTTCGGCGCGGCCGGCGCCGACCACCGTATGCAATTCGTCGATGAACAGGATGACCTGGCCTTCCTGTTTCGACAGATCCTTGAGCACCGACTTGAGGCGTTCCTCGAATTCGCCGCGGAACTTCGCGCCCGCGATCAGCGAGCCCATGTCGAGCGCCAGGATGCGCTTGTTCTTGAGGCCCTCGGGCACCTCGCCGTTGACGATGCGCAGCGCCAGGCCCTCGACGATGGCGGTCTTACCCACACCCGGCTCGCCGATCAGCACCGGATTGTTCTTGGTGCGCCGCTGCAATACCTGCACCGTGCGGCGAATCTCATCGTCACGGCCGATGACCGGATCGAGCTTGCCGCTGCGCGCGCGGGCGGTCAGGTCCACGGTGTACTTCTCGAGCGCCTGGCGATTCTCCTCGGCACCTGGATCATCGACCTTTTCCCCGCCGCGCACTTCATCGATGGCCTTCTCGAGCGCGGCGCGCGATGCGCGTGTGTCCTTGAGGGCCTTGGCCACGGCACCGCGATCTTCAAACGCCGCGAGCACGAACAACTCGCTCGAGATGTACTGATCGCCGCGCTTCTGCGCGAGCTTGTCGGTGACATTGAGCAGCCGTGCCAGATCGTTCGATATCTGCACATCGCCCGCGGTACCTTCGACCTTCGGCAGGTTATCCAACGTCGCACTGAGCAGGGTCCGCAGGCGCGTGACATCGACCCCGGACTTGATCAGCAGCGGCCGCACGCCGCCGCCCTGGGCGTCGAGCATGGCCAGCAGCAGGTGCGCGGGCTCAATGAATTGGTTGTCGCGGCCGACGGCCAGCGACTGCGCATCGGCCAGCGCCGACTGAAAGTGACTCGTGAGTTTGTCCATGCGCATAGCTATCCGCCTATGTGTGCTGTGCAACAGATTCGTGGGGGTGCGCAGAGCGAATTCAAGCCGCTCAGCCCAGCCAGCTTTCAGCGGCCGCGATGACGCCCACCCCGCAGCCGATCAGCACTACCTGCGCCACCCCGGCCCGTGCATCGACCCGCCGGTGCAGGCTCGGGATCAGATCCGCCACGGCGACATAAATCAGCGAGGCGGCCGCCACCGAAATGGCATACGGCAGCACATCGAGCGTGCGGCGCAGGGCAAAGTAGCCCAGTAGCCCGCCGAGGATCGAGGTCAAGCTGCTGGCCGCGTTAAACCACAGCGCGCGCACCGGGCTCATGCGCGCGTGCAATAGCACGGCCAGATCGCCGAGTTCCTGCGGTATTTCATGCGCGGTGATCGCGAGCGTCGTGACCACCCCGAGCTTCACATCGGTCAGGAACGCCGCCGCGATCAGGACGCCATCGAAGGCATTATGCACTCCGTCGCCGAACAACACGATCCAGCCCGCGGCGCGATCACGGTGGCTCTCATGCGGCGAGTGGGTCTCGCAGGACTGCGCATGACAGTGACGCCAGAGCACCATCTTCTCGAGTACGAAGAACAAGGCAATGCCGGCGAGCACCGCTGCACCGATGGCCTGTATGTGCTGCGGGCCGACGCTCGCAATGGCCTCGGGCAGCAGGCCGAGCAGAGCGGCCGCCAGCATGGCCCCGGTAGCGAAGCTGATCAGGTGCGGCAGCAGCCAGGAGCGTCGCGCTTCCGGCAGCAACAGAAAGACGCTCGCCAGCGCCGCGCTCAGCGCTCCACCGAGGAAGGTCGCTAATAAAATCCACACCAAAATCATGGCCGACTCTAGCATTAAGTCGCATGCAGCCAGATCAAGGCCGCCATGCGTCCGGTCGCGCCATCGCGGCGGTAGGAATAGAAACGCTGCGGCTGCGCGTAGCAGCAGCTTAGGTCGGCGTGCACCGAGTCGACCCCGAGCGCTTTGAGCCGGGCGCGCGCCAGCGCCTGCAGATTGCACCGCCAGCCTCCCCGTGCAGTGGGCGTGAAGGCCGCAGCGGCCGCAGGTTCGTGCGCCACGAATGCACCGCGTACCTCCTCGCCCACCTCGAAATGGTCGGGGCCAATCGAGGGGCCGAGCCAGGCCTGCAAGGGGCCGGTGCCGGCCAGCGCTTTCACCGTGGCCTCGAGCACACCCGCGGCGAGCCCGCGCCAGCCGGCATGCGCCACGGCCACCGCGCTGCCGTCGCGCGCCGCGAACAGCACCGGCAGACAGTCGGCGACCAGCACCGCCAGCACCGGTCCGCACTTGCGGGTGATCGCGCCATCGGCACGCGGGGGCGGCCCTTCCGGGGCGAGCTGGTCGGCGTCCACCACTTGCGTACCATGGACCTGCTCGAGCCACAACGGCTCGCGCGGCAGCGAAAGCGCCTGTTGCAGCAGGCCCCGGTTCTGTGCCACCGCGGCGGCCGCATCCCCGACATGCGCGCCAAGATTGAACGAGTCATAGGGCGCGCGGCTGACCCCGCCGGTGCGCAACGTGAAGGCCGCGCGCACGCGGTTCACGGCCGGCCAGCGTGGCCGCAGAACCTCACCGCCCATGTGAATCGGCGCGCAGCAGACGCAGCAGAGACACCAGATCGGCTGGCATCGGCGCCTCGAAGCTTCGCGCACGAGCGCTTGCGGGATGCGTGAGCTGCAGGCGCTGCGCGTGCAGTGCCTGGCGCCGGAACGTCTGCAAAGCGGCCTTGAGCGGCGGCGCGCCGCCGGCGAGCTGACGCATGCGGCCGCCGTAGACCGGATCGCCGACGATCGGAAAGCCGATATGCGCCAGGTGTACCCGGATCTGGTGCGTGCGGCCGGTCTCGAGCTGCACACGCAGCAGGGTGTGCGAGCGAAAGCGCTCCTCGATGCGAAAGTGGGTGACCGCCTCGCGCCCATCGCCGCGCACGGCCATGCGCGTGCGCGCGCTGCGGTGACGGCCGATCGGCTCATCAATACGACCACCGCCGGTCGGTTCCCCCAGGCATAGGGCCAGATACTCGCGGCACACTGCGCGCGCGGCGAGCGCCGCCACCAGGCACGTGTGAACCTCGGGCGTGCGTGCCACCACGAGCACACCGCTGGTGTCCTTGTCCAGCCGATGCACCAGCCCCGCGCGCGGCACCCGCGCGAGCAGCGGATCGTGCGCCAGCAGCGCATTCTGCAGCGTGTGCTCGCGGTTGCCCGCGCCGGGATGCACCACCAGTCCCGGCGGCTTATTGAGCACCAGCAGCGCTGCGTCCTCGTGCAGGATGTCCAGCGGCAGAGCCTCCGGGGCCACGCTCAGATCGGGGGCGAACTCGGCTTCGACAATCAGCTGCTCGCCGCCCTGTACGCGATCGCGCGCACGGACCGGCTGGCCATTGGCGCGCACGGCCCCCGCACGGATCCAGCGCTGCAGCCGCGCCCGTGAATACTGCGGCAGCGCGGCGGCCAGCGCCTGATCGAGCCGCATCCCTGCCGCCGAAGGCGGCAGATCGAGCACATGGGTTTGGAACTCCGGGGGCACGGTGCGGGTCAGCTATACTTGCGCGCGTTCGGCCATAGCATCTGAAAAATCTTAAGGTCCAAACTTGAGTTCAAACTCCGCGCCTTCGAATCGCGCCCGAATCCTGGGCGCTGTGTTGCTCGCCACGCTGGCATTGCTGGGCGGCTGCCACAGCCGGCAGGCCAAAAACCTCAAAAAGGCCACGGCCCAGTCGCTGTACGCCAATGCGCACAAGGCGATGAACAACAATGACTTCGAGTATGCCATCAAGCAATACGAGGCACTGACCTCGCGCTTTCCGTTCACCGATCAGGCCCGCCAGGCCCGCCTCGACCTGATCTATGTCTACTACCGCAAGGGCGAGAAAGAGTCCGCCACGGACGCGGCCGACCAGTTCCTGCGCGAGAATCCGACCCACCCGCGCATTGATTACGCCTGGTACATGAAGGGCATGATCGACTTTGAGCGCATTCCCTACTCGATCGAGCGCTGGTTCGGAGTCGATATGGCGCGCCGGCCGCCCGCTTCAGCCCTCAAGGCCATTGCCGCCTTCACTACAGTCATCACGCAGTTTCCCAAGAGCGATTACGCGCATGATTCGCTGCGGCGGCTGACCTATCTGCGCAATCGGCTGGCCGAGTACGAGGTCAATGTCGCGCGCTACTATGTCAAGCGCGGCGCCTATCTGGCCGCTGCCCAGCGCGCCCAGGGCGTGATCGATCAATATGATGGCGCGCCGGCCGAGCGTGCGGCCGTAGACATTTTGCTGGATTGCTATCGGCGCCTCGGCTTCAACGAGCTGGCCTCGAACGTCGAGCGCGTCTACCAAGCCAACTACGCCAACGGCGCGCACGGCAGCGCCCCAAGCTCGAACCACCACTGGTGGGTCTTCTGGCGCGGCACCAGCTGAGGATCAGCGCCGGTAGCCGTTGGTGATCGGATAGCGCCAGTCGCGTCCAAAGGCGCGGGCGCTCACGCGCACCCCGGGTGGGGCCTGCCGCCGCTTGTACTCGGCGCGTTTGACCATATCGAGCACGCGCGCCACCACGGCTCGATCGAAGCCGCGCTCGCATATCTCCTCGACCGATAAGTCCTCCTCGATGAAGGCTTCCAGGATCGGGTCGAGCACCTCATAGGGCGGCAGCGAGTCGGTGTCCTTCTGATCCGGCCGCAGCTCCGCCGTCGGCGCGCGCGTGATGACGCGCTCGGGGATCGCGGCACCGAGCGTATTGCGGTAGCGCGCGAGCCGATACACCAGCTGCTTGCTGCAGTCCTTGATCGGCGCGAAACCGCCGGCCATATCGCCATAGAGCGTCGCATAGCCCACGGCCATCTCGCTCTTGTTGCCCGTGGTCAGCAGCATGCGCCCGGTCTTGTTCGAGATCGCCATCAGCAGCACACCGCGGCAGCGCGCCTGGATGTTCTCTTCGGTGGCGTCGGGCGCGCGGCCGGCGAATTCTTTCTGCAGCGCCTCGAGCGTGGCCGCGAACATATTCTCGATCGAGATCGAGCTCAAACTCACGCCGAGCGCCTGCGCCTGCGCCGCCGCATCCTCGCGGCTCATGCTCGAGGTATAGCGCGAGGGCATCATGACCGCGTGCACGCGATCGGCGCCGAGGGCATCGACCGCAATCGCCAGCGTCAGGGCCGAATCGACGCCGCCCGAGAGCCCGATGACGGCGCCCGTGAAAGCGTGTTTGTTGACGTAGTCGCGCACGCCGAGCACCAGCACGCGGTACACCGTCTGCTCGTCCGACCACTCGGGCGCGACGCTGCCTGGGATCGGTACCATGGCGCCGCCGCGGCGTTCGAACTCGACGCAATACAGGCCCTCCTCGATCGCCGGAGCGCGAACCGCGATCCGCCCTTGCGCATCCATCGCGAAGGAATTGCCGTCAAACACCAGCTCGTCCTGGCCACCCAGCAGATTCACGTACGCCGCGGGCACGCCCGTCTCGCGCACGCGCTGGCCGATCACCTGTTCGCGCTCGCGCTGCTTGTGGATCTCGTATGGGGAGGCGTTGATGATCAACAATGCCTCAGCCCCAAGCGCCCTGGCGCCCGCGGCCGGTTGCGGCTCCCAGGCGTCCTCGCAGATCAGCAGCCCGAGGCGGAAGCCGTCGAAGTCGACCACGGTCGCCTCGGTACCGGCCGTGAAATAGCGCTTTTCGTCGAATACCTTGTAGTTCGGCAGGCAGGCCTTGCGATGCTGCGCCAACACGCGCCCGCCGCGCATCAGGCAGGCCGCGTTGTAGATATGCCCTTGGTCGTATTCGGGGTAGCCGACCATCACGCCGATCTCGGGTACCGCCTGCGTGAGTTCCTTGAGAGCCTGTCCGATCTGCAGCCGCAGCCCGCGATGGAACAGCAGATCCTCGGGCGGGTAACCCGAGAGCGTGAGCTCCGGAAACAGCACCAGATCGGCCTGCAGCTCATCGCGCGCGCGTCGCGTCTCGCTGATCACGCGTTCGAGATTGCCGCGCACATCGCCGACCAGCAGATCCAGCTGCGCCAGAGCGATTTTCAGTCGATCAGCGCGTACCACCGGCGCTCCGCCTGCCGTCGAGGCTGTCCGTACCGCTCAACGATGCCTCGCCGGCGCCTTCCTGACGACTTTCCTGACTAGCTTCTTCAGCGTCTTCTTGAGTACCTTTTTGGGCGCCTTTTTCGGCGCGGGTTTGGCGGCTTTCCTGGCCGCTGCGGGCTTGGATCGCACACGCTTGGACAGCAGTTGCGCCATGGCGCTGCCGAGTTGCGCCGGCGATTTCACGGTGCGCACGCCTGCAGCCTCGAGGGCGCGATACTTGTCAGCGGCCGTGCCCTTGCCGCCCGCGATCACGGCCCCGGCATGGCCCATGCGCTTGCCCGGGGGAGCCGTAACGCCGGCGATATAGGCCACGACCGGCTTGGTGACGTAGTGACGGATGTGCTGCGCCGCCGCCTCCTCGTCGCTACCGCCGATCTCGCCGACCATGATGATGCCTTCGGTCTGCGGATCGCGTTCGAACAGCTCCAGACAATCGATGAAATTCATGCCGCGCACCGGGTCGCCGCCGATGCCGACACAGGTGCTCTGACCCAGGCCGTTGTTCGTAGTCTGCAACACCGTCTCGTACGTCAAAGTGCCCGAGCGCGAGACAATGCCAATAGCGCCTTTCTTGTGAATGAATCCCGGCATGATGCCAAGCTTGCATTCCCCCGGCGTGATGATGCCGGGACAGTTAGGACCTATCAGTCGCGTCGGCGAGCCGCTCAGCGCGGCTTTGACTTTGATCATGTCAATGACCGGCAGTCCCTCGGTGATGCAGACGACCAGTTCGATTCCGGCGTCCATCGCCTCGAGGATCGAATCGGCCGCGTAGGGGGCGGGCACGTAGATCATGCTGGCCGTGGCTCCGGTCTCGCGCACCGCATCGCGCACCGTGTCATACACGGGCAAGCTTAAGTGCCGCTCGCCACCGCGTCCGGGTGTTACCCCGCCGACGAGCTGGGTGCCGTAGGCCAGGCACTGCTCGGAATGAAAAGTACCTTGTTTGCCGGTGAAACCCTGGCAGATTACTTTAGTGCGCTGATTGACGAGTATGCTCATCGGGAAGCGTTCGCCGCAGCCACGACTTTTTTTGCCGCATCGGACAGGTCGGCGGCCGCGATGATGGCCAGCCCGCTTTGCGCAAGCCGCTCGCGCGCGGCTGCGGCGTTCGTGCCCTCGAGCCGCACCACCACCGGCACGTCAACACCGACGTTCTTGACGGCGTTCACGATGCCATCGGCGATCAGGTCGCAGCGCACGATGCCTCCGAAAATATTGACCAGGATTGCACGCACATTTGAATTGGACAGAATCAATTCAAACGCGGCCGTCACGCGCTCGCTGGTCGCACCGCCGCCGACGTCGAGAAAATTCGCCGGCCGACCGCCGTGCAGCTTGATCAAATCCATGGTCGCCATGGCGAGCCCGGCGCCATTGACCATGCAGGCGATATCGCCATCGAGCGAGACGTAGTTCAGATCGTGCTCGCTCGCTCGCCGCTCCATCGGATCTTCCTGGCCGAGATCGCGCAGCGCGGCCATGTCCTTCTGGCGGAACAGCGCGTTGGCCTCGATGTCGAGCTTGCAATCCAGCGCCACGAGGCCGCCGCTCTGGGTCACGATGAGGGGATTGATCTCGATCAGGCTGGCGTCGCGCTCCTGATAGAGCCGGTACAGCGCCAGCACGATGGCCTGAAATTGCTCGATCTGCTTGCCCTTGAGGCCAAGACCGAACGCCAGTTGCTTGCACTGGAACGGCTGCAGGCCCGCGGCCGGATGGACCGTGACCGACAAAATCTGCTCGGGCGTTTTCTCGGCCACTTCTTCGATGTCCATGCCGCCGGCGCACGAGGCCACGACCGCAATGCGGCCGCGCTCGCGGTTGAGGGTCAGACTTAGGTACAGCTCGCGCTCGATCTCTGAGCCCGATTCGACATACACCTGCTCGATCGGCAGCCCGGCGGCCCCGGTCTGCTTGGTTATCAGTCGCTGCCCCAGCATGCCTGCCGCAGCAGCGCGAACCGCAGCCTCATCCCGCGCGAGCTTCACGCCGCCGGCCTTGCCGCGGCCGCCCGCGTGGACCTGCGCCTTGACGACCCAGAGTTTGCCGCCGAGCGCCTGCGCGGCGGCGAGCGCCTCATCGGCGCTGCCTGCGACGCGGCCTTCGGGCACCGGAACACCGTAACTGGCGAGAATTTTCTTCGATTGATATTCGTGCAGATTCATTCGCGACCATCCGTAAGCCGAAAAGCAACGGATTGTCGCGGAAACAGGCGCCCGAGGCTAGGAGCCTGGGGCGCCTGAAGGCTCGTCAGTACTATTTGGCGGTGCTCATTTAACGCTGTAGCCGCGCGCCTCGAGGCAGGCGGTAATCGCGCGCTGATACTGTTCGCGAGTCGAAGCCGCCTGGTTACCCGGCACTGCCCCGCCCGGCTGCGTCGGATCGAAGCCGGTCTGGCCCTTCGACCAGGCGTGGCACTCGTAGCGATCGGCGGCCTGTTGCTCGGCGGTCTGGCCATTTCTCGGATAGACGTAGAAGTCATCACCGGGCGGTGCCGCGGCGGGCGGAGTGTCGCCCGCCGGCTGGTCGGCCCCTGGAGGCGGTGCGGCGACCACATAGCCGTTCATATCAGGCCGCCACTGATAGTAGACATCATCCGCGTAGTAGTACGGCGCCCCGCCGAGCCACAGCGTCGTATAGAACGGCGGCAGTACCGTCACGAACAGGCCGAAAGGCGGGCGCGTGACTACGAAGCCGTACGGACCGGGCGCATACCAGACGCCGGCGTTGAAGTAGAACCGGCTGCCACCGAATGCATACGGCCGGTAGCCCGGCGGCAGCGCACGAATGACTTGGCCCCGCGGAGGATAGTAATGGCCATGGTTGTAACGATTGTCGAGCACCTGGCCGTGACCGTCGCGCTGGAATTGCGGCGCCCGTTGGCGATCGTCGCCCCGTTGGTGATCGTCGCCCCGTTGGCGATCTTCGGCAAAGCTTGACGCGATCCCCGCCAGCGCCAGGACCCACAGGCCGGATAGCACCAGCCATTTGCGGGTTGTCCTATTCATCTTCAGTTTCATCTGTGCTACGGCTCCTCAAGCTTAAGCTCACGCGGTCGTATAGCCGCGCGCATCCAGACAGGCACTGATTGCGCGCCGATAGTTCGCTGCCGCCGCGTCAGCGCCGGCACTGCTGCGATCGATGCGCGCCTGCTCGTAATTGGCCTGCGCCTGCGCATTGGCATCGCTGGCTGAACCCACGACGGCGCCCGTGATGCCGCCCAGGATCAAACCGGCACCCGCGTCGCGTGGACCGGCTATGGCTGCGCCCAGGATCGCGCCGGCGATGGCGCCGACCGCGGTGCCGGCGCCCGGCGGCGTTGCCGGCTCTACCACCACGCGCTGACCGGGCGGTACGCCCGAGCGGCTCGGATCGAAGCCCGACTGCTGCACGGCCCAGACGTGGCATTCATATCGATCGCGCTCGAGCTGCTCGGGAGTCTGCCCGTTCGCGGGATACACCATGATCGGCCTGGGTAGCGGCTGCGCCTGGACGACGGTACGCTGTGGCGGTGGCGCAACACAGGCCGCCAGAACCGCCGATAACGCCAAAATGGACCCGGTACGCAGATTAAGTAATGGAGTACGCATATGCTTCATAACAACGATCCAGCCCGTGGATAGGTTGACAGAAAGAGACTGAACACGGCCTGAACTATAGAGTGCGGCTTGTCCCAACAGTTTCAATGCTAGGTGGCCGCCCTTCATGAGTACTGCTGATGCGTCGCCCGCCGCGCCTTCGGGCGACCTGGCCTGGCGGGTAGTCGGGCTCGCCAATCTCTACCGGCTGCTGCTGCCACCGGTACTGTTCGCGCTGTATCTATTTACCCGCCCCACCCCGACCGTGGGCGGTACCAATCCGCAGTTGTTCGTTCTGGTGTGCGTCGTCTATTGGGCGCTTGGGGCCCTGTTCGCTTTCGGCGGGCGCGGCCACTGGCCGAGCCGACGCGTGCTGGTGCTGGCGCACACCTTGCTGGACACCGCGGCGGTAGCGGCCTTGCTCTACTGTAGCGGCGGCGGCGCCAGCGGACTCGGGATCCTGTTGGTCATCCCAGTCGGGGCGATGGCGCTGCTGGCGGAAGGTCGCGGCGCCTTTGCCAATGCTGCCATCGCAGCCCTGGGCATCCTGCTGCAGCAGATCGCCTCCGTGGCCCTCGGTACGGCGCCCTCCTCGGACTATCCGCTGGCGGGCATGCAGGGCGCCGTGGTGTTTCTGGTGGCCCTCATGGCCTGGCCCGTGTCTACCCGTTTGCGCGAGAGTGAAGCCCTGGTGCGGCGCGCAGTGCTCGATCTGGCCAATCTGGCCCAGGTCTCGCAGTACATCGTGCAACACCTGCGTGAGAGCATCCTGGTGGTCGATCCGGACGACTACATCCGCCTGATCAACGAATCCGCCGCCCAGGTGCTCGGCGAAGCGGACGCGGTGCCTGGCGCGCTGCTCGGCGAGGTCTGCCCGAGGCTGCTTTATCTGCTCTCGACCTGGCGCGCCAACGATGTTCTCGATCCCGGCGCCGATGCCCAGACGCTTCTGGCCGCCGACGGCGCACGCTTAATCCGGCCTCACTTCGCCCCGCTCGGCGATAGCAATCCCTCGCCCGTGATCGTGTTCCTCGAGGACACCGGAGAGATCGCGGCCAAAGTCCAGCAGACCAAGCTGGCTGCCCTGGGCCGGCTCTCAGCCAGCATTGCCCATGAAATTCGCAATCCCGTCGGCGCGATGAGCCACGCCGCACAGCTGCTGGCCGAATCCCCGGGACTCAGCGGCGAAGATCGCCGCCTGACGCAGATCATGCAGGCCAATTCCAGCCGCGTCAGCGGCATCATCGACAACGTTCTGCAGCTCTCGCGTCGCGAGGCGCCCAAGCCGCAGGAACTAACGCTCGCGGCGTGGACGGCGCGTTTTCGCGATGAGTTCTGCGCCACCCTGGAGCTGCCGCGAACGCAGCTGCAGATCGACGCGGCTTCCGGGGACGTACCGGTGCGCATCGATGGCAGCCAACTGCATCAGATCATCTGGAATCTGTGTCAGAACGCCGTGATGCACGCGCTGCCCACGGCTGGCGCTGCAGGCATCCAACTGCGCTACGGTCGACTCGGTGGTGTGGGCCGGCCCTATCTGCAGGTCACCGATCGCGGCCCCGGGATTGCCACAGCCGATGCCGAGCGCATCTTCGAACCGTTCTTCACGCGGGCCCAGCGCGGCACGGGACTGGGGCTGTTCCTGGCGCGTGAACTCGCGGCCGCCAACGGCGCCACGCTGCTGTACGAGGCGCGCGAGGGTGGCGGCAGCGTCTTCCGGGTCGTGTTCGCCGACCCCAGTCGCTGGAACGACCTGTATTCCTGATGCATTCCACACCACAATGATCCCCGTATGTCGCTGAAGCCGACCGTACTGATCGTCGATGACGAGCCGGATCTGATCGAGCTGGTATCCCTGACGCTCGAGCGCATGAATCTGGCCACCGCGTCCGCCGGCGACCTGGCCGGTGCGCGCTCACAGCTTGGCGCGCACCGCTTCGGCCTGTGCCTGACTGATATGCGCCTGCCCGATGGCGACGGTCTGGATCTGGTCGCCTACATTCAGCAACACCACCCCGAGCTACCCGTCGCGGTCATCACCGCTCATGGCAACGTCGAATCGGCAGTGCGCGCTCTGAAGCTCGGCGCGTTCGATTTCGTGTCCAAACCGCTGGATCTGGGCGTGCTGCGCAAGCTGGTGGCCACTGCGATCAAGCTCACTCAGCGCGGCCCTCCGGCTTCGACGCTCGAAGCGGCCGAGTCTGTGGCGCTGCCCGGCCAGGGGCCCCGGCTCATTGGCCATTCGAACGCGATGGCCTCCCTGCGCGAATTGGCCGCGCGGGTTGCGCGCAGCCAAGCGCCCGTGCATATCACCGGCGAATCCGGCACCGGCAAGGAACTGGTCGCCCGCATGATCCACGACAGCGGCGCCCGGGCGGATGGCCCGTTTGTCGCCGTGAACTGCGGCGCCATTCCCTCCGAGCTCATGGAGAGTGAACTCTTCGGCCACAAGCGCGGCAGCTTTACCGGCGCCGTTGCGGATAAGAAGGGACTGGTACAGAGCGCGGAAGGCGGCACCCTGTTTCTCGACGAGGTCGCCGATCTGCCCCTGCACATGCAAGTCAAACTGCTGCGCGTGATTCAGGAAAAGACTGTGCGGCCGATCGGCGAGCAGCGCGAAGTTCCAATTGATGTGCGGGTGCTGTCCGCAACCCACAAATCACTCGTCGAGCTGATCGCGCTTGGACGCTTCCGCGAAGATTTGTATTACCGCATCAATGTGATCGAGATCGGCGTGCCGGCCCTGCGCGAGCATGCCGGCGACATTCCCGAGCTTGCTGCGGCCATGCTGCAACGCCTATCGCGGCGCATGGGAGGAACGCCGCCGCAGATCAGCACCGAGGCACATGCAGCGCTGCAGCGCTACGCATTCCCCGGCAACGTACGCGAGCTGGAAAACATTCTCGAGCGTGCGGTGGCGCTGTCGGTTACCGGCCTGATCGAGGTAGAGGACCTGCAACTGCGCGCGCCCGGCCTGTCCGCTGTGCCGCTCGCCACTGGCGCGGCGCCACCAGACAACTTTGCGACAGTGTCCGAGACGCCGTTGGGTTCCACGGCGCCGGGCGGGGCCCTGGGCCATCAGCTGGAGCACATGGAACGCGAAGCCATCGTTAAGGCGCTCGAACAGACCCGTTACAACAAGACGGCCGCAGCCAAACTGCTGGGCATGAGCTTTCGAGCGCTGCGGTATCGAATCAAGAAGCTCGGCATTGAATAATGCCGTGGCCCGTGACAAATAACGTCAGTTACTTACCCAGCACGGCAGCCCCGTTCTCAAAGGTCTCAGGAGTTAAGTCAAACCATCGTTTTTCACTCCATAAAATCTATCAATAACAATGCCTTGCGATCCTACTCGGCTCTGGCACGACTGTTGCTTCTCCGTTAGTCAGCGGCTACTTGGCCGCAGTCCACAAATACACGGAGTTCCGGGTTTATGAAGACGATGCAAAAAGGTTTCACCCTGATTGAGTTGATGATCGTGATCGCGATCATCGGCATTCTGGCCGCGATCGCTATTCCGGCCTATCAGAACTACACGATCCGCGCCCAGGTGACGGAAGGCCTCTCATTGGCCGACACCTACAAGACAGCCATTGCCGAGTTCTATCAGAACGTCGGCACCTTCCCGGTCGGCGTCTCGG
>CABEDL010000162.1_pt1 | contig 21650 bp, 17 predicted proteins | sample 3422981 | NCBI WGS metagenome assembly CABEDL01 (sample SAMEA5534329, study PRJEB31848) | metagenome | biome: tundra; feature: field; material: soil | place: USA | collected 2013-05 | depth 0.15 m
CCCTGACAGCGACAACTCGGAAAACACACAGTTGTCTGTCCGCGCACTTGCCGCCATTGTCCGCGTCGAAGGTGCTGCACCGAGCGCGCCCGCGGTCGATCACGCGGCGGCTTGCAGCGCGAGCTTGGCAGGAGGAGTGGCCATGGGCGATCGGCGGTCTTCGATGTGGCACACATGGCGGTCGTGGCCGTACCGGCGACCCGCGGGCGCCGGTGCCACGCTCATGTTGCTGGCCTTTGGCGCCGGCGTGTACCTGAATGTCCGCGCGCAGGGCTCGGAAAGGCCAAAAGCGGACGTCGCCGCCCAGGCATCCGACTCCAGCAGTTCCAAGGCGGTTGTGCTGTCGGATTCGCAGCTGCAGATGGTCAACGTCGGGACAGTTTCCGAGTACACGTTCCCGTTACAGCGGGAGGCGGTCGGCAGCATCGATTTCAACGAGGACATGGAAACACAGGTGTTCCCGCCGTACCAGGGCCGGATCGCGCAGTTGTTCGCCAAGCTGGGCGATAACGTTTCCAAGGGCCAGGTGCTGTTCACGATCGAGAGCCCGGATCTGATTCAGGCGGAGTCGACTCTGATCGCTGCGGCAGGGGTTTTGGATCTGACGAGCAAGACGCTCGAGCGCGCGAAACAACTCCACGACGTGCAAGGCATCGCCGACAAGGATCTCGAGCAGGCAACCTCCGACCAGCAGACCGCGGAAGGGGCGCTCAAGGCGGCGCGCGACGGCGTGGTGGTATTCGGCAAGAGTCAGGCAGAAATCGATCGGATGGTGCAGACGCGTACGATCGATCCGTATCTGGTCGTGCGGAGCCCCGTCAGCGGCCGGGTGACGGCGCGTAATGCCGCGCCCGGCGTGTTCGTGCAGCCGGGGAATGCTCCGGCGCCCTATTCGGTCGCGGACATCTCACGCATATGGTTGAACGCCAGTGTGACGGAAAGCGACATGCCGCTCGTAAAGAAGGGCCAGGAGATTCGCGTCTCCGTCATGGCGTTCCCGGATCGCACGTTCGAAGGTCGGATCTCGACTGTGGGGTCCACGGTCGACCCGCAACTGCATCGCGGGCTGGTTCGCGCGGAGATCGACGACCCGAAGCACGAGTTGTTGCCGGGAATGTTCGCTGCGTTCGTGATTGTCACCGGCGATCCGGTCACGGCGCCCGCGATGCCGCTCGACGGCGTGGTGCGCGAGGGCGATGGCTCGATGACGGTGTGGGTGACCAGCGACGGTCATCACTTCACGCAGCGCACGGTCAAGCTCGGCCTGCAGAACGGCGGCTACGACCAGGTAGTCGACGGCGTGAGCCTCGGCGAGCGAGTGGTGATCAAGGGCGCGATCATCCTCGACAACATGGTCAATGGTGGGGAGAGCTGATCCGTGCTGAAAGGCCTTCTCGCCTTCGGGCTGACGCGTCGGGCGATCATCGTGCTCGGCCTGCTGGTGTTCATCGGCGCCGGCTTGGCGGCCTTTTACAAGCTCAACATCGAGGCTTATCCCAATCCGGCGCCGGTGATACTCGAAATCACCGCGCAGGCGCCCGGGCTCTCGGCCGAGGAGATGGAGCGCTACTACACGGTGCCGATGGAGATCGGCGTCTACTCGACGCCCGGCATCGACAATGTCCGCTCGACCTCGTTCTACGGCCTGAGCTACTTGCGCGTCACGTTCAAGTACGGCGTGGACTACTATTTTGCCTACACGCAGATGCTGAACAGTCTGCAGCAGAACGTGTCGCTGCCGGGAGGCCAGCAGGCGCAGATCCAGCAGTCGAGCCTCATCGGCGAGGTTTATCGCTATACGGTCGAAGGCCCGAAGGATTTCGGCCTCACAAACCTGCGCACGGTAGAGGATTGGATCGTGCTGCGACGGCTGTCGACGATCCCGGGCGTGGTGCAGGTCAACAGTTTTGGCGCCCCGACCAAGGAATTCGAGGTCGAGGCGGATCTGCGCAAGCTTCAGGCCTACAATGTCACGCTACCCCAGCTAGTGAGTGCGCTCGGCAACTCCAATGTCAACGTTGGCGGGCGCGAGGTGGCCATAGGCCAGCAGTCGGTCAACATTCGCGGCATCGGCCTCATCGACAGCGGCGGAACTGACGATCTGACCAAGGGCTACAACGTCGCCGACATCGAGAATATTGTACTGTCGCAGACCAATGGCGTGCCGGTGCTGGTCAAGGACGTGGCTCGCTGCTACGTCGGCTACGTGCCGCGCCTGGGTATCGTAGGGAAGAACCACGACGACGATGTGGCCTCCTCGATCGTCGTCATGGGCCGCGCTTACCACACCAACGACGTCGTTCCACGCATCAGCGCAATGGTCGCCGATTTGAACCATGACGGCACGCTGCCGCCGGGCGTCAAGGTGGTGCCCTATTACGACCGCACCAGCCTCGTCAATGTCACGACGCATACGGTGCTGGAGAATCTGATCTTCGGCTGCGTGCTGGTGTTCATCATCCAATGGGTATTCCTGGGTGATCTGCGCAGCGCCATCATCGTCGGCGTCAACATCCCGTTTGCGCTGTTCTTCGCGATTATCCTGCTGGTGCTGCAGGGTGAGGATGCGAACCTGCTGTCGGTCGGCGCGGTCGACTTCGGCATCATCGTCGACTCGGCCGTGATCGTGGTCGAAAACATCTTCCGCAACTTCCAGTCGAAGGCGCAGGATCGGCTGGAGCTGCTCGAGAATCTCTCGGAGGGCCGCTATGGTGACGATCCATCCAATCCGAAGGGTGCCCAAGTCGTTCCTGGATGGAACAATCGGTTGCGATTGATCATGGTGAGCGTGCTGCAGGTCGATCGCGCGGTATTCTTCTCGGCCACGATCACGGTGGCAGCCTTCGTGCCATTGTTCACGATGCAGGGCGTCGAGGGCCAGATCTTCGGCCCGATGGCGCGTACCTACGGTTATGCGCTCGCCGGCGCGCTGATTGCAACCTTTACGGTGACGCCGGTGCTGGCGTCGCTGCTGGTGCCAGAGCACGTGAAGGAAACCGAGACGATCCTCGTGCGCTGGCTGCGCGATGCGTACACACCGGCGCTGCGCTTTGCGCTGGCGCGGCAGAGACTCGTGGTCGGCATTGCTGCCGCGTTTCTGCTGGTGGCGGCCCTGCTCACGACGCAGCTTGGCAGCGAGTTTCTGCCGGCGCTCGAAGAGGGTAATTTCTGGATCCGCGCGTCGTTGCCGCCCAGCATGACGCTGGACTCCGGCACCGAGGCGACGCGCAAGATGCGCGAGATCCTGCTGAGCCATCCGGAAGTGGTCACGGTGACGTCCCAGCACGGCCGGCCGGACAACGGCAGCGATCCTTCACCCTTCTCCAACGTGGAACTGTTCGTGCCGCTCAAGCCGTTCGAGGCATGGCCCCACGGCCTAACGAAAGAGAAGCTAACCGCGACGCTGCAGCAGCAGATGCAGGCGGCGCTGCCCGGCGTCACCTTCAATTTCTCGCAAAACATCCAGGACAACATCGAGGAGGCGATCTCCGGCGTCAAGGGCGCCAATTCGGTGAAGATCATCGGGCCCAATCTGGCCGTGCTCGAGGATCTTGCCAGTCAGGTTGAGGCGCAGATGGCGCAGGTGCGCGGTGTCGAGGACCTGGGAATATTTCACGTGCTCGGCCAGCCCAATCTCGACATCAAGATCGACCGGGCGCGAGCGGCGCGCTACGGCCTGAACTCGGGCGACGTGAACACGGTGATTCAGGCCGCAATGGGCGGCGCGGTAGCCTCGCAGGTGCTCGAAGGCGATCGCTCGTTCAACCTGACGGTGCGCCTCGCACCGCAATACCGCACCAGCGTCGAGGGGATCGGCGACATCAAGGTCGGGTACCAGACCAGCTCCGGGGCGAACGCCTACATCCCGCTGCGCGAGCTGGCGACGATGAGTTTGGACACCGGAGCGTCCTACATCTATCACGAGCGCACCAGGCGCGACATCCCGGTCAAGTTTAGCGTGCGCGGCCGCGACCTCGGCAGCACGGTTGCGGAGGTCCAGGATCGGATAGCGCACAACATCAAAGTGCCGACCGGTTATCGCATCGACTGGGCCGGCGAGTTTGAAGATTTGAAGCTCGCGCAGCAGCGGCTTGCGATCGTCGTGCCGGTTGCGTTGCTGCTGATCCTGGTGCTGCTTTATGCGCTGTTCAATTCCTTCAAAGACAGCCTATTTGCACTCGCCGGCATACCCTTCGCCGCTGCCGGTGGGGTCATCGCGCTGCTCATCGCCGGTCTGCCATTCAGCATCTCGGCTGCGATCGGCTTCGTGTCGCTGCTCGGCGTGTCGGTCATGCACGGCATCCTGATGTTCACCTATTACAATACCTTGAGGATGGACGGGATGCGTTCCGCGGAGGCGATCTACCACGCGGCCGAACGCAGAATGCGGCCGATGCTCATGACGGCGCTATCGGCCTGCATCGGTCTGCTTCCTGCCGCGCTGTCCCACGGCATCGGCAGCCAGGTGCAGCGCCCGCTCGCGACCGTGGTGGTCGGCGGCATGCTGATCGGGCCGATGATGCTGCTGGTCGTCGTCCCGGCGCTGCGCATGCTGATCTCCGGCCAGCGCGATGACCGGGCCCCGGTGTCGGCGAGCAGGTTCGGGCACTGATGTCATGAATGCGACGCTTGGCCGCCATGTCCTGTACGCACTGATCGCTTGCAGCCTGGCGGGTCCCGCGTACCCGGCCGATCCCGGGGCATCAGGCGCCGAGAACGGACAACCCAGTGACGCGATTCAGAGGCGCGAGCCCGCGGGCGTTGCCGAGAACGCAAAGCGCGATGCGGCGAGACGGGACGGGTCAATCAAGAGTACCGAAACAACTACGCGGGGTTCAAATGCTCGAAATTCTTCAGCTCGGAACGGGCAACAGGCGGCAGCGCTCCACGGTGCAGGCCCCATACCGCACCGCAGCGCCGGCCCACTGCTGGGCACGCATGCCAACGTCTTGAAACCAGCCGTCGCCACCGCCACGCGCGGGTATCTGGTCCGCAGGCCAGATGCCGATCACACGGCCAGCCGTTCAGATCCCGTCACCGGAGCTGCGCGCGGAATCAGCGCCACGAGGGCGTCGGCCGCCGCAGGCCGGCAGTCTTCGGAAGTCCTGCGCGCTCTGAGTCGGCCTTCTGCCAGCCTCAAAGCCCTGGCGGGGAATGGTGTCATCGGCGGTCCGCGCGCTCCAGGCCGCGGCATGGTCGGTGGCCCTGCAAACGGCAGGGCCGTTATCAAGGCGAGCATCGATGGGACCGCGCTGCACCCTCGGCTCTGATTGCGGGAGCGCGTTCGGGCGCGCCCGAATGCAATTACGGCTCAATCAGCTGACCGATTGCCGCCTTGATCAGGGCTTGAGTGCGCGTCGGCACGCCGAGCTTCTTGCGCGCGTTGTCGAGGTGGAATTCAACCGTGCGCCGGCTCAAGCCCAGGATTTCCCCGATTTCGGCGAATGTCTTGCCGCGTGCCGCCCAAGTAAGCGCCTCGAGCTCACGCTCGCCGAGATCGATGTGCTTGGGCCAGATCGCGCTGCGCGCAACGCGCTTGAGCCGCGATGCAATCACCGCCGCGAGCACATCGAAATCAACCGGCTTGGTCACATAGTCGTCGGCGCCGAGCTGCCAGCCTTTGAGCTCGTTGTCATGATCCGCGAGTGCGGTCAGAAACACGAACGGCATGCGCGCAAACCTCGGCTCCAGCGCCGTCAGCCGCTCGAGCAGATCGAATCCGGACATCACGGGCATATTGACATCCGCGAGGACCAAATCGGGCGAGGTTCTGAGAATGGCAGTCAGGCCGTCGCGGCCGTTGTACGCCACACCGACATCGTAGCCCCGATCGCTGAGTTCCTCGGCGATCAGCGCCGCGGTCTCGCGATCATCCTCGATGCACAGTACTCTCTTGCAAGGTGCTTCCATCGTGCCACTGTATTCGCTGTGTCCGGCGTGTCTGTGCCGCTCCTTCGACTGCACGGACGGTAGCACTTCCCGTGTTAAGAGAAAGCGAAGATTTCCGGCACCAGCGTGCATCGCTAGCACCCCGCCAGCGCCCGAAAGCCTGCGCTGACAGCGACCGTCACTGTGCGCTAGGCTTGGGACGTCGTGAGCTCGCCAGCAGCAGTGATGTCCCCATGAAACGAACGCGTTCAATCACGGTCCGTCTATCGTTGGTATTCCTATTGCTGTTTGTCGTGGCGATTTTGCTGGGCGCGTTCGGTATTGTCAGCTTGAGCTATTTCAACGACGTGTCGTCTCAGGTTCGTGATCGATGGTTGCCGAGCACGGGTACACTCGGAGATCTCAACAATCACACGTCCGATTTTCGCGGGGTCGAGGCGGCCAGTGTGCTGGCGGTGACCCAGAGCGAGCTTGCGGCGAGCGAACAGGAGATGCGGCAGCTGGATCGCAGCATCGCAGTATCGGAGAATGACTACCGGCAGATTCCGCACGATGCCGACGACGACGCGTTGTACTCGAGGTTTACGGCGGATTGGGATCACTATCGGCAGGCGGTGGGCGCGAATCTGGCGCTCGCGCTCCACGGCGACCGGGCTGCCGCGATCGCGCGCTACACCACCGTATCCAAGGCGGCTTACGATGCCGCGAGCGACGCACTCGATGCTCTGACCGCTCATAACCTCGCGAGCGCTCGGCGAGCGAGCCTGCGCGAGAATTTGGCCTACCGACACGCGCGCATGCTGATCCTGATCACGATCGGCCTCGCGGGCCTCGCCGCAGCCAGTGCAATGGTTTACGTGCGGCGCTCGATCTCGGCACCCATACTCGGCCTGGCCGACCGCATGCACCGGCTGGCCGCGAACGACACGGGTATCGACATGCAAAGCACTGAGCGGCACGATGAGATCGGGGAGATGGCGCGCGCGGTGGTCGTCTTTCGGAGCAACGCGATTGAGCTGATGAACAGCCGAATCGGGCTCGAGCAGCAGGCTACGATGCTGCGCGAACGGCTTGCCGAGGAACAGCGCTTGATGCTGCTGCAGCGGAACTTCGTCTCGATGGCCTCGCACGAGTTCCGTACGCCCCTCACCATCATCGACGCTCACGCGCAGCGCCTGATCACGATGAAGGACCGACTGAAGCCGGAGGATCTGGCCGAGCGTGCGCGCAAGATCCGCAATGCCGTGCGGCGGATGACCCATCTGATCGAAAACTTGATCGACTCGATGCGAGTGATCGATGGCGACGTCACGCTGTATTTCCACCCGTCGAGTATCGATATCGCGGCGCTGCTGCGCGAGGTGTGTCAATTGCAGCGCGAGATCGCGCCACAGGCGCAGATTCTGGAGAACTTTCCAGCGCGCACGCTGACAATGGTCGGCGACGCGAACCTATTGTTCCAAGTGTTTAGTAACCTGCTATCCAATGCCATCAAGTATTCACCCGACGGCGGTTTGATCAGCGTCGTGCTCGAGCCGGGAGAATCGCAGGTGATTGTGTCGGTGCAGGATCGGGGCATAGGCATTCCGGAATCCGATGGTGCTCGACTGTTCGAGCGCTATTACCGCGGCAGCAATGCGAGCGGAATCGTCGGCACCGGCCTCGGCCTGTATTTTGTCAAGACGGTAGTCGAGCTGCACGGCGGTCAAGTCACCGCAGAGCCCCGAGAAGGGGGGGGATCGTGCTTCCAAGTGCGGCTGCCGTCCAAGCTCGCTGCAGCGAGCGCTGCAAGAGCGACCAGCGCACCTGCGACCGCGTGAACGTACTCACGGTCGGGCTCACAGATCTTCTGAGCCCGACCGTAGGGGGATGCGGTTGCTAGAACTTGACCATCACGCCTGCCGATAAAATCGCTTGGCGCGTGCGCAGATCCGGGTACCAGACGCCGCCGTTGCCGCCGCACGCGGTAGCTGCTTGCGTCGGGTCGCTCGTTCCGGCCGTCGCGCCCGAATTGCATACGAAGCTTGCAGGCGCGCCGTTATTGCCACCGGGAGGTGTCACGCCACCAGTGCCCGCAAAGTATGGGACGCTCGAATGGCGGAACCCGAATTCCGACCACCAGGTGATCCACTCTTTCGGCATGTACTGGAAATTAAGCGTCGTATCCCATTGATAGATCTTCTGCCCGGGATTTTCCGTAAAATAGGGCGAACCCGTGACGGCACTCGCTCCATTGATCGGCGGCAGCAGGGCCAGATAACGGCCCGGATTGTTCATAAAACCGCCGCCCAGCGTAAGCGCCATCACATCGTGGTGGAACCATACGCGGTTGTACGCCATCGCGCCGATGAAGTTTTCCTTGTTGGCCCCGCCCGTGCAGGTTAGACCACCGCCATATTCGCATCCCATATCCAAGGTGAAGGAGAACGCCGCCTTGGTGATCCCGCCAACACCTGGACCGCTGTAGTACTTGTACAGGATGCTATCGTCGGTATGGATGCGGTTGGCCTTGGAAAGTGGATTGGTCGGCTGTCCGGGGAAGGTATACGCAAGATTGTCCTGCCCGACGCCGTAATTATTAAACACCAGCTTGAGATTTTCGGTCGGCGTGTAGAGGATCTGGCCTCCGAAGCCCAGATGGCCGTTGAATCGGGCGTAGGACTGCCAGCCATTGATGATCCAGGGCTCGATCTTCAGTTTGTTAGTCGGAAACCACTGAATGCGCATCCCATTGAAGAACCAAGGCGTGTTGGACGACACGTAAGACGGCTGGTACGTCCAGTTGTCATAGTTGTAGTAACTGAACAGCCCAATGTACGAGACGAAGATTCCGGCGTCGACATTCAGGCCGTGGTTGACGTCCCAGTGATAGCCGGCATTCGCTTCCGAAAGGTAGCGGTAAGCGTCGTTGAGGTCCCACTGGCCGACGCCGGCGCTCGCGTCATTGCGCGGCGTGGTGGTGGCAAACAGTCCCATCATCGAGAGAAAGCGGGCGCGGACGTTATCGTAGTGGAAATCGCCACCGAAGCTGACCTGCTCGAGCTGGAATTCGCCGGAGCGGAACGACTCGGTCGAGCCGACGATCGTGTGGTCCTGCGGGTGATTGAAATCATCCATGTAGTGCGCGTCGAAGCGGATGTCCGGCGTGAAGAACTTCGTGTCGAACACCGGCGCGTGGTTGCGCGGCCCACCGTTGACCCAGGTGAAATCTCCGAAAGCAAACGGAGTCTCGTTGTCTACGCCGGTGGTCTCTTCAGGCGCCTGGAGAGCATCGGCTACCTTCGGAATGACGGGCGCGGCAGCGGCTGGCCCGGTCGGCGCCGGGGCGTCCGCACTGGCAACACGTGTCTGCGCAGGGGTAGTGGCCCAAACCACGCCCTGACCTAACCGCGCCCAGATGCTGTCAGGCGCCTGACCGAGTACCTGAGTGGCGCGAGCCGGAGCGGGAGTGGCACTGGCCGTTGCAGGGCGCGCGGCGGTCGCCGCTGCGTTCATCACGATGTCATATCGAGTGGCTTTGCTCGCGACGACGTCCAGCGAAGGCACCGACGCCTCCGGATAGCCATCTATCTGTGCGGTGACCCACCACGCGCCGGGCGGAAGGTCGGCAAACGAATAGACGCCGTCGCTACCCGACACTGTTGCGCGAATGCCGCTGCCATCGACTCTGACAGCCGTCACGGTTGCCCGTACGACGGGAAGCTTTGCCGAGTTCGTCACCATGCCCACGATCGTTCCATACGATGCCTGCGGGCTCACGACCACTGGCGCTGAGGGTTCCGCAGCCCGGACTACCGGCAGCACAAGCCCAGTTGCCAGAGCGGATATCAGAAACCGTTGCAGGAACTTTCGAATGTTCATTAACCTCCTCCCTTTCCCAACCCCAAGACGCGGATCCAACATCGCCGACGTCGATGCGACCGCTTGTATGCGTGAGGTCCTTGCGCTTTTCCAATGATTCATTCGCTTGGTCTCCCCAAATATCATGGCCGCGTTTAGCTTCGCGTATCACCCGAGGAACGCCTAGACCGAAAGTTGTTAAGAAAAGCGCGATCCCGTGTCTCACTGATGCAACATCCGAATCCGCCGCGTGCCCGTCGCCGCCACCTGGAGGCCTCGAGCCCGAGGGCTCAAGGGCTCACTTTGTGGCCTTACGAGAAAGAGCGATGGTGCTCCTTGAGCAGCTCCTGCACGTCAGACAGCCGGCGTGCTGCATCGGTGGCGTCGCCATCGGCGCAGGCCTTGGCGATCAAGCGGAGCTGGCCCTTCATCCACTGCGCCTGTCCGGCGGTGAATTCCGAGCCATCGGATGCGAACACCCGCATTTGACCTGCCTTGTCGGCGCGCAACGAGTCGACAATGCGCTGGCATTCGTGCAGCGCATTCGTCAGCTTCTCGTCGCAGCGGACAGTGCTGGCCGCGTACGCGGTCGAGCCGAGCATCAAGACCATACTCGAGAGCACCAAAAGCTTGTTGTTCATGACAGTTCTCCAGAATGTCGACAATGCTTAGAAGCGGAAGACAGCATCCATCGCGACTACACGGTCTGATCGCCTTGCTGGGCGCTATGAGTCGGTGGTCGACGATGCGTGCACAGCGAGCAGTGGACAGCGCTATTGGCTTGCGAACTGCTACAACTCGATGAATGCACTTTGCCGGTCTCCCTAGATCTTTTCGGTTCGCCGATAGCATTGCGCACACGCCGCAGGAAGCCTAGACACGAAGCTGTTAAGAAATGCGCTCCGCCGCGGTGTGAGTGCGACCCCCGAAGGGCGCGAGGCGCAGTTGCGGGCGCTGCCACAGCAGCGTGTGCGCGCGGAGCGGCCGCAGGGTCTGCGTGACGCGACCGCTAAGAGTGCGACCGACTAGTCGCTGGATCGGATGTCGCTGCTGATGCTGTCCTGAGGCGATTCGACGACCAGTCGATAACCCACCCCAGGCTCTGTCACGATGTGCGTCGGCCGCGTGGGATCAATCTCGAGTTTCTTGCGCAAAGTGGTAATGAATACGCGCAGTGAGCGTGTGTCGGCGCGATTGGGTCCCCAGACCTCCTGCATGAGCTGTGAATGAGTGACGACGCGGTCACGCCGCCGCGCCAAGGTCTCGAGAATGCGGTGCTCAAGCGGCGTGAGCCGGACCTCTCCACCGCCACGCCGCTGCACCACGCGGCGCGACAGGTCGATCGACAGGCCGCCAATTTCGAGAATGCCGCTCGGCAGTTCACCACGCACATGCCGGCGCAGCGCCGCGCGCACTCGCGCCAGCAGCTCTGGCGAACTGAAGGGCTTGAGTACGTAATCGTCGGCGCCGGCTTCAAACGCCGCGAGTCGCTGCTCCTCAGCGGTTCGCGCCGACAGCACGATAATGGGCGCGGGAGACCAAGTGCGGACGGCTTTGATGAGCTCGATACCATCGTGGTCCGGTAGTCCGAGATCCACGATCAAGACATCGGGGCGCTGCGAGCGCGCAGCGCGCTCACCCAGCACGCAGCTGTCGGCAATGACGATACGGAAACCGTTGGCTTCGAGCATCATCCGCAAGACTTTCTGCATTGCGCGGTCGTCCTCGACCACGAGTGCGAGATGCATGCCGACCGTCATGCTATCGAGGACGGTGTTTCGACCGTGGCGGGCTCATCGACCATGGGGATCGTGACTTCGAACCGAGCGCCACCCATCGGGCTGGCTGCGGCCCATATGTCGCCGCCGTGCAATCGGGCGACGGCGCGGCAAATCGCAAGGCCGAGACCAACGCCGCCGCTGTTACTCTCGACGCGGCCACGTGTGAACTTTTCGAATAGCTCCTCCGGCGCATCAATCCCGAGACCTGGACCGGTGTCTTCAACGACCAGACGAACGACAGTGTCTTCGCAACGCGCGGAGATCTGAATGTGGGTGCCGGGGGGCGTGTACTTGATGGCATTTTCGAGCAAATTGCTGAGCAGCTGCACCATGAGATTCGCGTCGAGCGAAAGCAACGGCAGATCCGCGGGTAGATCAGTGGTCACCTCCCAACCGCTCAAGCGGCTCTCATGACGCCCAATCGCGAGGCCAATCAGCTCATTGAGCGCGTGCCAATCCCTATTGAGCATATCGGCGCCGGATTCCAGACGCACGAGCTCGAGCACGTTGGTGAGCAGGTCCGACATGTCTCGAGCTTTGTCCTCGATCAGTCGGCCGAGCGTGACACGGCGGTACAGGTCGAGCACAAAATCGCTCTGCGCCACGATGCTGCCGGCGCCCGCGATGGCCGACAGCGGGGTGCGTAAGTCGTGTGAGATCGAGGCCAGCAAGGTGTTACGCATTGCGGCGCGCTCGGCTGCCACGTGCGCCGCATGCGCCAGTTCCGCCAGCCGAGCCCGCTCCAGTGCGAGCGCGAGCTGGTCGGCAATCGCTTCCAGCAGTCGCTGCTGTTCCGACAGCAGGGCATCGGTGGGATCGGCGCGCTCGACTGCCAGCACGCCAATCGTGGCGCGGGAGCCGCGCAGCGGTAAATATCTGGCCCGCTCGACCGGAAACTGACGTGTTCCCACGCCGGCGCGCTCCCGTTTGGCCGCGACCCATTGCGCCACCGCGAGGTTCACCTTGGGTCGTTGGTCGCTGGTCGGCGGCACTTGTGGCGCGATGATCTGCCCGGACTCATCGCACATCAGTACCTGCGCATAAGCTTGCAAGATCTCACCGATATGCCGCACGGCGGTGGCGACCATCGCTTCGACGTCGCGCCCGATCGACAGGTCACGCGCAATGACGTAGAGCGCGGCCGTGTGATGCTCACGGGCGCCGGCGGCTTCGGTCTGCTCGCGCACCGTGATCACCAGATTGGCGATGATCAGGGCCACCAACAGCATTGCGGCAAACGTGACGAGGTAACTGGTGTCGAGCACCAGGAAACTGAACCGTGGCGGAACAAAAAAATAGTCGAAAGCCAGGATGTTCGTCACGGCAGTGAGCGCCGAAGGCCCGCGTCCGAGCAACAATCCTCCCATGGCCGCGCCCAGCAGGTAGATCATGACGATGTTGATCAGATCGAAGTGACCGGCGATCGGCCATGCAATGATGGTGCAGATGGCGGTGACTGCCAGGCCCCATAAGTAATGCCGCGCGCGTGTTTGGGAATGCGCCGCGCTGCGACCCCGTCGCATCGGGGCTGCCATGCGCGGTGTGCGAACGGTGCGTGATCGCGGCGCGATGGCGAGGATCTCGATACCCGGGGTCAGCCGTTTCAACGCCGCGACGCGCGCATATTGGGTCAGGGCATGCCAGCCGAACTGGGTCGGCGATCCGATCAGGATTTTTGAAGCCTGGCGCAGTCGCGCGTAGCCGGCGATGGTCTTCGCGGGAGAATCGCCATGCAGAGTGACGCCTTCGGCTCCGAGCGAGTCGGCGATGCGCACGAACTCGAGACGGCGGTCGCGATCCCGATCCGGCAGAAAACGGAAGGTCGACGTCTCCACGTTGACGACCGTCCAGACCGCGTGCAGCGCCTCGGCCAGGCGTTTGCCCGCGTGGATTAGATCGAGGTCGTATTCGCTCGAGCCGATCACGACCAGCAGGCAGTCGCGCGCGCCAGCGCAGTCTTCAGCGTTCGCGGCGCTCCCACTGGCAATCTTATACTTCGAGGTAACGTCCATGCGGTCAGCCAGCTGATGTGCGCCTTCGCCGGCTGGGCCGGATGTTGTCGTAGACGGCGGTCCAGACATCGATCCCTGCTCCGAGGAGTTCCTCGATGCGTAGGCACCAGCGATCGAGGGCGGCATTCCCCTGGCGTTCGGCGACGCCCGCCGAGACAAGCTTGCCGGTTGCAATGATAGTTGGATGGCGGTGCAATGCGGCCGCCACGTCGAAATCAGTCTCCGATTCACGGTCGATCGGCGGTTCCCACGGCAGGCATTTGAATTCCGCCATGAGATCGTGGGCGCGCTTGAGCTGGCGCTGCAGTGCGCGATGCGAGGGCATATGTCCGACGATAATATCCATGCCCTGGCGGCGCGCAGCATGGCCAAGACCACGCCGATGTAGGAAGAATCCGCATAAAATATGCGCAGGTTTCCCTTCGGGCCATCGACAGAGCGATGCCGATCGAGCGCGGGCCCGTCGAAGATGTCGCCGGGGCGCGCACGGACTTCGGCAACTTGTAATGAGTTATAGGCAATCACATCAGGTGCCTTCAGGTGTAGTAGCGCCTCCCGTCTCACCCGTCAGACCACGCCGCGTGCGGCAAGGTGAACTGAAGACTAACCAATGGCCCCGTTAATAGGCTGTTAAGAAAAGCATTAATGCCGTGCTAAGAAATCGATTGCGCGTTTGCCGTGCTGCTGTTCGGGTTCGAGCCAGAAGCGCGCGTGACTTGCCTCGAAACTCCGCATCGGACAGCTCGGGATTGTCCATGTCACACGCAAGGTCGATGGCGAGATTCTCATGCACGGCGTGCCGCAGCTCCGGGCGGGCCACCGCGTGTGTCCAGCGCGACAATCGCGCGCTCCCGTCCCTGGGGCGCCCTACTTTTCCCGCAGCATGGCTACACTATTGATATTTCACAAGATAGTCTTTCGCCCTTTGGCACGCCCTGCGGCAGTCCACCGACGCTTTACGCCCGCTGTCGATCCCCCAATGGGCCAATGACGAATCTCGGCTTTGGGCCATCAGGAAATGCGCAGCCTCCATCCATCGCTTAGCAGCCTCCATCCATCGCTTAAATGCATTGCATGACGCTGGTTCGCGCTGAATCGCGGTTAACCTCCGCGGCATGGCGTATGGGGGGCTGGGTGATGGAACAAAGGCTTCTGCCGACCTGCAGACTGCGATTGGAATCGACCCGTCATGCGCGCGAATGGTGAAGATCAATCATGGCGACGCTCCGACCGCGCCCCCGCAGTAACCCGAGCAACCCGTGCGCCGTTAGAGCTTACGTTTCCCTCGCGACCCAGGAAATAGCGCTCGCACGGAGGGCGCGAATCGGGCTTAGCGTGCTTAAAAATCCGTTTCTTGAGGTGACCCGGATAAAGGTGAACTCGCCGTGGACGACGAGGAGCGCGGCCGCGTGCATCGCCGGCGGGTCCTCGATCGTCGCACCGGCCTGAAGATGCAGGCAGGACAGATGGGTTTCGCCGGCGTCGGCGGAGAACTATGGCGGACTACCTTACTGACAACGTTTCCATGGGTGATGCGCCGAGCGGCTGCTCGTATGCCGTTTGGCAAGGTTGGCAGCGAACGGCGGTGGCTTGACTGAGCAGTCGATCGAGTCCGATCGGCCCCCGGCAATGCGTGCAGATGCCGTAGGTCGCGGCCCCATAGCGCTTCAGCGCGGCGTCAATTTCGGCCAAGTCCTTGCGCAGTCTGGTCACGTCGGCTAGATATGTGTCGCTGAGCTCCGCAAGCATCGCCTCCTCTTTGGCGCCGAACACATCCTCATTGAGCGCCAAGCCGCACTCCTCCTCGGAGCGCCCCAACACATTCTCCAGTTGCGCCTCAAGGGCGTCCCTTCGTTCCCGCAGAGTGCGCTCGAGGATCTGGAGGTCTGCGCTTGAAATTCCCGAGTCTGTCATGGGTCACCTTTGCAGCTATAAGGATGCGACGTGGGCGCCGCTGAAGGCAGCTGGACACCGCGACGTGCATCCGGGATCCGATTGGTGAAAGGCGCGGGCTTGATGGCCATCGAGCGCACCCGGACGTTCCGGATCGGCACCAAAGGGACGGAACGGACGCATGATGGTCGACATCTCCGCTAGCAATTGTTCTGCAAAGCTTCCGATATTAGAGGAGGTTGCGATATCCGTAGCTATACGCATGAGCAATCTCTCCGGCCGGGCGGTGGCAGGCGCCGCAAAATCCCACAGCGGTCCGCGCCAGTGCTGTGTCGCAGAACCTGATAGGCCTGCGCCATGACGTCTAGATGTGAGCGTCGCACAAGCGATTACTTCCCCCAGCGCCATCGGGGCGGCTCTCCCTTTCAGTAGCAGATGACCACCAGCAGGATCACCAACGCGGCGATGAACGCCACATGAAGCCAGCTGTGACGCGGAATCAGATAGTCGATCCCAGAGAAGAATGCGATCAGCCATAAGAGAAGAAACGCCCATCCTTGCCATCTGATCGGCGGGCCCCATCCCCAGCCATAGCGTTTTGCGGGGAACCAGAGTGAGGACCCGGAGAGCAGCGACTCTCGAATGCGTGCGCGAAGTTCCCAAGACCATGCGCGCCGCCGCGATCGAGGCGTTCGGCGGACCCGGCGCCCTTTTGATCCACTCCCTGCCGGTGCCCGTACCCGCCGCGGGCGAGGTGCTGATCGCGACGAACACCGCGGTCGGCGCGCGCATCCGGAGGTTCTCTGTGGGGGATGCGGTCTATGCCGCCGGTTTCCCGAATCCGTTAGAGGGAGGTGGTCATCAACGCTGGGGATGGTCTTCTGGCTTCTACGCGGAATGCGTCGCCGTCTCTGCCGACGGCGTCGCGCACTTGCCCAAGGGACTCGACCACGAGCACGCCGGGGCGATGATGCCGGGGCTCACCGCGCTTCAGGGGATCGACGCCCTCGCGCTTCGATTGGGTGCCGACATGGCCGTGGACGGCCATCGCGAGGACTTGGCGGAGGACGCGCGCCGGTTTGCCCAAGGCGGCGTCGACGCCGTGCTCGCACTGGCCGGCGGCCCGGCGCTCACGCGCTGCCTCGAAGCGCTCCGGCCCGGCGGCCGGCTCGCGTAGCCGAACGGTGCTGTCGAGCCCGCGCCGAAGACCCGGCGGGTCGTGCACGGTGCGTGGGAGGCGAACCTGTTCATCAGCAACGTGTTGGACAAGCAGCAGCCAGAGTCGGACTGGCCGCGAGGCACCGATCCGTGCCGCGACGCCCATCACTCGCCGGGTGATCTCGGCGAAGGCAATGGTGATCAGAACTTTCATCCTCGGGCCTCGCGCTGATCTGGACTCTCAGCCAGATTAAGAGCGTGATAATGTGTTCGATGATTATTGTATTGTGCACGCAGAAATGCGTCCTACGGTAAACGCGCGATTCACAAGGACGCTCCGCGGAATCGGGATCACGCCAGCCTCTACCCGGTCAGCGCGAGACGTGCCTGCGCTGGCGACTACTCCAATCGGGCCGCTCGCGGCTGGTGGTGCCGACTGATGCGCGCTTCCGGACGACGGGCCACGTACGTGGTGAGGCAGCCAGGAGCTTTTGCCTTGCGCGTCCTGCGCGCCTTCCGCGCGAACCAGGCGTTGCTGCTCGCGGGTGCCGTTGCCTACTACACGCTGCTGTCCATCGTACCGCTGCTGATCCTCATACTGATTGTGCTGTCCGAGATCATCGACCGGGACGCGCTACTGGCTACGCTGGGGCGGTATCTCGAGTGGCTGATCCCGGGACAATCCGCGGCCGTTGTTGCAGAGCTGGCCCGCTTCCTGGATCATCGCGGGGTGATTGGCTGGGTGCTGCTGGCGACGTTGGTATTTTCCAGCTCTCTCGCTTTCACGGTCCTGGAAAATGCGATGTCCGTCATTTTCCTGCACCGGGTCGCCACTCGGCGGCGCCACTTCCTGGTATCGGCCATTATCCCTTATTGCTACATCGTGTTCCTGGGTTGCGGGCTGTTGTTGATGACGCTAGTGTCGGGGTCGATCCAGGCGCTCGGCGCGGAAACCATGGACTTCCTCGGCCGCAGCTGGTCGCTCCGCGGGGCTTCAGGCGGACTGCTTTATCTGCTGGGAGTCAGTGGCGAGATCTTCGTGCTAACGTCGATCTACCTCGTCATGCCGGTCGGACCGCTATCATGGCGGCACGCCTTGATCGGCGCCGTCACCGCGACGGTTCTCTGGGAGATCACCCGCCACATCCTGGTCTGGTATTTTGGGACCTTGTCGCAGATCAGTGTGGTCTATGGGTCACTGACAACGGCCATCGTGGTGCTCGCAAGCCTCGATATCGCAGCGACCTTGCTGTTGCTCGGCGCTCAGGTCATCGCCGAGTATGAACGTATCGGCACACAAAGTGAGCATGTGGCCCCGCGACCCCTGCGGACATAACGCGTTGTGACGGCTCGCGATCGGGCCCGACGGACCAGGTCAGCTCTCGGCCCGTGGTCGGGAGTCAAACGGTGTTACTCCAGGTGTGCACACCGCAGTGAAAGGCTTGTGCAGCAACTGGCAATTGGTCACATCCCGCAGCTACCAAAGGCTCGGCCGGACGAAACCGCGTTGGCGTTATGGTCGCCGCATACAAAATAATATTCCCGAGCGGAAGGGACATTGCAACGGAGGACGAGACATACTTAGCAACGGTGATTCAAGATATGAGAAGCCACGGCGGGTTTTGGTTTTATTTTAATACTCATTACATTCGTGGATTGTGGGTTCGGCGGAAGGAAACAAGCAAAATAGTTGAGACAATGAGCCCTGAAGAGTCCACACACATTACCTGCCGGAACCGAAAGTGTGAGCTTGTATTCGGCGCCGCCAACGCGCCGATGACTTTGCGGCGGCATTATGTTTGAGTGCCTCCTTCACGACTTCGCGCGGGTCGACCGATGCCCCATCGATCGTGCCGCGGAACAGATCCTGGCAGGCGATCAGCCGGTGGCGGTTGCCGAGGTAAATCAAAGTGAACGTTTCAAATTCGCGGTTCGCGAGCCGCGTCATCAGGTAATTCCGGGTCCGCTGCGGCGAGTTTAGCTCTGTGCCTTTCCGGACACGCAGCGCCAGCGCCTTGACGGCGAGCGTGCTGTGTTACGGTCAGCAGGAACAGGGCAAGTACGCTCTCCCCTCCCCTTTCAGTGTGCGGGACGCGCGCAGATTGACTCACGACAGTCGTGCTACCGCAGCACCCGTTGACAGCGCGCGCACTTGGGAGGTAATTTGGTGCCTATGCGTTTTCCAATCTTCGTCGCTTACTATCCGAGCCTCAGTTCTAGCCGGGAGGCATCTCTTTGAGTTATTAGAACCAAGCAATACTCAAGAATCGATGAAAACGGCCTCCCTCGCGGAGGTTTTTTGTTTTTTCTGGGGCCTATATCAACAGGACCTGAAACGATGAGTAACTACGAGCTTTATGAGATACGCCCACTTAGGGAGCGCGATGTTATCGGCGTTCTGCGCATAATCGGCGACGTGTGCAAAAAACATGGATTAGAGGGTCGGGTCAATGAAATTATTGAGCCATCGGACCGTGATCTTTTCGTAACTTACGAGCGCGAGCGTTCTGAATACTTTGTCGCACACAACGGGGCGGTTACTGTGGGAGGAGCGGGCATCGCGCCCCTAGCTTCGACGGATAGTCGAACTTGCGAACTGCAACGGATGTATCTGCACTCGGAGTACAGACGGTGCGGCATCGGCAAGATGCTGCTCAATGAATGCGTCAAAGCAGCCAAGGCCTTCGGATATTGCCGCTGTTACGCAGAAACGGTGAACGAGATGAAGGAGGCGATCAGCTTTTATCAAGCGACCGGCTTCCGTCTACTGGCCGGTCCAATAGGAGATACTGGGCATCGTCACAATAATTGCTGGATGATCTTGGATTTCGCATAGCAGCTATCGAGCAATCAGGGCTATCATCTCTGGTCAGCATGGACGGGGCAAGCACGCCCTCCCCTCTTTTTTCAGTGCTCGGAAAGCGCCCGGAGTGACGCCGCGGAGCGGCTCGGCGGCGGAGCCGCCCCAGACGGATGGTTTGTCTGTGGAAAAGGATTTCGAGTCGATTCGGGGTATAGCCAGGGTGACGGGTCGGGTGCGATCGCCGCTCTAATCGCCTCCTAGGAGGTCGAGTCTTCCGCAGCGTTCGAGAAATCCGGTGGAAGGCGGAAAAGCCGGGAGTGTCGCCGAATTTTGCCCAATTGACGCGGTTTCGGTCTGCATCGATTGATTCCGCCGCGGTTTCAAAAAGCTATAAATCAGATATCGTTACCATTCGTCAAAAGTCGCAATCACCCCTACATTCCATGTCCCCGAAATTTCCGGGCGGGAGCCGATGGTCGTGGAAGCTCTGAAGATGCGCTTGTCTGCACTCTTGTCGGCGCTGAGCGTCGCTATCGCCGTGGCTCTAGTCTGGCCCGCCGGCGCGGCGCCCCTTGACGACGGTCCGGGTTATGGGCCCGAACTGCAAGGCTTTGATTATCCCTGGCCTGTGCAGCATTTCCGCTTCACGTCGCAGAGCGATTCGCTGGACATGGCGTATATGGATGTAATGCCGGCGAAACCGAACGGGCGCACGGCGGTGCTGCTGCACGGCAAGAATTTTTGCGCGGCCACCTGGCAAGGCACCGTCGCGGTGTTGAGTGAGGCCGGCTATCGCGTGATCGCCCCCGACCAGATCGGGTTTTGCAAATCGACCAAGCCCGCGCATTATCAATTCAGCTTCCAACAGCTCGCGGCGAATACGCACGCGCTGCTGACCTCGATCGGAATAAACCGAGCGGTCTTCATCGGCCATTCGACCGGCGGAATGCTCGCGGTCCGCTATGGGCTCATGTATCCCGACACGGTGGACCAACTCGTGCTTGTCGATCCGATCGGGCTTGAGGACTGGAAAGCCAAGGGCGTGCCGTGGCAGAGCGTGGATGCGTGGTACCAACAGGAATTGCACACGACCGCCGACAGCATCCGCAATTATGAGCGCACGACCTACTATGCCGGAACATGGGAGCCGAGTTATGAGCCCTGGGTGCAGATGCTGGCCGGGATGTATCGCGGTCCTGGCCGCGACATCGTCGCCTGGAATTCAGCGCTTCTCTACGACATGATCTACACGCAGCCGGTGTTTTACGAGCTCGATCAACTGACGATGCCGGTGCTGATGATGATCGGCGACAAGGACACGACAGCCATCGGGAAGAACCTCGCGCCGCCCTCAATCCGCCCGACATTGGGCAACTATCCGGCGCTGGGAAAGGCGGCGGCGGCGCGAATCCCACACGCCCATCTGGTCGAGTTCCCTGATCTCGGCCACGCGCCGCAGATCCAGGCGCCCGACATTTTCCACAAAGACCTGCTCGACGGCATGCGCGAGCCGGCGGCAGGCCCCTGACAGATGAGCGAGGCCCGCGGCGCCGGAATTCTGTCACGGCGATTTCTCCAGATAGGCTTGCAGTGTCGCCGGTTGTCGCTCTCGGAAAAGCCGCCGACCCGGCGGCTAACGGTCAGCGCATCAGATATCGTTGGCTCGACACCTGCATTTCGGACCAGGGCGAGCGTATTGCGGGAGGTGCCGCACGCGGGGTTGTGGTAGATCGAGACAGGAACAGCGGCAACAGGCATTACACGGACTCGGGCTGAGCTGGGTCGCCATGTGCGGTGAGAGCCTTGCTCTGAGGTTGGGTAGCAGGGGATTGGTTGTCGCGGAATAGTACGCGCACCACCGCGAGAGCGGCACGATTTGCTGCTCACCCATCTTCATTCGTGATGCAGAAAATCGACTGATGGGGCTACGGCCGCGTGGTGCCGGCGTGTCCGGTGGTGCCGCCGCGAGTGAACTCGAACCACAATAGCCACTCTCGAGAGTCCTGATTGTCTGCCGGAACGAACTTCCATTTTCTGGCGGCTGCGGTTGCCAAGCGGGCGAAGTATTTGCTTGGGCCGGGATTTTCCAGGGTCTCGTCAACGACATTGCCTGAGCTATCGACGGTCACACGAACCGCGACATTAAAATGGCCGTGGATCGTGTCACTTGCGCTGCGCGGAACGTCGGGAATTTCTTCATGGAGCACGGAGGGTGAAGCGTCCGCCAACGGTTGTGCGGGTCGATCCGACGGACCAGAAACAGGGCGCGAGGGT
>CABEDL010000168.1_pt1 | contig 20970 bp, 26 predicted proteins | sample 3422981 | NCBI WGS metagenome assembly CABEDL01 (sample SAMEA5534329, study PRJEB31848) | metagenome | biome: tundra; feature: field; material: soil | place: USA | collected 2013-05 | depth 0.15 m
GCGCAGCGCCGTCGGTATCGTGCCCGCCGCCGTACCCAGGGCCTATGGGAAACCGGCACGGCTGCCCGGATCTAACGCGATACCAGAAGGCTCGCCCCGGTACGCGTCGTCACCCGATCTTCGGCGGTACGTTCGCGTTTAGCCGAAACAGGTTCTTCGGATCGTACTTGGCCTTGAGAGCGACAAGCCGCTCGAAGTTAGCGCCGTAATTGTCGCGATATCCTGCCATCGTGACGTCTGAATCCACGTAGTTCGTGTAGAAGCCCTTGGTCAGCGGCGCCAGTTCGTGCCAGTTCGCGCGCATCTTCGCCGTGTTTTCCTCGATGTCGTCCTTGTTCGGCCAGATGCTGTGTGCGCCAAGCGTGAAAAGCATGTCGCGATTGGGGAACGCCGTCGCCGCCGGCGCCATGTGCCGGTACGCTCCGCCGCAGTGATCGAAGAACAGCAGGTACCAGTTTGGCATGCGCTTGAACGAATCGATGATGAGATCGATGCCGTCATCCTTGAGCTGCGTCAACATGCCGCTCTTCATATAGTAGTATCTGCCGGGTCCAAGCAACTCATCTCCGCTGGACTGTATGGCCACATAGGGCATTGGCGCGATGTCGTCACGCGTCGGTTTGCCGAAAGCACGCAGCTTCTTGAGCCACGCCTCGCCTTGGGCGCGATCCCCGGACCAGCACACTTCGATTTCAATCACCGGACCATCTGGCTCCGAGTACAGGACCGGGGCCAGATTGACGACATCGGGCGCGTCCACGGCGATATCACGGTAATATCGGAGCACATCGCGCGCCTGGGCCAGGGGCCAGACAATATTGCCGCCAAGAATTACCGGATCCATGTCGTGCAGCCGGTATTCGATCGAGGTCACGACGCCGAAATTGCCGCCACCGCCGCGCAGGCCCCAGTAAAGATCGGGGTTCTCCTTGTCGTTCGCCCGGAGGAACTGTCCGTCGGCGGTCATGATATCGAAGGAGGCCGCATTATCGCAGGCGAGCCCGAAGCGCCGGCCCAACCGGCCGAGGCCGCCGCCGAGCGTGAGGCCCGCGGCGCCCGTGTGCGAGACGGTGCCCGCGGTGGTGGCCAGCCTGAAGGCGGCGCATTCATGGTCGAGCTGCCCGAGGAGCGAACCCGACTCGAGATAGGCGCGCCTGGTTTCCGGATCGACTCGCACGCCCTGCATCGGTTGCAGGTCGATCATCAGTCCGCCGTCGCAACTCGACTTGCCTGAATAGCTGTGGCCGCCGGCGCGCACGGCGGTCAGCAACTGGTGCTCGCGGGCAAAAGCCACGGCCAGCTGGACATCGGAGGCGCCCGTACAGCGCGCAATCAGCGCCGGCTTCTTGTCGAACGAAGCGTTCCAGACGCGACGCGTCCGGTCGTAGTCCTGGCTGCCCGCCAGCAGCACCTCGCCGCGCAGGCTCGCAGCGAGGGTCTCGATGGCGGAACCGGGCAGCACGGTCTCGCCGCCGGCAAGGCTCCTGGCCGGCACGTCGCCGACACCCTTAAGTACGGAAGTGAACCCACGCAGCGGCCAGGTCGCAGCAAGCGCCAGACCCGAGCCGACGAATTGACGTCTTTGCATGATGGCCTCCTCCGTTTGTCCATCGGTATCATAATCAGTTCAAACTGGTCAATACGCGTCCCGTGATTTTCACGCGCTCCTCACCCAAACCAGCCTTCCGCCTGCGGCAGCTATCGCCGGCAAGTGCTGGTACGTGACTTTGGAAGTCATGGAGAACTGAGGCGGGCATTTCTTTGGGAAACGACGAGCATCCACAACGGGAAGCAGCGCATGCCGGCTATGCTGGCGGAAGAGGATTACGAAACGTGGCTGAGCTGGGCGGCTCGCCCAATGCTGCGCGTGCAGCATTGAGGCCCCTATCCAGACGAGCCCGTCGTTGCCTGGCCTGTCAGTACGCGAGTGAAGAACCCGCGGCAGAACGATCTGCAGCTCGTCGCCCGACTTACCGGATGGATACGCACCGTTGGATGAACAGGCGGTGCATGCCCGATCGCTGTGGTCATTGCAGGCCGATGTCGTTGCGTATACGCGTGCCGTGCGGTTTCGCTGCATTTTGATTGAAATGCAGGATAGCTTGCGGCTTACGTTTAGGGCCAAATTGGCCCTATGGGTTGCACCGAAACATTGAAGGCGCACGTCTCGCCGGACATTAAACTTCAGGCGAAGGCTGTCGCGGATCGCGAGTTCCTGTCGGAAGCGGCGTGGCTGAAGCGTTTAGTGCTTCGGGAGCTTCGGGCGTGCGATGGGGCGAACGGCGGCGGACGCGAACCCGGCCGGGCGGAAGGGATTCGTCGCGCGGCCAGTGAGGCGCGCGGGAATGGCTATGGCAAGCCCAAACTTCTGAGACTGAGGACCGAGGACAGACTGCTGTTGGACGCACGCTCGGAGGCGCGTGGGATGCGCCCGGCAACCTACGTCTCCATCCTGATTCGCTCGCACCTACGGAAGCTCACGCCCTTACCGAAGGACGAGTTCCTGGCGCTCAAGCGCAGTATCGGCGAGCTGGCATCGATCGGACGGAACATCAACCAGATCGCCAGGGCCGTGAACGAAGGCTGCAAGGCACCACGCTCGGTGCGGGAGGAGTTCCGCGCGATGCTCAAAATCTGCGAGGCGCTGCGCGACAACACCAAGGCGCTTCTTCACGCGAACGTGACCAGCTGGGAGACGGGACATGCCCAAGCGAACCTTTAGGATACGCGAGGGTGAGCCGCTTTTCGATTTGGTCTCCCACGGTCGCGGAGGCCCCCGCCAGACGAGTGGTCGGTTCACGCCGGGACAAATAGAGCAGATCCGGCGGACCGTCCAGCGAGCCCCAGAGGCGGTCGTAAAGGTATTACCTCGCGACAGCAGCGACCTCAAGGCGGTGGGCAAACACCTCGACTACATCGGCCGCAACGGAAAGATGGAACTGGAGACCGATGACGGTGAGCGCCTGAGCGGTCGGATCGGAAACGGGCTGCTGGACGACTGGCATCTCGACATCGACGACGTGCGGCGACAGGCAGCTCTCGCCGCCACCAAAGGCAGAAAGCCACCCAAGCTGGTCCATAAACTCATGTTCTCGATGCCGCCAGGAACGCCACCGGACAAGGTGCTCGGAGCGGTGCGAAACTTCGCGCGGGAGGGATTCTGGAGTCAGCACCGGTACGCCTTCGCCTTGCATACCGATGACGCTCATCCGCATGTCCATTTAGTGCTGAAGGCCGTCAGCGAACAGGGGGTGCGGCTCAACATCAAGAAGGCGACGCTCCGTCACTGGCGATCGGAGTTCGCCCGAAACCTAAGGCTGCTCGGCGTTGAAGCCAACACCACCGAACGCGCAGTGCGTGGTGAGACCAGGAAGGCTAAGAAGGACGGCATCTATCGCGCGAGTCAGCGCGGCGACTCCACATAACAGCGCGCACAGGCCGAGGCCGTCGCGGCCGAACTGCTAATGGGCAACACCCGCGTCGAACCCGGTAAGCGCAGACTTGTGGAAACACGGCGCCAGGTCGAGAACGGTTGGCGCTCCGTTGCCAATCTACTTTCCAATGACGGGCACCACGATCTTGCGAACGACGTTCGACGATTTGTCGAGCGGATGCCGCCCGCGAAAACGGAGCGGGAACAGATCGCCCACGAGCTGCAGCAACGCGTTCGCGATCCCCGCGTTCGAGATCTGCAGCCCACTCGATGAGTACTCGCAAGCCTCGCATTATGCTACATATTGCATACGCATGCGAGATCGGGCATAATGTGCCTGTGAAACCGGTAGTCTGGATGGGCGGAAGCAGGGAGGATTTGACGAAGTTTCCGGAAACAGTGCAGGATTCCCTGGGCTTTGAATTGTATCGGGTTCAGTGTGGGCTCGAGCCGAAGGATTGGAAGCCGATGGCGACTGTCGGCGCTGGGGTCAAGGAAATTCGCGTGCGAGACGAAGCCGGAATTTTTAGGATCTCTATCTCGCGACACGGCCCGAAGGGGTCAATGTGTTGCACTGCTTCCAGAAGAAAACGCAGCTGACGAGCCAGCCGGATTTGGAACTGGCGAATAAGCGATTTAAGTCGATTGCAAGGTGAAGTTATGAGAGTCAAGAAGGTTACCGATAGTGAACACGGCCCCCGTCACGTGACGCGGGCAGGGCGCAGTGTCTTTTACGATCTTTTCCCGCCGGAGAAAGCAGCCGAGATGGAAATACGCGCGCAGCTGTTGATTGGTCTGGAGCACTGGCTAGAAAAGAGCCGCATGACGCAAGCCGAGGCCGCCAAGGTGCTGGGTGTTACGCAGGCGCGCGTGTCGGATCTGAAGCGAGGCAAGATCGACCGGTTCAGCATGGACCTACTGGTACGGCTGGCCGCGCGGGCTGGACTCAAACCCAAACTGAAACTGGCGGCGTAATCGTTCGTCGAGCGGCCGCAGACTACCCGTCCGTTCAGACATCTTGGGCGAACGATAACAGCCGGTCAACGTTGTGCTTGAAGGTGGCCTTGCCGTCGTTCGGGATAACGGTCTCACCGCCGAACGATGAGACCGTTGTACTCGTCATGTTCATGTAGTGAGTGTAGGACTGGGTGTCGATCTCTCGTTTCGTTGCCGTTCTATAGACTAACCAAGCCTCATCGAATGCGGCTTGCTCGCTTTTCGGAATGAATGGACGGTAAGTCGAGATAGCACCTTGCAGAGCAGGGAAGACCTTCTTCAGCCGTGGCTCAATGCCGGTAGTCAGAGGCCAGTCCGCAGGCAGAGGGTAAAGCCCCTGCAGTTCCTTGAGAAAGGTTTCTCGAAACGCGGTGGCAGCTTTGATCCGTCGCTCCTTCCGGCCCCAAACGGAATTGATGAGAGTGGTGAGCAGCTTGAAGAGCGAATCGAGCAGCGGAATGGGCATGCGTTAATTGTAACGCCTAGCGAAAGCCTTCCCCACGAAACCCCGGCGCTGGCACCATGCACCGCGAAGAGACCTGTTCGAACGAAGAAGTAGTCGCTACGCACGACACCCGCTAAGGACACCGCGAAGCCAAAGGACGCGCTCCAAGTTCGAGAATTTCGCCCAGGAAGCGTAGCTACATCGCCGCGGTGCATTCGGCGATGGACCACAACTATGCGCCGATGACCGACGTGTTTCGCGAAGTCATAGCCCGGACGCTGAGGTCGGCGGCTAGGACTTCTTCTTTTGACTAAGTCTTACGCGGCTGCCGCTCGTTTTCGCACGCCGCTTGAAGAACGCTTGAATGCCCTCGATGGCGGACGAGGTAGCGACGGACCTGAGTACCGTCCGTTCACGGACGGCGCGATCGTGCAGGTAGGGATTCGCGGAGGAAGGCTTTACACCTATCTGATAATTCTAACAGCAGGCGTATGAACTCGGTTCCCCAGCCGATCGCGCCGAGTGTGTGCCCGGAGCGTGACCAACTCAGATTGGGTGTGCCGGGATTGTGCCTTGATGGGCCTGGGGTGAGGGGCGGCAAGCGCTGTAAGTGACTGATTAATAAACCCCTAGAACCGCCAGCTGACTGAAAATCCGTGTGTCGGGTCGCTCATGACGCGCGTTCCAGTGTGCGAACTTACTACTACGTCTCTTCGTGGAAATGACTTATCGCCTCCTCATCGTATTCGACGGTCGTCTCCTCGAGATCGCCGATGCCCAGCGGCGCCTCACCGCGCGCATATCCTATCGCACGGTAGGCGGACAGCCGTTTCTCGAACATTCGTAAGAACATCGGAATTTCGCAATCCACATAGTCGTAAACTCTGACTTGTGTCTTGCGTGGGTGGCGACGATGGAGGCGCCCGGTGTATTGGACCAGCGTGCCCTTCCAGGACACCGGCATTGCCAGAAAGAGAGTGTCGAGACGCGCGTCGTCGAATCCTTCACCGACGTAGCGTCCGGTCGCAAGGACCAGGCGCTCGGCCGTATCCGGAATCGAGGTGAGTTGATCAAGGTTCTGGCGCCGTTCCTTCGCTGTTGTGCCGCCCTTAAGTATGACCAAATGGCGCACAAAGCCGCGCAGCATTTCAGCGAGGTAGTCGAGATGGTCTTTGCGTTCAGTCAGCACAATGGGTGAGCGGCCTTCCTCGAGCGCCGCAATAATGTCGTCGACGATAAGCCGGTTCCTATCGTCATCGTTCGCGAGCGCACGGTAGAGTTCCTGGATTCCTGAACCGACCTGCTCGCCAGAGATCTGAAACCTGGTTTCCCGCACGATAAGTTTGTGCTCAAACGGTCGGCGTGCGGCTTGGCTCTTCGCATCCACTCGAAAGCGGATGGGGCCGAGCTGCATTTCCGTGATGGCCTGGTGGCCGTCGCGCCGCTGTGGTGTAGCGGTGAGCCCGACGAGATATCGCGCCTTGACCTCCGACAGGACTCTCTCGAAGGAGAGGGCAGGTAAATGATGGCACTCGTCAACGATGACCTGTCCATAGCCGGAGACGAGATCATCAACCGTATCCTTCCGAACAAGGCTCTGAATCATCGCGACGTCGAGGCGACCGTTTGGTTTGCGTTGGCCACCTCCGATTTGTCCGATTTCCTTCTCGTCGATGCCAAGGAATATTGCGAGTTGCGCCATCCACTGTCCAAGGAGCGGCTTTCGATGCACGAGGATCAGTGTGCTGCAAGCACGGCTGGCGACTATATAGGTTCCAAGGACCGTCTTTCCGATACCCGGAGGCGCCACGAAGACACCGATGTCATGTCCGAGAAGTGCGCGGGCCGCCTCCGTCTGGATGGCCGTCAGTTCGCCACCAAAGGTCAGTTCCAGCGGCGTTCCCAGCTGTCGATGATCGTCAATCCTCAGAGCGATGTGATGCTCATCGAGCAGCTGACGGACTTCCGGCGTGCAACCCCTGGGCAGCGAGATATGTTGCGTCAGCTCTTCCGCACAATTAATCACTCGCGGAGTAGTGGCGGTGGATAGGCGCATTCGCTGCTTCTTGTAGAAATCCGGATTCTGAAAGGCCGCGAGTCGCTTCAACTGATTCAGCAAGGAAGAGGGCAGTTCCGCCTTCTCGATGAAGAGACGCTGCGCCAGCACCGCCTTTACCTCGGACGGCAGTGGCCCGGTCACTTGCTGCGCCGGAAGTCGCCCCGATGGCGGGCGCGTCCACGGAGCGACATCCGTCTGATCGTCGGCTTCAGCGATGCGAACGCCGATGACTTGACCGGTTCGAGTTGCCTCTCGCGCTATGGTCTCAACGGCCGCTGGTTGAATACGCGGCAGTGAGGCGAGAAATGCCCATTGGTCCGCGTAGGGCTCATACCGTCCGTCGACAAAGACACTGTTGCCTTGCTGTCGGGGCTCGAACTGTAGAGGTAGCGCGATGAGATTCCCGAAACCGCCACGGGGCATCGTATCCTGGTTCGGGAACAGGCGATCATAGGACTCCATGCTCAGCTCGTGCCGGCGGTTCATCGTCTCGGTGATGAGGTAGCAACCCATGCGCCTTGCGACGTTCGCTGACACTGGGGCCGCAAAGAAGAACCAAGCGTGCGCCCCGTTCCCAGAGCGCGAACGCTCGACTGCGACCGAAGCTCCTGTCGATCGGCAGGTCTCAGTGAAAGCAGCAACGTCGTCACGCCATGAGCCCTTATCGAAATCGACGGCTAGAAACCAACAGGACTCGTCTTCAAGCAGTGGATAGACGCCCATCACATGTCGTCCCTGTAGATGATCCATGATTAATTGATCGTCGACTGGGATGAACGCCTGATTCACGCAGTCACTGCATTTTCCGCCAGCCTTCAGCAGGCAGAGCCCAGGTTGCCATTTGTTCGAACACGCAGGAGCGTAGCCGGGCCGACTCGTCTTCTTACTCACAAAGCGCACCGGGAAAACATCCACGCGGCCGCGGAACAGCGTCCGGAACAACCTCACTTTGCCAGCCGGCGTCAGCGGAGCCGTCGCGCTCGACGCGAGGGTCGGTGGAACGGACGGGTCCGTTGCGGTGGGGGCTGTCGCGAGTTCAGCGCGGAGCGCTTGTACTCTCGTTTCCATTTGGTCGCGCGTCCGCTCGATATCAGCCAACATCGCGTCCGCGTCGGCAAGTTCTCGCAGAATGGCATCCCGAGTGCGCGTCATAGAATGTCTAAGAGGCGAGAATAAGTGCGTTCAGCCTTTGTCGTCGTGGTGAGCCGTAGACCTTTCTCGCGCCTCTATTCGGTGCGCTTGACGCGCAAGGACTTTTCACGCCGGTCACGCTCGAGAAACTTGTCACGCACCTGGGCGAAGAAACGCGGGGGCAACGGCCCGTAGGCGATCGTTGATGCGTCGCCTGCGGGGACGGGCCGAAGATCAGGACCGGGCCACAGGAATTCGTTCGCTTCCGTGATCGCGATCCAGGATCTGTCGGAGTCCAGTCCAAGGCGCTTCTTCGTTTCCGTCGGGATCTCAATCGCATCGGTCGGGTTCGCCGGAGGACTGTGCGTGATGGGCAGAACCAATACCTCCCATTCACCGTCTTCGTCCGTTATAGCCATAACAATGGCGCACGGCCTGTCCTTTGATCCTTCTTCGTGACCTTCGTCGTGCTCCCGCCTCCAGAGATAGGAATAGCGTATGACCAGACCGGGGTACGGTTCTGGAAACGCCACGGCTTTCAGTCTTTGATTTCTTGGTCGAGATCAGCGTACCGGTCAGGAACTCGGGCGTTGCGAATCGCCTCAACTTGGCGTTCCGACAAGTCACCGGCGAGTATCACTCGGCGGTCGCGGCGCTTCAGGCGTGCATACTCTTGTGCCGACAAAAGCACCGTGCGTTCGCGACCGTTCTTTGTGATCGTGACCGGCTTCGTTAACGCGATGTCCTGATACACACCGACGTTGCGGTGAAACTCAGCTGCGCTGACAGTGACCGTGTCATCTGAGCTCATTGTCCTGATATCCTTCAGAATATGCGCACTATACGCATAATGTGTATTATACACAACCACTCAACATTCATATCAGGGGTCCGACTTCTTGGTCTGGGCTAGCGAGCTCTCGCCGTGAGCAGCGAGGCCACTGTCCGGGCCAGATTCTCCAGCACGGCTTCGTTCGGCAACGTGACGGTAAGCCGCGGCCGGCCCTGCTCGTCGCGCTCCAGACACTCATCGAGACGAGCCTTGAGCTCGCTTGTCATTTGCGCCGCGCCGTTCGTCGCCGCTCGCTGCGGGATCATCTCGCCGAGTAATGTGAACGCCGCGGTCAGGAGCTGGCCGCCGGCTTCCGCCACACGCGAGCGGCGCGCGAGCCGCTCCGCTTCCTGCTGTTGGCGCTGCTTCTCCGTCTCGTCCACCGCTCCGTGGGGTTTCGCGCCGAGCAACACTTCGAGGCGCTGCTTCAGCTCCTCCATGCCCGATGCGAGCGCGACCTGCCGCACGTCGGATTGCATATCGAGCACGGCGAGCGCCAGGTCGTGCTTGGCGGCAAGGGTCCCCAGCAGCTTCTCCTCGATGGTCTCTTCCGTCACGAGCAGGTAGACCTGCACCGGGTTCTTCTGTCCCATCCGGTGAGCGCGCGCGATGCGCTGTTCCAGCATGGCCGGATTCCATGGCAGATCCACGTTGATGACCGTGTTCGCCGCCTGGAGGTTGAGTCCCGTGGAGCCGGCGTTGGTGGTGAGGAACAGGCGGCACACCGGATCACGCTGAAACTGGTGCACCAACTGCTGCCGCTTCTTCTGCGGCACGGAGCCATCGAGCCGAACGTAATGGAGATTGAACCGCTTGATCCGACGCTCGATGAGCGTGAGCATCGTCGTCCACTCGGAGAAGAGCACGATTTTTCGCGCATCCTCAGCGGCCAACTCCCCGAACAGCTCCTCGAGCCGCTCGAGCTTGCTCGAGTAACCCGGCGCGCGCTTGTCCACGAGGTAGGTGCTGTTCGCATTCATCCGCGCGAGCAGCAGCGCCTTCCGCAGACGCAGCAGATCCATCTCGGAGATGTATTTCTTGGAGACGATCGAACTCACGATGCGCATCTGCGCCTGATCGATATCAAGCTGTTCGGCAGTTGGCGCGATGCGCACGATCTCGGTCGTGCGCGGTGGCAGGTCTTTCATCACGGCGCTCCGCGTCCGGCGCAGCAGCACCGGTTTCAGGCTCTCGCGCAGCAGGTCGAGATCCTTGTAGCCCAGGACCTTGCCTTTCTCGTCCGTCACGCGGTGTCGGTTGTAGAAGCGGAACGCGGGACCGAGCCGCCGGTCGTCGATGAATTCCACGACCGAGAACAGATCGTCGAGCCGATTCTCGAGCGGGGTGCCTGAGAGCACCAGCGCGAACGGTGAACGCAGGCTCTTCATGGTCTGGGTCGTCTTTGCCTCCCAGTTCTTGATGCGCTGCCCCTCGTCCAGAACGATGAGGTCCCATTTCACGCGCTTGATTGCGAGGATGTCGCGCAACACCTGCTCGTAGTTGCAGACAGTGAAGAAGCACTCGTTCTCGTACTGCGCAGCGCGCTCTGCGGCGCCGCCGAGCACGATCTGACAGTCGCGCGGCGAAAAGCGCAGGATCTCGCTGCGCCATTGGGATTTGACCGAGGCGGGGCAAACGATCAGAGCCTTGCGGATGCCCGCTTCTTGCGCGAGCAATTCAGCCATGCCGATACCCTGAATGGTCTTGCCGAGTCCCATATCATCTGCCAGGATCGCGCGCCCCGCGCCGGCTGCGAAGGCGATGCCGTCCAGCTGGTATGGCAGAAGCTCCACCTTCAACAGCGTCTTGCGCAGCGAGTGGGATTTCGGATCGCGCCGAATGTCGGCGACCGTGGCGGTGATACGCTGCTGCAGGAGCCGGGTTTGAATGTACTCTTCGGCATCCGGATACATCGTCACGGCGAAGCCGAGCCCTTCGAGTCGCCGGATGCGTTTGAGCAGGTCCGCCAGATCGGTGATGGGTCTGTCCCGGATCGGACGCACAATCGCGCTTGCTTTGTCGTCGAGCCGATTCGGCAGCAGGATGCGCAGCTCCAGCTCCTTGCTGTAGGAAAGATGCACGCAGATGTCGCGTTGCCGATAGGGCCGATCGCGCACCGAGTCGGGAAACCGACGGCGGACTTTCTCCAATGCATGGAGGATATGCTTGCAGGTGCCGAGGGTATTCTTACGGAAATCCGGGCACGAGCAGTACGACTCACCTGGCCGCCATCCTCGCAGCGAGACGCGATAGGACTTTCCGGACGCGGCGTTCGTGATCGTGTAGTCGGCCCAGATCTCTTGCGGGTCGAAGGACGTGAACCGCATCTTCTCGGTGCGGGCCCGCTCCTTGCGCTCCGCGAGGGCCTGGGCGACCAGCGCCTCCTCGCTCTGGCTTTCGACGGGCTCACGTTCGGGCGGCGCGTCCGCCAGGCCCAGCGCGAGCTTCTCTTCCAGGATCAGCGAGAACGCCGCGCCGGCGTGCTCGCACGGCACGTCGCACGTGTCGCAGTGCCATTCGAGGCGGTTGCGCGCCGCCGGACTCAAGGCAAGCGTTACGGTGGTGGAGTCAACGGCGAGGCGAAACCGATCCTGATCGAATTTGACCTGGGCGGTGATGTCGATGTCGTACTTGCCGCCCGCGGCAATGAGGTGATCGCCGTCGGCGCCCAGGAGCTTCGTGGCCCTGACGAAAGTCAGTCGCGAAAGTGTGTCAAACAGCGTCAGCTCGGCGCTTGGCTTCGTCAGCATGAGACCTCGGAAATCATGCGGTTGCGCATTCTATTGAGGGATGAATTCCACCTGGCAGCCGACGGCGTCGACCAGAGAGATCCGGCTTGGGTCGATGATCCTCACCTCGGACTCGCCCGCGAAGAACGTCGTGAGCCGGATATTGCTAAGCGGGGTTTTCACCACGACATGATGAGGACCGAATTTCCGGACTCCCATCACTGGGTCCAGCGAATACGCCTGCTGGGCGGCATGCCAAAGGTCCTTGGCAAAGCCCGGCGACTCGATGTCGAGTCCAGCCTGCGTCGCCATTGTATCGCCCAGCCACGTTTCATGGCGCAGCCCCTCGGTCTCGCTGCGTTTGACGCGATCGTGAATGGTGTTGAACGACAGGACGGAGTCCGACAACATTTCAGCCTGTAAGCGTAGGTACCTGCGCCAGATCTCCCGATTCGCAGCGGTGAGATCGTCCGGCTCGAACTGCAGGCAGCAGAAAACCGCGCCCTGCCCGATGCCCCGGTACAGCAGGACCTCTCCCTGTTCGATGTGTGGTTGGTCCTCACGGGAGATCCATTGATAGCTGCCGTGCTGAATCAGCAGGGAGCCCACCGTATCATAGTACTTGCGGACGTGGTGATAGGCGGCGAGCGGCGCCCTGACTTCGCTATCCGAGAAATGTCCCAGCTCGCAGTACTGTTGCAGCGCTGCTCCGCAGCCCTTGCGGGCGCTGCCCCAGAAGTCGAAGAGAAATTTCGCGCTGTCCTTGCGATACCTACCGAAGTAGCGGTGTTCGCGCAGATTGACTTTCGGGTCGAAGATTCCGGGCAGGATCCAGCTGTATTGGAAAAAGTAGTCTCTCGCCGGTGGCTCGACGGGGCTGTAAGCCAAGGGTCCTTGCGCCGCAAGCCAAGGGACGAGTCCGTTCGAGGCAACGATCGTTGAGGTGGAAAATCGGGAGAGTGTAGCCACGTCGAAGGTTCACTCGGCGCCCAGCAGCAATTGGATCGCACCGCGCGTTTCCGGACTCAGACTGGAGAATTCATCCTCCATCAGCAATCCTTCTGAGCGCATCCTGGCCAGCATCGTCAGCGCATTCGAGCGCTTCGGGTCATCGAATATGCTTGCTATCTCTCGGTCGCGTTGTTCGATGGTCTTGAAGATGTCGAGGTAGCGCTGATGTGCGCTCTGGGCGCTCTGGGCGCTGAGGTGCGTGACACGCTCAATCTCGGCGAGCACGCGTTCGCAGAAGCGCTCGAGCGCGAGCGGATGGAGGCGCCTCAGCACCTTCCAGTCAGCTTCTGCGATCGTGCGTGGCACGGTGCCGACTCGTTCATCGTCGAAGCCGAGCGCGAATGATACGGCCGCGCCTGGTTCTTTCATTTTTCGCGCCCGGCTCGTCTTTTCGACAAGCTTCAGGCGCTGCTCGTCGATGGTCATATTAATGGTCTTCACCGCCGTTGATTCCGATGTTGATCCCGGTTCACAGCGTACACGGCATCAGGGGGTCAGTGCAGCATCGAGAGCGCAAGTCGCTTCTTGGTTTCCGTGGGAATTCAATGGCATCGGCCGGATCTGGTGACCTGGTGCGGGTATGGGCAGACCAGCCCTTCTCAATCGCCGTCTTCGTCCGTGACCGCCATGGCACCGGGGCACGGCTGGTCCTTGGGCTGGTCGCCGCGACTCGGCATTTGGGGGTGGCTTGGGAACACTGGGCATCCGGTTGGCAATGCCGAAGCGCCGATTGCAACCTAGTATGGAGTGTGGGCAGCAATTTGGAATCGGTCAGCCATGCGCTTCCTCTTGACACCTTTACTTCAAGATGTATTCTGCGCGGCTCTGAATTTGGAGCACGACATGCGAATTTTAGCGAAGCCGACCCACATGCAAACAATGTAGCGCCAGCCCGCGAGCTCACGGTTGCGGGTAGCGCATTACCCGAAGCCGATTGGGCAGATCTTCGCATCGCGCGAACACATAAGCCCCCGGCAGGGATTCTTGCCGAGGGCTTTTTGCTATTCGGAGCTGTCTATGCGCGAAGACATGTACAAAGTGATAGTCGAGCGGCCGCGTCGCGGGAAGGAGGGAGACGCGATCGCCGCTACCTGCACGCACAGATTGGGCGCCCTTGGAACAAGGTGTTCAGCGAGATCTGTGCCGGTATCGATCGGCGCAATACCGTGCAGCAGCACATCCACCAACATATTCGCGATTTCATAGCGGTAGATGTCGACGTTCGCGAGGGCCGGCTGGTTGACCTTTCAGGACGTTGGGGATTTCTCCGGCGGGACTCTGGAATATCTCAGGAGCTGTATGTCGATCCGCGTACGGGGCTGATCCGGCCGAACAAGGGTTACAATTCTTGGCGCCACGGTGCTGGCGAGCGTCGTCGACGTGAGCAGGTCGAGATCGAAACCCGCCGTCGCATAGTGGATGAGCGCACGTTTCTGCTGCTGTTGGGGGATGTTTGGTTTTGCGTCGAGGTTGACGTGTTGCCAAAGGAGCGCTTCGCTGAAAATGCCGTCGATAGCAAGCCGCACAAGCATGTGATTGCGGAGCCGCGGTATGACGTCGTGCTGAGGCGGAACATCTCACGGGCAACGCGCGCCGATTTGCAGCAATGCAAGCATCTTTACGGATCCGGCGATCTCTATGCAGTGCGCAAGCGGCAGCTCTCGACACGAGAGATCAAAGCGCATCGCCTGCGCTAGGTAAGAAGAGATGGTACGCGAGGCTTATCTGTGCCGCCGGCGACATTCACGGAGCGATGAACCGTCTTTATCAGGACGTGTTCGCGTTCGAGGCTTCGCTTGGAGTTCGCTTCGACTATGTGTTGCACGTCGGCGATTTCGGTATCTGGCCCGATCCGAGCCGGATCGACAAGGCGACGCGCATCATGACGGTGTGGGCGACTTTCCGGCGTGGCTCAGAGAGAACCGAGGGGCGCCGCGGCCGACCCTTCTCATCAAGGGTAATCATGAGGACTGCGTGTGGCTCGATGCGCATCAAGATGCGGAAGTGCTTCCCGGCCTGACCTATCTGCGCAATGGGTGCACGGTCGATATCCAAGATCGGGGTGTGGGCGCCATTCGCGTGGGGGGTGTCGGCGGCTGCTACGGGCCGTCGGACTACCGACGCCGTTCTGACCGGCTCCAAGGTTACGCCAAACGACACTACACGTCAGATGAGATTGAACGGCTTGCGGTCGCAGGCGGCGTGGACATCGTGCTTACTCATGATGCGCCAGCAGGCGTACGTTTCGAGCGGCATCGTCGGGGTATAGGTTACGTTAGCGAAGCGGCTGGCCTGGATGTGCTTCTGGCACAGGTTCAGCCGCGCGTCTGCTTCTTTGGTCATCATCACACCCGAGTCGACACCGACGTTTCAGGTGTTCGCTGCATTGGGCTCAACAAAATCGGAATGCCCGGTAAATCTGGTAGCCATAGATATGGAGCCGAACAAGTGGGACTGGTCACTGCTCGGCGAATACCGAGAGAACAGAGAGAATGAGCATTCGATGTGAACCGGGTACCTAGGTGAACCGGACGGGAGACGTCCGTTACGATGTTGCCATTTGCTGGGAGAACAGGGCCGAAATCAGATTGAAGGCTACAGAATCCTCAGCCACGACGAAGCGGTCTTGGGGGTCCGAGCTGCTTCCGGTGTTATCGGCGATGTGATAGTTGCAGGTCACGATCAGCAAGCTATCGCCCGGCTCGAGCTCCGCCAACTGTAACGGCGTGATGCTCACGACATCGGACCTATCGTCGTCGAAGGTCGAGAGAAAATCGTCGAAACGCACAGGACAGTTGTATTTCGCATGGAGCAATGAACATAGCTCTTCGTGGCGCCGTTGCTCCGTTGCTCCGTTGCGCGGCACGGCGCAAGCAGATCGTCCTTGCTAACGCACAGCAGCTTATTGTCGGTGCGGGCTGTCCGGATCATCGCGCCCGCGTCAACGGGGGCGATCACGCGGCGCTCGAATCGCCCTTGTGGCAGATTGTCCAGGCACAAGTCCCAGAAGGACAAAAAAAGGCGATCGGCCATGGTTAACCTGTGCGATGTAAGTGGAGCAGCAGTATGAATTACCATGGCATGCCCCGCGCCACCACGGTCTTTTCACGCTCAACAACACCGCTCTGCAGCGGAGAGCAGCACGTTGGTCCCGCCTCTCGGTATTCGACTGCCTCGATGAATTCTAACGAAGAGGCCTTAAATGTGAGGGCGGCCCCTATCGTAGCCTGGTAGATAATCAACAGCCGGTGGCGGAGTGGTACGACGACGCGAGGAGTGGCCATGCCCCGACTCGACTTGCAAGTCCCCTTTGCCGAGAAGGACGAAGCAAGGCGGCTCGGCGCGCGCTGGGATCCTCGGCAAAAGGTATGGTACGTACCCGATGGCGTTGATCCAGCGCCGCTACGCAGATGGGTGCCGCTTTCGGAGCAACCGACCATCCGCTCGGCTAGCTATTTCTTGGCCACAACCGTCCGCCAATGCTGGCGCTGCTGCGCGCAGACGCATGTATGGGCAATTATGCTTCCAGCCGGACATGAAGTGCTCTATGTGGAAGACGATCCGGCCGACGACCACTGGGAGGTCATCGACGAGCCCACGCTCTTGAGTTATATCGGTGACCTGGCGAATCCGGTCTCGGTGCATTTGGGTGCTCTGGCGCCGCATTACCGGGTCGACTACAGTCAAACGACGCAAAGCCTCTATTGGATGAATCACTGCGAATATTGTGCGGCTAAATTGGGCGATTTCGATACAAACAATGAGTTTGGAGTGGGGTTCGACCCAGCCAGCGCCGCCCAAGCGGCATCAATTAGACTACGCGAGATATTCGAGCCCTTCGCCGCATCGTGCGGGTGCTACACCTGCGGAGTCGAACTGTTCGAGCATATGAGCCTATGCAGCGCGTCTGGACTGTCGCAAGGGAAGTCGTGATGACGGGACGTTACGAGGCTATTGGTCCGGAAGCCGAACTTGAGCCCGGGTCGCGCGGTCGCGTGCTGCGCAATCGGCTCGGTATCACCTCAGTGCGAGCGCTCCAGCGGAGGGAATCGGAAGCGCTGCTGGCTGCGACCCAGCGGGTAATCGATGAAGTGGCCGTCGACCATCGTTTCACCGCTGCCGACGTGTGCCGGATGCACCGCCTTTGGCTCGGAGAGATCTACGAATGGGCCGGCGAATATCGGAGTGTCAATGTCGCCAAAGGCGAGTTCATGTTCGCCGCCGCTGCGCAGGTGCCGCGGTTGATGCAGCAGTTTGAACGAGGGCCGCTGCGCCGGTACACGCCGTGTCGAATGGCCTTGACGGAGGAGCAAGCTGCAGCCCTCGCGCTCGTACATGCTGAGTTCGTCTTGATTCACCCCTTTCGAGACGGGAACGGACGCTGCGCAAGATTGCTCGCCATGCTAATGGGATTGCAGGCTGGGTTGCCGGCGCTCGACTTTGGCGGCATTCGAGGCGCCAAGAAGCGTGGCTATGTTGCCGCCATACATTCCGCCATGGACCACAACTATGCGCCGATGATGACCGAGGTGTTTCGCGAAGTCATAGCGCGGACGCTCAGGTCTGCGGCTAGGACCTCTTTTGCTTAAGTCTTACGCGGCTGCCGCTCGCTCTTGCACGCCGCTTGAAGAACACCTGAATACCCTCAATGGCGGACGAGGTGGCGACGGACCTGATAACCGTCCGCTCTCGGACGTAGCGATCGCGCAGGTAGGGATTCGTAGAGGTAAGCTTTGTGCTCATTCATCAATTCTAGCAGCAGATCTACGTACTCGGTTCCCAGCCGATTGCGCCGAGCCTGTGCCAGAAATGTGACCAACTCAGATTGCGTGTGCCAGGAATGTGCCATGGTGAGCCAGGGGAAAGGGCCGCCAAGCGCTGCAAGTGTTTGATTAATAAGCCCCTCGAACACCCGTGAGCAGACTGAAAATCCGCGTCTCGGTGGTTCAATTCCACCCCTGGCCACCATAAACACCAATAAGTTAATAGTCTGTAGTACAAACGACCGCATGGAATATTATTCTGACTGCGGAATAAACGCGACTCGAAATCAATGAGATACGCGTGAAACGAGCAGTGAAGTAACCGACCTCTGTCCGTTGTTTCGGGCAATGTCAATCGTCGATATGGCATACTATGCCAATCGGCGATAGCCACCGGACCCGACAGGCATGCCTACCAGAAACGTTGTTCTCACGGACTACCAGGCCGAATTGGTGGAGCGCCTGGTATCGTCCGGCCGTTATCAGAACGCGAGCGAAGTGCTGCGCGAAGGTTTGAGGTTAGTCGAGGATCAAGAGGCGCAAAGTAAAGCGCGCATCAAAGCGTTGCGCGACGCCGCCCATGTTGGGATCGCGGATATTGAGGCGGGCCGATACCGCACATTCGATTCGCCTGAGGAGCTGAATCACCATCTAGACGCGCTGCGAGACGGCGTGTTGACACGCAAGGGCCGCGACAAGAGAAACGGGTGACCGCGCAGGAAACCCGGTGGACGGTGCGCCTCACTGCCTCCGCCGAGGTTGATTTCCAAACCATCATTGATTGGACATCGGAGCAATTCGGCGATCGGCAGGCGGGCGTCTATGCCGACACCCTATCGGCTGCGATCACGGCACTCACTTCCGGACCAACAACAGTCGGCGCAAGAGAGCGGAGAGAGATCGGAAAGGGGCTGTTCACGTTGCATGTCGCGCGAGGCGGTCACAAGGGCCGGCACTTCGTGTTGTTCCGCGTCCGATCTAATCAGCATCAAATCGAAGTCCTGCGGTTGCTCCACGACGCTATGGATCTCGGGTTACATGCGCGGAGCACGTGAATCGACAGTGCACCGATGTCAGCTACCGCACAATCAACCACCCTTCTGATCGCAGGCGTATCGGCGAAGCTATTCACCGTTGTTTATCCGAAACACGACGCAGAAACAGTCATTCTGTTGCATGGTGGCCCAGGTGCCCCGACGGACTTCTCTCCAATTGCAGAGCACCTTTCAGGCAAATATCAGGCTATCGCCTTTGAGCAGCCTGGCACCGGTCGTTCTCCCGTGACCGGAAGAACGTACTCTATTGAGGAATACCTTCAGGACATCGATGCCGTTGCCCAGTACTTCGGAGTGCAAAAGTTTCATCTATTCGAGCATTCCTGGGGCGGTTTGTATGCACAAATCCATGCAGAAAGAAATCCGCAACGAGTTTTGAGCATGTTCTTGTGTAGTCCCGCTTCCGGACCGGGAGAGCTTTGGAGACAGACCGAACAGGAGGCAATGAGATTCAATCGAAAACATTCCAGTCTTTGGGGTTGGTTGATGATGGGTGCCAAATCGTTGCTCGGAATGCTCGGCCTTGATAAACCCTATCAATCCCTGTTTAAACAGGTGCTGGAAAACTATATGCGAGAATTCGATCCATCATTTACCGCAACAGATGCCATGGTGGAAAATGTGCGCGCCGAACCGATTAACATGACTCGCGCTTGTATCCTGAAATATCGGGCCCTCAAGGATCCAATCGACTACCGTTTCCCCATAGTGATCACTTGCGGCGAGAAAGACATTTACGGCAAGAGCAAGCAGAGCGTTAGGAGCCGGTTTCCGAAGGCGATGTTCGTCGAATTCGCGAACGCTGGACACCTCGCCTGGATCGACAATAACCCAAAAGTTATCGACACGCTGACAGAGTTCTATCGACTTTCCTAAGAGCGGAACACCCGCCCAACCATCTTGAAATCGTCTTCGCGAAAACCGCCGATCGCCACGGACCGATACGAGGCGACTTACGGCCCTCGGCCCTTCGCGACCGGTTCTCGTGTCCATTATATGGTCTGAATCAAATGCTGCTGGGGTCACGATGACGCGTTCAAAAGAAATCGCAGGACTGCTTGGACCCACCCTTACAGCGATCGCTGTATCCGAAGCAATGAATCTTCACATCTGGGGAACCAACATTGCTCCTGTCACTTATCTCGTCGGCATCTTATTGTTTGTTGCCGGCCTTGCAATCGTACGCGCTCACAATCGTTGGATACGTGGCTGGCCCGTGTTGGTGACTCTCGTGGGATGGGCTGCCATTTTTGGTGGTCTGTTCCGCATGCTCGCTCCGGAAGCTCAACGGGCCTTCAGAATGTCCCGACGTTCGGAGTGTACGCGGTAGACATGGTTCTCTTCGCGATTGGAATGCTCATGACATTCAAAGCCTACTGGTCGAGAGAATAGCCCCACGCACAGGATGCAGAGTGGTGGCTGCGCTTATCGTAATGGGCGCACGTGAGCCGCTCAAGCGAGCAGTCTGAATAGTTTGGGATCGATGGAAACGGCCGCTAGCACTCCGCCCATCATCGCTCCCTGGATGCCGGGGCTACCGACGTCCTGTCCCGCCAGATGTAGTCCGGGCACCGGGGTTTTGGCGTTAAGGCTTGAGGACAGGAACCGGCGCGGCGTCGTCTCCAGGGCAATTGCACCATGTGGCGCCTGAGTGAAATGCGCAGTGGTGAGCGGCGTCGAGATGTCGTGGTACCGGATGAGCGGTACCAGTGCCGGAAAGTGTTTGCCGAACTGGGCCAGCAGCCGCTGCGCGATCATTGCTTTGCAGGGCTCGTATTCTGCAGGACGGCTGCCGAAGCGCGAGTCGGCCCAACGTCCAAAGATTTCTGTGCGCGTTACCACAGCAATTTCGGCAGTGTGCTTGAGCACCGATCCCCGATCATGGTCCGGATCCTTGAGCGATGGAAAGGAGACGAACATATCGGGCGCGACGGTTTCGTCGAGTGGCTCATTCCAAAGCGATGCGCCCGGATCCCAGGATTCGTAGAACCAGTGGTTGCAGACCGTGGCACCCTGCGACTGGATGTCGCCTTCGAACCCCAGGTACATACCGATGTGGGCGAGAGCGGGTTTGAACGGCAGGACCTCTTGCGCCCACTGCGAGCTGCGTTGCGCCGGCGGTAGCAGCCGGCCAACGGTGCTGAGGACACCTGTATCGGACACAATGTTCGTGGCACGAAATTGCGTGCCGTCGGCAAGCTGCACGCCGACCACCGCATCGTCTTCCACCAGCAACGTGGTGACAAGGCGGTTCACCTCAAGCTTACCGCCGTATTTTTCGATCACTGCACCGAGCACTTTCGCAAAGACACTGGCCCCGCCGACGGGATAGTAGGCGCCACCGAAGTAGTTTCGCAGGACAAGCGCGTGGATCGCGAAAGCGGCTTCCGCCGGCGGCCCGCCGTAGTCAGCCCATCGCGCCGCGAGCACCGCTCGAAGCCTTGGGCCTGTGATCGTCTCCTCCAGCACCGCTCGGGTAGTGCGCCGGCACCATTTATCGATGGCGCGGCCTTTCC
>CABEDL010000192.1_pt1 | contig 19586 bp, 15 predicted proteins | sample 3422981 | NCBI WGS metagenome assembly CABEDL01 (sample SAMEA5534329, study PRJEB31848) | metagenome | biome: tundra; feature: field; material: soil | place: USA | collected 2013-05 | depth 0.15 m
GGCGCGCTACAAAGCGTTGCATCCAACCGTCAACGGGTCGATGAAGTCAGAATCGTGTCCGCAGGACGGCCGCCACGGCAATGATGCGTTCACCGGCACGTGCGGCTTCGCGGCCAGCGCGAGCGCACGGTCGCGGTTGACGCCGAATTTAGCCACCTAGCGCCCGATTATTAGGGGTGGTTACGCACTATGGCCAAAAGTAACGCTTTCCTGTGGATAACCTCGCCTTCCCGACGCGCTATCTGGCCCACTCGACGCAGAACCTACTCGCAGTATGTTCCGTTGAGCTAGGCCCGTGACCCCCTGCGCTCGGTCGCGAGCGTCCGGTTCCGGGCAGCCCAATCGGTTCTTTTGCCTCGCTCGCGCGCCTTGTCGCCGAGGGGTGTGGCGGGAGGCGCGACGTGACGCGACGGCGCAAATCCGAAATCCGAGAACAACTCGAATTTATCCGCAGGCTCCCTATTCACCGTCTGCCAAGATCTGTGACATCTGTGGCCAAAACTCTGCCTTCATAGCTTCACACGGACGGACGAGCCACGGCGGCACCGTCCCGCAATATCGTCACAATCCACCCCACGAACGTCGCGACAAGGACGGGATAAGCGAAGAAAGGAAGCGGTTGGGACAAGGCCGTAATCTGCGCGCCTGCGAAGATACGGCAGGCCGTCGCCGCGAACAGGAGCGCCGCCGCAAGTCCGAGCAGCCGCACTACCATTGGGAAAACACGCGGGACGCTGATCAATGCAAGCCCCGCCGCCCACAGGCCGACACCGCCGCCGAAAGACGGGGCACTCTGCGCCAGATCCATGGCCGCGCAGGAAACGAGAAGGCTTTCGCCGATGGCGAAGACCAGAAAGCCCGCCGCCACGATCTCCTGTCCCATTCTGAAGAAGCGGAGCGTGAGCAACGGACAAGCCATCACCAGCGCGATGCCGTCGATGCCCCAGGCCAGCCCCCGCAGCGACGCCGACGGGGCGAACGTCCCCGCCATACCCAGCGCCCCACCCACGCACAGTCCGATCGAAGCCAAAACTCTCAGCGATTTGTCATTCGTTGTGCCGCTCCCTAAGTCAACATCCGCCGTCGTGCGGACCGATAGGAAATCCAAGTCCGCGAAAGACCCGCGGGCAATCCCGGCCTACTGGTCACGCGGGAGTCCGCCCGATGGAACCCCGAGCCGGCATCCGTGCGTCCTCGTTACAGAACGCTCGTCCACTGAATCGTCGCGCTCCAACGTGACGAGCCCATACCGCCTTTACGCGCATTCAGAGATCAGCGCCAGTTAGTCGATCGCCGGTAGTTGCTGGCCTCAGCGCGAACTGCATTGCACGATGTTGGGTGCCCGGACAAGCGACGGCTCTTGCGTCGTGGGCAGAGGTGCGGAACGCGACGCGCACTTACCGCAAGGCGTGCGATGTTCGCAAATACTGCCGTTCATTGACCAAGACGATGCTTGTCGCCGTGGCCGCTGACCAGTCTGTTGTGAATGTCGGCTTTTGGGCACGCAATTCGCGGGGCTGAACTTCCGCTCCGGGCCGCTTGCTGCGGTTCGAGGGCGATAGGCGTCACGATGTGGGCGTCAGATGTTCGATCGTCAGCGGTGGCAATTGATCGGCCGGCGTGAACCCGAAGACCTGGCCGTAGAAAGACAGTTCGGATTGCAGCGAGCGAATGATGTTCTCGGGCTTGCGAAAGCCATGGCTCTCGCCGGGGTAGAGCAGGTACGCAAGCGGTACACCACGCGCGCGTAGCGCCTCGACGATCAGGGCTGATTGGTTCGGAGGCACGATTGGATCGTCGGCGCCCTGAAAGACAATCAGCGGCACCTTAAAACCGTCGAGGTGATTGAGGGGTGAGCGACTGTCATAGACGGATTGCGCCTGCGGTAGGGGCCCGATCAACGAGTCCAGATAGCGGCTCTCGAACTTGTGCGTGTCGCGCGCGAGCGCGGTGATATCGGATATGCCGTAATAGTCGGCGCCGGCGCGGAACACATCGCTCGTACTCAGCGCCGCGAGCACTGTATACCCCCCAGCGCTGCTGCCGCTGATCGCGGTGCGGGCGGGGTCGGCACGCCCGATGCCGCCGAGATGTCGGGCAGCGGCGATCACGTCCTCGACGTCGACTACGCCCCAGTTGCCAACCAACGCCTGACGGAAGGCGCGTCCATAGCCCGAGCTGCCGCCGTAATTGACGTCCACCACGGCAAAGCCACGGGTGGTCCAGAACTGTACACGCGAGGCGAAGGACGGCGAGGCCTGACCGGTCGGTCCGCCGTGGACAAGCGTCAACAGCGGTGGCAACGAGCCCTGCGGCGCCTGAAAGGCAGGGTTGAGTGGTGGGTAGTAAAACGCGTGCGCAATGCGACCGCGCGGACTCGGGAAATCGATCGGCATCGCGACCGAGACGGCCGACGGCTCGAGCAGCGCGCGGCCGGCAGTGTGCAGCGTCTGCACGCTGCCACTACCAACAGCGATGCGCACGATCGCTCGCGGTGCGTCCGATGAACCAGCGAGCACCGCGATGTGCCCTGCATCGATTCGGGTCAACTGCGCGTATTCAACATACGGCAGATCGAGCACGCGTCCGGTACCGCGCACGAGGTCGATCACCGCCAGCCGATCGAGACCCTTCTCCCCGAAACGCAGCACGGCGCGGCCATCGCCCAGCAGTGCGTAGTTCGCCTGACCCAGCAAAAACAGTGGGCCCGCAGACTCGGCGGCGCGAGGCCATACCGCGTGCACACCATCCGCACGCCACGCGTACAGATTCCAGTACCCACTGCGGTCGGAAATGAAATACAGCGTGCCGTCGGTGTCCCAACGAGGCTCGAGCACCGACTCTGCCGCGCCGCCGGCGACCGTTACGGGTGCTGCCAGACCGTGCCCGGTCAGCTCCGCGACCTTCAATTCGGTCGAATCCCACGGCATATAAGGATGGTTCCAGCAGATGAAGGCAAGCCGGCGTCCGTCCGGACTGAGCCGCGGGTAGGCGACGAAGTCGCTATCGGCATAGAGCACTTCTCCAGCGCCACCGCCTGGTAACGGCAGGCGCACCAGGGTGTTGCGGACCTTGGCCGGATCAGTGTGATCTTCGCGCACGCAGATCAGCGCCCCGACAGACACCTCGCTTGACGGCAGGGGCGTGCAATCAGCGTAGCGGTAGCCCGACGGCGTCAGCGGCGTGGCCGTGCCACCGGGTTTCAGTGCGTACAAACGCTGATCGGCGAATTGGCTGTAGTAAGCGGTGTCGTTGACCACGACGTAGGGCGCACCACCATATTCATGCACGCGCGTGCGCACGTTGGTGCCAACCGGCGTAACCAGCAAAGCGGTTGCGTCGGCGCCCATGCTGAATAGCTCGGAGATCCCACCTGCCGCCGGTACGGTTTCAGTCCAGTAGAGCCGGCCATTGACGCTCCGAAGATCGCCGATGGTGACCTGCCCGCTGCCGAGCGCCTCGGCGCTGAGCGGCGAGACCCACGAACCGTAGGGCGCGACCCGAGGCTGCGGGCCATCGTGCCCGCTCACGGTCGCACCCGAGAATAGACTGGCAACGCGATGCCGCCGCACCGGATGCTGGTAACTCTCGATTGCGCGACATATGCCATGGGGACGAATCCTTGAACGCCCTGCACAACGCAATATTCGCCTACGAGCACCTCGGCGTGGTAGCGGCCGGAAGGACGGCTGTCGACTTCCAGTCAGTCGCCAGCGACGGCTTCCGGGAAGTCCGCCTTCGCATCAACCGCTTGGAGACTCCGGTGAGCATCGCGGCTGGCACACGAGATCGCGGCCGACGAAGGTCCTGTTGCTAGCGCAGACCCACTAACCCCTGCACGGACTGCGTCAACTTTACGGGGTCATAACCCAGGCCGTCTTTGAAAACTGTCTCCACAGTCTCGACAGCGTCGATGTTCTGTGCGGGGTTTTCGGCGAGCACCACCAAATCGGCGGCCCTTCCCCCGGCGATCGAACCAATCGTGTCGTCCTCGCCGAGAAAGACTGCACCGTTCTGAGTCGCGATGTGAATGGCTTCTACCGGCGTAAAACCCGCCTCCACCAACAACTCCAGTCCCCGTTGATCACCGTAGCCGGGCAACACACCGCCATATCCGGTCGGATCGCAGCCGGCCATCAGCAGGCCACCGGCTTTGACAAAAGCGCGCTCAAACTGCATCTCCTTCTTGAGCTCCGCAGCATCCAGGGGATTGTTCTTCTCGGCTATCGCGCTGCGCCCTCGAAGATAGCTCGACCATGCTTCCGGAGTGAGCGCCTTTTCGGCTCTAGCTTGTTTGAGAATTGGGGGCCGGTTCGGCACAAACGTTTCCAGAACTGCCAGCGTCGATGTGATGGCGACGTGATGCGCAACAAGGTCGCGGATCATGTCCTGTACGGGCGCGCTGTCGATATCGACGTTCTTTGCGAAGTCCTCTTTCGCTTCCTGCACAGGGCAGATGTCCGGCTTTTTGCCCGCATAGAATTCGGTATCGACGATGATGCCGTGCTCCAGATTGTCGATGCCCAGCGCTGCGGCTTCCCGAAAACCGACCGAGCATAGGTGGCCAGTAATCTTGAGGCCTCGCGCATGCGCGTGCTCAATCGCCACCTTCAGCTCGTCGGATTTGATTGACATATACGCCTTGAAAGACGTGACGCCCTCATCGGCCCAGTAGTCTACGGTCCGGCCGGCATCCTCGGGACCGTTCAGAGCGTGAAGTTGCGGCGCCCGCCCGAGAAGGTCGCCGATATAGGGACTGCTAATGTGCAGTTTTGGCCCGGGCTTCTGCCCGGCATCGACCAGCTTCTTCAAAGACAGATCAGTGTATGGTTCCACGCTTCCGGTCGTACGCGCAGTGGTGACGCCGCTGGCCAAATAGAGCCGCGGCGCACTGTCGGCCATCTCACCATATAGCGGTAAGCGGTCGCCACCGCCTTCCGGCGTAGGATAGAAGAGATGTTCATGCATGCCGACAAGTCCGGGAATGATTGTCTTTCCGGTCAGGTCCACTATTTTCGCCTTCGCAGGATATGCCTTCCGGAGTTTCGCACTCTGGACACGGATGATTTTTCCACCCTCGATGTCGATACGCTGATCCTCGGCAGGCATAGCGCCCGTGCCATCTATGACGCGGACGTGATCGAGCACCAGGACCGGCGCGTCTTCGCTGATATACGGCTTGATCGCGGCGGGCGTCTGAGCGAACAGGCCGCCGGCTGCCACCATGAAACCCGCGGGGATGAACAAGCGCAGAAGCAGCAAGCAGCAACTCCTCAATCGCGTTGTCTGGGCTCTGAAATAGCGAGACTGAAGATCATAGCGCACTTGTTAACGTTGGCGACTCACGTGTGTCCCGGACGGCTTGCCGCGGCAACCGCTTTCGAGGTCGCGACTCGGCCATGTTCGCGGATGTAGCTGAGACCAGCGACTCCGGTCGGTGGGTCTAATCGGAACGGCGGCTGTGGAGCGAGTCGTTGAGCCGTCGCAATGCCCGGTTTTGGCCGGGTGTCGCCTGTCACGCCCTCGGTGCCGAGGCGTTGGTGCTTTCGACTCCGGTCCAGCGGCCGACGGTCGCTTCGTGTTGACCTCGAACTGCCGTTCAGGAATGACTGCTCTTTGGCCGTTGGGTTAGTATTCGGGAGACGAGAATGAGACACTCATAATTGGGGCAGTAAATGAGATCCTCGCGAGTTCTAGTGCTGGGCATCGGTGGGGGCGTCATTTTTGCGGCATTGGCGCTCATCTCAACGAGCGGAGCCACGGAAGATTCCACTCGGGCGCCAGGCAAGACGTCCGGTCGCCGCGTCGAAGAGATTTACATCGCGCGTTCTTTCCGCGAATCCAGGGAGGTGCCTACCGAATTCTGTTCCAAATCGCGAACCGGTTTTGATGACGCAACATCAGAGGATCACTACACCTTTAGGTCAATCTCTATTAACGCCTCTGACGGCAAAATGATTAATAACAATGTACGCACAATCGGTCGGCTGCGCGCGTGTTTTGGGTCAACCAAGGATTCGAAATTGCAGAACTTCTATGCGGAAGGCTCTCTTGGAGCGGTAACCTTTACAGGCAAGGGCGAGTGTCTTGCAAATAAGGCCGATTATCCCGAGGCTGGTATCACCGGTGTCCGATGTTTTCTTCACCTCGGTGATCTCCCTACGGAATACGTTGGCGGTGAGCTGACGACGAACTCTATCAGATCACGCAATGTGCTTGGCGGTGTATCCGACCCACCGGGCTATACACAGCCTTCGATCGCCACGATTCGCCTCTGGAAGCGAAGCACCGAAAGTTAGGCGAGACACGGCTACCGCCACGCAGTGCATGGGCTCTTTGCAGCGACCTTGAATGTCTCGTTTGAGGCAGCGATTCGAGAACGGTGTCCGACCGCAGTTGGCCGGATGCTGCCATTGCGCTCCGAGCCGCTGCCTGGGCAATGCTGATCGCGCTGGGTTGGTTTCGTGCGCTCGCTCGCAAGGCAACCTGAGGTGGCAACGCCAGCTACGCCACGGCGAGAGCGATATTCCTCCCGTGATCAAGTACAAGTTCTTCCTCCGGCCATCGAACTGCCGCGAGCCGGCATTCGTACGCAGCACCGGGGCTGGCCAAGCGCTCTTTGTGCCGAGCGCCCACGGCGAAGTCCACGCAAAAAACGTTGCTACGAGCCCCGAACCAATGATGGCACTCATATTCTGCAAACAGATCTGGCTCACCCCGAGAATGGGCGGAGCGCGCCGCGCGAGTTGGCCAGCGCCAATAATGACCAATGATCACGGGGGTCGGATCGTAGTAGTCGCCCCACCAACGCACTCGATCGACCATGCGCCATTTTCCACTGGCAAAGAACGGCTGCTGGGCGATGCGCTCGATGCCAGAGGTAACGATCCGAACTGGATTAGCGTCCTGATACAGGGCCTCCAATGCGGCGGCGCCGGGAAGTAGGGGGATAGTCGCGGCGGCGTCTTTCATGTGGACTTCGTAGGGGGCCAACTCTGTTTTCGCCCTCTCGGCCAGGCCGGTTTCGACTGCCAGCCGTGCGGCTGCGTTCTGGTGAGCGTCATACAATTCGAGTACGCTTGAAGTCGATGATCGAATCTCCTCAATCGCCCCTTCATGCCAGGCGGCATGGACCAATCTCAAGTCGGGGCGCTCCAAGGCCAGCGGTAGACTAGACAGAAAGGTGAGCAAAGCCGGTCGGCGCTCCGCTCCGAGAGGCTTGGCGCTCGTGAACTTGCCTTCGCGGTGGTCATGATTGTCCTCGAAATGCCAGCCGTTGCCCTCCTTGCGCGCCTGACGGAGGAGATTGAGCTCATGATTGCCGAGCACGCATTGCGCGAGTCCGCGGGTCACCAGATCCGATACCAGCTCGAAAACTGCCGGGCTGTCCGGGCCTCGATCGGTCAGGTCGCCGACGAAAACGAGCCGGCGCCCGTCGGAGTGATCTCCGCTGGCTTCGTAGCCCAACTGTCCCATCAAATCACGCAGAGCGTCGATTTCCCCATGGATATCGCCCACGATGTCGATAGGGCCGTCGAAGAGTGGCTGGATGAGGGGAGGGTGCGGGAACTCCGTCACGGCCCTAATCCTACCAGAAGCCCCTGAAGTCGGTCCTCGCTCTCCGCGCGGAGCGGCTCCAGATTCCCAGTCATAGCAGATCTATAACTCACAATGACGATCTAAGTACCAAGAGCCGCACTCGCGCCTGCTGGCGGGTGCGTAGTAGGGAGATCGCGGGGCTATGATGAATCTTCCAACCTCTACCACTACCTCCGGTCTGAACTTCGCCATTCGCCGTCGGACCCTTCTTGGCAAAGTAACGTCCGCTCGCGGGCTGACACACTTTGCATGGTCGTGATGGTCGTGGTCGACGCGGCTTTGGCGCGAATTGACGTCTGTATCAGGTCCCAATCAGTGGGCGGTCCCCTCTGAAATTGTGACCAGACCATGGGACCAAGTCGAATCAGCGAGACGTGGCGCATACTTCGCGACAATTTATCGGCGTAGGTTACTCGCTTGCGCGAGCGCAATCGGGAGCCTACTTATGGCCGCGTCAGCCAATATCGACGGCACTTGCGAGGTCCCCATGGGCAACCGAGATGGAGGGGCCGGATGCGCTCACTGCCTATAATCGCCGCGTTCGCCGCTGGAATGCTTGCGGCGTGCTCGAAATCTCCTATTGATTCCGCCACGAGCGCCGCAAACGCTGTCGGGATGAAACTCATGGCGCCCGCGATGCAAAAAGATGCATCGCATCAAGCCGAAGGTCTTATCCGCGCCCTGGCCAGTCGTCCCGAATGCCAGGAGTTCATCAATCGTCTGCGGGAAGCCGGCCATGGCTCACCCTACGAAGGCGCGACGCAGCTCGTGCTCGTTCACACCTACGACGCCGCTGGGAAGGCAGGCTGTGTAAGGCAAGATTGAGCCGGGATCTGCGACAGTCTTCCACGGGCTATGCCTGCAGTTGACCCCTTTCTGCCTGTCGCCAACGGCCGCTCCGCGGCGTTCATTTGCGGAAATAGCGACGATGCGAAGCGGACAGTGAGTAAGATCCTCGACCAGTTTGGCTGGGACGCAGCTGACATGGGAAAGGCGGAGTCAGCTCGAGCGATCGAACCGCTCTGTATGCTTTGGCGTATACCTGGATTTCTACGCAACGACTGAATTCACGCTTTCAAGCTACTGACTAGTTCTCGAGCTGCCTATTTGGCTGGAATCAGTTGCGAATGGCAGCTTATAGTCGGCTCCGTAACCATGCCCTTCGCTGGATAACGAGAATCATCATGCACAAAGCCAAGGTCTTCCGCGGCTGCCTGCTACTCATGGCCACCGCTTGCGTTGAAATAATATGGTGCGCGGCCTTCGCCGCAGAGCCGCCGCCCGTTACGCCTGTGAGACCGGTCACCGACACCTATTTCGGTACCGATGTCGTCGACAACTACCGGTACCTCGAGAACGTAGACGACCCGCAGGTGCAGACCTGGATGAGGGCGCAGGCAGACTACACGCGCGCGGCCCTGGACCGACTGCCGGGACGCGAGCCCCTGCTGCAGCGAATTCACACGCTCAACAACACGGACCTCAGCCGGCGCGCCTTTGCGAGGCGCGGCCAACGGTATTTCTACGAGACCGTCGCACCGGGAGCGCCGCTGCCCAAGCTGTATTATCGGGATGACCTAAACGGCGAGGAGCATCTGCTGCTGGATCCCGCGGCCCTGGGTGCCGGCACATCCACTCACTACGCGCTCGACTTCTACACACCCTCGTGGGATGGGCGATTCGTCGCCTATGGAGTCTCGGCTGGGGGTTCGGAGAACAGCGTATTGCGAGTACTGGACGTACAAAGCGGCAAAACGCTCGAAGACTCCATTGACCGCACCTCGAACAGTGTGATCGCCTGGCGCTCCGACAACAGGAGTTTCTTCTACCTGCGCTACGCCAAACGCACCCCCACGATGCGCGCGGCGGAAATGCTCTACAACGCGCGAACCTATCTGCACACGCTCGGCACCCACACGGACGGCGAAGGCGATCCGCTCGTATTCGGCCGCGGCGTTTCTGACAAGATCGCCGTACCCGAAGGACAGGTTACCTTCCTCGTACTGTCGCCGGATTCGCCATTTGCGCTGGCGGTGGCGAACCACAACGATGATGCGAACCCCTCGACATTATTCGTCGCTCCCGTGGCCCGCATCAACGGCATCCAGACACCCTGGCACAGGTTCGCCGAGGTGGACGATGGCATCACGCGATTCGCCTTGCACGGGGACAAACTCTATTTTCTCTCGCAGCACGGTGCATCGCACTTCCGGCTGCTGCGCACTTCACTCGCCCGTCCCGATGTCGCCCACGCCGAGGTCATCGTTCCGGAACGCCATGGCGTCCTGACCGGTTTCGAAATCGCCGGCGACGCTCTGTATGTGCGTGAACGTGATGGCGTGCTGTCGCGGCTGTGGCGAGTCTCACTGGATGGCGGCAGCCAGAATGCGGTGCCGCTGCCCTTCGAAGGCGTCATCCGGGATTTGACCGCAGATCCGCGCGAACCGGGCGCACTGTTCAGCATTCAGGGGTGGGTACAGTCAGCGCGGGTGCTCAGCTACGATCCGGCTGCCAGCGCCACGACCGATACCGGCCTGGTGACGCCAAGCAGCGTGGATTTTTCGCAAATGGAAGCCGAAGAAGTCTTCGCGACCAGTTACGACGGCACACGCGTCCCGCTGTCGATACTTCACAAGAAGGGGCTCACGCTCGATGGTAGCCATCCCACGATTCTCACCGGCTATGGGGCCTACGGGTTGTCGCTCGAACCCGGGTTCTCCCCGACAGCTCTGGCTTGGCTGGAGCGAGGCAATGTGCTCGCCATCGCCCACGTGCGTGGTGGCGGCGAATACGGGGAGGCCTGGCATCTCGCTGGGGAGAAGCTCACCAAGCTGAATACCGTCTTCGACTTCATCGCCTGCGCCGAGTATCTCATCAACCAGCAATACACCGCGCCCAAGTACCTTGCCGGGCGCGGCGGCAGCGCCGGGGGCATCACCGTCGGTGGCGCGCTCACCTGGCGACCGGATCTGTTTAGCGTGATCCTGGATCAAGTCGGAATTTCCGACACACTGCGGGTGGAACTCACGCCCAATGGCCCCCCGAACATATCGGAGTTAGGCTCCGTGCAGAACGAGGAAGGCTTTCATGGTCTCTATGCCATGGGGGCTTACTTTCATGTGCGTGACGGCACCGCCTATCCCGCGGTTCTGTTTACGACCGGTGCCAATGATCCGCGCGTCGCACCCTGGCAGATGACCAAGATGACGGCGCGGGTGCAGGCAGCGACCCGAAGCGATCGGCCAGTGCTGCTGCGGGTGGACTACGACGCGGGACACGGCATGGGCTCCACGAAGAGCCAGAATGAAATGCTGACGGCGGATCTGTGGTCTTTTGCGCTGTGGCAAATGGGCGATCCAGCGTTTCAACCGAATTCGCAGTAGAGCCGGCTGTGATCCGGTGAGACCGCAATTGTCGATCCGGCGCGACCTAAACCGAACGGCCGGTTTGGAGCAGGACGGTTGAACCCACCAACGGCGGCTGTTGGGCCGGTTTGAGACATTCACCCCGCGTTGCCCGGTTTTGACCCTCTGCAGCCGGATGATTTTCCCCGTAGCAGCCATTGAAACTCTGAAATCCGGCTGTTCGCAGGCGAGCTCACCTGACGGTCTTCTGTGGTTTCTCGGCGACGCCTTGTTCGTCAACCCCGTCATATGCTTTGATCTTCCGACTAAGCTGACGATGGTTCTAAGGCCGCGCCCCGAACCGTCAGCACCGGGTGCCTAGGCTATCGGGACGGGTGCGCGAGCACATGGGAGGAGAAGACATGGCGATGACAGGCGGCTGCTTGTGCAAAGCGGTGCGGTATCGAATCAGCGAACCGCCGCTCAATGTGCGCTCATGCTGGTGCCGCCTTTGCCAGTACCTCGGCGGAGGCAGCGGCACCGTCAATGCCCTGTTCAAGACCGCAGCCGTGACGGTGGACGGCGAGCTGCGGGAGTTTCAAAGCGTTGCGGACAGCGGCAATCTGATGCATTGGTGGTTCTGCTCGAAGTGCGGAACCCCTGTACTCGTCACATCCGATCGGCGTCCACACATTACGGTTGTGCGGGTTGGCACGCTCGATGATCTAGAGTCCGTGAAACCCGCGGCGACGATCTGGGCAGCCATGGCGCCGACCTGGGCGCCAATGGACCCGAGGTTACCGCGCATCGAGGGACAGCCGCCCCCTCCGGCAGTGCCTGCCGCCTGACGAGATACACCAGGGCATCCTAGCGGTCGCGCCGTTGACGCGCACCGCTCCATTTGCAGGGCCTGCGCCGTCTGCCCTTGTTCCAGGGCGGCCGGACGGCGGCGGTGCTTTTCGTTGCTTCCATAGTTGTCCTGAAGGAGCCAGATAGTCTGCGCTGCATCGATAGGTCGCTAGCTGACCCAATCCCGCCGTTGACGAACGTCGGGTTTCGGGACGCTCAATTCGCCGCCGCGCGGCGTTTGGACAATGTTCCGGTGTAGTTTTGTAACGTCTGACGCAGCGTATTTTCCATTTGCATTCGCAGCGATCGTGGTTATATGACTTCGACATCTTGGCCTAGACGCATCAGCTCCCTGATACCGAACTCGGCATCCTCCAAAGGTATCGCGCAACGCACCCAACCTTGTCGATCCGGTGTGCTGGCCCTCTTGGAAGCGGATTCCTCAACGCAGGGACCGAGGCGCGTGAGTCTTGAAGAAAACGGTCCCCCGGCGCGGCGCCCTCAGCGGCGCCGCGCGGGCTGCGGGTCGCAACAGCCTGAGCTCTATTGGGGGAATTCCCCAACGTTAGGAACGATAGGTTGCACGAAAGTTGTAGGCGCGAGAAAGCTAATCCAGTGGTGTTTGGCCTGGAAGGTTCTAGTAGCCCAGCCGAGTAAATCGCCGCCGAGATTGGACTCAATATTGACTTGGACTGGAGGCGAAGCGGAGCCGGCAACTTGGGACACTTGCATGAAGTTGTTGTGTAGACCGCCAAGATCTACGCGCAGGTTCAGTGCAGTTAGGGTGGCAACACCATTGTTCAAGGTAACTGTCGTCGGGCCTAGGCCTTGAGACAGGGCCATGTTCAACTGTGGCAAGCCTTCTTCGAACGGTGTCTGAAACTCCGCCGGGTTGTTATACGCACCCATAGCAATCGCAACAATGTCGTTGATGCCAAGGGACGCCGGAAGCCCAGCACCAGGGACAGGAAACATCTTTCGGGCGTAGTGAAAAATGACCTCGCAGAAGAACTGGTCGCGATTACTGGTGGGTGGGGCCAGATCGAAGGACCAATAGCAGTGCCAGAACGTAGGGGGAAGGCGGGGAAGCAAAATGATTGGCTTAGGCATGCTCACGGTAATGCTCCTTGAATGTTGGGAGGGCGACGGCAGTCGTTGGCCGGATTGCAGGGACACGTCTGCTCTCCTTGGAAGACAGCGACAAAGTTGCTAACGAAAGCCCGAAGCCTCGCAGTGCACCACAGAGATCCATCTTAGCAGCGTCTTGCGAGCGTCAGCTTTGTGCCACCAATTCCATGGGGATCACTGACCGGTCATCGCCGGCACCAGCCGTAAGCAATCGGTAATCGCATGGACGACGCCTGGTGACCCCTTGCGGTCATTGACGACTGTCGGTTAACGGGTTGCCCAATTCCTCACGTGACATGCTACGGTGGCTCGAATAAAGCGAGCATGAAGATACGCATGGAGACGAACCGTCGTGACGCGGGGCTGATACGCGCGGTTGGAACACGGAGTCTTGCAGCAAGTATCATTTGTATAGTCGTCGGGGCTGGCATCTTCGCGGTGCCCGGAGCGCTCGCGGCGAGCATCGGTCCCTATGCACCGATTGCAATTCTAATCTGCGCCATTGCGATCGGTGCAGTTGCCATCTGTTTCGCCGAGGCCGGTAGTCGCATCGCAAGCAGCGGCGGCGTCTATGGCTGCATTCAAGCCGCGTTCGGCCCACTCACCGGATATGTCGCTGGCATGCTGCTGTGGATTGGTAACGTTCTCGCCTGCGGCGGCGTCGCCGCGGCCTTAGCCGACGTGGCCACAAGCTTATTGCCGCAGCCGCTCAAGACGTCAGCTCACGCGTTCGTCATCGTTGGCGTCATCGGCGCGATTGCATTTGTAAATATCGGCGGAGTAGCGCGCGGCATGCGTCTTGTCAGTTTGGCAACCATCCTAAAGCTAGTGCCGCTCGTGCTCTTTGTCATCGTCGGCGCGTGGGCAGTTCATGGACGTAATTATTCGCCGACTGAAGCACCCGGCACAGCGGGGCTCGGTCGCGCTCTGATCCTAGCTCTGTTCGCGTTCACGGGAATGGAGGGGTCGCTTTGCGCGAGCGGTGAGGTGGCGGACCCGGGTCACAGCATTCCACGCGCACTCGCTTTGGCTCTGGGATCGGTAACGCTTCTGTACGTGGCCATTCAAGTGGTCGCACAGGGTATTCTGGGTCCATCACTGGCTCAATCCACGGTACCGCTTGCTGATGCAATGGCACGGATCAGTCCAGCGCTGCGCTTGCTGATGTTAGCGGGCGCCGCAGTGTCGATGTTCGGCTGGTTAAGCGGCGACATCCTGAGCACGCCGCGCATGCTGTTCGCGTTCGCACGCGACGGTTGGCTGCCAAGTCTGCTCGGACGCTTGCACGGACGCACGAACGCCCCGCACGTCTCCATCATTTGCTACGCAGCGATCGCTATCGGACTCGCTATCACGGGCACATTTGCCGAACTGGCAGTATTGGCAACGCTGACCTCTGCGGTGCTTTACATCCTCGGCTGCGGCGCAGCATGGCGGCTAGCCCGGCGTGGGGTTGCCGAGGCTGGCGCACCTCTGAACTTCCGGTGGCTTTTTACTGCAATGGTTGTCGGCATTGGCAGCATGCTAGCCCTCATTGCCCTGGCGTCCCAGGAAGAGATCATCGGCTTGTTAGTGCTCATCGGTGTATGCGTCGCCGTTTACTTGCTGCAGGCACGAGTGGCCGTTATGCAAGCGTGAACCGGGACGCGTGTATCACTAGGTGGGATCCAGCCGAACGGCTGCTTTGTGCCATCCATTCTAGGTTGATCTATTCCCGCTGTTGGCCGGTCAGCGACCGCATTGGTTCCACGCCGCCGACGGTCGCTTCGTGACTCTCAGCTGTCGTTCGCGACCGGCAGCTCTCAGACCCGCAGATTCGGCGATTAAGACAATCGCTGGGGTCCTTTTGAGGGTGTTTATGAATTCCGACCAAAAATCACGGTTTCCTGTGGAGTGCGCCGGGAGGCCGGCAAGGAGCAGGTGGTGAAAGCCGTTAAGCTCAGCGAAAGCGCGGCACCTACCTTATGGCCGGGCCTGTTGCCCCGTTATAGCGGCGAACAAGGATGTTAGGATGCCGGCTCAAGACATTATGCCTGAGCACTTCGGGGAGACTCGACGATGGAGACGAGAGCCTCTGCTGCGGCCGGCATGTTCGCGATCATTCTTTTGAGTGCGCACGCCGTCTCGGCACAGACAGCTTCCTTCGAGAGCTTCGTCAAAAGCTATTACGATGGCGAGTACGCCGCCCACCCGGTGGCGGCGACGTCCGCGGGGATCCACGACTACGACTCGAAAGTCGACGACATGAGCGCTGACAGGCAGGCTCGGAACAGCGCGCGTCTGCATGAGGCGTTGGCGACGCTGCAAGCGATGGATCCGCACGGGTTAAGCCCGGGGGACCGTGATGACCGCGAGGTGTTGATGGGCCGAATCAAGGGCACGCTGCTCGATGACGAGACCATCCAATATTGGCACAAGGATCCCAGCCGCTACAGCCGCGTCGCGACTTCGGCCGTGTTCGAGTTGGTGCATCGCGATTTCGCTCCGCTCGCCGAACGTCTGCGGTCAGCCATCGCGCGAGAGCGTGAGATTCCGGCGGTGCTCGCCGCCGGCAAGGCCAATATCGAACACCCACCGCGCGCGTTTGTGGAGATCGCCATTCGCAATATCGCCGGCTCGATCAATTTCTATCGAGACGCCGCACCGAGCGCCTTCGCAGCCGTCGAGGACCCTGAGCTGAAGCGCGATTTCGCGACTAGCAACGCCGCGACGATCGCCGCCTTCGAGGACTATAAAGCCTTCCTGGAAACCCAATTGAGTAAAGCCGATGGCGATTTCGCGCTGAAATCCGATCTCTTCGTTCAGCGGCTGACCGACAATGAAATGGTTGCGCTACCTGTGCGCAAACTCCGCGATATAGCGTTGCGCCAGTTGCACAGGGACCAGGCTGCGCTCAAGGCTGCCGCGCACGAGGTGGACGCATCGAAATCAGTCGCCGCAGTGGTCGAGCAGGTGCGCCGTCAGCATCCGAGCGCCGAGACGTTGCTGGCGACAGCCGAGGCGGATCTGTCCGGCTTGCGCACCTTCGTCAGCGAGCACCACATCGTCGCGATCCCGAGCGAGCTGCTGCCGAAGGTGGAGGAAACGCCGGAATTCATGCGCGCCACGGTCTCCGCCGCCATGGACTCGCCCGGCCCGTTCGAGCAACATGCCACGCAGGCTTTCTACTACGTCTCGCCACCCGATGCAGGCATGGCCGCAGAGAAGCTCGAGGATTATCTGCAAGCCTATTACTTTGCTGGTCTGGACATCATCTCGGCGCATGAGGTCTGGCCGGGCCATTTCATGCAATACCTGACTCGTCGCAGCCATCCACAATGGTCACTCGCACGGCAGCTGGCGCACGCGCAATCCACCACGGAGGGCTGGGCGCACTATGCCGAGCAGATGATGATCGAGCAGGGGCTGGGGCAGGGTGATCCGACGCTGAAGGTGGCCCAGCTCGAGGAGGCGCTGCTGCGCGATTGCCGCTTCGTTGGCTCGATTGAAATGCATACGGGCGGCAAGAGCGTGAAGGACGTGGCCCAGCTGTTCATGAAGGAGTGCGGCGCGCCGCAAGCCGAAGCGCGCCGCGAGGCTTATCGCGGTACCAGCGATCCGGGTTACCTGAACTACACTATTGGCAAGCTCGAAATACTCAAACTGCGGGAAGATTACAAAAGGAAGATGGGCGCGCAGTTCTCGCTGACGGAGTTCCATGATCGATTTCTGGCCGCCGGATTGGTGCCAGTGAAGATCATTCGGCGGGAGATGATGGGCGTGGACGGACCGTTGTTGTAGCCGACCACCTTACACCGAAGTCACGCGTTGCGCGCCGTCGCAGCTGAACTAAGCTCAACGTCACTCGCTGCAAACGTAAGCGTTCGCGCAGTACCGGTTGAATACGAAAATCCGCGGTGTCTCTCACTGCCTGCGCGCCTGCAGTATTCGCAAGACCCAGACGTCGGTTCCTCGATCCGTTTGACCGGGTGTCGGGTTGTCGGCGCCGGGCAGCGAATTGTCCTTCCAAGGTCTTCGAGCAATTTTCGCGAACCGGCGCGCGCCCTTTGCGGCGAGGGCGGACAACCGGCCAGCAACGCCCGTTCTTGACTCATAGCTGCCGATGGCGAAAGGCAGTTATCGGGTAACATTAGGCGAGTATCGACCCTTTTCTTGCCCCTCGCCAAGATAGGAATTGAGATGGCACATACGCTGCTTCTGCTGCGCTTAGAGCATGAAAACCAGAGGAAGTTGCTTGAGTTGATCGAAGATCAAGTGGCGGCTGCCGACGCGGGCGCACCGATGGACAAGGAACTGCTGAGCTTGGCGTGCGAATATTTCTCCGACTATCCGGACCGATGTCATCACCCGAAGGAAGACCTCGTCTACAAGCTATTGAGCAAACGCGATCCGGAATCATGCGCGGGCCTCCGCAATCTAATCGCGGAACACCTTCGGCTTCACGAGCATACGGAGGCGTTCGCCGAGGCAGTGCGTCGGATGCGCGAGGAGCCGCAAGATGCGGAGTCAAGCGCGCGAGAAGTGATTCGGGAATTCACGCAGCGCTATCGGCAGCACATGCGAGACGAGGAAGAGCGGTTCTTTCGGTTAGCCGAGGAACGATTGCTTAAGGATGACTGGGCCACCCTCGATTTCGCGATATTTGATCGGGATGATCCACTGTTCGACGTTGCGGCGGAAGAGCGCTATTCGGCCTTGCGTAAGCGTATTGAGACGCTGGCCGAGGAGGGGAAGGCGCGGCGGTCAGTACTTGAGGCTGCCAATGGACTGCGGGGACTCTCCGGAATCGAGAGTTTCAACGAGTCGATGAAGTCGGCGGGGCAGCCCTTTCGTCTCGCCCGGTTCGCAGAGGGCGGATACGGACTTGAGCGGGATCGCGAGCTATTGCTTTATGTCCCTGAATGCTCAGCAGAGCGAGCCGCCTGGTGTGCGTACTGCTATCTAAGCGGCCTTGGTTGGCCATGGATGCGGCAGTATCCGTCGGCTAATCCTTAACCGGGAGACACGGTATGACGGTCAGAGCGCGATTTAGCCTAACCGCATCCTCATCGTTGAGCCCCCAATTCCTCGAAGCGATTCGAGTGACAGCTTCCTGGCGACCAGTTTTGTACCGCGGATGGCCGGAGTTGGCCGAAAGCGGCCTCGCCAGGAAGGCTCCGGCCTTCTAATCGGGCGCGCGGTGGTCGACCGGCTACTGGAATGCCTTCGTGCGGATCAACAATCTGTTCGACCGGCGCTACGTCGGCTCGGTGATTGTGGACGACTCAAACCATGGCCACTTTGAGTCCGCGGCGCCCTTCAATATCCTGGTCGGCGGCGCGATCACTTGGCGCTAGCCGATTAGACAAGGGCGATTTCGCCGTTCTTTTAGGTGGGCCGCCGGCAGTACGCCGGTTCGCACAATCGCCGTCCCTGAACGGACTATGGGGATCGTCTTGGGGAGCTTGGACGTCTCCATGATCAGGCGCTGCGCGCACTAGGGCCTTTCCGGTCGGTCCGGCCTGATTTGCCGTCGGCCTTCAATCGGTCGAGCAGTGCTCTTGCACCGGCTTCCGACGATGCCGGGTTTTGTCCACTGATCAGATTGCCGTCGGCGATGGCGTAAGGCTGAAAGTTGGCTTTTTTGGAATAATTGCCGCCATTGCTCTTCAGCATGTCCTCCACCAGGAAGGGCACGACCCGGGTCAGGCCGACGGCAGTTTCCTCGGAATTGGAAAAACCAGTGACGGATTTGCCGGCGACCAGGGGCTTGCCATCTGAGCCTTTGGCGTAGCGCAACGCCGCGGGCCCATGACAGACCAGAGCGACCGGCTGCCCCGCAGCAAACATGGTCTCGATCAACGCAATGGAGTTTGCATCGTTGGCGAGATCCCAGAGCGGACCATGACCGCCCGGGTAAAACACGGCGTCATAGTCGCCGGCTTTGATGCTGGATAGCATCCGGGTGTTCGCCAGCGCGGCTTGAGCGTTCTTATCCTGCTTGAAGCGAAGAGTTGCCGGCGCTTGCGCGTTCGGAAGATCGCTTCTCGGATCCATCGGCGGCTGTCCGCCCTTGGGGGACGCCAAGGTGAGATCGGCGCCTGCATCCTTGAAAACGTAATAGGGAGCCGCGAATTCCTCCAGCCAAAAGCCGGTTTTCTCGCCGGTGTCGCCGAGCCGGTCGTGCGACGTCAGCACCATCAATATTTTCATGGCCGGTCCGCTCCTTCATGCCTGGAGGCGCTTCAAGCGTCAATGGATGCTAGTGTACCCCAGACGCGCCGGCAGACCTTGATCGCTGTCAACCTTGCTATCGCGGATGTAGCGAGCTTGCGCAGGCGCATGTCCTCGATCATGCGTTGACGCAGCGGTGAGATCTTGGGTGTAGTGCTGTTCATGACTGAGGCTCCGGTTGCAATACGAGGCGGATCGCCTCGGTTCGCAACATACGAAACAGAGCCTCACACTTCAGCCAGCTCCACCCGCACGATCGAAGCCACCCCTAGCGCGCGAGCGGTTTAGTCCCCTGACCCGCAGCTGCCGCTCGGTAATGTCCGCTTCAGGGATCGATATCTGGACAAAGTAAGCGGTGCCCTCTCGGCGCCGAAGGCGCACGGCACCCGTTGACTATATCCGTAACGGATATATCATGTCAGCATGATGAAATCGGGACCAACAGTGCCGCTC
>CABEDL010000194.1_pt1 | contig 19385 bp, 15 predicted proteins | sample 3422981 | NCBI WGS metagenome assembly CABEDL01 (sample SAMEA5534329, study PRJEB31848) | metagenome | biome: tundra; feature: field; material: soil | place: USA | collected 2013-05 | depth 0.15 m
TGCCACCCACTGTCCGCCAATGAAATTCTCATAACGGCCGCGCAGCGGAACGCTGCGCGCTAGGGTTTTCAGATGCGCCGCGAAGGACGCGCTGTGTTTCATGGAACCTGCGGCTGCAGGACCGCTTGTCCGGACCTGGGCGGAACTCGAGGAACTCATAAATAATCTCCTTTTGGTTTGGTTCGGTGCCTTGTTCGTTAGACTCCGAACCCAAAGTAATCGCGGTCAGTCAATTCAATTCGCCTACCTGGCGCGTGGTGGTCCGAGTCGCCGCTGATGCACGCCAAGATGCGCCAGTGAGCCGTCGGCTTGAAGGCCGGCCAGCGCCGCGGTGACCGCATCGCGCAGGGTCATGCTGCTGGTATTCTTGTGCGAATCTCGCCACGACACGCACAGTTCACCTCCTCGGGCCCGATCCCGATGCGGCGGACAGCGGCCTCGCAATGGCCATCTCCGGGAATCATGGGCAAGTAGATCGTGACGCGATCGCCCCTTTCCACGTCCAGCTTTCCGTCGCTGAGCCAGCAAATGCGAAAGCCCCCTTCTGCATAGCTCGCGTCTTTGACCACCGAGAACTCCTCAATCCAATCGATGCGGTGCCCGATGCAGGCCCAAAAGCGATCTGGATCTTCAACGGACTCCGCGTACGTGCGCTGGTAGTCGGTGCGCTTGATGTGAGCCGCGGCAGCAAGATTCTCGGGAATTGGATGGATTTTCTGGTTCATAGCCTCACTAAAGTATAATGACCAACATCAGTACTACCTCACATCAAACCCTCGGTGAGCAAAGCGGCCAGCAGGCGCTGACAATACCGTCAGCATCCGTGAATCTACTGAAGCATTGAGCTGGAAGAATTAATGACCTAGAAATCCTACCGTGAGTTATTGCAGCAAAATCAAGGCCGACCCTATAGCGGCGATGTCCCGTAGTAACGCAAAGGCACCCTGGATTTCTCGGCCTCTTGATAGGTCAGTTCCTGGGTGCCTGGCGGGTAGCCGTTCTGCTGCAGCATGTAAGCCATGATCTGTACGTCCTGATCATGCGTCAGACTACCTGGCGTGCCTGGAGGCATCAATTTGGCGACGAAATTGAAGATATCGCTGACGTGGAAGTCGTAGCTCGGAGCGGCGAAATCCGGTCCTTTCAACGCAGGCCCGGAAGAGCCGCCGGACTGCCCATCCAGCAGCAGCCCGTGACACATGGCGCAGTTCTGGCCGTAGGCGATGGCGCCCTGGGTGGCTTGATCCGCGGTGTACAGCGCGGGCACTCTGCTGTGCTTTCGTTTGGTTTTGTCCATCGTGTCGGCAACCTTGATCAGTCGCCCGGCGTTTGCATTCCAGGCGACCGCATACTGCAGGCGCGCAGCTGGCCACCGCGCTGAGGTGGGTTCTGCACCGGCCGCGGCGGCGTGCTGATACGGCTTGATCATCCGCTCCAGCTGCCCCCTGCTCTGCAGCTCGTCAACACCCTGCTCGAACAGATTGGCAGCACTCTGGGACTGCGGCCCGTACAGCGCCACCAGGTTCCAGAGCATGTGCTTGCCGGGCAAGATGCGAACGCTAAGCGATGGGTGCGTGGGGTGGCTGTTCGCGTAGAATTCGATCGACGGCTGCCAAGCCAATCCCGCAGCGATGTGATCCGCCTCCAAATCCGCCAGCATCAGCGAATCCTTGGGATAGACATGCATCACGATGTTGGGATGGGTGCTATAGAGGAGTCCAGCATACGTATCGAGCTGTGCGATGCCCACTTCGCTGCCCTTGGGCAACTCACTGAGCGACACCGTCTTGGAGGTGCCGCGGCGGACCAGCACAAAGCCGGTACTGGCGTAGGCCGATGTGGCCTCGACATCGGGCGGGAGATTCGGATTGCTGATATCAACTGGAAACCCCATGACCAGCTGACACTCTGACTGCGCCATTTTGGCAAAGCGGCCGAGCGGAATGCCGTCGCCGCCCTTGCCATAGCCGACAAAGGGAACCAGTTTCACCGCGTATCCCTGCGTCTTGGCAGCGGCACGGGCGACGCGTGCATCCATCGCCGCGGTGGGACTGGCTTGATCGACGCAGACGTTCAGAACGGGCGCAGCCCCGGCGCAGTGCACGAGCACCGCGCCGAGGATACATGCTGCAAACTGGGCGTTGCGTGCGCCCTTATTACAAAGCAAAGACATAGAGGTGTCCGCCTTTCGGAATCGCCGCGACGGCGGGATCCTTGGCCATCTGCCCGCCCCAGATCGGGCCGGCACCACCCCAACCCGCCCATACGGCGACATATTGCTTGCCATCAACCGTATATGTGGTGGGCACGCCGATGATCCCGGAGCTGAGCTGCTCGCTGCTCCACAGCACCTTGCCCGTCTTGGCGTCGAATGCCATGAAATGTCCGTCAGTGCTGCCGCTGAACATCAGGCCACCGGAGGTGGCCAGCGTGGCACCGGACCAGGGCAAATGGGTTTCGTGCTGCCAGACCTGTTTGCCGGTATTGAGATCCACGCCCTGCACCGAGCCCCAATTGTCGGTGGTCGGATCATGCTTGACCTCGAAGGATTCATCGAGGAACGCAAGTCCCGCCTTATAAGCAACTGGTTCCGCGCCTTTGATGTCCATGCAGGCGTGCTGCGTTGGGATGTATGCCATGTGGGTCTGTGGATCGACAGACATCGGCCACCAATTCTTGCCGCCGAGGAAGCTTGGGCAGGTGAACACCTGCTTGTCGATCGTCGGACGCAGGGCCGGATCGGACTGCGAAACACCATCCTTCATGCCGATGATGGAGGTCGCATGCACGAACGGCTCGGCGTAGATCAGCTTGCCATTGGTGCGATTGACCGCGTAGAACCAGCCGTTGCGGTCCGCGTGTACCAGCGCCTTGTAATTCTGGCCGCCGTACGTGAGATCCGTCAGGACCACCTCGTTGGTACCGTCATAGTCCCAGGTGTCGTTCGGTGTCCACTGGTAGTACCACTTGATCTTGCCCGTGTTCGGATCCAGCGCCAGCACCGAGTCCGTATATAAATTATTGCCCGGACGCAACGTCGCGAGCCACGGGCCGGGATTGCCGACGCCCCAGAACAGTGTGTTGGTCGCGTGATCGTAACTGCCCGTGATCCAGGGATTACCGCCACCGGTCTTGTATGCGCCCTTCGGCCAGGTGTCCCCGCCGGGCGTTCCGGGCGCCGCCGTGGTGTAGGTCTTCCACTCGACCTTGCCGGTCTCAGCGTTCAGGCCGACGATAAAACCACGCGCTCCGTACTCGCCGCCGCCATCGCCGATGATCACCTTGCCGTTGACCACCAGCGGGGCAGCGGTAATGAAGTAGCCGACGCCCGGGGGCGCCAGCGCTGTATCCCACTTGACCGTGCCGGTCTTGGCGTCGAGCGCGACGATGTGATTGCCCAACGTGCCCATGTAGACCAGATCACCGGATAGCGCCACACCGCGATTGACGACGTCGCAGCAGACCGTCTTCAGGGCTTTCGGATCGAGCGGATAGTCGTACTTCCACAGCACTTTGCCGCTGGTGGCATCCAGCGCGATCAAGTGATCCATCGGCGTGGTCACGAACATGTAATTGCCGTTCACCAACGGCGCCGCCTCGTGACCCTGGAAGAGATCGCTCTGGTAGTCGAAGGCGACCTTGAGCTTGTCGACGTTACCGGCGTTGATCTGATCAAACGGCGCGTAGCCGGTGCTCTCGTAGTTGCGTCGATACATCAGCCAGCCGCTATCCTGCTGGGCGTTGATCAGCCGCTCGCCAGTGACCGCCTGGTACGCTGGCGTGTCGGCAAAAGCCAGCAGCGGCGTCAGCGCCGCTGCGGCCAATACGCCGCCGCCCAGCATGCGCCTGGCTGCAGTCAACACAGGATTCCTCTTTGTGCTCATGTCGAACTCCGTGCGCCGGTCAAACCGGCAAGGTGTTATGAATGGAAATTTCAGACAGTGAAGGCCTAGCTCCACACAATCTTGCCGGTGCCGTCGTAGCCCGAGGCCATCAAGGACAAGCCGCCGATATCCAGCTTGGCAAACACGTCGCCACCACTGCTTTGGTAGCCGCCGTAGGTGGTGGCGGTCAGATCATACTGCTGCTTTTGTGTGATGCCGGGCGCCGACAAAGACAGCTTCACGTCGTCGCTGAACTTCGTACTCCAGCCGATCTTGCCGTGAAAGCCCGGCGCAGTCTTCGCGGCGGGAGTCCTCCCCGGCTCGGTCAATGAATTGAGCGGGTCGAAGATACCGACGGTGACGTTGGCGCCGCCAAAGACGGGCGTCGTGTAATTGATCTGCGCCAGGGTATCCGTGTAGATATATCCGAAGTCGATCGAGCCCAGCGAGGTGTTCGCCGGGCTAGGTCCCGACATGCTGCCCCGGACGCTCACACCAAGGAGCGTCATGTCATTGACGATCGCATCGAAGCCAAACAAGCCGAAGTTCCGACCGAGCGTAAAGGTGCCCATGTCCTTGTTGCCGAAGGTCATGTACACCTGGCGCACATCCAGTCCGGTGGTGCCCAGCGCCCCGTTGGTCGGACCGCCGACGGTCGCCTGTAGATTGGGACTGCCGCCGTCATTGGTGTCAATGCCCGGATACAGGCCAAGGTGCGCGGACAGATCAATTCCAGCCTGTGTTGTCGAAACGCCGAAGGTGAAGGCCGCTGGCAGCAAGCCGTTGCCGATGTTGGAAACGCTGTTGCCGCTCGCAGTACCCGTGCAGGCGCCACCGACCGTAACGATGGCTTTAACCGAACAGGCCTGTTCGCAGTTTGAATAGATGTAGTCGACGTTGACGTTGCCATCGAGGGAAAACTTCCATGTGCCGTCCGGGCTCGTGAGATCGATTGCCGCGGCTGGCATTGCGGTGCACCAGGTGGCCACCGCCGCACCCAGCGCCAACCCTGCGGTAATTTTGCGATGCATTATTTTCTTCCCACCATGAATTTTTGAAACAGGCCGGACTCAGTCGCCACAAGCGCCTTTGCGTATTCCTCGCATTGGCGCTGGGACCCGGCAGGTCATCTCAGAGCAAGCGCCGTACCATCCGCCGCCAAGGGTGTTCTGTTCAGAAAGCGACGCAGCGCCGCCTCAGCCGCCCCCCCCCGGTAAAGCCACGACACATACGCGCGCGCTTCAGCGCCCTCGATCGTGGCAGCAGGCGAATCCGCGCGGAGATTCCGCCGCTGCCGGACGTCCGGCCGGATCCGCGGCGCTGCGTTCCCCGGCTCACGGTGCTACGGTCCAAGGCGCGGCAGGTCGGCTCAGCCGATGGTCTAGAGGCAGTTACCCCAATAAGCGGGAAGTCTTGTTGACCCGAGTCAACCGTGTCATTAATGTGACAGGTGTCACCTGATTAGCGGCATTTGCGCGGTACAGCGATCGATCGCAGTTTCAGGGACGGGGCACGTCCATGATTACTAAATACCCAAGCCCGCGTCCGCATCGGCCGGAGGTTGCGCTATGAGCGATCGGCAAGAGCCGCATGCGGACCTGGTCTTTCGGGTCGCGGCGCATGAACCGGCCTCTAATCCAACCGAACTGATTCCGGCAGTCGACACCTCGTGGCGCCGCTGCCTGAATGAGTTCAAGCTCGATCCGGCACGCAGCTATCAGCCCGTGGTGCTGAACTCAACGCGATTGAGGGAACTACACGCCGAACATGCAGACCTGGTGAATATCGCGCAGGCGGAAATGGACTCGCTGTACGAGCAAATTTCCGGCTCGGGTTACGCCCTGCTGCTCGCCGACACCTGCGGTGTCATCTTGTGCGAACGGATTGATCCGGCAATCAAAAAGATGTTCAACAGTGCAATGCTCATCGTCGGCGCCGAATGGAGCGAACAGCGCGAGGGCACCAATGGCATCGGTACCTGTGTGACGGAGTGCCGACCGATCACGATCCATCAGGCGGATCACTTTAGGAACCGCCACATTGGTTTGTCGTGCTCGGCAGCCCCGATCCACGATCCGTTTGGACACGTGATTGCGGTGCTCGATGCCTCCAGCGTGAATGCCCGTGGGACGCGCGAGTCGCAGATGCACACCGTCGCACTGGTCAATGCCTCGGCGCGACTGATTGAGAAATGCCTGTTTCTGCGTCGCCACCAGGCGGACACCGTGCTGCGCTTCCACTACCGGCCGGAATTTGTCGACCTGTTGCACGAGGGCGCCATCGCCGTGGCCTCCAATGGCACGATCGTGGCGGCCGACATGACCGGGCTAAGACTGCTCGGAGCACAGCATCGCGGGGAGCTTGTGGGTCGCCCGTTTACCGACGTATTTGACGCAAAGTGTGAAGAGCTACAAAGCGCGGCGACATCCGGGCGGCGCGCCATCTGGGAACTGCGCGAGTTGGTGCACGGCAATCGTTACTATGCGAGTTTTGCGACGGTCACGCAGCAACATGGGCGTAGGCAGATTGAGCGTTCGTCCACGCCCAGAACCATCGTTCGGGTAGCCCACCAAGACTCGTCTCCAGTCATGACATTGGAGGATCTGGCCGGAGCGGATCCGCAGATGATGCGCAATCTCTACAACGCGCGGCGTATTGTCGATTGTGCCGTCTCCGTGCTGATCAGTGGGCCGACAGGCTCGGGTAAGGAAGCCTTTGCCAAGGCCATGCATATGGCCAGCCATCGCGCCAAGCAGCCTTTTGTGGCGGTCAATTGCGCCGCCATTCCGGAGCCGTTAATCGAGAGTGAATTGTTCGGCTACGCGGCCGGCGCCTTTACCGGCGCGCGCCGCGAAGGCATGCGCGGCCGCATTGTTCAATCGTCGGGTGGAACGCTGTTTCTGGATGAAATTGGCGACATGCCTTTGCCGCTGCAGACGCGGCTGCTTCGTGTCCTGGAGGAGCAGGAGGTGACGCCACTGGGCACCGAGTCGGTTATCAAAGTGAAGCTACGCGTGATTTCCGCTTCGCACCGTAATTTGCGCGACATGCTGGCGCACGGCGCTTTCCGCGAAGATCTGTTTTATCGACTCAATGGCATCACGCTTGAAATGCCGGCGCTGGCTAAACGTCGCGATACGGAAGCTCTGGTGCGCAAATGCATTGCCCACGAATCGGCGGCCGGCGAGTTAGCGGCTATTGAGCTGGGCGCCCTAGAGCAGCTGATAGCCTACAACTGGCCAGGAAACATCCGCGAGTTGCGCAACGCGATTCGCACAGCGCTAGCCATTTGTGAGGGACGACTCATTCGCTTAAGCGACTTACCGAGTGAGATCAGGCAATTTGACCCGGAACCGCCCGCTGAGATCAGTTCAGGCTCGGTGTCGTCGGTTCATCCCACTGGCGCGCCCACGTCGCTGGAATTTGCCGAGCGCCGGGTGCTGCTTGAGGTCATTGAGCAAAATAACGGGAACATGACGCAAACGGCTGCTCAGCTCAGACTAAGCCGCAACACGCTGTATCGAAAATTACGACGCCACGGCATCCCCGTCGGGGCCGGGCGCTTCCAACGGCATTGAGTTAGACCCGACGCGCCGGCGGCGCTACGCGGATGCGACCGAGCCGGGGCACGGTGCTTCGCTTCGCAAACGAAGGCGGTTTACCGGAACGTGCAGATTGGTGCGGTTTCCTGGGGATAAGGCCGCTGGCCATCCAGATGGCCGTCGCACTCGCGGTGTCCTTCGTGATTGGGTACGTCTATTTCGCCGAACGGTGGGCATGGATCGTCCTCACCGCTTTCATCGTTGGCAGCGGTCACCGTGGTCGACTGGATGCTGCGCTGCCGAAGAGAAAGCGCTACTTTTGACATGAAAAGTGCACCGTCCCCAAACGGGACTTTCGACATCCATTGCGCGGGGAGGCCGACTTCGAGGGCCCCGCCTGAGCCGCAACGCTTACCGTAATAGGCGCACGTGAGCCGCTCAAGCGAGCAGTCTGAATAGCTTGGGATCGATGGAAGCGGCCGCTAGCACTCCGCCCATCATCGCTCCCTGGATGCCGGGGCTACCGACGTCCTGTCCCGCCAGATGGAGTCCGGGCACCGGGGTCCTGGCGTTAAGGCTTGCGGACAGGAACCGGCGCGGCGTCGTCTCCAAGGCAATTGCACCATGTGGCGCATGGGTGAAATGCGCAGTGGTGAGCGGCGTCGAAATATTGTGGTACCGGATGAGCGGCACCAGCGCAGGAAAGTGCTTGCCGAACTGGGCCAGAAGCCGCTGTTCGATCGAGGCTTTGCAGGCCTCGTATTCTGCAGGACGGCTGCCGAAGCGCGAATCGGCCCAACGTTCAAAGATTTCCGTGCGCGTGAGCACCGCAATCTCGGCGGTGTGCTTGAGCGCCGATCCGCGATCGTGGGCCGGATCCTTGAGCGACGGAAAGGAGATGAACATATCGGGCGCAACGGTTTCGTCGAGCGGGTCGTTCCACAACGACGCGCCCGGATCCCAGGATTCGTAGAACCAGTGGTTGGAGACCGTGGCACCTTGCGACTGGATGTCGCCGTCGAACCCCAGGTACATGCCAATGTGGGCGACAGCGGGTTTGAACGACAGCACCTCTTGCGCCCACTGGGAGTTGCGCTGCATCGGCGGTAGCAACTGGCCAACGGTGCTGAGGACGCCTGCGTCGGACACAATTTTCGTGGCACGATGTTGCGTGCCGTCGGCAAGCTGCACGCCGACCACTGCATCGTTTTCCACCAGCAACGTGGTGACGAGGCAGTTCACCTGAAGCTTACCGCCGTATTTTTCGATCACCGCACCGAGCACTTTCGCGAAGACACTCGCCCCGCCGACGGGATAGTAGGCGCCACCGAAGTAGTTTCTCATGACAAGCGCATGGACAGCGAATGCGCCTTCCGCCGGTGGTCCGCCATAGTCACCCCATCGCGCCGCAAGCACCGCTCGCAGCTTCGGGTCAGTGATGGTCTCCTCCAGTACCGCTCGGGTGGTGCGCGCGCACCATTTATTGATGGCGCGGCCTTTCCAGAACCGGTAAATCATCGCCAGTGCGTCGGGCATAGCGCGTTGTGCGAACACGGCTCGGCCCGCCTCCTCGGCTTCGCGAAACATCTGAAAGAAGCGGTCGATCTCCGCAACCGAGCCGGGGAACCTCTCCTTGAGGTCGAGCTTGAGCGCGGCTTCGGGACGGGAGAGGGCGATCTGGAAACCGTCCGGAAAATGGACCGTGTCGTATACGGGTCCCATGGAGACCATGGTGATGCCGCCTTCGCTCAACCAATCGAGCACGTGGGCGGCTTGATCTTCTGGGCCCATGTCGCCGATGTAATGCATACCGACATTGAAGCGGAAGCCGCTGCGCAAAAAGGTCTGGGTCAGGCCTCCCAAGGTGTGATGCTGCTCCAGCACCAGAACGCGGTAGCCGGTCTTGGCAAGTGCCGCTGCGCAGGACAGCCCGCCCATTCCTGACCCGATCACGATCGCGTCCAACATAATCTTCTCCTCCTACGAAGGCTGTTTCGCGCTCTTGTCCCGCCACCCCGTGCTTCGCGTCAGCCACTCGGTGACCCAGGGGAATAAAGTGCTCATGACAAGGATCACGTAGTAGATACCCGGCCGCAGAACCAGGCGGCGATTGCGCTCGACGCCGGACACAATGGCGGCGCCGACCTCGTCGGGAGTCAAAGTCCGCGCCATGGCCGCAATCCCGGGTAATCGTTCCCTGCTGCCATGATTGTGTTTCCAGTACTCGCTATCGACCGTGCCAAACATCGCGAGCGTGACGCCGATTCCGGAGCCGGCCAGTTCTAGGCGTAGTCCTTTGGTCAAAGCGTCCACGGCGCAGCGCGCTGCCGTATACGCCGTGGCGCCCGGCCACACCAGACGCGAGGCAACGGATGTCACGTTGACGATCCGCCCGCTGCCGCGCTGCCTCATCGCGGGCAAAAACTCGCGGGTCAAGTTGAAGGCAGCGAAAAAGGGCAGCGCCATCATCTGCTGGAGCTCGTCGGGACTGGTTTCGAGTACCGATAGCCTGCGCCCTGCCCCAGCGTTGTTCACGAGTATGTCCAGCGCTCCCGTGTCTTTGAGCACCGCTTTGGCGACCGCCGCCACGGGGTTCGGATCAGAAAGATCGACCGGATAAACGACGGCCCGGCCGCTCTGCGTGCGGATGGCCAAAGCGACCGCTGCAAGTCGCTCGCGGTCGCGGTCGCGGTCGCGGTCGCGGTCGCGCGCCAGCAGCAATACGTGCGCGCCCCGAGCGGCCAGCGCCTGTGCGGTCGCCGCACCAATGCCGCTGGAGGCCCCGGTAACCAGTGCGGTCATTCCCGGAATCTGCATCGCGCCCCCAGTACTGGCAAGTACCCACGGGAAAACTATACCATGTGCTGGTACTATCCGGTACCGTAGATTAATCTAGATCAAATGAAACAGGAAAGATCGGCAGCCACAAGTAATGGGCTCGACCAAGGTCGCCGTAACGCAATACTCGATGCGGCTCGCGAAGTTTTCGGCGAGCGCGGCTATCACCAAGCGTCGACCCTAGAGATCGCTTCGCGCGCGAGGACCTCCAAGCGCGCTCTCTATGAGCTCTTTGGCAACAAAGGCGGCATCGTCAAGGCAATGATCACCGAGCGCGTGCGCAACATGCGTCACCCTTTCGACATGCAGCCTCCAGCGAGCCGCGACGAGTTCTTCACCATACTGAAGCGCTTCGGTGTGAGCTTCATGACCGAACTGATGGCGCCGCCGACGGTTGCAATGTATCGGCTCGCGATCGCTGAATCGGCACACTCCGGCGAACTGGGTGCTGCCCTCTATGAAGCCGGGCGATTGGCCATTACTCACGCCGTCAGAGGGCTATTCGCTGAGGCAGTGGCGCGTAAGTGGGTTGAATTTGTGGATGTGCATGACGCTGTAGGCGCCTATATGTATACGTTGATGGGCGATGTGCTTATGCGCTTGCTCCTGGGCGCAGAAAAGGCACCTGGCCGAAGCGAACTGCGAAAAAGAGCGGAACTCGCCGTCGATGTCGTTCACCAGTTTGACCGTGCCCATTCTATGCGTGATTAACGGTGCGGACCGGCGACTCCTTCCAGATGGAATAAGGAGCTAGCGGATTGTGCCGTCCGCTAGTGGGAGGACACGCTACGCTGCGCGGTCGCGCTTCACGATATCGAGAATGGTGCTCTTGCTCAATCCGAACCGATGGCTAATTTCTCGATAGGACTGGCCTTCGCCGACAAGCTTTAGCACTTTGGGCGCGAAACGGTCCGCCTTGACTCGCTGGCCGGGTCGCCGGCCAAACACGACGCCGCGTTTGCGCGCGGCTGCGATGCCCGAACGGGCCCGCTCGCGCAGTAAATCGCGCTCGAACTCCGCCAGCGCCGCCATCAGGGAGGCGATGAGCTTACCTTGCGCGCTGCGCAGGTCGAACTGCAAGCCGGTCTGGGCCACGAGTGAGACCTCCCAGGATTGCAGGTCCTGAAGGGTGCGGAACAGGTCGAGCACCGAGCGTCCCCAGCGGGTGAGCTCGGTGACGGGGATCACGTCGATCTTGCGGGCCTGGGCGAGCGCCAGGACCTTCTTGCGTTCGGCGCGCTCGTCTTTGGCCCCGGAAGCCGTTTCCTTCCAAACACCGACGATTTTGTAGCCTGCCTTATTGGCGAAGGCATGCAGATCCCATTCATTGCAACGAAAAACTTGTCTCCAACGGGAGACTCACGTGGCGGACGTTGTCCTGGAGCGTTATCCGAACAATCCACTTGCCGCGTGGATCTTTTTCCTCGCCTACAAAGCCGAGAACCTGGTTCGACAGATACAGGCTGCTCGGAGGTCCCCCGACATGGCTTTTTAGGCACACGGCGTTTTTTCAACTGCTGCGAGTAGGTGCCATCGGGTCTTTGAACCTCAATGTCGCAGGTCACGTTGACATCACCGTTGCTGGACCTCCCTGGATTGCCGATGAAGGTGAGGATGTAGACGCGCTCTCCCTCAGCTACCGTGTCGGCTTCGTCGAAATACGGGGTCGTGCCTTCGGGCGTGTTCCACCTCTCTTCCCAGCTCTCATTCGGAGTGACGACCAACCAGCCGCCCACGCCGTTCACAGACCTTCGGGACGCCGTGTCCGGGACAGGATTGCCCTAGCGATCCTTCCAGAACAACTCTTCGGCAAAAGCGGTCGCGGCAAAGGCGAGAACAAGCAGCGCGTCTATCATCGCCGCGTGTTGCGAGAATATTCTTGGGATTACTCGCATAGTAATGTCCCCCAATTCGCTTGGTCTTTGCTCGCGTCGCGGTCGGTAGAAGAGGATTTCAGCGTTATTTGGGGATAGCAGGGTCACGGGTAGGGTGTGATCGCCACTCTAAAGGCTTCCTGAGCGGTCGGCCGCATGCGGAGCATGATCAACTCAGTGCTGGAAAGAATACTCCGCTCATAGGTGCATCGCTACCCAACTCTACCCGGGTCGCTCGGCGTAATGCACACCATGCGCCGGTCCGCACCGCGCGTGCAGAAGAACGTGCCGCCGCTCGAGCCGAATTCGCCCAGGGCCCAGCCGGCGTCGATCCATTCGAGCATGGCCGCTACAAAGGCGCGCTTGAGATCGCTGCCAGGGGGCAATAGACGGGCTTCTAGCAGCGCGCCGTGCATGTTGCGGACGGTGTACCAGCGCGGCTCCTTGGTCGGCTCGAGGGGGTCGAATACTGATCGGCGGGCCATGGCAAAACCGTAGCCGGCGCGCCCCGCGGTCGTCCATCCAGTAGTCCGCAGCGCAACAAGCTGTATAGAGCTAAAGTAGCGCGTTATGCGTGGCCGCTACGTCAGCCCTGACGTTGCCGAAGCCGAGCGCTACTTCCTCGTCCACGTGATGCGCTGGAAGTTCGAGCGCTCGTTTAACGTTGCGCCGACTCAGCAAGTGCCCGTCGTGCGGATAGCCGACGGCGAGCGCGAGGGCGTCACGCTACGCTGGGGCTTGGTGCCCTTCTTCGCCAAGGGCATACTGCCCAAGTACTCGACCATCAATGCGACCATTGAGAAGCTGAGCGATGGCCCTTGCTGGCGCGGGCCTTGGAAGCGTGGCGAACGCTGCATTCTGCCAGCGACAGGCTTCTATGAATGGCATGTCAACACGGACGGCAGCAAGGCGCCCAGCGCGCGCCCGCTGCGTACTCAGATCGCTACGGCCGCCATGCCATATCGGCATGTCAGGAAATCTCTGGATCGTCATCCGAGGGCATCGTCGTCAGTGCCAATTCGATGTTGGAGGCGAGATGGTTGGCATACTTCGCCGCCTCAAATAAATGAAGCGAATCGTAGTACTTCGCTTTCCGCCGAAAATTGTCGATGTCGTCCGAGAGGATCTTTCTGGTTTCGTCCTTTGTCATCTCAGCACTCCGAAGACATTGTTGATGGGGGGATAGGAAACAAAAAAGCCCTGCGAGGGATGGTTACCCGTCGAGACCGCGAATGCAAGCAGCGACCGCTCTTAGGGGGAATCGCTGCGCAAGGTCGTGGATCGGCTGCTGCCACCTTTTCAAACGTGTGCTCTGCTTCGTCGTGCCAGAAGGAGTGCAAGAGCGCGACGGCCCGATTGAAATCCGCCTTGACCTGCGGTTTACATGAAGTCTCGAACGACACGGCCCCGAGATATGCCGGCATGGGCATATCGGCCATACCTTCGTGTCCGTAGGCCTTTACGGATAGGATCAACAGCGTTAGAGCAGCGAGCGCTGGGGGAAAGTTTGGCCTCATTAAGGTGGATATCCCCGCCGATGAGGTTAAAGAATTGTTCTGTTGGGGCCGTGTTGCCGTGGTCGCTGGAGGGTAAAGCCGCTAGGGATTGGCGGCGACACCGACGTGCCTCCTCGGCGTAGACTCAGAGCGGCTTGGCGGGAGTGAAGTGGCGATCGCGTTCGACTGGAAGACCGAAGATACCGCGAACGCGGGCTACCTCGGACAGGCTGACGTAGCCGAGCTCGGGAAAGCCCCATCGGGGGTAAAGAGTTTGACGACCGGATGTGGGTCGATGTCGCGACCCTGCTTCCGGAGGTAAAGGGGTCTGAGTAGCAATTGGACGAAAAGCCGGGTTAAGCCAGAGCGATCTAGCGGGCGCCTGTCGGCCCCCAGCTGCCGATCCCGAAAGTCCGGTTCGAGGCAGGCAATTTAGCTCCCCGCCTCCGTGTGATAGTCTGATTCGAGCTGGGCTGCTTGCCGAGCGTATCCCGGTAGTAGACGGCGCAATTCAACAATTCAATTGGGGAGATGACATCTTGCTCGGTTTGATGCAGCAACATCCTCTGCTGATTTCGTCCCTGATCGAACATGCCGCGAGCGCCCATCCGGACGTTCCAATTGTTTCCAGCGCAACGGACGCCCCAGCGCACCGCTGCACTTATGCGGATCTTGATCGTCGTTCCCGGCAACTCGCAAGGGCTCTGACTTCCCTCGGGGTCCAGCAGGGTGACCGCGTCGGCACCATGGCCTGGAACGGTTACCGGCACCTGGAACTGTTTTTCGGCGCCTCGGGTATGGGAGCGGTGTTGCACACCGTCAATCCGCGCCTGTTTCCCGAGCAGATTGAGTACATCGTCAATCATGCGGAAGACCAGCACCTCTTCTTTGACATTGGTTTTGCCGCGCTCATACAGCAGCTGGCTCCACGGCTCAAATCTGTAAGGCGCTTCATCGCCATGACTGACCGTGCAAACATGCCGGCCACCACGATTCCAAATCTTCTTTGCTATGAAGAACTCCTTGGAGCGCAAAACACCGATTACGAGTGGCCGCGATTCGACGAGAATTCCGCATCGTCACTGTGCTACACCTCAGGCACCACCGGTAACCCGAAAGGCGTGCTTTATTCGCATCGATCAACCCTGCTGCACGCGATGGTGGGTTGCATGACCGATGGCGTAGGTCTGTCAGCTCGCGACACCCTTTTCATGGCGGCGCCCATGTTCCACGTGAATGCCTGGGGCATGCCCTATGCTTGTACCTTGGTGGGGGCCAGTATGATTCTGCCGGGATCAGCACTGGACGGCGCGAGCATTTACCGCTCGATGCGTGATGAAAAGGCTACGGTCGCATTGGGCGTCCCGACCGTGTGGCTGACGTTTCAGCAGTATGTCGCCGCGCAGGGCCTGCAGCCGCGGCAAGACCTCAGTTTGAATCGAGTTCTCATCGGCGGCGCTGCAGCGCCGCGTGCGGTGGTAGAGCTATTTGAAAAAGATTTCGGAGCGCGTGTACTGCATGCATGGGGAATGACCGAAACATCGCCGCTGGCGACGATGGCCAATCCATTGCGAAAGCATCAGGGGGCCACCCTGGAGCAGCACATCAATCTGCAAGCCAAGCAAGGTCGAGTGCCCTATGGCGTGACCATCAAACTCACCGACGATGACGGTGCCAGACTGCCGCATGATGGCAAGGCCTTTGGCCATTTGCTCGTGCGCGGTCACTGGATCGCCGCCAGTTATTACCGGGGCGAAGGTGGTTCAATCGTGGATGCAGGAAAGTGGTTCGACACCGGGGACATTGCCACGATCGATCCCGATGGGTACATGCAGATCACCGACCGCGCCAAGGATCTGATCAAATCAGGGGGCGAGTGGATTTCGTCGATCAGCCTGGAAAATGTTGCGGTAGGACACCCATCAGTTGCGGAAGCCGCGGTGATCGCCATCGCCCACGCGAAATGGCAGGAGCGGCCGCTGATGATCGTGGTCAAGAAGCGCGGCAGTGAGGTTACCAAAGCGGAACTGCTGGACTACCTCTCGGATAAGGTTGCCAAATGGTGGCTCCCCGAACATATCGTCTTTGTCGACGAAATTCCGCACACTGCGACGGGCAAGATCCAAAAGATGAAATTGCGAGAGCATTTTGGAAAATACGCGTTCGGCGATCTCTAGTCAACGCGAACATCCGCTTCGGGGTACGCGTTTCAAAGGCCTGACCGACCGGTACGGGCCGTTATGGACGATTGCAAGGTTCAAATGGCGGCTTGCGCCACGAGAGTTGCGTCTACCCCAAACTTGGCCTAGTCCGGGTCGTCGGCCGGGTTTCGCGGCGGGCGTAATTCGCCCTTCATCACTGCCTCCATGTAGATCGTATTCCAGAGCACGATCATATTGACGACAAGCCCGAGCGCGCCGAGCTGATCTTCCTGGCCTTCGCGGTGGCGCTGCCGCAGCTCGCCCCGTTTGCCATGGAAGGCGAAGCTGGTCGCGCTACTTCTGCGGGTGACAGGCTGACGTTCATACGAGCCCCAAGTGTCAATCCGATAGCGGCAATGCGAACAGCACACGCGCAGCTTGCCCCGCAACGTGCTACACGTAACGCCGCTGTTGAGCCCGTTGATCAGTCACGCGCCGCAACGACGTTGCCGCTTCCCTTTGAGAAAGACAACACTTCATGCTGAAACGCTTCCGAGGTTATTTTTCAAACGACCTCTCCATCGATCTTGGCACCGCCAATACCTTGATTTACGTCAAGTCACGTGGAATCGTACTCAACGAACCCTCAGTCGTCTCTGTTCAAAATGATCCGACGCGCGGCGGCAAAATCGTGGTCGCTGTCGGTATCGAGGCAAAAAAAATGCTCGGACGAACCCCCGGGCACATCACCACCGTGCGACCCATGAAGGATGGAGTCATCGCTGATTTCACCTACACCGAAATAATGCTCCAGTACTTCATTGGCAAAGTTCACGGCAATCGCTTTCTACGTCCAAGTCCGCGGGTACTCGTCTGCGTGCCATTCGGCTCGACCGACGTCGAGCGCCGTGCCATCAAAGAATCCGCCGAGGGTGCCGGTGCACGCAGCGTCGATATCGTGCCCGAGCCCATGGCCGCCGCGGTCGGCGCGGGCCTGCCGGTGCACGAAGCGCGCGGCTCGATGGTTGTCGATATCGGGGGCGGCACCTCCGAAGTCGCCGTGGTTTCTCTGAATGGTATCGTCTACGCGGCGAGCGTGCGTATGGGCGGGGATAAGTTCGATGAAGCTATCACTCAATACGTGCGCCGCAACTATGGCATTTTGATCGGGGAGGCCACCGCAGAGCGCATCAAGATTGAAATCGGAACGGCTTACCCCGGCGCGCAAGTGCGCGAAATGTTGGTCACAGGGCGAAACCTGTCGGAAGGCGTTCCGCGCAGCTTCACGCTGAACTCGAACGAAATACTGGAGGCTCTTCAGGAGCCGTTGCAGGGTATCGTGGGTGTGGTCAAGCAGGCACTCGAGCAGACGCCCCCGGACCTCGGCGGTGATGTGGCGGAACGCGGTATCGTGCTCACGGGTGGGGGTGCGTTGCTTCGCGACATCGACAAATTGATTATGGAAGAGACCGGGCTGCCGGTACTGATCGCCGATGATCCGCTGACTTGTGTTGCACGCGGCGGCGGTCGGATCCTCGAACTCACCGAAGAGCATGGACGAGGAGTCTTTGGCCTGCAGTAGCTTTATCGGCTGCCGCCCTCAGCGCTCGAACTCGAACGCTCGATACTCGAGCGTATTCGGCTGCATTGGGGTGCGCTACTTCACAACGCCTGCGCACGCACACGATCAGCCATGATTTCTTCCCCATCGCTCAAAGTTGAACAATGCCGCGCTGGTAGGGTACGTTGTCCTACTCAATCTCTCATGCGGGATGTCTGATCGCTCGGACTCACCAATGTCGTCGACGTGATCTGGAGCCATGCCTTAATACGGGCAAACACTGCACCATGGGAAAATCGGCCTTCTCCAGCGCGAGCCCTCAAGCCTACCACCGCCCCCCGTTTCTTAGGGGCGTCCGGCCACACTCCCGCGGCCTGTTAGGCCTTACATAGTGTCATTACCCGTCGATCTTCCCTGCGCCTGCTCGCCGATGTCTCGCCGCAGTCCACAGACCCTACGGGATCGCTTGGTGACGTCAATTGCGGATCGGCTCATCCGTACGCGCAGCTATCCGAGTTGGGCCCGCAGCACCCGCATCCGACGGTATTGCAACTGCAACGCGTGTTCCAGCTCTTTGAGGCGCGATTGCAGGATCGAGCGCTCCCAGCGCTCAGTCATCGCGCGTCCGGTCTGCTGTAGCCACTGCTCGCGCAGCCGAGTCCAAGCGGCCACCGCAGTGCGGAAAGCTTCATATTCCTCAGTGACCCGCCTTCTCAGTTGCTCAATCTGCGCGCGGCCGGGTTGACGCGCGAGTTGCCGTTCGGACAGCCGGAACTGGGTATCAAGCATGGCGCGCTGGATCTTGAACCACGGTACGCGTTTTAGGTTTTTGGCCAGCCCAATCCAGTGCATGGCGTTAATGAACCACTTCGATGGGTCCCACTGCCACCAGCGCACGCCGTTGCGGTAGTCATGCGCAAACATGTGATGGAAGTTATGGTAGCCCTCGCCAAAGGTCAGCAACGCCACCACCGCGTTGTCTCGCGCAGTGTTCTCATCCGTGTAGGGTTGAATGCCCAAGATATGCGCTAGGGAATTGATAAAGAACGTGAGGTGATGGCTGATGACGAGCCGCAACACCCCTGCGAGGAGGAAAGTGCCGGCGACATCGCCGCTCGCCCAGCCAACCAGAAGCGGGAGGCCGAAATTCGTCGACAGCGCCAGCGGCAGGTAATAACGATGCTGCCACATCACTAGCGGGTCGCGCTGCAATTCGCTCACGCTGCTTAGATCCGGTTTGCCGCTCGGGTAATTGCGGAGCATCCAGCCGATGTGCGAGAACCAGAAACCTCTCCGCGCGCAATACGGATCGCGCTCTGGATCGTCAATATACCGGTGGTGGGCCCGGTGGCCGGCGCTCCAGAGCAGTGCACTGTTCTGAAGGGCCATCGCGCCGAAAAGAAGATAAACAACCTTGAGCGTCGGACGAGCCTCGTAGGTGGCATGGGCGAACAGCCGATGGTAGCCACAGGTGATTGCCAACTCGTTGGCACTTAAGAAAACTGCGAACCAGACCCAAGCGGCGCCGTGATAGCCGTACCTAAAGCCGTACCAAGGCACGACACTCACCGCCACGGCGGCGGTCAGCGCAAACATCAGAGTCGCAGGCCAATTGCGCTGCGCCGATTCCCATTCAACTGTTGTCATATCGCTTATCTCCGCTCCGACCCGCCCACGCACTGAGTCCTTCCAAGCTGTTACAGTGCCATGTCTGGCTGCGGCGTTTACTAGCTTCATGCGCTCATTCGCCTGCGGAAACTACGCATAGCGCAATGGCGACCAACGTGCCACACGGGCCTTTACGAACGTTGGCTACGGCGACTCTGATACGGGGTAGTTTTGTTTCTCATGCAAAAACATACGGTAGGAAATGCCGAGAACTATAGAGTGGGGCGTCGCTAACCCGTTGCTCCTAAACACATTCCTGTTCGCTACAAAAGGGATAGGCGCCGAAGTCGGCGAGCGGCCGCGTGGCCGCGCCGGACTCCATCGCCGCCCGGGCCACGGCCGGCGCGATTTTCGCGATCAGGCGCGGATCGAAGGGCTTGG
>CABEDL010000205.1_pt1 | contig 18813 bp, 16 predicted proteins | sample 3422981 | NCBI WGS metagenome assembly CABEDL01 (sample SAMEA5534329, study PRJEB31848) | metagenome | biome: tundra; feature: field; material: soil | place: USA | collected 2013-05 | depth 0.15 m
TGGCGGCAGTAAAGATCCGGGTTTCTGACAGTCAAAGGGTAGAAACCGGTGGAATTTGGGCGCCGCGTCCGAGCTGCCAAAAGCCTTCCCTATAACGGTTAAAAATGGGAAGGTCTACCATTGGCCCGCAGCTAAGGAGGCGGACTGCCAGTGGCCACCTGGGTATAGAGCGCGGTGGTCTCGAGCTTCTTGTGTCCGAGCAGGACTTGGATGCGGCGGATGTCGACCTTCTGCTCGAGCAAATGGGTGGCGAAAGCATGTCTGAGCGAGTGCATGGAGACGCGCTTGTCGATGTGCGCGGCGGCGGCGGCCTCATGCACGACGCGGTTGAGTTGCCGCGTGGAAAGCGGATCCATCGGATCCAGGCCCGGAAACAGCCAGCCGCCCGGGAGGATCTTGCCCTCGGCTCGGGCTGCTCGCCACCAGGTGCGCAGCCGTTCGAGCAGGAGCGGTGGCAGCAGCGCGTAGCGATCTTTGCGGCCCTTGCCCTGTTCGATACGCAGCACCATGCGCTTACTATCGATGTCGCCCACCTTCAGGGCAATCACTTCGCTGGCGCGCAGCCCCGCACCATAGGCCACCGACAACGCGGTTCGATGCTTGAGGTTCCGGGCCGACTCGATCAGGCGGCTCACTTCCTCGCGGCTCAAAATCACCGGCAGCGTATGCGCCAGGCGCACGGGGCGCATCTTAGCCATTAACTCGGCGCGACCGAGGGTGACCTCGAAGAAGAACTTCAGTCCGGTAATCGTGGCGTTGAGCGTGATCGGGGAGACGCCCCGATCCACGCAGTGGAGCTGATAGCGGCGCAGATCCTCCGCGCTGGCCGTGTCGGGCGAGCGGCCCAAATATCCCGCAAAGTGCCGCACGGCGCGGATGTAGCTGCTCTGCGTCTTAGCCGAGAGCTCGCGCATCCGCATGTCCTCGATCATGCGTTGACGCAGCGGTGAGATACCTTGGGTGGAATCGTTCATGGCTCCAATTGCAAACACGAGGCGGATCGCCTCACCTCGCAACATACGAAACAGAGCCTCACACTTCAGCCATCTCCACCCGCACGATCGAAACCACCCCTGGCGCGCGAGCGGTTTAGTCCGTTGACCCGGAGCGGCCCGTCGCGACTGACTGCTTTGCTGATTGCAATTCAATCATCGGCACGCACTATCGGCACCGCATATGCGGCGGCTATTGCCGCAACAGGAGAAACACACTCAAGAGAAGCGCACCGACACTGGGATAGAAGGTCAGCGCGAACCCGAACGCTCGACCGACCGGTCCGCGTCGGAAGCCGATCCAGAAGATCAGCCTACCGAAGCAGAACAAACCACCAGGAACTGGCACGAGCGCCAGACTTCCGCCGTACAACGTCGCAAGGGCGAGATGAGCCGGAACCGCTATACAAACCTACTCCAGCGTATTTTGCAGAAATGCCGCGGCGATTTGAATTTCTTGGCTTCCAGGCCCCGAGCCACTGCCCGCGATGTCGATCGGAGAAATAAAGCGAAGTCTGGCCACATTGGATATCGCAATCGCCAGCCAAAGCACGACGAAGAGATCTGTCTTGGCGGCGATTAGCAACCTCTGACCCGTCGCTAAGCTGTTTAGCGGCACCCAGTACCGGCCCACAGGCGCAAATGCGACCGCGGTTAGTAGAACCGCAGCCAGCATTGAAATCACGACACCGCGTTGCACTAGCCGAAAAGAGCGATCCGCATTCATGCAGCTTGGTCCGAATGCCTCGGAATCGACGTCGAGTCAGAGAAACGACTTGCGATAGTAGCGGGGGCATGAGAAAAGCATCAGGGGTGGGGCTCTATCCTGACCGGATTTTTGCGAGCGGCCGCTTGCAGGCGAGAATTTCGGCGCGCCGATTGATCGCAGTTGGCCGGGAGCGGTTCCACGTTCGCGGTCACAACGAATCAATTTCCTGCTCGGTGAGAGTGCGCCACTGACCCTTCGGCAGTTCACCCAGGGGCAGCGGACCTATCGCCACGCGCACGAGGCGCGACACTGACACATCGAGAGTCGCCAGCAATCGGCGTATCTGCCGGTTGCGGCCCTCGTCCAGCACGATTTCCAGCCACGCATTCTTGCGCCCGCTGCGCAGGCAGCGGGCGGATCTGACCGTCAGGCGCTCGCCGTCCAGCACGACACCGTGTTCGAGTGACGCCAGCAAGAATGCGTCCGGCACTCGGTCGATCTGCACGTGGTACGTCTTGTTGAGCCGGGACGCCGGGTCGGTGATCCGAGCGGCCCACGCGGGGTCGTTGCTGAACAACAGTAGACCCTCACTGGCCTTGTCGAGCCGTCCGACGGGCGCCAGCCACGGCAGTCCGGCGCCCGCGAAACAGCTATAAACGGTATCGCGACCCTGCTCGTCCTTGGTCGTCGTGAGCAGGCCACGCGGCTTGTTCAACATCAGCACTAGTCGCGCCGCTGACGCGGGCTCCTGACCGTCGACGTCGATACGGTCCAGGCCCTGGCAGACCGGAAATTCGGCGTCGCGCACCACTTGGCCGTTGACCCGCACGCGCCCCTCGCGCACCCAATGCGCGGCCTGCGTCCGCGAGCCCACGCCCAGCTTGGAAATCACCCGCGCCACGCCATGGCGTGGTGGCTTCGATGCGCGGGCAGGAGGCTTTGTCGTCATCGGTGAACCTTAGTCTTAGCGGATTCCCGCATGGCTGCCTGTGGCATCCGTCGCAGACTCCGCGATAGCGAGGGCGGGTGTCAGCCGCCAATGCTCCATCGGTAACAGTACCATCACGGTGAGAACCAGGGCGGCTCACTAGCGGACCGGCCGTGATCGGTGCACCCGCGCTGGCACGATCAATTCCTCGTTATGATTCGTAAGCGTGACCCCGCTACCAACCGAACTTCCGGCAGCCGCTATACGGCTGTCCAGCAGGGCGGCGCTGGCCGATCATGTGCTCGTCGACACGCGCACCAATGTAAGATCCGCATGGGGAGATTCTGGGCGGGGAGTTGGCTGATCGTTGGATGCTGGTGACACTGCAATATTAGGTCTCAATACAAGTAGCCGAATGACTGCGCCATTACCGTGACACCCTCAGAGACATATACCCAGTGTCTAAGCGCTCGCGAAGCGCAGCTAAGTCACCTCGCTAAATTGCACGCCCGCATCGGCAGCGCGCGACTCCTCCTCGGCGCTGCAATTATTATCGCCGCATGGTTATGCTTTGGGCGCCACGCAATCTCGGCGATATGGTCACTTGTTCTGGTAATCGTCTTTGTCGGCGTCGTTCTCTATCACCAGAATGTTCAACGCCTCCGATTGCGCACTCAGCGGGCTATCGTGTTTTACCGGCGCGGACTCGATCGCATTGAAGATCGATGGATGGGTCACGGACAGACGGGCGAGCGGTTCGATGTCCCACACCATATTTATGCTGCCGATCTAGATCTGTTCGGCAAAGGAAGCCTCTATGAGCTGCTTTCTATTGCGCGCACCCCAATGGGAGAAAGGACGCTGGCGCAATGGCTCATGGCACCCGCGAGTATCGGAGAGATCCGTGAACGGCACGCGAGTATCGTTGATCTTCGCGACCGACTTGACCTTCGGGAGGAATTGGTAATCCTCGGCGAACAAGCAAGGATCAACCCACAGTCTGAAGCGCTAACAACGTGGGCCGAGGCACCCAATGCGCTGAACCAGCAGTGGCTGAGGTGGGCCGCACCGTTACTTGCCATGCTCGCGGTAGTGACCGCTAGTTTCTGGGTACATTGGGGAGTGGCTATTCCGTTTGTGGTCGTTCTACTCATGGAGGGTTGCCTTACGTATCTGCTAAGAAAGCAGATCAAAACAGTCATCTCTGGCGTGGAGCACGCGTTCGAGGATCTGAAGTTTCTTTCGGCGCTCTTGAATCGAATAGAACGTGAGCGTGTCGATGCTCCACCCCTGAAAGCTCTCATAGCCAAGCTTTCGTCGCACACCGTTACCGCCTCGCGCACATTCGCAAGCCTTGCAACCATAGTAAATATGGTCGAATCGCGCCGGAATATAGTTGTGCGGCCATTTATTCTGCCGCTATTGTACTTGCTCCAAGTTGCGCTCGCAGCCGAGCGTTGGCGTAGTGCTCATGGAGAGGTGGTGCGCTCCTGGCTTAGTGTGCTTGGTGAGATCGAGGCGTTGCTGTCGATAGCTGGATATAGCTACGAGCACCCAGCTGATCCATTTCCGGAATTCCTTGACGGGCCGGCCACCTTTCAGGCCAGTGAGCTCGGCCACCCTTTGATCTGCGCGGCGACTCGTGTTAACAATAACGTCAATATTTGCGGGGAAATTCGGGTGCTGCTCGTTAGCGGCTCAAACATGTCGGGAAAAAGTACCTTGTTGCGCACGGTCGGCATCAATACGGTGCTCGCGATGGCCGGCGCGCCCGTGCGCGCAAAGCGTGTGCAACTCACGCCCCTTCAAATCGGAGCGAGTATCCACATCAATGATTCGCTATATGAGGGGAGTTCGCGCTTTTATGCTGAGATTGCCCGGCTACGGCAACTCTTTGCGCTGGAGAACCGAACCTTAGCGCTACTATTTCTCTTGGATGAGCTATTGCAGGGAACAAACTCGAAGGATCGACGCATTGGGGCGGCGGGCATCCTTCGAGCATTGGTCGAACAGGGTGCGATCGGACTAATTAGCACTCACGATCTCGCGCTCACCGACATTAGTGCGCTCGAGGAGGGCGTGCTCAAGAACGTTCATTTTCAGGACGAGCTGGAGAATGGGACTTTGAGGTTTGACTTCAAGTTGCGCGACGGCGTCGTGACCAAGAGCAACGGTATAGAGCTAATGCGATCCATCGGCCTAAAGGTGTGATCGTGGTTGCTTTATCAGGCGACGCTTCGGTGCATTGACGCATTGTTTTGCTGCGTCGGGGCCGGTACGATCGAGGCAGTCGACACCGTCCAACGCGTTATTGTTTGGGAGCGCTGCATCGTGGCGCGAGGCTAGCTGCAACATGCCTGAAGCACTGATCGATCCGGCCGCGATACCCCTGACCAGCCCCTCGGGGATGCGTGTCGAAATCAACGCGAACGGCTCAGTGCGCCGCCTCGATTGCGATGCGATCTCGCTGACGCTTTTTGTCGGCAGCGAGATGGAGGGCGGGCCCACGAATCTGTATCTGCGACGCCATTCAGATATGGTCGAATGGATTCCCATGCTGGGGCCACTCAGTGGCACTCGCTTTCATAGTGATCCGGAGACGGGCATGCCCGTGGGGGTCGGTGCATGGCTCGGCATCAACTACTCGATAGCGCTGGTGCTGGCCAGGAACTCGCCCGCATGGTTCTGGCACGTGCGTCTTGAGAACACGAACGCGACATCCCAGCTCGTCGACCTGACCTACGCACAGGATCTGGCCCTCGCGCCGTACGGTGCGGTGCGCCTCAATGAGTACTACGTAAGCCAATACATTGATCACATGCCGTTGCGCCAGGCGGCGCATGGATTCATGATTGCCTCGCGGCAGAATCTTGCGGTGGAGGGTCGCCATCCATGGTCTCTGATCGGCTCGCTGCGTGCAGGTGCTTCATTCGCCACTGATGCCATGCAGTTTCACGGGCTCGCAAGCCGCGCGGGCGATACGCCGGTCGGACTCGCCGCCGACCTGCCCGGCCGGCGCTTACAGCATGAGCACTCCATGGTGGTCATTCGTGACGCGCCGATACGACTGGATCCGAATAATAGCGTTACAGCTGGTTTTTTCGGGTCATATCTCGCGGATCATCCCGATGCCACGTCGACGTCGGACCTAGATCGGGTGAGCGAGGTGCTTGCGCTGCCAGAAGCAGCGCCCGTCACGATCAAGTCGAGGTCCGGCGAAACGTCCGGCACGGCGACTCTGTTCAGCTCAGCGCCGCTACTCAACGCATTGGATCTTGATGCCGAGGCACTGCGAGGGTTGTTCGGATCGCATTGGCGGCACGAGGAGCTCGACGAGCGTGGTGAGCGCTTGTCGTTCTTTCATGGTGTCGATCGTCATGTGGTGCTGCGCGCGAAGGAACTGCGCGTGCAACGCCCCCACGGGCACTTGTTGCGCACCGGTCGCCATACGACGCCAGATGAAACTGCGCTGACCTCGACCGTCTGGATGAGCGGCGTGTTTCACTCGATGCTCACGCAGGGGCACGTCAGCATCAATCGCCTGCTCTCCACGGTGCACAGTTATCTCGGACTGTTCCGTTCGCACGGACAGCGTGTATTCGTGGAAGTCGGAGGCGGGTGGCGACTACTCAATGTGCCCTCCGCATTCGAAATGTCGCCAGACGCCTGCCACTGGATCTATCGGCACGATGAGGGTGTGATCCAGGTACGGGCCGAAGCACGAAGCGAGCCGCACGAGCTGACACTTTCGATCGAAGTCAGCTCTGGCGAACCTGTGCGATTCCTCATCTCTCATCACGTGGCACTCAATGGCGATGACGGCAGCACGCCGGGCGCGGCACGTTGGTCGCGTGCTGGTGATGAAATCATCGTCGCACCCGCGTCCGGAACCGAGCTCGCGGACCGGTTTCCGAACGGGAGTTTTCACATCGCTCCGATGTCCAGCACGCAATTTCAATGTGTCGGCGGCGACGAATTGCTATTCATCGATGGGCTTTCCCGCCAGCAGCCATATTTGTGTGTGATTACCGCGCCCGCCGCTTTGATCGGCCTGCGTATTCGAGGACAACTGATCGGTGAGGGAACGCGGACGCCGCTGCGCGTCGAATGCGGCGATGACCTCATACCGAGACTGACCATAAGTTCGGCGGCTGCGAGCCCACTCTCCGAGCACGTTACGCGTATCGCCGATATGGTGCCCTGGTACACACACAATGCTCTTGTGCACTACCTCTCGCCGCGAGGTCTGGAGCAATACTCCGGCGGCGGGTGGGGTACGCGCGATGTGTGTCAGGGACCCGTTGAGATGCTCTTCGCGCTTGGCCGCATCGAGCCGATACGCGATCTGTTGCTGCGTGTGATGAGTGAGCAGAATGAAGACGGAGATTGGCCGCAGTGGTTTATGTTCTTCGAGCACGAGCGTCATATCCGCGCCGGCGACTCGCACGGCGATGTCGTTTTCTGGCCCCTCCTCGTCCTCGCCCAGTACCTCGACGCATCAGGTGACGCGGCTGTGCTGGACGAGTCGGTACCGTTCTTCGATCCGCGCGGCTCGGAGGCGAGCGAGCGTGCAAGTATATGGGAGCACGCGCAGCGTGCTCTTTCGGTGATAGAAAAGCGCGTCATCCCCGGCACTGCCTTGGCCGCTTATGGCCACGGTGACTGGAACGATGCCCTGCAGCCAGCCGACCCCGTAATGCGCGATGACATGTGCAGCGCCTGGACTGTGACGCTGCATTTCCAGACGTTAATGGCATTGGCGCGCGCGCTGCGCGCGATCGGGCGCACCCATGAAGCTGTCCGCTTCGAGAGTTGGGCCGAGGCCGTGCAGCGAGATTTTCAGCGTCTGCTTCTCGTGGATGGCGTGCTTGCCGGCTACGCGCTTTTCGAAGAGGGCGGTCGCGTACGTTACCTACTGCATCCGAGCGACACCACGACTGGTGTACGGTACAGCGCGCTGGCAATTATCCATGCGATTCTCGAGGACATGCTGACGCCGATGCAGGCGCGTGAGCATTTGCGGTTGATCGACACACATTTGAGTGCTCCCGACGGCCTCCGCTTGTTCGACCGTCCGCTGACATACCACGGCGGCCCGCAACGCCTCTTCCAGCGGGCGGAGAGCGCGACGTTCTTCGGCCGCGAGATCGGCCTGATGTACATGCACGCACATCTACGCTACGCGCAGGCGCTGGCGCACGTTGGAGAGGCGGATCGCTTCTTCCGCGCGCTTTGCCAGGCTAATCCGATCGGCATTTGCTCGATCGTGCCGAGTGCGACTTTGCGCCAGGCGAACTGTTACTACTCCAGCTCCGACGCCGCGTTCGCGGATCGCTATCAGGCGAGCGCGGAGTACGAGCGCGTCGCGCGTGGGACGATTGCGCTCGACGGCGGCTGGCGCGTGTACTCGAGCGGCGCAGGTATAGCACTGGGTCTGATCGTTCGACGCTTTCTGGGGGTGAGCTGCGAGGCGGAGGTGCTGCGCGTAGACCCTGTAATACCGAGTGCGCTTGACGGCCTGCGCGTCGAGACGACTCTAGTGGGACGTCCGATCGAGGTGCGATATCGAATCGGAAGTTCCGGCTGCGGCGTGAACCAGATTGTGCTGAACGAACAGCCCCTGTCCTTCACCTGTTGCGCGAACCCGCATCGTCGCGGAGCGGCCCTGGTTGCAATGGCGACGGTGCTAGAGGGACTGGCGGTCGAGCGCAACATCCTGAGAATCGATATCGGCTAGGAGCCGCAGTGCTTTAGTTGAGCCGCTGCCGAATTGATCGTCCGCGCAAACAAGACTACTGCGAAGCCGGCGTTACAGAAACCGGACATTCGGAGATTCATCATGTGCTTGCGCATTTTCGTCCCTCGTCAAGGCATATGCTGGCGCTGCCGGACGGAGGAACCAGATCACAGTTTTAGTGTCATCGTTGGCTATGCGCGCCAACGTACAGAGTTCACGGCGGAGTTCACGTACCGTCGATATCAGCGGCCGGAAGCTGATCAAATCTGGAGGATTGGTCGTAGTCAAGAGAGCCGTTGTGAACAAATCTCATAGAAGGAATCATTATGCAAGGTTCAAACTTGATTGTCGCGTCACTGATGATGCTCGCCTTGAGCGCTTGCTCCAGCCCGGGTCCTGCCGGACCGCCAGGGGCGACTGGTAACACCGGCAACACCGGCAACCCCGGCAACCCCGGCAACACCGGCGCAACGGGTTACACCGGAGCAATGGGTAACACTGGTAACACTGGTAACACTGGTAACACTGGTAACACTGGTAACACTGGTAACACTGGTAACACTGGTAACACTGGCGCAACGGGTGACACCGGCGCAATGGGTAACACGGGTAACACTGGCGCGACGGGTGACACGGGTGCGACGGGTAACACTGGCGCAACGGGTAACACGGGCAATACGGGCAATACGGGTAACACTGGCGCGGCGGGGCCTGCTAACTAAGGGCCTCAACACCGCCGATCCCGTCGTTTGGGACGCCGTCCCTCAGTTAGCTGCGCATTAGGCAAGACGCCATAAGTGCAGTTGAGGGTGCCGTGGGAGAGCGGACGCGCAAGGGTTGCCGACACAGAGTCGGCGGTCGCTAATACGTCCGGGGGTAAACTGCCGCGCTATTGTCGAGCTTGTGCGTGTCTGTGTACGGCAAAGGCATGCCCGCGGGCCTAAGGAGTGCGCCGTCGATCCCTTCGCCCAGTACGATCCGGTGATCACCGGCGGGTATATCCGCCTGCACAGCGCATTCGAAGAATGCGAGCCCCTCTCTGAGGATTGGAGCGCCTCGGCGTCCAATGCGCCAGGCCACGCTCTTCATCTTATCCGTAGCCTCTTGCGCTGAGGTACCGAAGCGGCGCGCCAGCTCAGAAGGGGTTGTAGGCTGCCTGCATGACGGCTGAGCCCGTGAAGGCATCCTGCTCCGAGCCGTGAGTAACCCCGACGATACACACGCCCAGCGTCAGCCGGCGAAAGAGTGTGACGATGTCCGTAGTCATGCTTCAGCCTGGCAAGTCGCGCTGGTCTCAAGCAGCAGGGTGCCGCTTGAATCACTGTCGGTATGCTCCGGCGCAGTCGTGGTTATGAAGGGCATAATGGACACTCCATCAACTTTTCCGAATGCGGCCCATGACCACCAAATCGGATGACAAGTCGGCACCCGAAGTCGCGAAGCTCACTGTTCGGGCGATGCTCAAGCAGACGCAGCTCGGTCGCATGCAACGCCTCGCCTCAGCGCTCCTTTGCGCAAGCCTTGGCCTGTTGGTCGTCAGCGTTCTGTACGAATCGATCTGGCCGTGGTTGCGGTGGCTGCAGGCATTCGCGGAGGCCTCGGCCATCGGCGCCATTGCCGACTGGTATGCCGTCGTTGCGCTGTTTCGGCGCCCCCTCGGGCTGCCCATTCCGCACACAGCGATCATCCCCAAGAATAAGGACAGCATCGGGGAGAGCCTGGGCGAATTCGTCGCGCAGTATCTACTCACGCCCGAGAACATTGTCAGAAAGCTTGAGCGATACGATACGGCTGCGCAACTGGCGGCGTGGTTCGCGACGCCTGCCAACGCGACCACCGTCGCAGCTTCGCTCACGAGCTTCGTTCCCGGGTTTCTGAGAGCCCCCGAAGACGCAGACATTCGTCGGTTCTTTCAGAACAACGTCGCGCCGAAGCTGCTCGAGCTCGATGTGGCGAGGATCGCGAGCAAGGCGATGAACCTCTTGGTTGACGCTGGCTTGCATCGCGCTGCGCTTAATCGTGCTCTCAGCGCATTTGACCGCTGGTTGGTGCAGAATGAAGGTCTCATCAAGACAAAGTTTGCGGAAGCCTCGAAATACACGCCGGCCTCCCTCGACACCTACATCGTGCGGAAGTTTATGGAAGGAATCCGCGGGCTGGTGCACGATGTCGTCACCCATCCAACGCATCCACTGCGCGACCAATTTGACGATGCGTTGCGAGAGTTTATTCGCGCACTCAATGAATCGCCTGAACACCGTGACACGGCGCGCGCCTGGATGCGTAGTTTGGTGGAGAATTTTTCGAGCGACGAAGATTTCCGCAGACTTCGGGACACTCTCGCATCGCACGTGGAGTCAGATCTGGCGAAGGCGGACTCCTTAGTGAGGCAATACGCCGTCGCACTCATCATCGCACTGGCGCAAGGGGTATTGGCCGACGCGGCCGTTCTGGAGCGGCTAAACGGCGCGTGGCTCAGATTTGCCCGTACCGCTACGTTGCAGCATCGCGGGCAGATATCAACTCTGATCGCGGAGGTGCTGAAAAGCTGGGATGCGAACGAGGTGGGGGGCAAGATTGAGCTCGAGATTGGGAGGGACCTTCAGTTCATTCGCATCAATGGCTCATTGGTGGGTGGCACGGTCGGTGTCGTCCTGCACGCGTGTACGGTCATGTTACGGTAACGCTTTGCCCCTCCCGATCCGATTAATTCGAGGGTTCTTTGGTCTTCAGGCGATCATTGTTGGATTCGATGAACGCTTTGATCTCATCGGCGATGACCAGCAGCCTCAACCATTGCTCCTTGTATAGCGTCACCGGAAACCGTCCCATTCCGTACACGGACAGCGCACCTTTTTCGCTGACCTTTAGGGACAGTTTGCCGCGTTCGGGCCGCTTTAAGGCTTCGTTTTCTGCCCGCAGGCGTTCAATTTCGGTCTCTTGATCCTCTGACATCGTGGGTTCCCTCTAGTTCTTTCCTCGTTTACATCCTAAGAGATTGTCTGTCCATATGCTGCTCCTAAATCGCCTCCCTGAATATGGCTTCGAGCTCGAGCCGGCAGACGCCAGCGCATTCGGCGAAGCGGGACGCAGGAAATCCAAAGCCTCGAGGTCAGGTGCGCTGCGGCCGCGATGACCTTGGCCTGCGCGACCGATGACAACCACGGCCTCTCGGTCGCGGCCGGCGCACAGCTCGTCGGCGCCCAGGCCGCCGTCTTTGTGCGCACCCATGTTAGTGCGGCCCGGGTCAGCGCCATGGCGGCCCGTGGCGCACGGATTATCCGGGTGGAGGGCAATTATGACGACGCCGTCGCCGAGGCATCGTGGCCCGGATACGAGCGCGTGCCGGTGCTCGTGATGCAGGGTTACACGGTCCTCCTGCGGGAAGCCCTGGAACAGTTGAACACTCGACCGATCCATTTATTGGTTCAGGCCGGCGTCGGCGGCCTGGCGGCCGCCGTGTCGACGCACCTGAGCTGTGTATGGGGCGAGGAGCGCCCGACACTGGTGATCGTCGAACCTCGTCGGGCGGCGTGTTTGTACGAGAGCGCCGCAGCAACAGCTGACGCCTTGCGCCGCCTGACGTATCCGTTGCAACGCGATCCGGCAATCGTGGCCCGCGGAAGCGGTGGCGCGGGGCTCGCTGGCCTCATGACGTTTACCGGCAACCCCGATGCGCGAGGGGCGCTTGGCTCGGGTGCCGTATGCATCTTGACGATATGGCTGAGCCAGTCTTAGCCAAAACCCCGGAACGCTAGAAACGGGCCGACAGGAACAGCCACACTTCCGGCGTAAAGCCGCAGAGAGGCGAGGGATCTACCAATAGCCCTTCGGAATAAGGTTTTGCTCCCGCGCTGCGCGCTCGAGTTCCCCACGGTAATCAGGGTGAGCAATTGAAATGAGTGCTGTGGCGCGTTCGGCCACAGATTTGCCCTTGAGGTTGACGATCCCGTACTCGGTCACCACATACATGGTATCGGTACGCGGTGTGGTCACTATGTTTCCTGGCGTCAACGTGGTGACAATCCGACTCGTTCGCTGACCCCCTTTTTCGTATGTTGACGACAGGCAGAGAAAAGATTTGCCTCCTTTGGAGGCGTACGCACCGCGCACGAATTGCAGTTGCCCGCCGGTGCCACTGACGTGACGATATCCACAGGACTCGGAAGCTGCCTGTCCCTGCAGATCTATCTGCGTCGTGTTGTTTATCGACACGACCTTGTCGTTTCTGGAAATGCTGTCCGGCAAGTTTGTGTAGTCGACGGCGCAGGCGCACACGCCCGGATTGCCGTCGATCATTCGATACAGTTTGCCTGACCCGAGGGCGAAGGAAAAAACGCTCCGGCCGCGATCAATTTGCTTGCAGGAGTTAGTCACTATACCCGCTTCAATCAGATCAGCGATACCGTCTACCAGCATCTCGGTATGAATTCCTAGATTGCGCACATTAGCTTCCCGTAATAACGAACAGACGCCGTTCGGCATGCCACCGATACCGATCTGCAGGCAGGCGCCATCGTCAATTTCGGCGGCAATCAGCCGCGCCACCTGCCGTTCGACTGCGCTTACCTGTCCGGCTGAAATTTCCGGCAGCGGGACGGCATCGCCCTCAATGACGTAATCCACCTGGCTTGAATGAATGGCATTGTCCGGGCCCGGCACGCGCGGCATCACCTGGCTCGTTTCCACGACTATGACGCGCGCCCGCTCTGTCATCGCCCGCAAATAAGTGGTGCTGCAGCCAAAGTTGAAGTAGCCCTGCGTATCCATGGGTGCGGTTTTAATGCATGCAACGCCGATCGGATCCACGAAGCGGCGGTAGTAGCCAGGCGCCTCGCCGAAGTTCATTGGAATATAGTTGCACCGCCCCGCATCGTGTTGCTTGCGGTCATAGCTGGAAAAGTGCCAACTGAACCACAGAAAGTGTTTGCCCTGCGGGTCAGCGTCCAATACGGCCCGCGGGCGCACGGTTAGAGCCGACCGGATCTTGACGCGGCTTAATTCTGGCGCTCTGGCCGCCAGAGCCCGATCGAAGGCATCCGGCTGCGCGAGACAAAAACCATAATCCATCCAATCGCCAGAGCTCACCAACTCGGCCGCCGCTTCCGCGGATATGCCTCTTGCCAGTTTGCCGTGTTCCATGATCCGTATCCCACCCCATATCGGCCAGACTAGATCAACTCCAATTGGATCTTTCGTGGTCCGGATGATGTCAATCGTTTTAGTTAGTCGCCAATGTACCTACAAAACTCCGCGTTGAACAGTTGAGTTCAGTGCGCGCTCTGGCTATACAATGAGCCGGAGCAACGCACCGCCAAAGTCGCAGCGCCAAGGAGTTCGATATGAGTGCGACCGCCGAAGGGCCAATCAGTGTCACAGCCGACCCGTCCTTGGTGCGCATTGAACGTCACGGGCCAGTCGTTCACCTGACGCTGAACCGCGCGGCCAACTGCAACGTGCTATCCGCAACGATGATGGCGTGCCTGAAGGCCACGCTCGAGCGCCTCGGGTCGGATCGCGAGGCGCGCGTCGTCGTACTAGCCGCCGAAGGCCGCGCGTTTTCGGCTGGCCACGACCTTGCCGAAATGGGGCCCGACGTCGGGATCGAGGGCATGCGAGCATTGTTTGGGGCTTGCAGCGAACTGATGCTTACGATTCAGCGCCTGCCGCAACCTGTCATTGCGCGGGTCCAGGGAGTGGCGACTGCTGCCGGCTGCCAACTCGTAGCAATGTGCGATCTTGCGGTTGCAAGCAGTGACGCCCGATTTGCGGTATCTGGAATCAACCTGGGACTCTTCTGCGCGACCCCGGCGGTGGCCTTATCGCGCAACGTGCTCCAGAAGCCGGCATTGGAGATGTTGCTGACGGGAGAGTTCATCGACGCGCAGACGGCTCGCGAGCGCGGCCTCGTAAACCGGGTGGTGCCGCCCGAGGCGCTCGATGCGGAGATCGAGAAGCTCGCGACGTCAATCGCCGCCAAGTCTGCGGCAGCCGTTGCAGCTGGCAAACGTTTCCTCTACGAGCAGCGCGAGCTTTCGATCGAGGCCGCCTACGCCAAGGCCGCCGAGGTGATGGCCGGCAACGCCGTCATGGAAGATGCGCGACGGGGAATCGCAAGGTTCACGAAGCGCGAGGGCTGATTATTGGGTCCGCTACTGGCCCTTGCGAGCACAGCCACAGCGAACGACAGCGTCCGGGCGCTGTAGGTTAGGACACAATTCGTGCGTTAATGCACCATGGATGGTTCATTGCTCACCCGCCAGGCGTTGAAATGGACCGTCAGGACGCTAGCGGTCCTGATCGTGGTGATCGCGGCGCTCGCCGCCGCCGCCGCTCTGGTGGACGCGAAACATTTCCGTGCGCCTCTCATTCGCCTCATCGCTGCGCGCACTGGGCGCCAGATCCGGATCGAGGGCTCTCTCGAGGTCCACCTCCTGTCGTTCACGCCCCAGGTGCTTGCCGAACGCGTCACGATCGGCAACCCGCCGTGGATGCCGCCGGGCTCCACCGCAGAGATCGGCAGGCTTTCGCTGGCGTTTGAGCTGCTGCCGCTGTTCGCTGACTCGTACGTCATCCGTAGACTCGAAATGGAGTCGGCGACATTGCATCTGGTGCGCAATTCCGCAGACCGCGCCAACTGGCAATGGACGGAGCCGGGCAGCGCCGGCGGCACCGGGATGCCGCTCATCCAAAGCCTGTCGATGCCCGAGGCTCACGTGGAGCTTGACGATGCCCGGCGACACCTGCAGTTCGACGGTACGGTCTCTGCTCAAGACGTTGCCGGGGCAGGAGGCGTAGAGTCGTTGCACATCGAGGGGAGAGGGCAACTGAACGGCAGGGCCGCCACCTTCGCGATCAATGGCGATCCGCTCGCCAGCGTCAGGCGCGAGCAGCCGTACCGCTTTGCCGTCGCTGAGCGCTCGAGCCGCTCGCGTCTCGATGGTCGTGGCTTTCTGCCGCGGCCGTTCGACTTTCGCGCGCTCGACATCACGTTCGAGGCCGCGGGTGAAGACTTGAAGGACCTGTACTTTCTCACCGGCGTAACCCTGCCGAATACCGGCTCCTACCACCTCTCCGGCAAGCTCGCGCGCGAGGGAATGCATTTCCAATACAGCGATCTCCTAGTCACCTGCGGTCAGAGCGATCTACACGGTACTCTGTCGATCGAGACTTCGAGCGACCGCCCGAAGCTCGAGGCTGATCTGTATTCGCAATTGCTGCGAGTGGCGGATCTCGGCGCGCGGGCGGCGGGCCGTGCCGCCGAGTCTCAGGCGACGAATCCGCTGCTGCTGTCCGACAGCCCGCTGCCGCTCGCAGGCATGCTCCACAGCGATGCGGTGGCGAATTTTCATGCTCGCGGCGTCCAGGTGGGCCGGGTGCCGTTGCACGCGGTCGCAGCGCAGCTGACGATCGATCACGGCGTCTTCACGGTAGCGCCGCTGACCGCCGCTTTCCCCGAAGGCAAGATCACCGGTCGCGTCAGGGTCGATGCGACGCACGAGGTGCCGACGGCGGACTTCGACCTCAGGATCGCCGACCTGCGGCTCGGCCAGTTCGCTCGCAAGAACACCGGGCAGCCGTCGTTCGATGGCCTGCTCCAGGCGCACCTGCGCCTCGCGGGGCATGGAAGCTCGATCCACCAATTCGCCGCGACCGCCAACGGCACGGTGACGGCGGTGCTCCCGCACGGCGCGATTCGGGCCTCATTCGCGGAACTCACCGGAGTCGATCTCGCGCGCGGACTTGGCCTGCTGCTCAGCAAGAATCGGGAGGATACTGCCGTCCGTTGCGGGATCGCGAGCTTTCTAGCTCACGAAGGCATGCTCACGGCGCAGAGCCTGGTGGTAGACACTGCCCCGGTCCTCATAACCGGCAACGGCGAAATTCATCTCGATTCCGAGACCCTCAATCTCACGCTCCGCGGTCGGCCGAAGAGCCGAAGGCTGCTGCGATTGGACTCGCCGGTGTTGATTCGCGGCACTCTCGCGCACCCCTCGGTCGCCCTCGACGCGCGCGAGTCCCTCGCTCAAACTGGCAAGGCCCTGACCCTCGGAATCGTGCTCACGCCGCTCGAGGTGCTGGGGTTCGTCGATCCCGGTCTTGCCAAGGACGCGGACTGTGCAGCTTTGCTTGCCGAAGCCAAGACGGACGGCGTGCCTGTGAACGCGGGCGCTCCAGCGCGCTGAGCATCGGGGGTGAGCGATTGGATCAGGCTGGCGCGCGTTTATTGGAACGCAAGGAGTTCCGTCACAGCCGCTCCATCCTTGCGCGGGTCGGAAGCGCCGAAATTCATGTGTTGCGCGATATTGCGCTCGACCGCCTGGCCAGCGCCCATGCGTATCGACGAATAATCCCCGCGCATGATGAGCTGATGGCTCATGGCGGTGAGTTCTTTGCGTGTGGATTCCGGAATGCGCGCCTCGAGATTCACATCGCAGCCGTCGAAGGTGTCCTTGGAGAACCGCGCCGCATCCAGCGCGTTTTGAATGTTCATGCCAAAATCAACCACGTTCGACACGAATTGTGCGTGAGCCTGAGCCTGATTCCATCCACCCATAATCCCGAAAGCGATGCGCCTATCGGCCTTTGCCATGAATGCCGGGATGATGGTGTGAAGAGGCCGTTTGCGCCCGGCGAGCACGTTCGGCTGAGCCTTGTCGAGCGTGAACAGCGAAGCGCGATTCTGCAGCACGAAGCCCGCGCCGCCGACTGCAAGACCCGAACCGAAACCGACGCTCGCAAAATTGCTCTGGATCAGCGAAACCATGTTGCCGTCCTTATCGGCCACCGCCATATAGGTTGTGCCGTTGTCAGTTCCAGGTGGCGCTCCGGGCGGCACGCTGCAACTCGCCTTTGCAGGGTCGATCAACTTCGCGCGGGCCCCGGCGAATTCTTTGGAGCGCAAACCCGCTGTCGGAATGTTACCGAACCGCGGATCGGCAACGTGCCGAATCAAATCGGCATAGGCGATCTTCTTTGCCTCGATCATGGTGTGTAACGCGCGCACCGAATTGTGGCCCCATTCACTGAGCGGGAAGCGTTCCATGATATTGAGCATTTCGAGCGCAGCAATGCCTTGACCGTTGGGCGGGAGTTCAAAAACGGTCCACCCGCGATACGTGGTCGAGATCGGCTCAACCCACTGCGCCTCGTATTCGGCGAGATCAGCGGCCCGCATTATTCCGCCATGAGCGTTGAAGGTCGCGAGCATCTTCATCGCCACTTGGCCCTTATAGAACGCATCCCGTCCGTCGGTGGCGATCTGTCGATAGGTCCAGGCTAGCTCTGGATTCTGGAACAGCTCGCCGATCCCCGGCGCGCGGTCGCCCGGGAGATAGGTATTCGCGGTCGCCTCATCTTGCCTTAGGATCGCTTCACTATCGCGCCAATAGGCGTGCACAACTTCTTCCACGGGAAATCCGCGTTCCGCGTAGGTGATGGCGGGCGCAAGTACATCGGTGAGCCTCTTGGTGCCGAACCGCTTTGATAGCTTGTCCCAGCCGCCGACCGCACCGGGAACCGTTACCGAATGGATGCCGCGCAGCGGCATTTCTTGCATGCTCCGGCCCAAGAGATAGTCCGCGGTCAGTGCCGCTGGCGCCCAACCCGAGGCATTGAGGCCATACAGCTTGTCGGTTTTCGCCTCATAAACCATCGCGAACAGGTCGCCGCCGATGCCATCATTCATGGGTGCGACCAAACCCATCATGGCATTCGTGGCAATAGCCGCATCGATGGCGTTGCCACCACTTTCGAGAATGCGCGCGCCGACCTGTGAGGCGAGCACGCTTTCGCTGGCCACCACGCCTGCGGCCGAGGCGACCATAGAGCGGGATTGCGAACGGTCCTCGGCCGAGGCGTCGCACAAAGATTGGCCGAGTGCTAGTGCAGCGACTGTCATGCTTCCAGCATTACATCGAATCCTCACGCGCACAATCATGGAGCTGAATTTTTAATCCGCGAAATTCAGCGCCGTAGTCAGCGTATAGCCGGATTTTGACAGATACGACACCATGCACGGGATACCGATGCAAACCTCTCTGTCTGCCGCGGCCTCCAATGCCGGTACGATCGCGTTGGAGAGGCATGCGCGTGGCAGCGACAATGGCCGAATTCCCCGATCCCGCGGCGCGTGAAGCGGCCGAGGAGATCATAGCCGTCGCCGCAGCGGCGGGCCGGGGGCTTGCGCGGTTCCAGGCGCGCAGCGAGCGCGGACATCCGCCAGGCGCTTGCCGCCAACCCCGAGAGCGCGGTGCTGAATCGGCTGCTCGAGAGCTCCTGGCAGCAAGAGCCGCGTCCGCATCAGACTTACTGCATCGAAGAGTTCGGCTTAGGGCGGAGCGAGCGAATTGCCGAATGTGCATTCTGGACGGCTAGGGTTCGAGAGCAGCGATAGCATCATCCTGAGCTTGGACGATTTGCCAATGACCGCGGTGTCGAACCCAGA
>CABEDL010000209.1_pt1 | contig 18391 bp, 22 predicted proteins | sample 3422981 | NCBI WGS metagenome assembly CABEDL01 (sample SAMEA5534329, study PRJEB31848) | metagenome | biome: tundra; feature: field; material: soil | place: USA | collected 2013-05 | depth 0.15 m
TCACCGAAACGTTGTCTCGGGAGATCACATCCTGCTTTGGCACATTCAGTACGACCGTGCGCAATTCGAGCTTCTTCATCTGCTGAATCACGGGCAGCACAAGTCGCACACCGGGGCCTTTGACCCCCGTGAATCGGCCGAGCGTGAACATTACGCCGCGTTCGTATTCCTTGAGGATCCGTATCGAACTCACTATGAGTAGCAGCAATATGGCGACAATGATTGGTATTGAAATGCTCATGAACTACTCCTTCGGATTCGATTGCGGCTCGACCCAGAGCGTGAGTCCCGTAACCTTGACGATTCGGGCCTGTTGGCCCGCGCGCAGCGGACTCAATGTGCGGGCGTTCCACAATTCGCCGCCGTAACGCACCACACCTAGGCCTTGAAGATCGCTGATCATTTCAACGGACGCGCCGAGCATAGCTTCGACCCCGGTGCTCATAGGTCTTCGGCGCGCCCGGGCCGCAAGCCATGCAATGGTCGCGATGACGAGCCCACCGGCAATCGCGATTACCGGCAATGCCACTTGCCGTCCGGACCCAGGATTGTCAAACAGGAGGATCGAGCCGATGATCGGGGTAGGCGTACTTTTCAAATCAAGAGTAGCGCTTTCTCTTCGGCAGCGCAGCATATTAATGCGCAAGTTATTGATTGATTGGGTCCTGAAAGTTGCCCGGGAATCTTAAAATTGGCGGCACATCGCGATCGCGCATGTGACTGATTCTGCAAGGTTGAATTGTTACAACCGCTACTCTTGGCGCAAAAGGTACGCGCACCACTTCGCGGCCTGGTTGTGCGCATCGATGCCCGTCGCCTTCGCGCCGCACGCGTCTGGATGAGCTGCCGTCAGCCGGTGCTTGCACGCTGCTGCGAGTAAAAGAAACGAATCATCTCGGCGGAAGCGTCCGGCCCAAGAGGGTCGGTGAAGGATCCCTTCGGACTGCCACCCGACCACGCGTGCCCGGCTCCATGTAGCGTCCAATTCTCCGCATAAGGCTGGCCAGCCTCGTCGGTGTAGACGACACGGCTGTATGTGCGCCCTCCGGGCGCCGCATCTCTCTTCATGCTGGTTTGCAGGCGCGGTTCATCTGTGCGAGGAGCCATCGCCTGTTCCACGATCGCGGCACCGTTTCGAACATCCACCGTTCGATCGTTGTCGCCGTGAAAGACGATAGTCGACACGGCGGCCTTAGCCTGTTGCCGACGCCGCCTTTGGGCTTCTGGCGGGCGCGGCCTGTCTGCAAGCGTGCCGCCGCCGTGCATCGCGCCAAAGGCCGAAGGCACATCGTGAGCAGCGCCCAGGGGCAGTCCCGAATGCGCGCCGACCGCGGCGTACAGTTCCGGATAGGTGGCACCCAGGATCACGGCCATCGCAGCCCCGGCGGACAGTCCGGCTACGAAGATGCGGCGCTCATCAACGCGATAATTCGCGGCAACCTCGCGCGTTATGCCGGCGATTATCGAAGGCTCGCCTCTCTCGCGAGTCTGATGTTGCGGTCGAAACCAGTTCCAGCACTTCGATCCGTTCGCGGACGGCGCTTGTGCGGGATAGATCACTAAAAACCCGTGCTGCTCGGCCAGCGCATTCATCCGCGTGCCGGCGGCAAAGTCGTCGGGCGATTGCGTGCAACCATGCAGCATCACGACCATCGGCACGGGGCGTCCTACTTCGGTTGAATAGTTCGCAGGTACGTAGAGCTTATAAGTCCGCGTGCCCGCGCTATTGGCGAACAGATGGCTCGTGAACGTGCCGGGAAGCGGATCGTCAGCGGTGGGTGCCGGCCTGATCGATTTCTCATCGACGTGGTCTTCCGGCGTGACGATCTCGCGCGCAGCCCTCCCCATGAACATGCGCCGCGCGTCAGCGGCAACCGGGCGTGTGTTGGCCAATGCTTGGCGGATCGTGTCTGTCACACCCCTCATCGGACCCGTTCGCGTGTCGAGTCCTGCGGAGGCGAGCGCACGCTGAATGGTACCGGTGATTCCGCTGGCATCTAGTGAGACAAGCGCTGGCGTTCCGGCCAACGGCGTCGCCTTGAATAACCAAGTCTGCAAAGCACTATCGATGTGCAAGATGGATCCCCCTCAAGACAGTGACTCAATAGATGCGATCGGCCAGTGCCCTGCGTACGGCCGCACTGGCATGAAACGCGCCTAGAACCGCAACGCGCTGAATGGTCGCGCGCGCGAGCTCAGCCGGAACGTCCTCCGCGATCCTCACCAATCCCACCACTTGGATCCGCAGCATTTCTCCTGCAGCGCGCGCTCTCTCCAGGTCCGCACGGCTGAAGTCCTGCAGCCCCACTTGAAGCATTCGTCGTGAAACCGTTCGTTTGAGCTCATCGGCGTGCACCGATAGCTGATTTCGGATTGCGGTTCGGATCAGGTCGGTGCGGTTCCCATAAAACCCTTCCTGCACCAGAAGATCGATCTGGCCTAAATCGACGAGTCCGAGGTTGATGGTCAACTTCTCTGTTCCGCCGACTTTCGCTCGCACTAGTAAGGTGCTTGTTCCCATCCACACACCATCTCCATACCATCCGTATGGATGGCATCAAACCACAGTTGGTTTTCAATAGCAATGAAGTTCGTTATGGGCAAGGCCACACTGGTAAGAATCAGCGTCATGGAAGATTCCGTGATCGAGCATGACGCGAGACAGATTCCCGACTACAACCTCATCCGAGGCGACGTAACTGGACGTGTCGTCTTTCAAAATGGAGACGAACAATTAGAGGTTTGCATGGCAAATCGCCGACCACTCGAGCGAGTCTTTGGTGTCGATCTAATCTATCTGAACACTATAAGCAGAACATGGGCAGCAGGGGTTCGCTAAGGTCGTTTTGCCAGGCTGTGGGATTGCATCCGCTGGTCGGGTTCGGGTTCTGCGCTATAGATGTGATGCTTTTTGGTGAGGAAGTCGCCACGGCGAGCATTGGCTGGGCAGCCAGTATTCCCGTCGCTTTCGTGCTAGGCATTGCGGCGGTCTTTATCCAAAGATATTCATTCAACGATGAATGGGGCGCGGCCTTCGGGAAAGCCCTGCTAGTCGCTTTGCTCACGGCCATTCCAACAGCGCTACCGGGCAGTATTGTTTCGCTGACTGGAGGCATGATCGGCACAGTGAAAATGCTGCTACCCAAAGAAAGGGTGCTTCCCAAGCCGTAGGAAGTGGGCATCCGACGCCCGCCGGCGCTTTAACGCTGCGGGTTTCAGGATGCCCCTCGCCGAAGCCGGCGTGCGCCTTGCGTTGCGCACCGGGCTCTCCCTCGATGTTTACGCATAGTGGGGACCGGGATCTGAGCCCTGCTGATAGCGCACGACACGGGTCGCGGCCAGTGCAACGGGAACCGTCACACCGTCGCGCCAGCGCAGTGCGTTGGCGAGGCTTATGCCAGCCGTACTGGGCAGCGAGCTGATCCATTCGGGTGTCGGGCTGCTTCTTGTGGAGCCATCGTTTGATGGTCCACCAGACATAGTGGTCAATGCCCGCGAAGACGCGCTTCGCGCCCCACGCATGTCGGTAGAAGTTTCCCCAGCCATGTAAAACGGGATTCAGACGCTGCACACCGTCCGGGGGTTCCATTTGTTGATGTCATCTTTTCCAGTAGTTTCTGTCACTCGCCGGACGCGCGAGTAACTCGTGCCAATGTTCGAAAATGCGACGCTTTTGCAAAATGTCGCGTTCTGACAATTTATTCATCTAAAGCTGTCCGACTTATGCGAGTCCAGATCGGATCGAATGGCACATATACAGCCGTGCGGCCGCATTCCGCGAGCCCGACGTCGAATTTATGACACAGTAAAATGTAGAAATGACACGAACAGGTGGAATCCACAGCCGGCGCCTTCATGTCGAGCGAACGGGAAGGACATATGAGGTCGAAGACGATCGTATGGCCTCGGCGCCGGCGTTGAGATCCGTGGGTAATCGGTGCGGCAACAGAAACTCGAGGATGAGCCGGCTCGCATCCGGTCCCGCCGGGTCAAAGAACTTGTGACGCGCGTCGCCGCCGCTCCATGCGTGGCCAAGGCCATCGATCAGGATGCTACGGAGCAGTACCATCGGGCCCAAGGTCGTATCCTGCTGGCGATAACGGCGGCCTCCGCTTTCGATCCATTGCTCATTGCGCAGCGTCGGCGGATCGCCTTCTGGATGTAGACGCTCAGCCAGTAGGAGCGTCTGCTCGACTATCTGTTCCGCGTTGACCGGATTGACCGTTTGATCGTCGGTGCCGTGAATGATCAAGGTGGGAACCAGCCGTGAGCCAGGATGATGGTGGCTGGCTATCTTTTGTGTGATCTGCCCCAGCGATGTGCTTGCTCCGCGACGCATCACCTGAACGGCCTGCAGCGACGTGGTCGCCGCGTGAAACATCACTCCCGAGTGAATCGCGCAGGCGGCAAATAAATTCCCGTGTGTCGCGCACAGGACGGCGGCCATCGCTCCACCGGCAGATAAGCCAGCGACATACACTCGAGCGGCATCGATCGGGTAATGATCCATGACGTGGAGCACGGTCTGTACGATCAGAGCCGCTTCGCCATGGCCGACGAGAGACTCGGGTTCAAACCAGTTCCAGCAGCGCAGAGAATTGGATTTCTTGGATTGCTCAGGGTAGAGCACCGCACAGTACCGATCTTCCGCTTCCGAGTTCATGCGGGTGCCTTCGGCGAACTCGACTGCCGTTTGGCTGCAACCGTGAAGCATGACGAGTAAGGGCAGCCGCTCCGTTTTGCCAATTCCGGCCGGCAAGTACAGCCGGTAGGCCAGGTCGCGCTGCCTTAGGACGAGAAAGCTGCTGGAGCGCGGTTCATGAAAAACGCCCACCAGCCACTGACTGCTCGCCCCCGCATCGACGGCAGCCTGACGCTTCGATCGTAGGAATTTTCGTCGGAACCAGTTGTGCATATCTGGAGACATGTAGGCTCGTGGCAAGCGGTGTGCCGGTGCGACTACGAGTGGCGACGCCGAAGTGAAACCGGTACTCCTCGTATAATAAAAGGTACGTCATTCCTAGTACGATAGAGCGTAGTAGATACTATCCGCACTAGTCACTAATGTGTTATTGTATTTTCTAGCGTACTTTGGATGACAGCTCACCCTGCATTGCCACACGCCGACCGTCCCACATGCACCGCGAGCGCACACGAATCAGCCCAGCTCGGCGGACCCCCGGTTCATTGCCACTACGGATCACGTGACGGCTATCGTTCGCTTGCATTTACCTCGTCATCGAGCCTCGCTGGAGGCCCATTTCGCTGCGCACAGTTCGGAAGATCTGCGCCTGAGGTTCTGCTGCTCAATTGGGCCCGAATTCGTGGCCAACTATTTGGATCGGCTACAGACGACCAGCGTTCCTTCGTACGGCATCTTCAATCCCGGTCTCGAACTTATCGCCGTCGGCCAGTTTAGCGAGATTGACCAGCCTGGTCACGACCTCGAGGTGGGACTTTCTGTTCTTGAGCCTTATCGGTGCCAAGGGCTTGCTGCGGCACTTCTTTGCCGTGCTGCGAGCTACGGTCGGTCGCGAGGCCTCAAGGCTATGGTCATTCATTGCCTCGCGGGTAACACCCCGATGCTGTCGCTGGCACGGCGCCTTGGCATGACGATAGAGATGTCGCGGGGTGAAGCGGACGGCCGCCTCAAGCTTCGCGCCGGCACAGCCTTCGATTTCTGGAGCGAGATTGCCTACGACCATGCGGGCATCGCGGATTCTGTAGCGAAGGCGTGGCAGCTCGCCGTGCAATCAGCTCTCGCGCCTGCCAGTTTCAGTTCACCACGGCATCTGTTGTGCCAAGCTAAGCGCTCGCGGATCCATATCCGCATTTCTTGATTTCTTGTCTGCGCAGACAAATCAGCCAAGGTGATATCAATCAGAGACACCGACACGCGCCTTCATCATCCGCGCCATATCGGATTCTCGTGCCGCAAGCTCTCGCGTGTAATAACGGGGCATTTTAGGATCATTCCATCCCCCAGAGTGCATGATACTGGTCAAATCGATGCCACTAGCCGCCAGATCATGAGCGGCACCGATGCGCGTGGAATGCGCCGCCGCCTTAGGCTGTGAACTTGGGAGATCGCGCGAGAGGTGGCGGTAGGTAGGCGCCTTTGACCTGCGCGGTCTTGGTTGGATCTGGGAGATCCGCCAGCGTGTGCGCACGCGCGATCGTGGATAAATAGCGCTCGACGGAGCAACGTCAAAGATTCGTACGCCATGTGGTGGGCGTTCTCTTAGGATCTCTCCCACTTCGGGTGGCTGGACCGCTTCGAACTTGTTGATTATTATACGGTTTGTACCCGCACCAGGGGTCTGATAAATAGCAGTACTTAGCCGATGCGGAGACCCGACTATGGTGAACGTCGTTGACAGGCGGCGCCGGAAACATATACTTCCACGTATACGTCTCAGACATGCCGTATGCCCCAGGTAACTCTTTATCTAGACGACGAAACGGACGCGAAGGCCCGAGCGGCGGCAGTAGCAGCCGGTGTTTCGTATAGCCGCTGGGTGTCCGATCTCATCCGCGCGAAGATCCTAGACGAATGGCCTTCCGCCGTCCTAGCACTAGCCGGCGAAGTTCCGGCCTTCCCCGACCTCACGGAACTACGCGGTAATCAGGGCGCCGACGTTCGCCGCGAGTCCCTCGATTGATCTTCGCACTGGACACGGATTCGATCGCCTACTTTTTCCGCGGCGACGGGCATGTCGGTGAGCGCTTACTCGCGAAACGCCCTCGCGACATTGCGGTTCCGGCGCTGGTCGCCTACGAGCTACGGTATGGCGTTGCACGGTTGCACAATGCCGCGCGTCGCGCCGAACAACTCGAGAGCTTTCTTTCGGCGACCACGATTCTTCCGTTCGATGACGATTGCGCGCGCATTGCCGGTCAGGTCCGAGCAAGACTCGATCAGGTGGGGGAACCGATTGGCCCGATCGACGTGCTGATTGCCGCTACCGCCCTCGCTGCGAGCGCTGTCCTGGTGACGCGGAACGTCAAAGAATTTAGGCGGGTCGAGGGTCTCGTGATCGAGAACTGGTACGAACCATAGAGGGCATCGACCTAGTCCGCGTGTCACAAAGTCGCGAAGCGATAAAAGGACGAAGCACTTGGGCATCCCTTTGGCCTGAAAAATCAGGGCAAGTTCGTGCTGCTCGGCCATCGGTGTCTGCTCCAGCTCCTCGGTTTTCCTTGTGATTTGCGTCTGGGCTAGCTCGCGCGCATTAGTGACCGACAGCCATTCGCCGAGAGCCATGGAGCATGCACCCGTCACCAAGCCCGCCAGTCCGGTGAGCAGGACTGTCTGGTCTGCAGCACCGGCTCTGGCAATTCCCATGACGAGACAGAAATTCTGGGCACGTTGGTGACGTTGGGCGCCTACTGCGCCAGCGTCTCGGCATTTGACGACACGCTGAGTAATACGCTACCCGTGTCTGAGCGGATTGTCGGCTCACTGCGTCCATACAAGGCGGCCCAGATGCGTGTGTTTACGCCTCGCCGTGCGTAGATATAGGCCGGTGCGGCTCCGGCCTGATCGATGTGTGTCGGAACACTGCAAGGCGCGGCGTCCTGGGCTAGGCTGGATTATCTTGGCAGAAGTAGAGGCTGCGTCGGAGTGGATCCCACGGCCTTAGCTCCAGGGAGGGCACGTTCGGGAAGTAACCGACCTCAAATGCCGCATAACATGCTCGGCGATCGTTTCCGCAGTCCAACCCTCGCCGCGATGCACCGAACGGATCATGCGAATTTGGCTGAAGAAATAGATTTCGTTGGCTCGCACGCCAAAGATCTGTCCAGATACGTTGGTCGCGGCATCGCTCGCCAGAAACACGGTCAGTGGCGCGATTTTCCACTGGGCCACTGGTTAGACGAACGTCGAGGCACAACTGACCGCATCGTCGCTCAGTCGCACCAAGAGTGTTCAGCGAGTCACTTCGAGGCACAGAATGAGTGCACCGGCCGTCATTGCTCGATGCAACATCCCCTACTAAATGAATCGAGTACCTATTCGCCCCATAGCGATGTGTTGCGTTCATGGGGAAGATAGTCGAGACTCTTTCGGTCGGCCTGTAAGCGTGAGAGCGTTGTCAGAATTGCCAAGTGCTGATCCTCCAATGTAGTTGATCAGGGACGATGATGTCAGTCACGACGATCGCGCCAATCACTGATGTAGAGGGGAGCGCCAGCGCTCCCGCGCAAGGCACGCGGCGCTCGGATATATCCTTGGTTGGGGTGTACGAGATTTCGAAGCTGCTGACCGTGCCAGCACGGCTCGAAGTCACCTTGGCAAATGTGTTGCGGCTGCTGTCCAGCTTTCTCGACATGCGTCATGGATTGATCGCACTGCTCGATGACGCTGGCAACCCCGAAGTCGTGGTCGGTTCCGTCTGGAGTGAAGACACGGCCAAGCACTATTTCCAACGCCTGCCCGAGCGCGCCATCGGCCGCATCGTCGTGACCAAGATGCCGCTCGTGATCGAGTACATGAAGCAGGACGCGCTCTTCGAGAGTTTTGATTTCTACGAGTGGGGCGAGGCGGAAGGCGAGTATTCGTTCATAGGTGTGCCGATCAAGGACCGTGGCAAGGTGATCGGCACGCTCACCATCGATCGCGAACACGGCGAGCACCCCTACATCAGCCTGGATGAGGATGTCCGCTTTCTCAACATGATCGCCAATCTGCTGGGGCAGACCGTGCGTCTGCAACGGCTCATCGTGCGTGATCGCGAGCGGTTGATGGGAGAGCAGCACCGGCTCGAGAAGACTATTGAGCACTCCGCGGCAGCCGTAGAGCGCGCCGCACACGCGAACGGAATCATTGGCAACACGCCTGCTATTCGTGCCGTGCTCGACAAGCTGCACCGCGTAGCGCGCAGTCACTCGCCGGTTCTGCTGCGGGGCGAGTCGGGCACGGGCAAGGAGATGTTTGCGAGAGCCCTGTATGAGCTATCGCCGCGCAGCAAGGGACCGTTTATCGCCGTCAACTGTGCAGCTCTGGCCGAAAGTGTGCTGGAGTCGGAACTGTTTGGTCACGAGAAAGGGGCGTTTACGGGAGCCGTGGCGCAGCGCAAGGGCCGTTTTGAGCTGGCCGATGGCGGCACGCTGTTCCTGGACGAAATCGGCGAGTGTACGCCCGCCTTCCAGGCCAAGCTGTTGCGGGTGCTGCAAATGGGTGAATTCGAGCGCGTGGGCGGCACGACCACGATTAAGACAGACGTGCGCCTGGTTGCTGCCACCAACCAAAATCTGGAGGAAGCGGTGGCGAAGGGCGCATTCCGGGCGGATCTGTATTATCGCGTGAGCGTGGTACCGATTTTCCTGCCGCCACTACGCGACCGCAACGGCGATATTCCGGTGCTGGCGCGTGAATTTCTCAACCGCTTCAATGCCGAGAACGACACTCAGCTCACGCTGACCGACAGCGCGTACTCAGTGCTGACCTCGTGCTACTTCCCCGGTAACGTGCGCGAACTCGAGAACTGTGTGCGTCGGACCGCGACTTTGGCCCAGGGACAGCGTATCGTGGCCGACGACTTTGCCTGCCGTCATGATGAGTGCCTGTCGGCCATGTTGTGGAATAAGTCCGGCGATTCTACGGTCGGCTATGTCCGTCTGCCGATTCCGCGCGCGACAGAAGGCGTCAAACCCTGGCGGACGCAACCCGCGAATAGAAATGCCGCTCGCCCGGCAGCGGCCACCGATACCGTGGCGCAGCCAACGCCGGCCTATGGTTGCAACGCCGCCGACAGCGCTGAAGCGGTGGAAGCCGTCGCGGCCATTCAAGCGCCTGACGATGATACCGAACGAGCGCGGCTCATCGAGGCCATGGAAACTGCCGGCTGGGTGCAGGCGAAAGCGGCGCGCCTGCTTGGACTCAGCGCGCGCCAGATCGGCTATGCGTTGCGCAAGCATGGTGTTCCGGTGAAGAAATTCTGAGTAACCGGTCACCGCTGATCCATCAGCGGGAGTCAATCGTTCACGGCAATCAGGATGTGCGAGGACTTGATCAGTGCGCTGCAGGCAGTTCCTTCGACGAGGTCCAATTCTTTCAAGGCCTCTGTGGTAACGATGGCGGTGAGTACGCGTCCACCTGGCAATTGAATTTTGACCTCGCCATTGACGCTGCCCGGGATGACTTCAGTTACCGTGCCACGCAGCTGATTGCGCGCGCTGATGCGCAGGTTGGGCTCGGGCGAGAGCAGAATGAAACTCGACTTGATCAGTGCTACGGCGTCGTGTCCTGGCTTCAAGTTCAGATCCTCGACTGCCTCGTTGGTGATGTTGGCGAAGATCTCGAGACCGTCGCCCAAGTCAAGTATGACGTCGGCGTTGACCGCCCCTTTGCGGACGGCTTTGATGGTACCGCGAAATTGATTGCGTGCGCTGATCTTCATGGTAATTGCCTTGACGAGCTCATTGAGCCGGTGGACCTCGTGCGCCTGCCCCGGCAGCTGCGCCAGCAAGCGATGGTAGCCAGATTCTAACAGACGCTAGAGACGCACGAGCGCGCGACCGTGCTCGGTCAGATAGCTGCTGCCCCCGTGCTGGCCGCCGGTCGCGCGGATCAGCAGCGGTTGCGGGTTTCTGGTGACTCAACGGCACGATCTATACCTAGCTATATAACGATAATCAAAGAGTTGTGAGCCGCGTTCGGCGGCCATCGCGCAGGCCTTGGATGTATGCGCCGAGCGATCCGCCACTGAACTATCGCGTTTCTCGTGTTCGCAACAGCACCGGCGCGAGTTCGGCCCTGGAACCATGCGGCGCGGGTGGCACAACGCTTGCTCACTTGAACGTACGCGGTTGCTTGAACCATTTGTGAGCAGGTGGATGCTGATGAGTTGTCTGTCGCTGGCGGAAATTGATCGACTCATCGCCGAAGACGTGCCGTACGGGGACCTGACGACTCAGGCGCTCGCGATCGGCAGCCGGCGCGGGCACATCAGCATGGCTGCCAGGAATGACTCGATGGTGTGCGGCAGCGAAGAGGCGGCACTGATATTCGAGCGGTTGGGGGCCACCGCCTCGGTGCTGATAGCGAGTGGTACTGTGGTGGCTGCCGGCACGGAGGTCGTACAGGTGCACGGATCGGCGCAAGCGCTGTTCGAGGGGTGGAAGGTTGCACAGACGCTGGTCGAGTGGTCATCCGGCATGGCGAGCGCGGTCGCGCAGCTGGTGAGTGCGGCACGCAGCGTGGCGCCGCGGATGGTCATTGCCTGCACCCGCAAGACCGTGCCTTTCAGCCGCCGCCTGTCAGTAAAAGCTGTCCGCGCCGGAGGCGGCTGCATGCATCGGATTGGACTGTCGGAGACGGTACTTATTCTTCCGGAGCATCGCCTGTTCGACGCGCAAGAGCTGCCGGCGATGATTCAACGATTACGCCTGCAGGCGCCGGAGCGGTCAATAGTCGTCGAGGTGACCAGCGTGGAGGATGCACTGGTCGCGGCCGTCCATGCCGACGTCGTGCAGCTCGAAAAGTTTTCAGTCGAGCAAACCGCGCATGTGACTACGCAGGTGCGCAAACGGGAGGATGGGCGGCCCATCATCGCGGCCGCGGGAGGTATCAACGCCGGTAACGCGGCCCGATACGCTGCGGCGGGGGCAGACGTGCTGGTGAGCTCCTGGCCCTACCAGGCGCCGCCGCGCGACATGCATGTGCGCTTCATGTGTGATTGAGGCGCGGCCGCAGACGCACACACGGCCTGATGATCATTCAGCCGAATTTGAACAAGATGCCGTAGCCGCCACGCGGATAATCCCACTGCACGTTGCGATGCTCGCTGCAGATCACGCGGCAGGTACCACATTCCAGACAGCCGTCGGTGATCAACGTGACCTGGCCGTCGCCTTCCTGGGTGTAACAGGACGCCGGACAGCAGAATGTACACGGCTTAGTCTCACATTTGACCTGACAGACGTTATGGTCGGTGATCTGAATGTGCGGCCGGCCAGCATCGACCTTGTAGCGATTCTGAAAGAGTTTTTCCTCGACCTTAATCACTGGAAAGCCCTCCACAGCTTGAACACGTCGCCGAGTAGTCCAAACCGCGAGCGCTTGGCGATAAAGCTCTTGCGGATGTCGCGCTGTTTGCTCTTCTTATCGACACCGTCGACCAGCAGCATGGTATGGGCGGCACGATTGATGAGTTCAGGATATTGTGTAAAGAACTGGTGATTGCTCTCCAGCACCTCCGGCAGATCGCGATACTTCTTGAGGTCCTTGATCACGAAGCTGTCATCCAGCTTGGAGCGGAAGCGCGCGAGGTTGGTGGCCGTGAACGCCTTGCCTTCGGCACGCAGCTCGATCGCGGTCTCGGCGGCGAGCCGGCCGGTCGTCATGGCGAGATTCGAGCCTTCGCGATGCACGCTGTTGACGAACATACCGGCGTCGCCGACCATCATCCAACCATCGCCGTGTAAGGTCGGAATCGCGTTGTAACCCCCCTCAGGAATGAGGTGAGCGCTATATTCCTTCATTTCACCACCTTCGATCAGCGGACAGATGGCGGGATGCGCCTTCATGTTCTCGATCAAAGCGTGCGGCGAAATGCCCCGTGTGCGCAGATCCGATAGCAGGCAGCCGACGCCGAGTGTCAGGGATTCCTGGTTGGTGTAGAGGAAACCGGTGCCGACCATGCCCTGCGTAATCTTGCCGGCCATTTCAATGGCGACGCCTTCGCCCGGATGCACGTTGAAACGGCTTTCGATGGTGGTTTCGGGCAGGAAATGAATCTCCTTGACCGCGAGCGCCACGTCCTTCGGTTTCAGCTCGGGGTGGAACCCCGCCTTCTTCGCCAGCAGGGAATTGACGCCATCGGCGAGGATCACGACATCGGCATAGATGGAACCGCCGACCCGATCGGTCTGCACACCGATCACGCGCTGTCCGTCCATCTGCAAGCCTGTGACGGTGGTCTCGCAGATCACGAGCGCGCCGGCTTCCTGGACTTTTCTTGAAAACCAGCGATCAAATTGGGCGCGAATGATTGTGTATCGATTGTAGGGTGCGGTGTTGAATGCCTGTGACCGGTAGGTCGAGCCGACATAGGACTCATCGTCGAGCACCCACATGCGTTGTTCGATCAGGTGCCGTTCCAGCGGCGCGTCTTCGCGAAATTCGGGAATGATCTTTTCCAGTGCGTCCGCATACAGAATTGCGCCCTGCACATTCTTCGAGCCCGGCGACTCGCCGCGCTCCAGTTGCAGCACCTTAAGTCCCGCCTTAGCCACGGTGTAAGCGGCGGCGTTGCCGGAGGGCCCGGCACCCACCACGATCACGTCAAAATGTTCGCTCATGTCACTACCTCTGATCTGCCATCAGCCCGCGAGCCTTGCGGTGGCCAAATGTTGACGGAAGGCATCGGTCAGGGCTGGCAGGATCTGCATGGCGTTGCCGACGATGGCGTACGTCGCAAAATCGAAGATGGGTGCATTCCGATCTTCGTTGATGGCGATGATCACATCCGAAGCTTCCATGCCCACGCGATGCTGGATCGCACCGGAGATGCCAGCGGCGATGTAGAGCTTGGGCCGGACAGTCTTTCCAGTCTGCCCCACCTGGCGATCGGCTGTGACCCAACCGGCCTGAACCAGCGGTCGGGTCGCGCCTACTTCAGCGCCCAGCACTTTGGCGAGATCCCAGATCAGCTGAAAGTTCTCCGGGCGCTTCAGACCGCGGCCGCCGGAGACAATGATGTCCGCATAGGCGAGCTGCGACTGGTTCTGATTTTCGTCCGGGATGAATTCAAGCACCTTGGTGATGATCGCGCTCTCTACCAGGCCCAACGCTTGCTCCACGAGGCGCCCGCCGCGGCTGTCGTTGCGCTCGGGCAGATGCATCACGCGCGGGCGCACGGTCGCCATCTGCGGTCGGTAATTCAGAGTCTGGATCGTGCACAGCAGACTGCCGCCAAAAGTCGGGCGCGTGGCGGCGAGGCTGCGGTTTTCCAGATCGATATTGAGCTCAGTGCAATCGGCCGTAAGTCCGGTCGCCAGCGTCGTCGCAACACTGCCGGCGAGATCTCGGCCGAGCGTCGTGGCGCCCAATAGCACGATCTCCGGCTGATACTTGTTGACCAGATCGGTCACGCCCTTGGTGTAGGGCTCGTTCCGATAGTTGCCGAGAATCGGATCCTCGATCAGGTAGCACAGATCCGCGCCATATCGAAACGCTCCCTGACAGGTTTGGCGCATCGCTGGACCCGGGGCGCCCATGACGATGCCAGCGAGTTCGACACCGAGCTGATCCGCAAGCTTGCGTCCTTCGCCGAGTAACTCCCAGGAGACGGGGTGGGTGGCACCACGTTCATGTTCGATGAAGACCCACACGCCCTTGTATGCCGCCAGACGCGGGTCCAGTTCCACTTTGCGGCGGCCGGTGGCGGGTCTTTTGCTCGGTGCGGGCGCTGGTGATGGCGCTTCAGTCATGTTCGGCCCTCGGAGCCTGGCTATCAGATTGCACGCTTGGCGATCTCGTGTTCCAACTGCGGGTGGCGGGTGAATAGCTTGGCCAGCAAAGTGACCGCCAAATCCATCGGTGCGCCGCTCTGTGCCTCGATGCGCTCGGCCTTCTGGCGCTTCGCCTGCGGCGCAAACACTTTCACCACCACAGTGGGCGATCCTTTCAACCCGATCTTGCTCAGCTCTTCGATCGCGGCGCCTGTCTTGTCCCAGATGGTGAGCGGGTGACGGGCGGCGCGAAACATATCGCTCATGGTCGCAAAGCGCATCTCATTGATGCCTTCGAGTACCGTGATCAGGCAAGGGAGCTGAGTCTGCAACACCTGTACGCCGCCTTCGGCGCGCCGTTGCACCGTGATCTGCCGTTTCAGCAGATCCACAGCATCGATCTTAGCCACATAAGTGAGCAGCTGTAGCTCTAAGCGCTTGGCGATGCCGGGCCCGACCTGCGCGGTGTCGCCGTCGATGGTCTGCTTCCCGGCGAATACCAGATCCACGGGCATATCCTTATGAATCTGCCGGATCGCGGCCGCGAGCGCGTAGCTGGTGGCAAGCGTATCGGAGCCCGCGAACGCACGATCGCTGACAAGGATGGCATCGTCAGCGCCAAACGCCAGCGCCTTGCGCAGCGCGGCATCCGCTTGCGACGGCCCCATGCACAACACCGTGACGCGGCCGCCGTGGCGATCTTTCAGGCGCAGGGCCTCCTCGAGTGCGTACAGGTCATACGGGTTAATGATGGCCGGAACGCCCTGGCGCATGATGGTATTAGTGACCGGATGGACGCGAATCTGCGCGCTGTCAGGGACCTGCTTGATGCAAACGACAATGTGCATTTCGAAGTCCCCGTGCCTAGCTGGCGTTGCGCGATGGCAAGGTGCTACGCAGACTATCGAGGCCGACACGGGCGCCCTCAGCGTCCTGGAAGACCTTGAATACCCTCTCCTGAGCCGGTGTCGAGCGGATGAAGTCTTCGTAGGCGCGCATCAGGAGACCGCGGCAGGCTTGGTATTGAGCCTCGGGGCCGAGATAGGCCACGTCGGGCGTGGTCCGACGCAAGTACTGATTGAAGCGTTTGAGAATGTGTAGTCGGTTAACATGCACCACCGCTGGATCGTAGGGTATGGAGAAAAAAGTGAAGAACTCCTCTGCGGCGGACAGAGTGCTCAGTGCTTGCAAAGTGTCGGTCATGACGTAGTGCCGGTGTCGCTGTTGCTCGTGCGAGCCTAGGAATGCGCGGCGTGGTACGTCGCCGCCTCCAAAAAGAACCGTCTGAGCTCATCGCCATTGGGCGAGCGCTTGGTGGTCACGGCGTGATCGCGGATACGCAGCAGAATCGCCTGCGCTTGCGCTTCGGTGAGGGGAATGCCGAGGTCAGTGTAGGCCGCCAATACCGCGCGCGATCCGGAGTGTTTACCGAGCACCAGACGATGCTCGCGGCCGATCTCCATGGGATCGAAACTCTGATAATTGAGCGGATTCTTGATGAGCCCGTCCACATGGATGCCTGATTCGTGGGTGAACACGGCTTCGCCGACGATGCTCTTGTTGAGCGCTACGTTGCGACCCGATGCTCGCGCGACCAGAGCGGACAGGGCCGGCAGGTGCCTGGGATCGATACCCGTCTCAATGCTGTACAAATGCCGCAGCGCCATCACGGCCTCCTCCAACGGCGCGTTACCGGCCCGCTCCCCCAAGCCGTTGACCGTGGTGTTGATGTGAGTGGCACCGGCCAGCACCGCGGCCAGCGTATTGGCCGTGGCCAATCCGAAGTCGTCATGCGCATGCATTTCGATCTCGATATCCACGGCGGCGCACAGTCGGCGTACGCGCTGAGCGGTGCCCAGTGGGTCGAGCACGCCCAGAGTGTCGGCAAACCGGAAGCGCCGCGCTCCCGCCCTGGCCGCCGTCTCGGCCGCTTTGACCAGGAAGTCCGGATCCGCACGCGAGGCGTCTTCAGCGCCAACAGACACTTCGCACCCGGCATCCAGGGCGTCCTGGACACAGCGTTGAATGCGCTCTAGCACCCAGCCGCGGGTCCGATTGAGCTTATGTTGGATGTGAATATCAGAGACTGAAATCGACAGATTGACCATGTCCGCAGAGCTGGCCGTCACCGCATCGATGTCGTCCTGCGTCATGCGACCCCAAACCATGAGCCGGGACTTCAAATGCAGGCCCGCAATGGCCTGAATGGTTTCGCGCTCGGCGCCGCCCATGATCGGAATGCCGATCTCCATCTCCGGTACACCTGCGGCGTCGAGTGCGCGTGCGATGGCCAGTTTTTCCGCAACCGTGAATGCGACTCCGGCACTTTGTTCGCCGTCGCGCAAAGTCGTGTCGTTGACCGTAACCGTTCGAGCCGGCATTGCCTGCGTCCTGAATGAAGCTGCCTATTGGACTGTTACGTAGCAACTGGCGTGCCATACGCGGCAATGGTCGCTTTATTCGAGGATTTCAGGGTTTTCCGCGTCGCGACCGCCAGCGCTTGTGGGCCGACAATCGACACGTCGAAGGGAATGTCAGGTTTGCGACAGGTGGGGAGGAGGTTATGAGGCTTCGTCGATCCACGCCACCTGAATAGCTTCCAGGATCTTTTCGTTGCAACGCTGGGGATCGTCGTGAAAGCCGGGCAGGCTCATTACCCAGTGGTGCAAATCAGTGAAGCGAATCCGCTTCGGATCGATCTGCTCGTGAGCATTCAGTAGGGCCTCGGCGATCTGGCGGGTGTCGGTCCATTTCATCATAGCGCCCACCCCCAATGGGCTCAATGGTGCTCGCTGACGATATTGAGTGTGTAGCGCGGGATCTCCACTACCAGATCGGCGTCGCTGACCCGGACCTGGCAGCTCAGACGCGAAGTCGTCTCGAGCCCCCAGGCCCTGCCGAGTTGGTCTTCTTCCTGATCGCTGGCGCGAGTCAGCGAGTTGAAACCCCGTCGGATCAGCACGTGACAACTAGTGCAGACACAGGCCTTCTCGCAGGCGTGTTCGATCGGAACACCGTGGGCGGCGAGCTGATCGCAGAGCCGCGCGCCGGCGCTGCACTGGAACTCAGTGCCCTGCGGACACAGATCCTCATGAGGGAGCACCGTGATTTTAGGCATGCAGAGACTCAGGCGAAGTCCGCGAGCCGGCGTCCGGCAAGGGCCTTGCTGACGGCGCTGTCCATGCGTCGCGCTGCCAATGGCGTGCTGAGCTGATTCAGTGCCTGCGCAGCGCTCCGGATTCGATCCGCGTCGCTGTCCTTCAATGTCTCCCGCAGCCACGTCATGGCACTGTCGAGGTTGGCGCGCTCCACGTCATTGAGCCAGGAATCATCCTCGGTCTGCAGCGCGCTGTCGATCGACTCCAGCAAGCGCTCGGCCTCGAGCACGTGTTCATGCAGCGACCGCAATTGTGCGTCCAGCTCTGCATGCGTGTGCGAGTCCTGCAGCATGGCGGCGATTTCCGCGTCGCTGAGACCGTAGGACGGCTTCACGGTGACGTTCGCTTCCACGCCCGTACTCTGCTCGCGTGCGGTGACGCTCAACAGACCATCGGCGTCGACCTGAAAGGTCACCCGAATACGGGCCGCTCCGGCTACCAGCGGTGGAAGGTCGCGTAATTCGAAGCGCGCCAGCGAGCGGCAATCGGCCACACGTTCGCGTTCACCTTGCACCACATGTATGCTCATGGCCGTCTGGCCGTCCTTGAAGGTGGTGAAGTCCTGGGCGCGGGCGACCGGGAGCGTGCTGTTGCGCGGAATAATGCGCTCGGTCAGACCGCCCATGGTCTCCAATCCCAAAGACAACGGAATGACATCCAACAGCAACCAATCGCCGGTGGCGCTGCGATTGCCCGCCAGCGCATTGGCCTGGATTGCGGCGCCGAGCGCAACCGCCTGGTCCGGATCGATGTCGGTGAGGGGTTCGCGCTTGAAG
>CABEDL010000239.1_pt1 | contig 17253 bp, 17 predicted proteins | sample 3422981 | NCBI WGS metagenome assembly CABEDL01 (sample SAMEA5534329, study PRJEB31848) | metagenome | biome: tundra; feature: field; material: soil | place: USA | collected 2013-05 | depth 0.15 m
GGCGGGTTGTGGGATGGGGTCACCACGATGCCATCGGCCAGGCGGCTCTGGCGGCCACGGTTATGGACCAGAATCGCATGCGAGACCGCCGGCGTCGGCGTGTACTCGCCGCGTGCTGAGATCAACGTCTCCACGCCGTTGGCCGCCAGGACTTCCAAAGCGCTCTGGAACGCCGGCAGCGACAGGGCATGCGTGTCGAGACCGATGAACAGTGGCCCATCGATGCCTTGCTGGGCACGGTACTCGCAGATCGCCTGAGTGATGGCTAGCACGTGCCATTCGTTGAAGCTGCGTTCGAGCGAGGAGCCCCGATGACCCGAAGTGCCGAAGGCCACGCGCTGCGTCGGCTCCGCCCCATCGGGTTGCAACCCCGTGTACGCAGCGAGCAACTTTGGGATATCGGTCAGGACCGACGTGGTGGCCGGCTTGCCGGCTAGCGGGCTGATCGCGGTGCTCAAGTGCAGCTCTCCTATGGGGCTTAGCTGCGCAGCAAGCGCCGCGCCGCCTTGAAATGGGGCAGGTCGTACATCTTGCCGTCCAGCGAGACGGCGCCTTTGCCTGCGGCAAACGCATCGACGATGCGCTGTGCCAGCAGGCGCTCGGCCGCACTCGGTGTGAAGGCGGCGTTGATCAGGGGCACTTGGTCTGGATGGATGGCCAGGCGACCGGTGAACCCATCGTGTCGCGAGTCCTCACAGGCCTGTCGCAGTCCTTCTGAGTCGCGGTAATTCACATACACGCTGTCGATCGCTTCGACCGCCAGCGCATGCGCGGCGAGCAGGCACTGCGTGCGCGCGTATGCGTAGGTCGCGCGCCAGGCGCCGCCGCTGGTGCGCGGATCGCCGGCGCCGAGCGCTGCACTGAGATCTTCCGCCCCCCAGGAAATCGCCCGCAGGCGCGGGCAGGAGACATGTAGCAGATCTCCCATGCGCAAGACAGCGCTCGGGGTTTCCGTGACCAGAGCGAGGATCGCGATGCCGCCTGATTCGAGGCCGTGTGAGGTTTCCAGTGCCTCAAGATAACGCGCGACGGCCTCGATGTCTTGGGGCCCAAGGATCTTTGGTAGCACGATGCCGGCGGGCCGCGCGCGCACGACTGCGGCCAGATCTTTGAGTAGTTCGCCGCTGCCCCGATCGTTGACGCGCACCCACACCGCGCCGCGCTCGGAGCAGCTGCCCAGGTATTCCGTCGCGAGGTCACGCGCCATGGGCTTGCGTTCCGGCGATACCGAATCCTCAAGATCGATGATCAGCGCATCAGCGCCCGCACCGGCGGCCTTCGCGAGCATGCGTTCGCTGTCGCCCGGAACAAAGAGCAGCGAGCGCATCGCGTAGCCTACGTCGGCTTGCGCAGCATCAGCGCGGAACGCTTACAGCTGGCCACCAGCTCATCGCGCTGGTTGAAGGCGCGATGAATAAAGACGACGATGCCGTTGTGAGGCCGGCTGCGGCTTTCGCGCAGCTCATGCACATCGGTTTCCACCCGAATCGTGTCGCCGTGGAACACCGGCTTGGGGAAGCGGACTTCGTCCCAGCCCAGATTGGCGACCGTGGTGCCCAGCGTGGTGTCACCGACCGAGATGCCGACCATCAGCCCGAGCGTGAAGACACTGTTGACCACGCGCCGACCGAATTCGCTGTGCGTTCGGCAGTATTCCTCATCCAGATGCAGCGCCGCGGGATTGTGGGTCAGTGCCGAAAAGAAGACGTTATCGGCTTCGGTCACAGTGCGCCGGATCGCGTGCACGAATTTCTGGCCAACAACGAATTCCTCGAAGTAAAGTCCCGCCACCTTTGCCCCCCTACGGATGCCCGCGAGCACGGTAGCGTATCGTAGCGCACCTGCGCTCGGCGATGCGCTCATCGCGCTCCCGGTCGGGAGCGCGGCAGCGGCAGCGGCAGCGGCAGCGGCAGGAAGCTGTTGGTCTCGCGCATGAGCTTTTGATACTCCGGGCGCACGCCCATGGGGCTGTCCTGCAAGGTTCCTCCGAACAGCGACGTGAGCCTCACGGTATTCATGATCGGGGCGACAATGGTCCACCAGATTGCCGGTTCGCAGGTATCGACCCTTGTTGTTCGGATCCGCCTTGAAAGCCTGCAGCTGACCGTCGGCAAGTTCAACAGCGGCTGTGGAACAAGTCCGCGCGTGCCAGATCTTCTGCAGTGCGCGAGCCTGGAGCCCCCCAAGTCGGCACGTCGTCCGCAGATCAGTGCGCAACGCCGCGATCCGCCGCCGCGGCAAGTCGGATATTAAATCGCTAAGTGGTTGATCGCCTGCGGTTTTTCTTCGCGAGTTCGATTACGATGCCTGGTATGCGGGTTGACCTAAAAGCGCCCCCTAGGGTTGGCCGAGGCGGAGCGGTGGTGGCGCTGCTTCTAGCGCTGCTGCCGACCGCTTCGACGCACCCGCGAACCCCGCCAGGCGCGGCGTATCCGGATCCGCCACAGGTGCTGTTCAAGGACTTGTTCGCCGCGGTTCAAACCGCAGCGATCTATGCGGATGGAAAGGCATTTCCGGACGCGACACCGAATGCCGCGCCAGCTGACATCCTGGCTCAATACCACGCGTCGCACCCGGACTCGCCGCAGGCGCTCAAGCGCTTCACCGATGCGCATTTCTCGCTGCCCGAAGAGGCCGGCTCGGCGCCTTCAGCACCCCAGCAAGTCTCCATCGTTACCCACATCGATCGCCTATGGGACCCGTTGACCCGCAGCACGATCAGTGCGCCGCGCTATTCATCGCTGTTGCCGCTGCCGCAGCCCTACCTGGTCCCGGGCGGGCGCTTTCGCGAGCTCTACTACTGGGATTCGTATTTCACGATGCTGGGCCTGGATGAGAGCGGACGCCACGACCTGGTCGCCGATATGGTCCGTGACTTCGCCTACCTGATCGATACCTACGGTCATGTTCCCAACGGCGCCCGCACCTATTATCTGAGTCGCTCGCAACCGCCGTTTTTCTTCGAAATGGTTGGGTTGCTCTCGAACGATGACTCGGCCAGCGCATTCTCTGAGTACCTGCCGCAGCTCAAGCGCGAGTATGCATTTTGGATGGAAGGCGCCAGCGGGCTTCGCCGCGGCACGGCTCACCGGCGCGTGGTCGCAATGCCGAATGGGTCGATCCTCAATCGCTACTGGGATGATCGCGATACTCCGCGCGATGAGTCCTATCGGGAAGACAGCGAGCTCGCACAGGCGAGTGGGCGCTCCGGGCAGCAACTGTTCCGCGATATTCGGGCCGCCGCGGAGAGCGGCTGGGACTTCAGCTCGCGCTGGTTCGCCGACGGGCATACACGCGCCACGATCGATACTACTGAAATCGTGCCGATCGATCTCAATAGCCTGCTGTTCGGGCTCGAGAATGCGATTCGCATCGGCTGCCAACGCCAGACCGACGACGCCTGCGCCAGCGAGTTTGCGCGCCGCGCGGCGGCGCGGCGTGCGGCCATCGACCGTTACCTGTGGGACGCATCGTGCGGCTGCTATCTCGATTATCGCTGGACCCACAAGGCTCCTGTAGCGCGGCTCTCGGCCGCAACCCTGTACCCGCTATTCGTGGCCTTGGCTTCCGAGTCCCAAGCGGCGGCGGTTGCGCAGACCGCCATCCGAGAATTGCTCAAGTCCGGCGGCGTCGTCACGACTCCGCTCGACACTGGCCAACAGTGGGATGCGCCGAACGGCTGGGCACCCATTCAGTGGATCGCAATCGCGGGGTTGCGCCAATACGGCCAAACCTCGCTGGCGGAAACGATAGCCTGCCGCTGGATGATCAACGTCGACGACGTTTATCGGCAGAGCGGCAAATTGGTCGAGAAATACGATGTAGTCACTACCGGCCGCAGCGGTGGCGGTGGCGAGTATCCCCTGCAGGATGGTTTTGGCTGGACCAATGGCGTGATGCGCAAGCTGATCGCTCTGTACCCGGCGGATGGCGCTTATTCCGCCGCGGGTCAATGCCCGAAAGGTTGAACCGCCATGCTGCCGCCATACGGGGTTTAGGGGTTCACCGACGCACGGTTCATGTTGCCATGCGTGCAAGTGACCAGCATCTCCCGGCGTCAGTTCGGAAAAAGCATGTGCTGCACCGTACATACTGCCACGGCAAGTAAGTGGATGCTGCCCGGTTCAGGAGATCCATGACCATGAATTCCGCCTGAGTTCGTCCCGGCTACCGCTACCGCGGGCTGCTGGGCCAGAAGGTGACGAACATCATCCCGGAGGGGTTCGCGGAGCGGATCGTTTCCGATGGTCTATGATCCGCGGAAGACGCGCTCGCGCAGCGCATCGACACTGGGATGGAGCTCACGGCGCGGCGCAAGGATGGCAGCGAGTTTCCGATCGAACTCATGCTGAGCCCGCTGGAGAGCGCCGAAGGAATCCTGGTGACGGCGGCAATCCGCAACATCAGTGTGCGCAAGAAGGCCGATGCGCATCTGGCGCAGAAGGTGGCAGAGCTGAATCGCTCGAATGAGGAATTGGCGCAGTTTGCCTACATTGCTTCGCACGATTTGCAGGAGCCGCTGCGCATGGTGGCCAGCTACACAGCGCTTCTGGCCAGACGCTACAGGGGAAAGCTGGATGCCGACGCCGACGAGTTCATTGCCTTCGCAGTGGATGGGGCCAGTCGCATGCGGCGGCTAATCCAGGATCTGCTTGCCTATTCGCGCGTCGGGTTAGCGGGAAAGGAGCTGTCCGAGACTTCCAGCGAGGACGCACTACAACAGACACTGCTGAATCTGCGTGGCGCCATCGAAGAAAGCGGCGCACGCGTGACGCACGATCCCCTCCCCACCGTCCTGGCGGACCAGATGCAGTTAGTTCAGCTGTTTCAGAACCTGGTCGGCAATGCCATCAAGTACCAGCGTCCGGGAATCCCTGAAGTGCATATTGCCGCTACCCGCAATGCCGGGGCCAAATGGATATTTTCTGTGCAGGACAACGGATTGGGAATTGAGCCGCAGTACTTCGAGAGGATTTTTGGCGTGTTCCAGCGGCTGCACAAACGGGAACAGTTCGACGGCACCGGCACCGGCACCGGCATCGGATTGGCCATCTGCAAGAAAATCGTCGAGCGCCACGGGGGCAGCATCTCGGTCGAGTCACAACCCGGGCACGGTTCCACCTTTAGCTTCGCCTTGGCAGGAAGTGAGGGAGAAACCATCAGAGACATCAGTCCGGAACACATATGTCCTTAGAGGTTCTTTTGGTCGAAGACAATCCCGGCGACGTGCGGCTCACGCAGGAAGCCTTCCGCGGTGCCAACCCGTCTGTCCATTTGAACGTAACCTCCGACGGGGTCGAGGCCATGGCTTTTTTGAGACGTGAGGGTGTCCACATCCACGCCCCTCGCCCGGATCTCATCCTGCTGGACCTGAATCTGCCCAGAATGGATGGCCGCGAGGTGTTGGCTCACATCAAAAAGGATGACGGCCTGAAATCGATCCCAACAGTCATCCTGACCACGTCGGAGGCGCAATCGGACATCGCAAAAAGCTATCAACTCCAGGCCAACTGTTACCTCAGTAAGCCCGTGCAGTTGGGGGAGTTTGAATCCCTCGTAAAGAGCATCAATGATTTCTGGCTGACGAAGGTCAGATTGCCACAGGCAGAGAGATAAATGAGCAGCCCGCCTATCCAGGTACTTCTGATCGAAGACAATCCGGGAGATGCCCGTTTGTTACAGGAGATGCTCAAGGAGTCAAGCTCATTCAAGACGGAGTTGACGCAATTCTCCAACATGGCAGACGGTCTGAGTCATTTGGCTAGGAATGCGGCGAACGTGGTCTTGCTTGACCTCGGCCTGCCCGATGCGAATGGATTAGCGGCCGTGCGCAAAGTCCACGAGGTCGCAGCCTGGATCGCACTGGTTGTGCTTACGGGCCTCGACGACGAGACCGTGGCGACGCAAGCATTGACGGAGGGCGCGCAAGACTATCTGATCAAAGGCCAAATCGGCACTCAGGCGCTGCTTCGAGCCATTCGATATGCGATCGAGCGCCAGCGTATGCGAGTCGAAACAGATGAGGTCAGGAAACTGCAGCTACAGCTCAGGAACGACTTCGTTTCCATGGTGAGTCACGAGTTGAGGACGCCGCTAACCTCCATTCGCGGGGCCTTTTGCACGATCTCGCGAATGTCGGGCTCGTCATCCACATATAAAACCGATCGCAATGGTGTGGCGTTCATCATCGCCTCCCGTGGATGGTCAGGGCCGGTGCTGGATGTGCCGGCAGAGACGGAGGCAAGGTTACGCGGTTACGGCCGTTTTCCTTGCTGGCATAGAGATTCCGATCGGCGAGCTGCAGCAGCGATTCAATGCTGTATTCCTCGCGATTGGCACTCGTCATCAGTCCGCTGGCTCCAATGCTAACGGTCACGTTGATCAAGCCGGCAGGCGTCTTTATCGGAGCGACGGCGATCGCCTGGCGCAGCCTTTCAGCGACTATCTCAACTCCTGCAAGATTAGTTCCGTCAAGCACCACGGCAAATTCTTCTCCGCCCACGCGCGCACACCAATCGGTATTGCGCGGTAGGCAACGGCGAATGCGTCGCACGAACTCCTGCAGCACCGTATCGCCTGAGGCGTGGCCATAGCGGTCGTTGATCAGTTTGAAGCCGTCGATGTCGAGCGACAGCAGGCACAAATCGCCGCCAAAGCGGCGCAGGTGTCCGAGCTCGCGGCTCAGGCGTTGCTGGAAGTAGCGCCGGTTCGGTGCGCCGGTCAATGCGTCGGTTAGTGCAAGACGGCGCTTTTCTGTCAAGGCGTCTCTTAGCGACTGTTCCAGGCTCAGCAGGCGCTGAGCGGTGCGCAAGCGCGCCAGCAACTGTGCCGACGATGTCTGTTTGCTGAGATAATCGTCGGCGCCGGCATCGAGACCGGACAGAATATCCTGCTCGGCGTTCTGGGCCGTAAGCAGCACGATGTAGATGTATCCAGGCCACGTTCGCTGCCGAAGGGTGCGGCATAGCGACAGTCCGTCCATGCCCGGCATATTCAGATCCGTGATCACTACTGGCACAAAGCTACGCTCCAGGCAGGCGAGGGCTTCCAAGCCGCCTGGCGCCGTGCAAACTTCGAACCCTGCAGCCCTCACCAATGATTCCAGGTAGCCGAGCACCAGTTCATCATCGTCCACGAGCAGTATCCGTGGCGCGATCCCAAGATCGAGCTTGCGAGTCTGCGTAGTTTCGCCGAATTCCGGATCCATTCGGCTACCAGACACCATTGGGCGCACTTTGCATTGAATGCAAGGTGAGGGGAGCTGGCGGCCAGGTCAGCGCGCGCTCCCACATAGAGCGGGCGAGATTTAGCAAGCATCGATCAGATCACGCCCCGGCTTGCGAACGCCCGCACGGGTTCATTCAAAGTCGGCTTAGCAAAGGAGCACCCGTGACAGGGGCCTTGCGCTACACGGTACAGCGGCGCACACGGTACGCTACTCGCGCTTACCGATATGGCGATCCGAACTTGCGACTGTGACGCACCACTCAAAAAGAGAATACGTTGCGGCCGTGCGGATATGTGGGTGCGTTCCCGTACATACCGCTGCACGTGAAGATGATGGACTGTTCGCCACCGAGAATTTGACGCGCGGAAAATGATCTCTATGTCTCAACGCATACTTCTCATCCAGGACGATGCAGCGGCTGCCAAGGCCATTCTCGACGCTCTGAGTAACTCCATCGATGAGTCCTTCCAAGTCCAATGGGTCAGACGCTGCTCTGAGGGCCTGGAGAGACTCGCCGGTACCGCGGCGATATTGGTCGACCTGTTCCTACCAGACAGTCGCGGAATAGAGACATTCGATCGGCTGTTTCGCGTCGCGCCCCAGATTCCGATCTTGGTCCTATGTACCCCGCAAGAGGAGGAGACCGCTAAGCTGGCGGTACAGTGTGGAGCACAGGATTATCTCTTTAAAGCCCGTCTCGACGCTTACTTATTGCCCAAGGCCGTGGGGAGCATGATCGAGCGCGCGGCAAATTCCGAAGCGTTGTTTGAAGAAAAGGAGCGCGCACAGGTCACGCTCAACTCGATCGGGGACGCGGTCATGAGCACGGACATTTCGGGCCAAGTCACCTATCTCAATGCAATCGCTGAAAGCCTGACAGGTTGGTCGAAGGATGAGGCGATAGGCCATCCGCTTGAGGACGTCCTCCGAATCGTCAATGGCGCGACCCGCGAACCGGCGCCAAATCCGATGGCTTTGGCGATTCGGGAAAACAAAATCGTAGCGCTTACTCCCAACTGCATCCTGATTCGGCGCGACGGCGTGGAATCCGCCATCGAAGATTCCGCCGCACCCATACACGATCGTCGAGGACAGGTCACTGGCGCTGTCATGGTATTTCACGACGTCAGTGTGGCGCGGGCGATGATACTTAAAATGTCTTATCTGGCACAACATGACAGCCTCACCGATTTACCCAATCGTATGTTGTTGAATGACCGACTGACCGAAGCAATAGCCCTGTCCAGCCGTCACGAGCGAAAACTGGCGGTACTGTTCCTGGATCTCGATCGCTTCAAGCACATCAACGACTCATTGGGCCACATCGTCGGCGATCGCTTGCTGCAATCAGTCGGGCGGCGCCTCTTCACGTGCGTGCGCAGTTCGGACACCGTCAGCCGCCAGGGGGGCGATGAATTCGTGGTCCTGCTTTGGGAAGTGAAGCACGCACCGGATGCGGCCGTCGCTGCCGAAAAAATACTGCAGGCGCTGCGCGAACCCCACCTCATCGACCAGCATGAACTGCATATCACCGGGAGCATCGGTATTGTCACGTATCCCGATGACGGGACGGACGCAGAGACATTAATGAAGAAAGCGGATTTTGCGATGTACCACGCCAAGGAGACTGGGCGCGACAGTTACCAATTTTTCAAGTCGGAGATGAACGTACAAGCGATCGAGCGGCAGTCGCTCGAGGGCAGTTTGCGCCATGCGATCGAGCGGCAGGAATTGTTGTTGTACTACCAGCCAAAAATCAATCTGGCGACCGGCGGAATGACAGGCGTCGAGGCGCTCATCCGGTGGCACCACCCGCAGCGCGGGCTAGTTCCCCCGGGGCAATTCATCGCGATTGCGGAGGAATGCGGCCTCATTGTACCGATCGGCCGGTGGGTGCTAAGCGAAGCTTGCCGCCAAGCCCGCGCCTGGCAGGCAGCGGGTCTGCCGCCGATGTGCGTCGCGATAAACATCTCCTCGGTGGAGTTACGTGCCCCCGGTTTCGCCTTGGGCGTACGCGCAATACTGAGGGAGACGGGCCTGGAACCGCGCTATCTGGAACTTGAGCTGACCGAAACGTTCCTGATGCAGGATTCGAGATCCACTGCGGAGGTGCTTAAGGAACTAAAAGAGATCGGCGTGCTACTTGCGCTGGATGACTTCGGCACCGGTTATTCGAGCTTGAGTTATTTGAAGCGCTTTCCGATCGACGCGGTAAAGATTGATCAGTCTTTCGTGCGCGACCTTACTACGGATCCGGATGATGCGGGTATCGTCACTGCCGTGATCGCTATGGGAAGAAGTCTGCATATGCGGGTCGTGGCCGAAGGGGTCGAAACACGAGAGCAACTTGCAATCCTGCAGGAGCACGGCTGTCCTCAGGGTCAAGGGTACTATTTCAGTCGGCCTGTGCCGGCCGTGGAATTCCGCCAATTGCTTGAATTCGGTGTCAGGAGCACGGCATTCGCCTGATCAATTCGCGCTAATTCAGGCGATGCCGAGGAAGGAATCATCAAATCGGGGCCGCGCTGCGCCGATGAACGAAATGAGAGCGTATGGACTTCCAACGCCGGCTCCTTTGCGAGCGGCCAGCGTGCCCGTCGCGTTCGGTACCGTACATTGCCATTCAAACAGAGTCACTATATTCGGTCTGATACCGCGGTCCTAGCTCCTCACGTGCATTCGACCAGTCAACTGATGCCCCATATGCCCACCCCCCAGGGGAACCATCTCCTGGCTGCCTTGTCGGACGAGGCTCGAAATCGTCTTTCTCCTTATCTGGAACTGGTGTCGCTGCCTCTTGGCGACGCCGTGCGCCACATCTATTTTCCGACCGACTGCGTCATCTCGCTGCTCTACGTGATGGAGAACGGAGCGACGGCGGAAATCTCCGTGGTGGGAAATGATGGTCTTGTCGGCGTCGCCTTGTACTTGGGGGGCGAAATCACCCCGAGCAGGGCGGTCGTGCAGAGCGCAGGCAGCGCCTACCGATTGCCGCGGACTCGGCTCAAAGACGAGTTCAATCGCCACGGCGAGTTGCTGATGCTGATGTTGCGCTACACGCGCTGCCTCACCACGCAAATGGCCCAGACGGCGGTCTGCAACCGGCACCACACTTTGGACCAGCAGCTCTGCCGCTGGCTGTTGCTTTCCCTGGACCGCCTGCCGAGCAATACCTTGACGATGTCCCAGGAACTGATTGGTAAGATGCTGGGCGTGCGCCGCGAAGGCGTCAGCGAGGCTGCCGGCAAGCTGCAAAAGCTCGGCGTGATTCAATACTCGCTCGGCCGAATCACGGTGATTGACCGGCCTAAACTCGAAACGCTCAGTTGCGAGTGCTACGCCGTGGTCAAGACCGAAACCGATCGCGTATTCCCGTACGCTACCTCCGCGCTCGCGCAAATGGACGAGCGGCCTGCGATGTCGGTCCCGTCGGCAGCATGACGCGAAGCGGTGGGAGTTAACGTGCACCAACTGCGGAACGTCGTGCGCCAGAATGTCGCGCTATCGCAGGCGCCGATCATTCCGGTGGAGGTGGTACAGCAGTGCCTCGGCGGCGCGCACGGGCAGCTGCCATCGTTTGACGAGGCGCGGCGCGCAAGCTGTCCAATGCCGTAGCCGCGAGTAAGCATGCCAAGGTCGACCAACGATTTATTGATGCGGTCTCAGCGCTCCGTATCGGGGTCTGGGTGGCCTCAGCGGCCGAATTGTTTAGAGATCGTAAAGCGCGCCATGATGGGCTCGAGCGGGTGTTCGTGGACATCGGCCCGCCCGTCCGGGTAGGTGTCAATCTCGGAGTTGAGCCGGTCGACATACCAGAACTCGGCCGCTGCGGCGTGAGTGTTGAGCAGATTGTAGATGCCGACAGAGGTGATCCAGCCCGACGGCAAGGCATAGTGAACGTCGGCGTTCAGTTCTCCGAAGCCCTTGCCGTTGACCTGACCGGGGGCCGTCGGGGCGTTGGCGCAGGACGTCGCGCCCGGGAAATCGTGCACGGCGGCCGAGTTGGTGCAGGGCCCGGAGGAGAGCGGGTAGTTCCCAAGATAGCGATAGTTCAGGCCGCCGCTCCAGCGGCCCAGATTCGTCAGATACAGGGCCGCGGAGCCGGTCGCGAGCGGTGCATCGGTGATGTAGTGGCCGAGGTGCCCGGTGCCGTCGTCGAACGGGTGGGTGAAGCGCGTGTGGTCGCCTGAGAAGCTGCCGTAGAACTCCAGCCAACGACGAATCTGGTAGGTGAGGTTGAATTCATAGCCGTAGCGGCGGCTCGGGGGGCCGGCCGTATCCGCACCGACGTCCGGATCAATGATGGTCTCGGACTGCTGCCACAAGTTATACACCGCGAGGGTAAAGGCGATATTGCGCTGAATCTCGGCGCGCACTCCCACCTCCTCGCCGTCCTGCTTTGCGAGCAATGGGGTGTTCGGAAGTCCCAAATCCACGCTCCTGTCCTGATTGACGCCGCGCAGATCGGCGCTGTGAAATCCCTGGCCGGCGGCGAAGTAGAACTCGAGGTAGTTGTTCGGCGTATAGATCAGGCTGCCCTTGGGTTGGAGCAGCGACTGGGCGGCCGTGCCCCCATTGGTATATCCCGCCGCCTCGTGTAATGCCGCCAGATAGTCCACGTCGGTGCCATGCTGATAGTCATCGCGAAATCCGAGCACGCTGCGAAGCGTCGAGGTCCAGTGCGTGGTCGCCTGCAGGTGTGCTGCGCCGGCGAACAGATACACCTGATCCGAATTGGAAAAAGCGGGCGGATCATTCTGCGGCGGCAATGGCACGCGGTCCTCGCTGGGCAGGCGCCCGACGCCCAACAGATCGTAACGCGTCAGAATTCCGACCGAAATGTCGTTCTCGATCGCGCCCAAGGGGACCGGCAGCGTGTAGTTCGCCGCGCCGCCGAGCACACGGCGATTCTCGAACTGATCTTCCTGATCGCCGTGAACCGGATCGACCAGAAAATGCGTGAAGTCATTGTACAAATGCAGTTGATTGTAGATGAAGCACGAGCTGGCCGAGAATTGCCCGTCCCCCAGAGTCTCGTGATATTGCACCGAGAGGCTCGCGCGCTGCGCGCGCCCGCCGTCGGTCGGATCGAGCGTGCCGAAGCGATTGGGGACCAGGCCCTCGGTAATGGCGCGGATCGGGATGTCGGTCGTGTTGTTCCACAGCTGGTCATAGAACATGCCGGTCACGGAATAACCGTTGTGCTCGTCGCCCTCACTGTAGCGCAGCACCGCGTTCTCCTTGCGCGCATCATCGGGGTTCTCGAAAGGACCATCGTAATGCTGCACTTCCGCCGCGGCCAACAGGTGCCCATCGCCGAGCGTCTCCGAGCCGGCGGCGAAGATGCGCTGGTAATCGAGCGTGCCGACGCTCGCGGAGACTTGATCGGCAATCGTGTCCCGATAGCTGGCGCGCACCGAACCGACCGCGCCGAAGTCCCCCACGTTGGCGTAGTACGGCCCCTTGGTGTAACTGAGCCCGTCCGCGAGCTCCGGGATCATGAAATTCAGATCGGTATAACCCTGACCGTGCGCATGGGTCGGCTGGTTGATCGGCATGGCATCGACGTAGATCGCAAGATCCGTGCCGTGATCCAGGTTATAGCCACGCATCAGAAATTGATTCGCTTTACCCTCACCGCTATGCAAGGTCACGATCAAGCCGGGTACGGTTTCCAGCATTTGACCCGGGCGGTACGCCGGTGTCAGCTGCAGCTCCTGATCCGCGACCACCCCTTCGCTGGCGCTCGCAGCCGTTCCCAGCAGCTCCAGGCGCTCGGCCGTGACGGTGATTTCCTGCAGCGTTTGCCCCGTATCGCTGGTCGTGGAATTCGCGCTGGTCTCGGCCGGCGCCGCGGTGACGGCCCCCACACTGCACAAGGCGCTCGCCGCGCCGACACCCCACAGCAATGTGCTGAGTGTGTTTCGTTGCGTAGGATGCATCGCCAAGAGCTTGGCATGCCGGGCGAGCTCGCCGGGCCACGCGAAATTCGTCAATAGTCGCTCCCCAACGCCTGATCAATTCAATCAGTAATACGCGCCCAGATCGAGACTGGATGCAGCTAGTGTATGAAGAAAATTATTATCTTCATACTCTATCCGTGCTGCAACTCATTGCCCAGCGAGGATCTGCGAGCAACGCCAATTCAGAGACGTCGTGGCCAAGGAGCGGCTATAGGGGGCCATCGATTGATGCGTGTACAGGCGTAAGTCCACGGCGCCGCATTAGATCACCGGCATTTTTTGTTAGTAGTTTTAATGAGTTACAGAGAGTCTCGGTGCAGTCGTGGCAATCAACCCACGTAGGACTAGCTCTGCCGAGGGAGTCCCACGGACTGAGTCTGGCCGCAAAGGAACGCGACGGCTTAATGGCGCGGTGTCAGATGACGATGCCGGGCACCATCGTGTTTATGTGCCTCCCCCAACTCGACAGTGACGAGATTCAGCTGACCATGACGCACACCCCGTTCGGCGATGATCTTCTCGGCGAATTGCCGAACTGTCTTCGCGGGACCCTTTAGAGCGGCGGTCTCAAGACATTGTTCATGGTCGAGGTGCACGTGCATGGTCGCGACCGTGAGATCGTGATGATCATGCTGCAGGTTAGCCAGCCGATCGGACAACTGTCGTTCATGGTGGTTATAGACGTATGAGAGGCTCGCAACGCAGAATGCGCAGCTGTCGCTAGCCTGGTCTCGGCGTTGCAAGAGATCGCGGAGTATGTCGCGCATCGCCTCACTACGCGTCGTGTATCCACGTTGTTTGATGAGCTCATCGAAAGCCGCGGCCAGCTCCTCGTCGAGTGAAATGGTGAAGCGATCCATAGCGATCTCCGTGTTTGATATGGCCTGGTGACTATAACGCGATGTCGATCGGAGTATCAGCCGGCCCGGCTAGTGTTTGATCGTAGCGCAACTGCGCGTGCACTCAGCAGCAGCCCGCATCGCAGTGGAGCTATGACAGGCTCGGCAATCTCGGATGCGTTCTAAACAATTGCGCGACGCTGCAGTACTAAGGCGGGAGTTCGACTGCGTAGTAGCGGGGGTCTGCATGGGGGCATAGCACCCTCCTGATACCCGATACTAGACAGGCACACATTTCGCTCCCTAACTGACCATAAAAAATCGCCAATGCGTTACTTTGAATGCATCATTTACGCTCGCTACCGAGTCAATCTCAGTGTGCTGTCGTTGAAATGGGTTACACTCGCGATGCGATTTACAATGCCCTAGAGGCGTATGCGCCAACGTCTTTTCCATCGAAGTCAGCGTGAATGGCTCACGGGCATCCTGCTGGTCGCGCTGGCGTTCCGAGGGTTAGTACCCGTCGGCTTCATGCCGGCGAGTGGCCGGCCGTTTACGCTGGAAATCTGCCGCGCGGGATTCCTGGCGCCGATCGATTCGCATGCTCTGAAGCAGCATCCGGGCAGTCCGTCCCAATTTGAGCACTGCCCGTTTGGAATGGCTTCCTCTGCTGGCCCGATCTCTGATCTCAGACCACTGCAGCCAGCCGCGCCGATCGTCACCCGGATCGCCGCGCGTTTCGAACCGTTGCGATTGAGCATGCGGCTGCAGCGCACCCAGCAAGCACGCGCCCCACCCGACTTCGCTTGAACTGATCTCTTTCAGTTCACGCTTCGCGCATTGACACGGAGTGCGCAATTCGGCTGCTTCTATTCATGCGCGAGGCGTTCGTAAACACGAATGCGAGAGAAATCTATGAAATTTGCAATCGGTCGCAATGCGATGGCTAAACTCCTAGTCGAAATCATTTTACCCGCCGGAATATGCGTCCTATTGAGCGCATCCACGTTCGCTGCTGAGATCGGCCAGAGCGTCCAAGTGAAAGACGCCTGGATTCGGTGGCTGCCTGCGACTGTGCCGAGCGGCGGTTACATGACGTTGACCAACACCGGCGCCGCATCGCTCGCTTTGATCAGTGCGGACAGCCCGGATTTCGGCGAAGTCAGCTTCCACCAAACGCACACGAAGAATGGGGTGAGTGCAATGGCAGCAGTGAGCTCCCTTACAGTAGCGCCGCAGAGTAGTTTGCGATTTGCACCCGGCGGTTACCACATCATGCTCATGCAACCCAAGCGCACACTGCATCCGGGTGATCATGTGCCCATAACCCTGCACTTTGCCGGCGGGCAGTCGTTAGAGGTGCTGTTCGATGTGCGCGCCGCGAGCGCTAGCCCCCCGGGCCCTTCCGACGACATGGGAAGCATGCCGGGAATGCATCACTGATAGGCTCGCTCAGCGCATTCGGTCTACGCCCATGTTCGCACCATTGCCGGCGCCGGTGACGCGCCGGGCGGTGATCGCAGTGAATGGCACCCTCCAGCTCTGCGCGCCTTTCGCTATGGTGCCAACCGGGTCGGCGCAGTCAGTGATCCGTAATTGGAGGCCAGGGACTTGATCGGGTGGGGTCGCAACCGCGGAAGTTGGTGGGTAGCTATGATGCTGCCAGGCTTGCTGTTGCGCGCGCTGATCCCGCTCGGGTTCATGCCGACGTTCGGGCCGAGCTTGCGCGTGCAGCTCACGCTGTGCGAGGGCTATGCGCCGGCTCCATCGACGGCTATGGATATGTCGATGGACATGCCCATGGATATGCCGATGGGTGTGCCTGTGCAGCATCACCCTGGCGGTGATCCGAGTCCTGGGGGAAACCGATCGCCTGTCCATCAAGACCACGGCGCCTGCCCCTACGGGGCAAGTCCCACGCTCGCTGCGCTGCCGGCATTGGCCGATGTGCCGGTGACGGTTCAACCGCCAGCGCCATCGCCGATATCGGCGCCGCAAGTTGCCTCTTTTGAGATTCTACCGCGCGCGCAGTCGCCGCGTGGCCCGCCCCTCGAAGTCTGACCCCGTTGCGCTCACTGAATTGAGCGCTGATAGAACACCTCCACGGGCATGACACCCGTCGGCGCGTCGGCTGGTCCGATGGCATTCATGGGGAGACTCACATGTTTAGTTCACGTCAGAGCCATGGCCGCGCCATCGCCGATCTTGTTGGCTTGCGTGCGGAGTTTATTCGCACATCGAGTGATTCTGTGTTGGGACGTGCAGTGCCCGGGATGGGATTGAGCCTGCTGCTCGGGCTCGCCCCCGCGGCGAGCTTCGCGTGCGCGTGCGGTTGCGGAGTATTCGACGTCGGGACGGCCACCATGCTGCCGAATGGTCCCGGCGGCAGGGTGTACCTCGAGGATGACTATATGAATCAGACGGAGAACTGGGTTGGCTCGCGCCACGCGCCAGCCTCTGCGAACACCGACAAGGAGATCCAGACTAATTTTGCTGGCGCGGGCATCGACTACCAGTTCAACAATGACTGGGGCACGTCACTGAAGATTCCCTATTGGGACCGACTCTTTCGCACCGATATCGGGGCGCCAGGGACCCCCGACGTGACGCCCTACCGTCACAGCGCGCTCGGCGACATACGACTGGAGGGCCGCTACACCGGATTTTCATCCGATATGTCGACGGGTATTACGTTCGGGCTGAAGCTGCCCACGGGCGATTGGACGTACCCCAATTTTGACCGGGACACCTCGATCGGTACGGGAACCACCGATTTGCTACTAGGTGCCTATCACCTGGGCACCCTCAGCAATGACAACCATCTGAAATGGTTCGTTGAGGCCTTGTTCGACCGCGCCTTCAACACGCGCGAGGGCTATCGACCGGGCAATGAGATCGACGCCGCGGTTGGAGCCTTATACGACGGGGTTCAGCTCGGGCAACTGGGCACACTCGCCGCACTGCTGCAGCTGATTGGCTCGGATCGACTGCACGACAGCGGCGCGAATGCGGATCCGGTCAACAGCGGCTACCACCGTGTACTGCTCTCGCCAGGCCTCGAGATCAGCCATGGCCCATGGAAACTCTACGGGGATGCCGAGTTTCGCTTGTACCACTACGCCAATGCCGCCTCGTCCGTGGCCGTAGAAGGTACCCAGGGCCAGCTGGTCGCGCCGGTGCTCTTCAAATTCATGGTGAGCTACAACTGGTGAGCGTGGCGAGC
>CABEDL010000242.1_pt1 | contig 17041 bp, 19 predicted proteins | sample 3422981 | NCBI WGS metagenome assembly CABEDL01 (sample SAMEA5534329, study PRJEB31848) | metagenome | biome: tundra; feature: field; material: soil | place: USA | collected 2013-05 | depth 0.15 m
ATGAAGGTCCCACCGTACGTCTCGGCCATCACCTTGGTCAGCGCCGCCGTCAGCGTCGTCTTGCCATGATCTACATGCCCAATCGTCCCCACATTCACGTGCGGCTTGGTGCGCTCAAATTTCTCTTTCGACACGACGAAAACTCCTCAAGGCCTTCGGCCAACAAATCAACATGCCCAGTCATCACTGGAGCCCACGATCGGAATCGAACCGATGACCTCGTCCTTACCAAGGACGTGCTCTACCGACTGAGCTACGTGGGCGGACGGACGTAAGTCAGCGGAGCGGGGTCAATGGAGCGGGTAGTGGGAATCGAACCCACGTCATCAGCTTGGAAGGCTGAGGTTCTACCATTGAACTACACCCGCCTTTTTGATGACGCTGAAGTAACCCAAACCCGCTCCGCTCCGAATCTGCCGCCTTCGAGTCCCTACCTCTCCGCGGTGGAGGGGGTAGGATTCGAACCTACGAAGGCGTAAGCCGGCAGATTTACAGTCTGCTCCCGTTGGCCGCTTGGGTACCCCTCCGCGAAAATGAGCCGCGTATTCTGATTTCTGCACCCGGGGCTGTCAATGCAGAAATCGGGCCATCGGCTTAGAGTTTTATAGTCCGCGAGAGTTCAGATAGCCGTCGACCTTGGTTCGCACCGCTCCAGCAGCTGCCGGCGCGCAAAAGAAATCCAGATCCAGCATGCCGAAGTCGTCCAGGCGCGCGCGGATCTGCAGCGGGTAGCTTACGCGCTTATACGTGACCGTGAATTCCCAGCGGCGCGACTGATCGGCCGGCAGCAGGTCGATGTCCTTGGCCACTTCCTCCGCATCCTTGCGAACGAACCCGGCGCGAAACAGCTTCGCGACCTGCTTGAGCACCGCCGCAGCATGCTTGACCTCGAAGCTGCTCGTGATGCGCACCAGCGCCGGGGCGGTATCCGTTGGCGGCGGCGCATCGCTTGGCGGCGACGCGTCGGCCGGCTGCGTTGCCCAGAGCGGGCATGCCAAAGCCAACAATGCGCTCAATATGGCCGATTTTCGGCGATGATGGCAGATCTTTCGGCTCATAGTTCCGCCGCTTCGCGCTCGCTCAGCAGCCGCCATTGGCCCGGCCTCAGATCGGACGGCAGCTGCACCGCCCCATAGCGCAGCCGCGAGAGCCGGCTGACTTCGAAGCCCACTGCCTGCCAGAGCCGCCGGACCTCGCGGTTGCGACCCTCGTGGAGCACTACGCGAAATGAGGCATGCGCGGCATCGGCCGCCGCCGCCTCCGACCCCTGGGCGGGGACCGGTTCGACGGCATCGAAATGCGCCGGACCGTCCTCCAGCATGAGCCCGGCACGCAGCCGGGCGAGTACTGATGCGGGGGGCTGACCGCGCACCCGCACCAGGTACTCGCGTTCAACTTCGCTGGAGGGATGCATGAGACGGTGGGCGAGCGCGCCGTCGGTCGTGAACAGCAGCAAGCCCGTGGTATTGACGTCGAGCCGCCCGATTACGACCCAGCGGCCGCTGCGCGGCGCGGGCAGGCGCCCGAATACCGTCGGGCGGCCCTGCGGGTCGGCACGCGTGGTCATCTCGCCAACCGGTTTGTGATAGAGCAGCACTTCGCGCGGCGAGCTCGTCTCGGCCACCAGTTCAAGCCGGCGGCCATCCAGGCGTATGTCTGCGCCGGCTGCGCAGCGCTCGCCGAGTGTCGCGAGGTGGCCATCCACGCTCACCCGACCGGCCCGAATCCACTGCTCGATCTCTCGCCGTGAGCCGTGCCCGGCCGCGGCCAGCAGCTTCTGCAGCCGCTCGCTCACCTCACCGCACCGGCAGCGAAATCTTCCGGAACAACTCGGTTTGAACCCCGGCATCGCGCGCATCGATCGCGCGATCGACCAGCCGCCGCGTCAGATGCGGCCCGAACAGCTGAATGAAATCATAGGCAAAATTGCGCAGTAATGTGCCGCGCCGGAAGCCGATCCAGGTGGTATGAATCGGAAACAGGTGCGAGGCATCGATCACGGTGAAATCGCTGTCCTGCGTCGGATCGATCGCGACGCTGGCGACGATGCCGACGCCGAGGCCTAAGCGCACGTAGGTTTTGATCACGTCCGAATCGCGTGCGGTCAGGGCGACTTTCGGCGTCAGGTTCTCGCGCGCGAACACCGTGTGCAGCGATGAGGCGCCGGTGAAGCTGAAGACGTAGGTCACCAGCGGATAGGGCGCCAGGTCCTGGAGCGTCAGGCGCTCGACTTTGGCGAGCGGATGATGCTTGAGCACGATGACCTGCCGGTACCAGCGGTACACCGGCAACAGCACCAGCCCCGGGAACAAGCCGTCCGAGCCGGTCGCGATGGCCAGCTGCACACGGTCGGTGGCCACCATTTCGCCGATCTGCTCGGAGGTGCCCTGGTGCAGATGTAATTCGACTTCCGGATAGCGCTCGCGGAACGCGTGCACGACCGGCGGCAAAACGTAGCGCGCCTGAGTGTGGGTGGTCGCGATCGAGAGCGTGCCGCGATTGTCCTGGTTCAGATCCGCGGCCACCGCCTTGAGACTGTCGATCTCAGCCAGCGCGCGATTGGCGTACTCGAGCACCTTCGTGCCCTGCGGCGTCACGCGGGAGAACGCCCGACCCTCACGCACGAACAAATCGAAGCCCAGCTCCCGCTCGAGCGCCTTGAGCGCGCGGCTGATCGCGGGCTGCGACGTGCCCAGCGCCGAGGCGGCCTGGGTCACCGACAGCCCATGGCGGGCAATCGCGACCGCGTACTGCAATTGATGGAAATTCATGGTGGCGCACCATACGGCCAAACTGGGTCGCCAGTCATAACAATTCGTTATAAAAAAATGGCCTTCCACTTATCGATCAGGCGCTGTTACGGGACTAAAGTGCTGGCCCCAGCGCAGCAATACGGTCGGCGGTAATGATTTACGAGAGCATTCTCGGCACGATTGGGCGTACTCCCATCGTGCGCCTGCAGCGTCTGGCCCCGTCCGGCGTGACGGTGTACGCCAAATGCGAGTTTTTCAATCCGGCCTCATCGGTCAAAGACCGCCTGGCAATCGCGATCATCGAGGACGCCGAGGCACGCGGCACGCTTAAGCCAGGCCAGACGGTGGTCGAAGCCACGTCCGGCAATACCGGCATCGCGCTGGCGATGGTGTGCGCGGCCAAGGGCTATCCGTTCGTGGCCGTGATGGTCGAGACCTTCTCAGTCGAGCGGCGCAAGATCATGCGCATGTTCGGCGCTCGTGTGATCCTGACGCCGGCGGCCGGGCGCGGCACCGCCATGGTCCGCAAGGCCGAGGAGCTCGCCCAGAAGCACGGCTGGTTCCTGGCGCGGCAGTTTGAGAACCCGGCTAATCCGGCCTATCACCGCAACACCACAGCACCCGAAATCCTGTCGGATTTCGCCGGCAAGCGGCTCGACTACTTCGTGACCGGCTGGGGCACCGGCGGCACCCTGACCGGCGTCGGCGAGGTGCTGCATCTTGCGCGCCCGGACGTGCGCATTGTCGCGGTCGAGCCCGAAGCGGCCGCCATGCTGGCCGGCAAGCCGTTCACGCCGCACAAGATCCAGGGCTGGACGCCGGATTTCGTGCCGGCCGTGCTCAATCGCGCCGTTCCGGACTGCACCGTCACGGTCACCGATGCCGAGGCCATCGCGACCGCACGCGCACTCGCGCACCAGGAAGGCATCTTCTGCGGTATTTCCGCCGGCGGCACCGTCGCGGCCGCACTGAACCTGGCGCGCGATGTACCCCAGGGCACGGTGCTGCTGGCGATGCTGCCTGACACCGGCGAGCGCTATCTCTCCACCGTGCTATTTGAAGGAATCCCCGATGGCTCGGACCCGGAACCCTGAGCGCGCGGCGCGTGACCGCCGCTCAATGCTCGAGCTCACCGTGAGCGACGCGGCAAGCATCGCGCTGCCCGACCCATTCGCGCTCTATCGCGGTGGCTCACTCCAGGCAGCGCGCATCGCTTATGAAAGCTGGGGCCGGCTGAACGCCGCGCGCGACAACGCGATTCTGCTGTTCACCGGCTTGTCGCCTTCGGCGCACGCGGCCGCGACCGAGCTGGATCCGACTCCGGGCTGGTGGCAGCGCATGATCGGGCCGAATCTGGCGCTCGATACCAGCCGATATTTTGTTGTTTGCATCAATTCCCTCGGCAGCTGCTTTGGATCGACCGGTCCGGCCTCGCTCAATCCGGCCACCGGCGAGCGCTATGCCGTGAGTTTCCCCGAACTCGCGGTCGAAGACATTGCGAGCGCGGCCTACGCCACGGTGCGATCGCTCGGCGTTGAACGCCTCTACGCCGTGGTCGGCGCCTCGCTCGGCGGCATGTCGGTCGTGGCCTTCGCCGCGCAGTTTCCGCAAGCAGCGCGCCGCTTGATCAGCATCTCCGGCAGCGCGGCGGCCTCGCCGTTTGCCATTGCGCTGCGATCGGTGCAGCGCGAGGCGATCCTGCGCGACCCGGACTGGCAGGGCGGACACTATGCACCCGAGCACCCGCCGCGCAGCGGCATGCGCCTGGCACGCAAGCTCGGCACCATCACCTACCGCTCGGCCGCCGAGTTGCGTCAACGCTTCGGCCGCGAGCCGCTCGAGGGCAACGCGCACAGCCTCAGTCAATTCGCACCGCGCTTTGCGATCGAGGGCTACCTGGAAGCGCAGGCCGAGCGCTTCACGCGCATCTTCGATCCCAATTGTTATCTGTACCTTTCAAGCGCCATGGACCGCTTCGATCTGGCCGAACACGGCGGCAGTTTTGCTAACGGCTTGCGCGCGGTCTCGAGCGAATCGGTACTCGTGATCGGCGTCGAGAGCGACATGCTGTTCCCGATCCATGAGCAGGCGGCGATCGCGCAGGCATTCGAGCAAAATGCCGTGCCGACGCACTTTGTGCGCCTGCCCTCGCTCGAGGGCCATGATGCCTTCCTGGTCGACATCCCGCGCTTCAGCAGCGAGATCCGCCGTTTCCTCGACTGACTGCGCACAGCCGCTGTGGTTGTTATGTCAACTTCGCCTGCAACGCGAACCGTCATCTCTTTAATACCGTACGTATAACGAACTATTCGTTCTACGTACTATATTGGCGAGGAGACGAGCGGCGCGCGCCGTCGCATCAGCGCCAGGCACTTGAATTTCCCCAGCGACGATGGCTTTCATCTGTTCCGGGTGTATTGAAAAAGTCAAATCCCAGCTTGAGCGCAACCCCTGCGCCGCGACCTTGCACCATAAAGTAGCCCTGACCGCCGCCGCCGGGGGCGGAACTGAAGCGATCGTTCCGATTAATGTTGAGTTGCGTTGGGCAACTTCAAACCTTGAGGCATAATGGCACTGCGAGTCGGCCCTCGACCATGCCGTCCGCACATTCACCAGCCGCTTGGCCGCTCAGAGGTACGACGATGGAACGAAGGCTGCATACCCGGCACCGTGCGCGAACCACGGTCTACATCATGCTGCCGGGCGGGATGCGTCGCCTGTGCAAGGCTGTGAACCTCAGCGCCACGGGCGTATTCGTGCGCACCGCAGGCTTAGGTCTGCGCAAGGGCCAGCAGGTCCACCTGGCATTTGCGATCGACCTGGGCTCGGTCACCAAAGTGCACCGGCGCACCGCGGTGGTCGCGCACGTCTCGGGCGGCGGCACCGGCCTCATGATGGACGCCTACGCCGCCACCGCGCGCTAGCGCTACGCGGGGCCGATCAAAGCCCAGCCGATCATAGGGAGTTGTTCGGCCAGATCATGGTGCGCCACATGTGGGCCACCGGCGAGCCGTCGAACCCTAAGCCCTCATCGGGTTCACGGAAGTGGCGGCCGATGATGTCGGTGAACACTTCGGGATCGATAGGCTGCGACTTCTCGAAGAAATAGATGTCGTACATCGTGATAAGCCGCGAGCTCATATACCAGCGGTGCTCTCGCGCGATCTGGGCATCGCGACGGATGTAGTCGGGCGGCTGGTAATCCGGACCGAAAAAACGCAGGTACGATTCCGGATAAGCGTAGCCCACCGACTCGTCGGCAAAATAACGCAGCGCCTGATGGTGCTTGACGGCCCAGGCGATCTCTTCGCTGACGTAGGGGGCAATCATCTGCGCACCCCAATAGCCGTGGTCGATGCGCAGCAGGCAGCCGTTGGCAATATCATGCAGCAGGCAGGCCATGACGATCTTGTCCTCATGACCCTCATCGAGTGCGCGTTTGGCACTGGTGAGCAGATGCCGGACCGTGATATCGGTGAAGCGATATTTGAAGAAATCCAGCAGCCGCGGCCGTGCCGGCATGCGCGGCAGCGCCGGATTGTCGCCCATCATGAGCACTGTACCGGGACGCAGCCGCGCGAGCATCGCCGCCTCGGGATCGCTTTGGCCGGTACCGACCCAGCTCACCGGCGAGGGGATGATCAGGCGCTCCAAGCCGGCCTGTGGATGCTGCGCAGTCGGTTCAATGGAGTGATTTTGGCTGGTTGCGGTCATGTGCTTATGCGTCCCGGGATGACGATTATGCCGCTCTTGGAGGATCCCCCGCGGCGGCTGCACAAATCGCCGCCCTGGCCGCGCGGCAGGTCAACGCAGCGCGCTCTGCTGCGCTATGTCCTATAGCAACGATAGCGTATCTGGAGTGTCCTAAGGCTAGGGTTGCGGTCGTATAATCAGGCGGTCGCCATCTGAGTGTAGTGCGGAAGCGGCCCTGGAGGATTCGATGAAAATCAACGGCGCCAGTCCTGCCTTAGCGGCAGCGCTCCTGCTCTTTGGCCTGTGGATGCAACCGGCCCTTGCCCATCCCGGTGGCGGTGGCGGTGGCGGCCATTCAGGCGGCTCGAGGGGACATGCCTTCGCCGGCCATGCCGGTGGCGGCGGTCATTTTGCGGCACAGCATTATGCCTCGCGTGGCTTTGCGGGCGCTCACGCGGCGGTCGGACGTTCATTTGGGTCTGGAGCCGGGGTCGGCCGCGGCGCGGTCAGCGCAAGGGTTGGCGGTCGCGCGTTCGGTCCCGGCGGCTTCGGCCGCGGGGCGCGCTGGGGCGGCGGTTACTGGGGCGGCCGCTTCTGGCCGGGGGTCTTTTACGGCGCGGGATTTGCCTGGTTCCTGCCAGTGCTGCCGCTGTACTGCTCGACCTTCTGGTGGAACAACGTGCCGTACTACTACTACAACGACGCGTACTACACCTGGAGCCCGACCGCGGACGGTTACGTGGCAACGGACCCGCCGCCGGCGGCGACCAGCCCTAACCCAGGCGGCCCTAACCCCAATGACAGCCCAAGTGATAGCTATGGCGGTGCTGCCCCGAATGCCGACGCCGGGCCCGGGCCCGCCTCCGGGCCGGCGGGCGGTGGCGACAACGTTTACGCGTATCCGTCCAAAGGACAGAGCGAGGACCAGCAGGCCACCGACCGCATGCAGTGCGATCAATGGGCCGCCTCACAGATGGGCGCTGGCGGCGGCAACGGATCGCCCGACTACCGGCGCGCCGTCATCGCCTGCTTCCAGGGGCGCGGCTATAGCGCGCAATAAATCGAGCGGTGATGAAGAGCCAAGAGGCCACTGGAGACATGCCGCTATTCGCTGCGTGTCTCTTAGGGGCCGCTCAGTTCTTGAGCCTATAGCCGCTGCGGAAAATCCAGGTCACGAGTCCCAGGCATAGCGCCAGGAAACCCAGCGTCATCGACAGGCTCAGGCCCACGCCGACATCCGAGCTGCCGTAAAAGCTCCAGCGAAATCCGCTGATCAGGTACACCACTGGGTTGAACAGCGTCACGGTGCGCCACGCCGCCGGCAGCATATCGATTGAGTAGAACGCGCCGCCCAGAAAGGTCAGCGGCGTGATCACCAACATCGGCACGAACTGCAATTGCTCGAACCCCTTCGCCCAGATACCGATGATGAACCCGAACAGGCTGAAGCTCGCGGCGGTTAGCAGCAGGAACGCAATCATCGGGATCGGATGCAGGATGTGTATCGGCACGAAAATGCTCGAGGTACCGAGGATGATGAGGCCGATCAGGATCGACTTGGTGGATGCGGCGCCGACGTAGCCCAGCACGATCTCGATCGCGGACACGGGAGCGGAGAGCAGCTCGTAGATGGTTCCGGTGAATTTGGGCATGTAGATGCCGAACGACGCGTTCGACAGGCTCTCGGTAAACAGCGCCAGCATGATGAGCCCGGGCACGATGAAGGCGCCGTAGCGCACGCCGTTCACCTGCGCCATGCGCGAGCCGATCGCCGAGCCGAACACCACGAAATACAGCGAGGTCGTGAGCACCGGCGTCACGACGCTCTGCAGCAGCGTGCGACGGAAACGCGCCATCTCAAACTTGTAGATGGCCCAGACGCCGCGACGATTGAACGCCAGTGTCCTCATGGCTTAAGCTCCCGCCCGCTCGCTGACCAGGCTGACGAAGATGTCCTCGAGCGAGCTCTGGCGGGTATTCAAGTCCTTGAAACCAATCCCCAGATCGCTCAATCGGCGAAGCAGCGCCGGAATGCCCGCGGGCTCACCGCCGGCATCCAAGCGGTACTGCAGCTGGGTGCCGTTAGCCGCGAGCGTGAGCGGCCAACCGAGCAGGGTCGCGGGCACCGCCTGCATCGGCTCGAGCAGTTGCAAGGTCAGCTGCTTACTGCCGAGTTTGTGCATCAGCGTGCTCTTATCCTCGACCAGGATCAGCTCGCCCTTCCTGATCACGCCGATCCGATCCGCCATCTCCTCGGCCTCCTCGATGTAGTGCGTGGTCAGGATGATGGTTACGCCGCGTTCGCGCAGGCCGCGCACCAGGTTCCACATGTCGCGTCGCAATTCCACGTCGACGCCGGCGGTCGGCTCGTCCAGAAATAAGATTTCCGGCTCATGCGACAGGGCCTTGGCGATCATGACCCGCCGCTTCATGCCGCCCGACAAGGTCATGATCAGAGAGTCCCGCCGATCCCAGAGCGAGAGATCGCGCAGCAACTTTTCGATGAAGGCCGGGTTGGGTTCACGCCCGAACAGTTCACGGCTGTAGCGCACCGTGGCGCCGACCGGCTCGAACATGTCGGTGACGAGTTCCTGCGGCACCAGGCCAATGCGGGTGCGAGCCGCCCGATAGTCGCGCACGATATCGTGGCCATCGGCCAGAACCTGTCCGTGCGTGGGCTTCACGATCCCGCAGACTATGTTGATCAGAGTGGTCTTGCCGGCGCCGTTCGGACCCAGCAAGGCGAAAATTTCACCGCGGCGGATCTCGAGACTGACATCCTTGAGCGCGTGCAGGCCCGAGGCATAGGTCTTGGTCAGATGGGAGATCGATAAGGTTGAGCGCATGGTGCCGATGCTGACAGGCTACGGGCCAAGCCGCCACATGAGCCATGTACTGGTTTTATTGTGGCCTTACACTCGGTGGCACAGATGAACCAATCAGTCCGCGCGGCGCTCAGGGTACTCACGGCCTCAATGGCGCTGTGGGCGGTATCGGTCCGATCGGCGGACCGCGATGCGCTACGGCATATCGTCCAGGACCAGTGCCTGCCGCACTGGCGCGAGCAGCATGACCCGGCGCCGTGCGAGCGCGTCGTGCTACCGGACTACGCCGTGTTGGCGGATCGCAAGGGCGGCGCGCATTTCCTGCTGATTCCGACGCAGACCATTGCGGGCATCGAAGACCCGAACCTTTTGCGAGCCGGCACACCCAACTACTTTGCCGCGGCCTGGCAGGCCCGCGACCGACTGGCTGCGGTCATCGGCCATCCTCTGCGGCGCGATGTCATCGGCCTCGCGATCAACTCTGCGATCGCGCGCGGGCAGGATCAGCTACACATCCATATTGAATGCCTGCAACCGCGCCTGTTCCACGCGCTGCAAGCGGCGGCCGCGAACGTCAGCGATCACTGGGCGCCGTTGCCTGTCGAAGAATCCCCCTACCGGGCGCTGCGGATTAGGGCTCAGGATCTGGGCGAGGCCAATCCATTCGAGCTGCTGGCCAACGGATTGCCCGAAGCCAGGCAGGCGATGGCGGCCTACACGGTGATTGTCGCGGGGGTGGAGTTCAAGGATGGCCCGGGATTCATTGTGCTGGCAGGCCGCACGCCAACGCGCGATGCGCTGCTCGGCGCGCCGGGCAAGGGCCTGGTCGCGCCCGGGGAAACCATGTTGGATGCCACTTGCGCTATCGACCCTTAATTCAAAGGACGCGACCTGGGTACGTTCCCAGTCCGCGCCTACGGCAGCGTGACGATGGCGAGTCGGCCGTCCGTGTAATAGAGATCGCCGCCGCCATTCCTGCCGCGCAACCTCGGCTGGAATGGGTCGATCCATTCGACGCTCGCGGTGAAATTGGCATTGAGCTGCGCGAGCAATAGATCGCGCTCCTGATCGATTGCGGCATCGATGTGATGAGTGATCTGCCCGGTGCGGTGGCTGATGCCGGCTCGCGTGTCGAGGGTCGCGGCACCGACCCAGAGCGGGCGGCCTTGGTCGTCCAGATCCGCGGACTTCCAGAATCGCACGTGATGGCGCCGGCGCGGATCGCCGCCGATCATCTGCTCGAAGACCAGATCCTGTTTGTGATCCCAGTAGTACAGGTTGCTGACCGGTGCGGTGTCGTAGGGCCGGTGTACCACGCTGGCGGCGGCGATGCGCAGTGCCGACTCGAACGTGATGGGATCGGCGGGTACCCAGCCGCTGGCGATCAGCGAACGCTGCAATGACCCTTCAGTGCCGATCAATGCGACGTTGATCGGATCGCCCGGGATGCCATCGCGCGTGACGGCGTGCGTGGCCAGCCCCTGCAGGGCAGGGTGGCGATGCTCGATGATGCGCCACAGATTCGGCAGCAGCAGGTAGGCCAGTACGTAATAGCCGATCGCTGCGAGGGCGAGGCCGTAGAGCCACGACTCCAGTAATCTACGCTCGGGCGAGCGCGTCGCGTCCGGCGCGGGGCCGAGCGCAAGCACCGGCCGGCCGCAACAGCCGGCCGCCGCCTCAGATGCGTCAGGTCCAGTCGCCGCCGCTGTCGTCACCGGAGGATGCGCCGCCGCCGTCATCCCACCCGCCGCCGGGATCCGAGACGCCGAAGTCTGGGCCGCCCAGGTCGGAATTGGCCGGCCCCGCGGGCGGTTCAGGCGCGACCGGCGCGCCAGTGCCGACGCCGTGATTGGACTCGAACGCATGGCGCACGAGCTCCTCGCCGGCGGCAATGCCCGCGCCGACGGCCAATCCGCTGGCCAGACCTCCAACTAAGCCTCCGCCGCCGGCGACGACATTGGGGAAGCCGCCCGGTGGTGGTGGTGGGCTCATGGTTCCGGGACCCGCAGCCGTATAGACCGGAGCAGGCGCCTGGCGTCGGCGTATGAGCAACCATAGAACCAACACCACGGCGCCGATCAGCCAGATCATCGTCCACGGGAATGATCTCACCGGCGGGCGGGTGCTCACTGCCGGGGCGGCACTCGCTACGGGCGCGCGCATGGGTGCGGCTTGAGCGCCTGCCGTGGGGGCCCCTATCTCTTTGCGTAGCGCCGCGACCGCTTGGGGATTGGCAAATGGCAGACCGGGATCGATTTCTTCCGCGGTCTTGAGCTCCTGCCGGGCGTCCCCCAGATTCTTCATGTCGGCAGCGAGCTCCGCTGCCACGTAATGCGCCCTGGCGCTATGCGGATGATTGGCCAGGACTACAGTCATCATCTGATGCGCCTGATCCAGATGGCCGGCACGCGCGGCGTCATAGACCTGGCTGACGGTCGGGTCGCTCGCGCTGGACGCCTCGGCCGGGTTAACGGCCAGCGTCGCCTGCGCCGCCAGCAGACCGATCAGGGCAATCGTTACCTTTTTATACATCGACTTCTCTCCGGGCCGTAGGACACAAGCTTAGTACTTAGGCACTGACGCCGTCTCGAGGTTCCACCGACCCGCGCTATGCTATGTCTGCCAGCGTACTGTCGCGGCAAGCGCATCAAGGCAATAGTACCGTTGGGCAGCGTTCGGCGCGCGCTCCATCGCCTCATAGCGCCTCATTGGGGGTCCCCATGAACATGGCTCTTAGCATCGGGCCGGTCGTCTCGCTGATCGCCGGCGTCCTTATTCTAATTGTGCCGCGACTGTTGAACTACATTGTCGCTATCTACTTGATTCTGATCGGTCTGATCGGCCTGTTCGGCACCGGAACCCTGCATCTCGGAACCATGCATCTGAGGTGATCAGTGCTGCACGGGCTGGTAGCCGGCCTGCTGCAGCATCTGCACCACCCCGTCCTTGCCGACCAGGTGCAGCGCGCCGACGATGACCATGTAATCCTGATCCTCGTGCAGCAATGCCGTGATCGTGGGCAGCCACTGGCGGTTGCGGTCGGTCGTCAGCAGGCGGAATAGCTCCGGATATTGCTGGTAGCTCTCGCTGAGCAGTCGCTCGAGCTTCTTGACATCGCCCGTACGCCAGGCGGAGACGACTGCGTCGGCGGCGTGCGCGGTATCGTCGGTATCCTCGAGCATATAGAGCAGAAAGCGCCGCTGCTCATCGATCGACAGGTTCGCGAAGATGCCGAGCTGCTGATCGATGGTTTCCAGCGCGATGATCGGCTTGTGATCGGCCGCGGCGCGCTGCGCGAACTGTTCATCGACGCCGGAGCCAGCATCGAACCCCTGCTGCGTCAGTTCCGCCTGCTGCAGCGCCATGGCGGCGAACCAGGGTTGGAATGCACTAAAAAAATCCGGATCCAGTCCCAGGGTTTTGGCATGCGCCGTGAACTTGCCGTACGCGTCGGGACCCAGCGCCTCGGCCAGCGTCTGTCCGGCCGGCAGGCTTTCCATGCTGAGATCCCCGCCCAGCAGTGAATCCGCCGTCACGTTGTTGAGGTCGATTTCCATGACCAGCGCCTTGGCGCTGGCGTAGGCGCGCACGGCCTCGGATGGCAGATCGCTGTCCGCGGGTTTGAGCACGTGTACCGAACCGAGCAGGTACACCGTGTTGTGCGCTCCCTTGACGATCCAAAACGTGTGATGGCCGTCGTCGGCGTGCGCAGCGGCGCAGACGGCACACAGCAGCAGCGCTGCGATCAGGCGCGACAGCATGCGTTCGATCAAGCCTGTTTCTCGCCCCAACGCTGCATGACCTCGGTTACCGCGGGGATCAGCGTCAGAAATAAATCCACCAGCGCAGGATCGAAATGCTTTCCGCGCTGCTCGCGCAGATACGCCAAGGCCTCCTCGACCGGCCACGCCGTCTTGTAAGGCCGCACCGAGGTCAAGGCGTCGAAGACATCAACCACAGCGCGAGAGCGGACGCCGCGATGCTCGGCAGCAGCGACCCTAAGGTGATGGCCGGATCGTAGGTCACTGCGCAGACGCTGAAGGCCAGCATGCCGATGAAAGGCATGGCCCACACGCCGGCTCCCAAGCTCACACTGCCGGTGATCAGCGCGACGGTGCGCAATGAGCGACTGCTCGTCTCGCTCGCGTGCGCGGTCAGGCGCAATGCCATTCAGGAAGCAAAGATCGCGACCGCGATCGAGAGGGGCTACCAGCCACGGGTCGTAGCTTCCCGTCGCGAGCAGGCTGGGATCGCTCGGCGGGAAAAACAAAGCGTGTAGATCGATCAGACGCATCGAGCCGTCCACCGAGAAGGCGACGCACACGTGGCGGTGCGATCACGGATGGTGACAGGATGGTGGGTTCCGTCAGTGGGCCACCCCACATTTCGACGGGTTAATTGGCCTTAATGTGTGCGGCGCCGCAGCACCGACAGGTACTGGGCGGTTTACTGCGCCGCTGTGCCCTGGCTCAAGCTCCAGACGTAGGCCGCCACGGCCGAGACCCGGTCGGGCTCACGCGTCTGCGACGCGGGGGCTGGGCCTTGTGCGCACGGCGAGCGGATCGGTGAAAATGCAACCATTCTCGAGGACCTGATGGGCGGCGCGGTGGGAGGCGGCGCCCAGGGCCGTGCGGCTCGGTTGTCCTGGCTCCATGGGGCAAGCTTACTGAGGAGGATGTGCCATGGCAACCGGGCGCAAGCTCGATGCACGCGTACGCTCACTGCGATTCCGACAGGCAACGACCGTGCTGTTGCTGTTCGGCGGTTACGCCGCGCTCTACTTCTGCCGCGCTGATTTATCCGTCGCTACGCCATTGCTGATCGAGGATCTCGGCCGGCACGGTGTGAGCCACAGCGAGGCCATTGTGCGCATGGGCTCGATGGCCTCGCTCGGAGTGCTGGCTTACGCCCTCGGTAAGTTATTCCTGGGCGGCCTCGGTGATTTCTGGGGCGGCCGATGCAACTTCCTGATCGGCTTGGGCGGTGCGCTCGCCTTCACAGTGCTGTTCGCGTCGGGTGCGACCCTGCCATTGTTTACGTTTGCGTGGCTCGGAAACCGATTGACCCAGTCGCTGGCCTGGGCCGGACTCATTAAAGTCTCATCGAAATGGTTCGACTTCTCCTCCTACGGCACGATCATCGGCATTCTGAGTCTGAGCTACCTGATCGGCGATGCGGCCGCGCGGCAATGGATGGGCATGCTGATCGCTCATGGCTTCGGGTGGCGCGCGGTGTTTTATTTCGCGGCGGCCGTCGCGGGGGCATTGTTGATCGCCAACGCATTGTTCCTGCGCGAGTCGCGCGCGGCGCTCGGGCTTGGGGAAGCCAGGACCAATCCGCTGAGTCTGTTCGCGGCCTCGGAGTCGCGGCCCCGCAGCATCCGTGCGCTACTATCGCCCTTGCTGCGCAGCCGGGCGTTTCTGCTGGTTTGTCTGTTGTCGCTCGGCTGCACCATCGTGCGCGAGACCTTCAATATCTGGACGCCGGTGTATCTGCGCGACTACTTAGGCTTCAGCATGAGTCAATCGGCCAGCATGAGCGCGATCTTTCCGGCTGTCGGCGCAGTCTCGGTCCTGATCACGGGCTGGCTCAGCGACCGTCTCGGTGTCAACGGACGCTCGCTGCTATTGTTCGTGGGGCTTGCGGCCACGGCAGCGGCGCTTCTGGTGCTGATGTCCCTGCATTCCAGCACATCCGGCTCGCGGCTACCCTTGGTCGCGATCGGGGCCATCGCCTTCTGCCTGCTCGGGCCCTATTCTTATCTGGCTGGTGCCATCGCGCTGGACTTCGGTGGCAAGCAGGCCGGCGCGGTCTCCTCCGGCATCATCGATGGCATCGGCTATCTGGGGGCCGTGTTCGCCGGCGACAGCGTCGCAAGGATCTCGGTGATGTTCGGCTGGAAGGGCGTATTCGAGGCTTTGGCTGCAGTCAGCGCACTGGCGGCGCTCGGCGCCGGCGCTCTGTATGCACTTGGCGCCAGGGCTGCGGCCGCCGGGCGCCCGGTCGCATGAACACGCCTGCCACCGTCACGCGCGTCGTATCGACGCCGCAGTCGCTGACCGTCGAATGGGCGAATGGCGAGGTCGGCGAGTTCGCGAGCCTCTGGCTGCGTGACAATCTGCCCGAGGACCGCGATCCGCATAGCGGCCAGCGACTCCTCGACATTGCCGACGTGCCCGAGGAGCCGAGGATCCGCTCGGCAGTGGCTGAGGACGGCGTGGTGCGCGTCGAATGGGAGAGTGAAACGCGGCCGGCATCGTTTGAGTTCGACTGGCTCGCTCGACATGCCGCAGGCAGCACCGCACACAGGCCCGAGCTCACGAGCACACTGTGGCTCGAAGGCGCGGTACTTGATGCCGAGCGCGACTTTGCGCATGCGCCATTGTCGGCACTGCGCGGCAATCCGAGCACACGGCTCGCATGGCTCACGCGGCTATTGCAACAGGGCATCGCATTCCTGACCGGCGTGCCGAGCAATAAGTCGGCCATCCTCGAGGCCATGTCTTTGGTTGGACGCGTTGTCGAGACCCACTACGGGCTGGTGTTCGACGTGCAGTCCGCGCCGGAACCGGAAAACCTCGCCTATTCCGACCGCGGCCTCGGACTGCACACCGACAACCCCTATCGCGAACCCGTGCCGGGCTTTCAGGCGCTGCACGCGCTGGTCGCATCGCGTGAAGGCGGCGACAGCCTGTTCGCCGACGGCTTTGCGCTCGCCGAACACTTGCGCGCCAACGACGCCGGCGCCTTCAGGCAGTTAACGCACAATACGGTGCCGTTCCTGTACCGTTCGCAAGGCGCGGAGCTGTACGCGGAGCGACCACTCATTCAGCTATCGTGTCGTGGCACGGCCAGCGCGGTCCATTACAACAGCCGCTCGATCGCGCCATTGCCTCCAGCGGCGCGTGAGGCCAAGGCGTTTTATGCGGCCTATCGACGCTTCGCCACGCTATTGCGCGACCCACGATATCAGCTGCGGTGCAAACTCAATGACGGGGATCTGGTCGTGTTCGACAATCAGCGCATCCTGCATGGCCGTACTGGCTTCTCGTCGGCGCAGTATCCACGCCATCTGCGCGGCTGCTACCTGACCCGCGACAGTGTCTATGGCGAGACCGCACTGCTGCGGCGAATCATCGAGCGCGAGGCGCAGCGATGAGCGTCGCCGAAGAGATCTTTGCGATCTTCGAGCGCCGCGGCGCGGGCGCGTATTTCGGCGAGCGCGTGTCGATGCGCGAACATGCCTTGCAGGCCGCGCACTTCGCAACGCACGAGGGCGCGGCGATTGCGCGCCGAGGTCGCCGAACCGGTGCGCCTGCATGTTCCCGCCAAGCGCTATCTGTGCGCGAGCGATGCGACGTATTTCGCGAAGCTGAGCCCGGCCTCGGTACAGACGCTCAAATTGCAGGGCGGCCCGATGTCGTCGCGCGAAGTCGCGGCCTTCGAAAGCGAGCGCTATTTCCGGGAAGCAGTGCGTGTGCGGCAATGGGACGATGCCGGCAAGGTCGCAGGCTTGAAGACTGCGAGCCTCTCCGCCTATGCCGCGATGATTGACGCACTTACCAGCGAGGCCCTATGAATCGAGGCCTGCTGAGCGGCGTCACTAGCAGCCCATGCCGCCACGCGTGCGCGGCGCGCGCGAACAATAAAAGGCCCTGCGAGCAGGGCCTTTCAGCGCAGCGAAATGCTCAGCGACAGGCGATCGTCAAGCAGCGGCCGCCAGCAATTGCCAGCTCTTGGGCATGATGACTGCATCGATGACATGGACGA
>CABEDL010000244.1_pt1 | contig 16876 bp, 16 predicted proteins | sample 3422981 | NCBI WGS metagenome assembly CABEDL01 (sample SAMEA5534329, study PRJEB31848) | metagenome | biome: tundra; feature: field; material: soil | place: USA | collected 2013-05 | depth 0.15 m
CGGGCATGGAAGTGGCCGGTATCGATCTGGTGATCCGGTTGCGGCGGCGTAGCGACGTCTGAAGTCAAGATCTGGCGGGGATAGTGCTTTGGCTGGCACCGGAAGAGTGCTCATCGTCGGCGAACGGCCTCCGGGCTTCGATCGCACGCATCTACATGGGGCCGGACTCGAAACTCGGCTTCAATCCGGTCTCGCGCACGCACATGTACATGTTCCTGCTGCAGCGCTCGCCATCCAATCCCTGGATTGCGGTCGAGGACGGCATCGTGCTGGCCGAAGAGGTGACGCGAGATGCCGATATCGATGCCGCGCTACCGCGCTTCATGAAGCGCCGCTACGAGCGCGGCAAACTGGTGGTCGAGAACTCGCTCAGGCTCGGGGAGCTCGAGATGACCCACGGTTCGCCTAAAGAGCACAGCCGCGTCATGATGGCGGCGGTCGCCGCATTGGCCCAACCGGCCTGAGGGCTGCCGGACCGGTTCAATTGTGCGGGCCGGCATTGCCCGGTGCCGGCTGGCTGCTTAACATACGCGCCCTTCGCGCCGGAGTAGCTCAGTTGGTAGAGCAGCGCATTCGTAATGCGCGGGTCGTAGGTTCGAGTCCTATCTCCGGCACCATCTCCTTCAATGACTTAGCGCTTGATTGGTTCGCGCTTCGACCGATTGCTGAGGGGGTCGTTACTGAGTTGTTACAAGCTGTGCCGAGCATCAACTGTTCGAGCTTCTCGGCGGCATCGTCACGATCACCGTTCGATCGCTCCGAGCGCAGACTTTCCGTGGCCGAGCACTTTCGCGACACCCGACACGAACTGACATGTGTCACCTTTGTAGGAGAACTCAGCGGCGGCCTCGGCCATGCGCCGCCACTCTTGTTCGTCCGTCGCCACACGGGTCATTAGGTGCGCGAGGCCTTCACTGTTGTCGGACTCGAACACATATCCGTTCACTGCCGTACGGACCAGGCTGTCACGAGCGCCCACATTGTCTGAGCAGAGGATCGGCACACCCATTGCCAGCGCTTCGTTCACAACGAGGCCCCATTGCTCCTCTACGCTCGGCAAAATCAGCGCGAGGCTCGTGGCCAGTGCTTTCGCGACGGCCTCTGCCCCGAGCCAGCTCCTGAATTCGACTCCGGCGAGCTCCCGCCTGGCGACATCGGCCCTAAGGGATTCCTCGAGTTCTCCCGTCCCGCACAGATGAAGAGCTCTGGCGTCCGCCCCGGCCGCTTGCCGGTACCGCGCATAGGCGTCGATCGCCAAAAACAGATTCTTTTTCGGCACAAGCCGCGCGACCACGGTGAAGTGCCGGAGCGCGAATGGTGTTCCCTCCGGAGCGGGCTGCGCCTGAGCTAGAGCCCGGATCCGAGCGACTGAGACAGTGTCATATCCTTCGAAGAGACGATCCGATCGCATCCCCAGGAACTCCGCATAATCTCGGGACCGCCGCCCTGAGGCCAGGGCCCCGTGGTAAGGCAGAAGATAAAAGCTCTTCAACAATTCCCGCCACAGCCATCTTTTCTTATCGTCAAACTTGCTGTCCATCATCAGGTACACTTTCGCGCCCAACAGCCGCAACACGACTGCAACCGCGAGCGTGTCAATAAGGTCATGGTTACATAGGAAGGCGTATTTAATTTTGTAGTTTCTGAGGTCGGAGAGCCGTCGAACCAGTCTCTGCCAGGCAGTAGTGTCTTGGAATTTCCGATCGAGAAGATTATATATTTTGACATGCTCGGAAGAGACGCGCTCCCACGGATGCGTGTCGGTGGATGAAGTGATCGCCACGCCCGCGATATCAAGGTCGGTAATGCGCGCCGCGTGCACGGCTTCCAGGCGATCCAAGTGGTAGGGGCCATGGGAAGTCCACTGGAATAATATGGTCGGCTTTCGCGATCGTCGCAGCCGGCCACGGCGTTCGGGGCTCTCCAGCGGGCGACCCTGTGCCTGCGGCACAAGCGGCGCTTCGGCGCGCTGCCATTCCACGATCACCGCAGTGATGCGCTTCCACACGGCTAGACCGTTCAACTCGCCGGATCAGCGGCTTGCGGGAATTTCACAACCTGATCCTCGGCTGCGCGGTGAATCATTAAGGCTAGTCCCACGCGCCAGATCGACTTTGATCTTATCGGCGAGGCGAATCGCTAGAGATACGATCATCAGGGTCGGGTTGGCGTGTCCGCTCGTCGGGAACACAGAGGCCCCCGCCACGTAGAGCCGCGCGACACCATGCACCTGGCAGCTTGAGTCGACGACCCCCAATTTTGGGTCTTCCGACATGCGCGTGGTGCCGGCAGTATGGCCGTGATCGGTGATGACGCTGTCTTGGGGGCGCTCTTCCGCAATCCAGTCCTCCAGCAGCGGCCTCGGCAGCCCGGCACGCGGCAACTCGTCCGCCAGGAGATGGCCGAGCCGAATTAGTGACCGGCGCGCATCGTTGTCGATGCGCCAATTAACTCGCGCGATCGGCATGCCTAATGCGTCGGATTTGTCGGACAACGTTATTCGGCTTTCCGGATCGGGCCGCTGCTCGGTGATGCCGTCAATGCGCAGACCGCTGAGCTTGTGCGGAAGACCGCGAATTGCGCGCCCCGCGAAGTTGGGGTGTTGCTTAGCCATTGCATTGATGAATAAGTGCTTGACCCGCTGCGGTACGGCGTTGCTCTCCAACACGCGCATGCGGACGCCTTTAGCGAGCAGGTCAGGGTTGGACGCAACGGCCCGCAGGTCAGAGATTGGCCTGTCACTCTTTGCGCGCAGCAGCCGCTTTAGAGCGTCCCAAGGGTCGTCCAAAGCGCGCTCCGCCGACATATAGACGGCGCAATGCAGCAGCCGTTCCCGCTCCTGAAGTTCTGTGCTTGGAACCAGACCAGGCTGGTACATGTGCGTGCGGCCGCGCTGCCTGATGCCGTATAGCCCGAAGCGCTCGATAACCGCAGGGATATCTTCGACTTTGAAGCGACCGATCCTAGCGGTGGGGTGATCCATGAGGAACCGGCCGACGATGTCGTTCTGATTGCCCAGTCCGTTGGTGTGAACGCCGTTAGAAACGAGCAGCAGGCGCGGGTTTTCGATGCCGCTCGCTGCCAGCACCGCGGCTAAAGCCCGCACCGACGAACGGACGCCATCAATGGTAGAGACTTCAAGCCCCTGGAAATTCGCACCGGTTTCGTCGGTATCGATGCGAGTGACGGTGGCGTTCAGCAAAACGCGCACATTGGGCGCGTCGGAAGTAACGAACTCGGGCCCGAAGCGCAAATAATCCAATTTGTCGCTGCGCGAGCGGGCGAACTGCCAGAAGAAAGATTTGAGCAGGGTCGGATCGAACTGGGGCTGCGGCGGAATGAGCCGCATCAGTTCCCACAGCCGGTCGTCATAACAATTGGGCCCCAAATTGAGCACTTCGGCGGCGCGATCGAGATAAGGACCAAGCGTCTCAAGCCCAAAGGGCCACCCCGAGTATGGGACCCACTCCCGCGCCGCGAAGTCGACGTGGTCGAATGCCGCTGATTTGCCTGTCCATGCGTGGGAGGAACCACCCAGCACCCGACAGCGCACCCCATACGTTTGGGATTCATTCGACCAAGAGGGTGAAAGGGGGCCGTGACACTCGATTCGCCTGCGCGCCGCCTCGCCTTTCGGCTCGCCTACGCTCTCCACTGCGTTAAGATCGGTAAATTGAGGGTCCTCTACCAATTTGCCGCTCTCAACGATTAAAACGCGCGTTGAGGTTCCGAAAAACTCGCGTGCGACGGTAAGTCCAGCCGGACCACTACCAATTATGACAAGATCCGTGTCAATCGTCGCGTCTGTGCCCAGAGAGCTGAGATCTTCAACTCGCATGCTTTTTTCCCGGTGCTCTACATGGCTACCATAGTAATGATTCCAAATGGTTTGTCGAAGCCAACTTGCAAGGTCTCATGTGGACCGATTACCCGGCAGCAACATACCTGAGAGCACTTACATTACGGAAGCGATCTGAGCGATACCGAGTGGGCGATTATCGCACCGTTGTCAGAGCGGACTTTGAGGCGGCCTGAGGGCCAGATATAGTTCCGTGCATCGAGAAGTCGGCCTTCTCGCAAAAATCATTTCGGATAGGTCGTATGGTAATTGTCGAGGCACCTATATACCGATGCGCTAGCAATCCAAAAAGGGTTAGATAGTGACCACGGTCTCGGTGATCATCCCGGCCCGCAATGCTGCGCCATGGATAAGAGACGCGATCTGTTCTGTCGCAACGCAGACGCTGGCCGCCAGCGAAGTCATCGTCATTGACAATGCGTCGACGGATGATACCTGCACAGTGGTCCATCAGATGCAGGTGAGCATTCCTGAGCTCATCCTGGTTCGCAACCAGCAGGACCTGGGCGTGGGGGCGAGCCGTAACATCGGCATCCGCCGGGCCACAGGCGATTGGATAGCGTTTCTAGACGCCGATGACTGGTTCGCGCCGGTGCGTTTGAGGCGCCTGACCGAATTAGGCGAGCGAACCGGCGCGAGCATTGTCGCCGACAATCAGTTCTTCACGCTGGGCCCGAATGACCCCCCGTTGCGCACGCTGATCGCGACGCATGGTGGCCAGCTCGAAATGATCGACCTCGAATCATTTCTGAGGCGCGACAGGGTCGTCGCTATTGGCAATTTTGGCCTGCTTAAACCGATCTTCCGCCGCGAATTTCTGCAGGCCTTCGGCATCCGCTACGATGAGGATCCGGCGATCAAGATAGGTGAAGACTCGCTTTTCTACATCAGATGCCTGATCACCGGCGAGCGGATGCTACTTACCGATGAAGCGCTCTATTTCTATCGTCGGCATCCGGCCTCACTGACACATACCATGACGACCGACTCCGTGCGCGTCCTCGTTAACAAGAACAGAGAAGTGCTTGCTCGACTGCGTGCCGAAGCGGGCTCCAGCCTTGCTGAAGCCATCGAGCAGACTCTCGCCGACCAAGATGACATAGTGGCGTATTTCGAGCTGATCGAGCTTGTGCGCGGGCGCCGATGGCTGGCGGCTTTGTTCCGCTTACTTGCCAGTCGTGGGCGCACCTTCTTCCTACTGCGCCGCGCAACGCAAGGGTTGGCCGGCCGGATTTCGGAGTCACAGCTGCGCCAGTCGATTGTCAGCAAAATACACGCTCGCCGCAGCCGCTCGGCCTGCCTATACTAATCGCCGACACCCGTCCGACCATGGTGGAGCTGTGGGTGATTTCGATTGAGCGGTATTACCGGCCTGCAGCCCCCCGACCTTCGATAATCGATTGTATCGTCTCGCGCGCGTTGTTCATGTTGAAGTGCTTGCCGAGTTCGTACGCTGTCACGCACATGCCGTGATAGGTGTCTCGGTCGATCTCGGAGAAATATTTGATCACTCTACTTGCCGCTTCGACGTTCGGTTCGAAGATCATCACGGCCTCGGAGTCGGCATATTCATCCCAATGCATGCCACTCGTCACCATCACCGGACGCGAATGGATGAGTGCTTCAGCGACAGCGTTGCCGAAGTTCTCGATTACCGGATCATCGAGTCCCGTTGGCAATACCAGCACATGCGCCTGCGTCAAGAGACCGAAGACCTCTGCTTGCGAGACTTCGCCGACGTAGGTGATGCGATCGTCACTTCTGAGCGCGCGAAGCACGTGCTCAGCATATTCACCTGCACCGCTGCCGGCGATGCAAAGCCGATCGTTCGGACCGGCCGTCACCTTCCAGACCCGAACGAAGGTCAGGATTCCCTTGTCGGACTCGACGCGGCCGACGAAAATGTAGCGTCGCCCGTTGCGGATGTCGCTCGGTTCGGTGAACGGCAGGTCGATGTCGAAGAAATTCTCTACACGAGCGACGCGTATCTTCTTGAAAGCCCGATCGAGATTTTCCTCTTCGGCGCGGCCCGTAACGATTATCCATTCGGCACCGTTAACCGAAAAACAAAATAAGGGCTCCGCGAGCGTGAAGGTGAGCGGATGCTTTCGATAGGTCCGTTTCACGCGTCCGGTGTCGAGGGAGGCATGGCTGATGAAGACGTATCTCTTGCGAAAGAGGCGGGCAATGATCCCGACGAGAATGGTGGTCAGGGTGCGCGGACCGTTAAGGAAGATGAAGTCTGCGAACACGACCTTGGGGAGATGAAGCAGGAGACCGGGACCGATACCCCACCTCTTGTGCAGCATTGGCGTGTAGAGAGCGACGTTGATGTTTGGCAGATTCTTCTTAATTCCGGCTGCGGTCACGCGATCTTGCAGCGAGCCGTTCGATCCCAGAAAGTAGGTGTCGAGGGACATTGACGAGAGAAGCTTGAGGTATGCGGTGACGGAGTGCGTAATACCGCCAAAACCCCGAGACGTTGGGCTGTAGGTCGAGACAACGAAGATTCGTTTCATTTGAGAGGCCATTTTGACCGACCACGGCGGTTCATCATCTCCTTCAACGACTTAGCGCTCGTTAGCTGAAGGGATGAATAGGCGCGTGGTGTCCACGACCTCTTGACACACCATCCGCGCACAGATCAGAGTTTGATGGCCGCGCTGCAGATCTGCCGCTCGCCGGCATGAGTGCTTAGGCGCCGAACACGGCCGCGCTGCCCAGCTCCTCCTCAATCTCGAGCAACCGGTTGTATTTCGCGATGCGTTCGGAGCGGCACAACGAGCCGGTCTTGATTTGTCCTCCACCCATGGCTACGGCGAAATCAGCGATGAAACTGTCTTCAGTTTCACCGGAGCGATGCGAGATGACGTAGCCCCAGCCGGCCTTGCGGCACAAATGGATAGCGTCGATGGTCTCGGTCACGGTGCCGATCTGATTGAGCTTGATAAGGGCAGCGTTGCAGCTTTTCTCGGCAATGGCACGCCGGATGTAAACCGGATTGGTTACAAGCAGGTCGTCGCCGACGATTTGGACGCGGCCGCCCAGGGCGGCCGTTTGCCGGCAAAAGCCTTCCCAATCGTTTTCTGCGAGGCCATCTTCCAGCGAAATGATCGGATAGCGATTGAGCCAAGCGGAGTACAGTGCGGTCATTTCGTCAGAACTCTTGTCGCCCTGATGGCTGCGGGTGAGACGATACTTGCCGTTCTGGAAAAACGAGGAAGCGGCCGGGTCAAGAGCGATCGCGATATCCTCGCCGGGACGGTAGTGTGCCCGTTCAATTGCAGTGACGATCAGTTCGCACGCCTCCTCATTACCTTTGAGCTGCGGCGCGAAGCCGCCTTCATCGCCGACTGCAGTGCTGTGACCTCGCTCATGCAGCAGACTCTTGAGCGCCTGAAAAGTCTCAGCACCGTAGCGTAACGCCTCGCGAAAATTCGGCGCACCGCGCGGCACGATCATGAACTCCTGAAAGTCGAGGCTGGAATCGGCATGCTTGCCGCCGTTGATGACATTCATCATTGGCACCGGGAGGTGCCGCGCGCCGGTACCGCCGAGATAATCGTAAAGCGGCAGCCCGCTGACCGTCGCGGCAGCACGCGCCACGGCCTGTGAAACACCCAGGATCGCATTGGCGCCGAGCTTGGACTTGTTCGCCGTGGCATCGATTTCGATCATCATGCGATCCAGTAGCGCTTGCTGCGTAGGGTCGCACCCGGCCAGCCGCGGTGCGATGATGTCGTTAACATTGGCGACGGCCTGCCGGACGCCCTTGCCGCCATAGCGGCCGAGGTCGGCGTCACGCAATTCGACCGCTTCATTCTCGCCGGTGGAGGCTCCGGAGGGCACCGATGCTGTGCCGACAATGCCATTGTCCAAATGCACCGCTACGCGCAATGTAGGCGTCCCGCGCGAATCGAGAATCTCCAGGGCGCGAACCAGTCGAATGTGAGAACTCACGATGGCGATATCCTTTTATGATCGAGAGCGCATTGCAGGAACGAAGGTCTGGCGGTCATGATGTGGGTTGTCTGACAACCGTCACCGCGCAATGCGCGTAGGCGATGACCTGTCGCTTCGATTGCACTCCGCGAAGTGCATTTTGGTAGTGCTGGCGCGATTGCGCAATCACGGCTTCAGTCTCCGATGTATCGGAGCCCACCAAAATGTTGCGGCTCAAGAACCCCCCCTCGCAGCCGCCGCCGATGACGTGGTCGATGCCGCAGGCTCCGATGCTACGCTCGGCCTGAGCAAGTGTCGCGGTAGAAAGCACGCATTGGCGATCAGGGTGGGCACAACCGCGCTGGCCACGACTGCCGCGACCAGGGCGGAATACTGCGCGCGCGTGATGACACCGTGCGAGAGAGCAAACAACGCGGAAATCGTACCGAAAATCAGTCCCGTAGACATCAGTCCCGTAGACATCAGTAGCGTGCCGTAGCTCGTGACGTTGAGCCCGAACTCCAGCATGACCGCGTAGACGACTGCAACCGACGTGGTGGACATCGCAACGCCCGCCAGCCAGCTTGCTCTGACATCCCAGTGCAGCACCCAATAGGCCAAGGCGGTGCAACCGAAGAGGGGCGCAGCGCCAGACCGAGCCAGAGCGCTGCAAGCAACCGGGTCTCGGTCATGACAGGGTCTCATCGGTGGAATCGGGATTGATCACACCGAATGTCGCCGGAATGTGCGCGTAGAACAGCCGAATCTTCTCCTTTTGAATCAGAGCCAGCAGGCGTTCCGCTTCTTCGTCGGTGACGATGAACTCGATCTCTACCGTGAGTGTGCCGGCCAGTTCAAAGAAGAGCTGCTCGTGAAGCATGTGATGGCGCCCGAAACCCGCCATAGCGCGGAAAGCCGAGCCGCCGCGGATGCCGAGCTTGTTAGCCTGCTCGAGCAGCCATTCCCATACGAGCCGGTGGTGATGGCGATGACCCTCGTGCACGTAGAATCGCAGGAATGAGCCGGTCATGGTCGTGCCTTGCTCTCTTGGTGCGTGCGTTTAGAGTTCATAGTGTTGTGCAATCTTCAAACTTTGGATGGCACCGCCCCGGTCAGCTTCTCGCCCAGGCCACCGTTCCGATCCCAGCAAAGGTCATCAACACGGAGCCCGTCAGGTGCAGCGCGGCCGCACCGCAGGCGCCGAGTGATCGGCCCTGCTGCAACAGAGTCACAATCTCGGCTGAAAAGGTTGAGAACGTGGTCAGGCCACCGCAAAAGCCCGTGATGATGAACAAGCGCCATTCGGGAGCGAGCGCAGAGAATGAAGCGAAGAACGCGACAGCAATCCCGACGATGTAGCCGCCGATGAGATTGGCGGCGAGCGTACCCGGTGGAACGTTCGGGAAATAGCTGTTGAGGGTCAGGCCCAGCCACCAGCGCAACAGGGCGCCTAGACCCGCACCGATAAAGATCGCAGCAATTGCTTTCAATGGGCACCTGTCCTTGTATACGAAGTCGGACAGGGCGCGAAAATGCCTGCGCCCACCATCCGGTTAAGCATAGGCATCATCAGCTGCGAGCGCAGCAGTTCGGGGAAGAATGCCATCTCCCTTGCACAACCAGTGTAATGGCTGCTCAATGGGTATTCAACCGCGCATCACGATCGATTCAACGTGCGCGGTGTCGTTGACGCGCAGCACCACGATGCCATCCTCGTGCACGAGGAATTCGCTGATGCCGCATGGATCCTGGGTAATTCGCCAATATGCCGAAAGAGGTAACCCCAAAGCCTGCAAAAGCAGCGCGCGATTGCTGCTGTCGTGAGCGACGACGACAACGCTGCTGTCGGGATGAGTTTCGACAATCAGCCGCAACGCGTCCGCTACGCGCGCGCTGAGCTGCTGCAGGGAATCGCCGCCAGGGAACCTGACAAGGTGAGGTAATGTCCGCCATCGGCGGTAGTCTGCCGGGTATGTTTGCCGCATCTCTTCATGAGTTTTGCCTTGCCATGCGCCATAGTCGAGATCATTCAGATCATCGAGTGCCAGACAGGGAACGGCACACTCTTGGGCGATCAGCCGTCCCGTTGCGACGCATCGTTGCCTCGGGCTCGTGTACACGATGGCCGGCTGCCAGTGCTGCGCGATCCGAGTTGCAGTGAGCTGCGCTTCACGTAAGCCGCGTTCGGTCAGCTCCAGATTCAATTGCCCTCGAAATCGTTCCGGGTCAATTCCGGGAACGTGCCCGTGTCGAACCAGGACGATGCGTGTCATGAGGATGGCCTCCAGGCTTTTCGGCACCTATCGCCGACACTACGCTTTTGTTAGGGTTTTTAACCAGCGGCGGGGACTGCCGAACCATCATGATGCCATCACTATCGACGTCCCCGAGGCGCGCCTGGACCATGACGGCGATCATGATCCTGATGGTCCCAGAACTGCTCGGCAGTCTCAACCCGTTGCTTCGCCACGACCTAAGCGGCAGCGCGACCGTGGCGATTCGCGGCAGCACGCCAGCGCGCAGCGATGCGAGGCCGAACAGACTGTATCCGCTGATTACCAGAATGGCCGTCAACGAAAAGGCCAACAGGCTGATCGATGATCCGAAGATTGGGCCGCCGACCCCCACGCAAATAGGCGCAAGGAGACCACCAGCACAACGCCGGTCCAAATCGCGATCATTGGCAATACGGCGCGCAATTGGGCATGGGTGCGCGCAAACGCGCTGCAGAAGCAGAACGTGGTGGCCGACAGATAGATCGCGCCCAAAAAGCGAGCATGCAGAGGCGGAGCGTTCCAGGGCATGCCGATTTGAACATACGCAGGAATCACATAGCACCAGCTGCCGATCCACAATGCCGACAGAGCGACGATCGCGAAGAATGCTCTTTCGCCCCGAGTTATCGCGGTCATCGCTCTCAGCCCGCGTGGCCCGCGCTGGACTTGAGCACTTCGCCTTGCATGCGGAAGTCCGCCAAGGACAACTCGTGCGGTGTACAGCTGGTGCTGTAGGCCAGGCCGCGCCAGCTGAAGTTGTGCGTCAGGATCGGCCGCATCGCATCGATCAGCTCGCAATCGCCCTCGCCCATGAAGAACGGGCGCTGCGCATTGAGTTTGAAGGGCGTCCATTGGGCTTGCACGATGTCTGCCGCGGGAGCGTCGGCCGCCGCGGCGGCCAAGGTATCGAAGTCCGCCGTGACCCAGGCCACGCGAGTCACCGAGTTCGGCCCGCGTGGGCAGCCGTTCGCCTGGACCTTAAGGTCCTGACGCGCGCCGAAGAAGCGCAGGATCATACGCACCTTGTCCTCCAGGCCGTCGCAGGTATAGAGCGCCGTGATACCGAAGTAATTGAAGGTCGCATGATGATGCTGCCAGACTGTGGCTTCAGTCAGACTCGTGGTAGTCATCGAGTCGGTGCGATCCGCGGCCAGGCTGGTACCGATGCTTAACGACAGCGCCGCGAGCGCGAAAGCAGCGAACAACCCGTGCGCATGTGTCATGGAGCCCCGCCGCCGAATTGGGCGGACCTAATCGTCGTGGACGCCCTAATAGGGTACGCCCGCAGGCGGGGCAAGGGAAACGGTACCAGGCTCGCGGCAAGCGCGGCTAATGCGGTAGGCTTCGTCAGCCGAATCCAAGATAAATGCAGGGGATAAAGAATGCCGTTACGCAGCACAGCAGGGATGTGGGCCATTGCAATCGTGGCCGTCAGTGTGGCCGGACTTGCGCGGGCCGATATCACGGTCGAACAGCAGATCAACGTCGACGGTTTCGGCCCGTCGAAGTTCGGCGCCATGGAAGGCAAGAGCACCACTGCGATTTCCGGCGACCGCGCGCGTACCGAACGGCAGAGTCAATTCAAGTCCAAATTGCTGCGCGCTTTGGCCAAGAGTTCCAGCACCGACACCGTGCGCATCATCCGGCTGGACGCCGAACGCATTGACGACGTCGACACACCGAACAAGCAGTACACCGAAACCACCTTCCAGGAAATGCGCGACGCGACGGCTAAAGCCCTGCAAAACGCGCAGAACGCCAAGCCGGCGGCGCAGCAACAGGCGCCCTCCGGCGCACCCGTGGATGACAGTCAATGCGAGTGGTCGCCGGCCAAAGCCGAACTCAAGCAGACCGGTGAACACGCCACCTTTGCGGGCGCCGATGCCAGTCGCGCGACGATCACGGTCACTCAGACCTGCACCGACAAGACCAAGGGCACCAGCTGCGACTTCGTCTTTCTACTCGACCAATGGTTGGCTGCGGACATTCCCGGAACCGTCGAAACGCGTGAGTTCTGGAGCAATTACGCCAGGAAGATGAACCTCAGCGGCGAAATGGCCGGGAATCCGCAGATCAATTCGCAAGCCGTGTTCGACCGCTACAAAAAGGGGTGGGGTGAAGCCCTCAAGCAGGCGGGCAGCCTCAAGGGCTATCCCGTCAAATCCGTGTTCGCGATGCAGTTCGGCGGTCCCCAATGCAAAGACGACAGCAGCAACGGCGCCAGCAGCAGCAGCGGCAGCAATAGCAGCGGCGGCAATGCCCCTTCAAGCAGCGTGCCGACCTCGCCCAGCGGCGCAGTCGGCAGCGTCGCCATGAGTCTGTTCAACAAGCTGCATAAAAAGGACGATGCCCCACCGCCGGCCGACACGGCGCCGGCTGCGCCCGGCATGGTGCAACTGTTCCAGATGAGCACGGAGACGGTGGCGGTGCGCACCGATGCGATTCCGAGCGCGGTGTTTGAAGTGCCCGCCGGCTACAAAAAGCTGGAGAAGCCGCCCGCAGCGCAATGACACCGTTCAGCGCCGTGCGCGGGGCCTAGACGTTGCTGATGATCTTCGCCTTGAGGGCCTCGTACTCGGAATCGGTGAGCAGGCCCGCATCGAGCATGGATTTGGCGCTGCGCAAGCGGCTCGCGGCATCCCCGTCGGCCGCCGCCGCAGCGCTGTTGCTCAGACCTGAACCGCCGAGCTGAATGCCGCCCGAGCGCGCGCGCAGCTCTTCCAGATCGCGCACGCGGCGCTTTTCCCGCCACGCCTGGTCGTGGGCCTGACAGATGCGATAGAGCGCCTGCGCCTGATCCTTGCGCAGACCTTCGTAAACCAGGGTGCGCGTAGGGCCCGAAGCGGAAGCCAGGTCGGGGCCGGTGAAGGCGGTCAGCTGCAGGCTCGCGCTCAGGATCCCCACGTGCAGATGCACATCCTTGAGATCCTGCCAGCGCACGTCGGTCAGATCAAAACCTCCGAACAGTGGCCGCGTCAGAGCCAGAAAGCGTCCGCTGGTGGCGCCCAGGGCCAGGCGGCGATGGCTCAGCGCGAACAGTCGGCGCTGAATGGCCCAGGCTTCGAGCTTCTCATCGACAGTCAGGACCGAGTTGAGGTTTTGCAGCGCTGCATGGCTGCCACGATCTTCAGCGGCCGGTTCGTCCATAGTCGCTCCGATGGAGAGGCCAGAATCATGGCATATCGGAGCCTTCGGGACACCTCCGCGGCCGTTGTCATGCAACTGCGGTTTATAGCCAGGAATTGGGGCTCGGGCCATGACACGGCCATGACACATGGGCCACACGGCGCGCTAGCCTTCGGGTCCATGGAATTGCGGGTTCTCAACGTCCTACAGTGGCGGGGAGCGCATGCGGCGACGGCCGCGGCGCCCGAAGCCGATTGCGGACAGGACCTGTTCCTGATCGACACCTGCCAGCGTCGCGTGGCGGTCATGTTCGGGTCCGAAAAGCTCGATACCGCCCGGCGCCAATTTCCCGCCGACGGTGCGCTCGAGCATTTCGAGGGTGCCGGCGCCTACGCGTTCCTGCTGCGCTTCTGCTGCGGACTGGAAAGCAAGCTGGTTGCCGAGAGCGAGATCTTCGGCCAGATCAAGCAGGCCTGGCGCGACTTTTCCGGCCGTGGCTCACCACTGGCCAAGCAGCTCTCGCCTTGGATTCAGCCCCTGTTTCAGGACGCCAAGGAGATTCGCGCGCAGTATCTCGGCAGCCTTGGCAGCGTCTCCTACGGCTCGCAAGTGCGGCGGCTGCTCGGTGAGGAGGTCGATTCCGGTCCGACTCTGTTGGTGGGCGCCGGGCAGCTCGCGCAGGCCGTGGCGCCGTGGCTCACGGGCTCGGAGCTCTGGTTGTGGAACCGCACCGCCACGCGTGCGCGCGAACTGGCCCTCGAGCTGGCCAAACGCAGCCCCGAGCGACCCGTCCGAGTGATCGCGGAGGGCGCTGAGGCCGAACTGACTGCCTGGCGCGGTGCGCATCAGGTCGTGATCTGCGTGCCGCCGGAGCGCCAAGCCGATCAGGCCCGTGTCGCCGCTTGGCGCGAGCGGCTGGACGGCGGCGGGCGCATCATTCATTTGGGTGCCGGCGCTGAGGGCGCGGCCCCGTGGAGTAACTTGCCCGAGTTCGTCAGCCTCGGGGCGCTATTCGGCATGCTGCAGGCGCACTCTGAGGTGCGGCGGCGCCAGCTCGAGCGCTCGCGCGCAGCGTGTCTGGAAAAGGCCCTGTTGCGTGCGCTGGGCGCGAATTCCTCGCATCCACACAGCTGGGAAGATCTCGCGGCCTTCAACGCCGTTTGAGTCATGCGGCCGCGCGTATTGAAGCTCGGTACGCGCCGCTCGGCACTCGCACGCGCGCAGAGCGCGGCGGTCGCACGTGAGCTCGAGCAGCTGCATGCGGGGCTCAAGGTCAACCTTGCCGGCATTGAAACCCGCGGCGACCGAATCCAGGATCGCCCTCTCTCGTCAGTCCAAGGCAAGGAATTCTTCACCGCCGAGATCGATACCGCATTGCTCGAGGGTGAGGTCGACTTCACGGTTCATTCCTACAAGGATCTGAGTCTCGAGCGCACCGCGCGGCTGCGGCTTGCGGCGGTACCCCGGCGCGAGCAGCCGCACGACATCGCCGTGTTTGCACGCGACGTCCCCGAGCGCCTCGCCGCCGGATTCGAGCTCGCCATCGGCACCTCCTCACCGCGGCGCATGAGCTTCGTGCCCGATCTGCTCAAGCGCGTGCTGCCGCGCCCGGCGCCCACCGCGGCGGCGGCCGGCATACGCCTGGTCGACCTGCGCGGCAATGTCGATTCGCGCCTGCGGCGCCTGCACGAGCCACGCGGTTCGGCGCGCCAGCTCGATGGCATCGTACTGGCGTTCGCTGGCCTCGCGCGGCTATGGGGCGATGAGGCCGGCCGCGCACTGCTCGAGCAGTTGTTCTCGCCCCTGCCGCGCATGGTGCTGCCATTGTCGGCGTGCCCGGCGGCGCCCGCCCAAGGCGCGCTCGGTATTGAATGTCGCGCCGAGGATGCCGTGACCGCGCAATTGCTGGCCGGGATTGATCACGTTCCGACCCGACGCGCGGTCGATGCCGAGCGCGCGCTGCTGGCCGAGCGCGGCGGCGGCTGCCACCAGCGCTTTGGCGCCACGCAGATTGAAGTACCCGACTTGGGCGCGCTGCTATATCTACGGGAAGACGGCGGTGAGCCGCAGTTGCGCTGGACGCCAGCGGTGCCACTCGCGGCCCCAAGGGGTGCCGTTCGGCCCTGGGACGGCAGCCGCGCCGAGCGCGCTGCGATCGAGCCGATCGAGGCCGGCGACGCGTTAAGCCTGCAGCGTCTGCCCGGGACCGAAGCGCTATTTGTCGCCCATGGCCGCGCGCTGCCCGAGGGCGCACCCGCGCGCATCAATCCCGCCTCGCACATCTGGGTCCCAGGACTTTCGACCTGGCAGGCTCTGGCCGAGCGCGGTTTATGGGTCGAAGGCTGTGCCGAAGGTCTAGGTATCGCGCTGCTCGAGCCGCTGCTGCGCGAGCCGCTGCTGCAGCTGCCTTCGCTCTCGCAGTGGACAGTGCTCACACACGCCGGCGCTGTCAGCGGCTGGGCTCCGGGGCAGGTGATCGCCACGTACCGTCATCGCGAGGCTTCAGCGGCCGATGAAGCGGCGGCCGCGCCGCCTGCGGACGCGACCCACTTGTATTGGCACAGCAGCGCGCAGTTCGAGCGCTGGCGGACCGGAGTTGCTGGACCGGTGCAACATGCCTGCGGTCCCGGCAAAACCTACCAGCACTTGCTGCACGCCGGGGTGCAGAATCTGCGGATGTTTCCTGCCGCTGTGCAATGGCGTACGTGGCTGGGTCTGTGAAAGACAGCGCCGGTAAAGGCGGTCTGAGCACGGCGCCCATGCGGCGCACGTTGTTGCTGGCGGTCGCCGCGGCGGTATGGCTGTCGTTGCAGATCGTACTGGTGGTCTGGTGGGCGACGGTCATTGAGCGCCAGGCGCGGCAAATTGCGGCGCTCGAGGCATTGCGCGGCGGCAGCGCAGGGCTCGCGGCAGCGCAATGGTCCCGCACCCAGTTCATGCTGGTGGGTGAATCCAGCAGCGCCCTGACGCTGTTGCTGGCGGTGTCGTTGCTGCTGGCCTGGCTGTACTGGCGCGAGCATCGGCATGCCCGCAGCATGCAGGCCTTCTTTGCCTCGGTAACCCATGAACTGCGCACGCCGCTGACGAGCATTCGGCTGCAGGCCGAGGCGATCGCCGAAGGCGAGCAGCGTGCCGAGCTGGCGCGCCGGTTGCTCGAGGACTCGCACCGGCTGGAGTCGCAGATCGACAAGACCCTGGAACTCGCGCGCATCGAAGGCGGTGGGCCGCTCAGTGAGCAGTCGATTCCCTTGCAGGTCTGGCTCGCGCGCGCGCTCGAGAACATCGCGCAAGCCCACGGTGCAGCGCTCGACGTGCTCGCACACGTGGATGTGGCGCTGCCGAGGATCCAAGCGGATGCCGCCGCCCTGCAGATGATCTTGCGCAATCTGGTGGAAAACTCGGTGCGCCATGCGCGAGTGAATCCCGTCAGCGTGCGGCTCACGGCCGTCGTGCGCGGCGCTGAACTGGTGCTCGAATATCAGGACAATGGCCAGGGAGTCCTCGCCGGTGCTGGCCGCCTCGGCCGCCTGTTTGGGCGTGGGCCGAGTTCGAGCGGCGCCGGCGTCGGCCTATACCTGGTGCGACGGCTCATGCAGCGCATGGGCGGCCGGGCCAAATTCAACACCGCGCCCGGCGAGGGTTTTCGCGCCGAGCTGTGGTTCCCGGTCAGTAC
>CABEDL010000259.1_pt1 | contig 16088 bp, 24 predicted proteins | sample 3422981 | NCBI WGS metagenome assembly CABEDL01 (sample SAMEA5534329, study PRJEB31848) | metagenome | biome: tundra; feature: field; material: soil | place: USA | collected 2013-05 | depth 0.15 m
TCGGCTTAGGGCGGAGCGAGCGAATTGCCGAATGTGCATTCTGGACGGCTAGGGTTCGAGAGCAGCGATAGCATCATCCTGAGCTTGGACGATTTGCCAATGACCGCGGTGTCGAACCCAGACGTCGGTCCAGACAAAACGACCCGTAGTAACTTCGCCGCTCCTAGCTCTTCTAACTCTTCTGCGCCCATGATTCGCTGCCTTGGGCTACGGCCGTGCGGCCAAAGAATCGCACGTGCACGTAGTCGACATGATTGGATACGAACGGTCCTGGTCCGGCTTCCGCATCCCAATCGTCTCCGTCTTGGTCCACAGAATTCGATTCCCATCGGGGAATACCCAAAGGAAGTCGTCTCTCCTCTGTCATGTGGTCTGGATTGGCTAGGGCCGCCGGCCCGCAGCGGGGTCAGCGTGACCGACCATGCACCGCTTGGATCGGCCGTAGTGCTGATTTTTTGATCGCGGAAACGAATCTGGACGCGCTCGCCAGGATCCGCCCAGCCCCACAGCTTGAGCGGCGCATCGCGCTGCAAAACCATGTTGTCACCGACTACCCGCGGCAAGCGGATGTCCGCGCTGGCCGCACCCGCTGCTGGCAGCAGGCTGGCAACCAACGATTCGATCGATAGGTTCCTGGTTGCCATGCAAGGCAGCGCGCGTGCGCATAGATTTTTAGGGTATATCATGCGTTTGGATATTTGCGCTCTGCTTGCGCAAACCGTAGGCGCCGTGCCCCTCAATACGATCACCACAACATGGCCGCTGCTTCTCGGCATGGGCGTCCTGATGTTGGGCGCAGGCCTGCAGGGCACGCTTCTCGGCCTGCGTGCCACGCTCGAGGGATTCCCGCCGCCGGTGACCGGCATGATCATGTCCTGCTACTACGCAGGCTATCTGCTGGGAACCGTCGCCGCGCCGTGGCTGCTGCGGCGAGTCGGGCACATACGTGTGTTCGCTGCTTTGGCGGCCGTCGCCTCCGCGGCGATTCTCGTGCAAGGTTCTTTCGTTAAACCATTACCTTGGGGCGCAATGCGCCTGGTCTCCGGGCTGTGCTTCGCCGGTATTTACGTTGTTGCCGAGAGCTGGCTCAACGATCGCGCAAGCCGCGCGAATCGTGGCAGGTTGCTCGCGGTATACATGCTCATACTGTATGTCGGCCTCGGTGCAGCACAGTTCCTGCTACTGCTATCTAACCCTCTCACGCCCGCTCCGTTCATGTTGGTCTCGGTGCTGATCTCTCTGGCGATGGTTCCGATCGTGGTTTCCGCTCAGCCCATACCGGAGCGCGCGGTGCCGCGCAAAGTGCGCTATCGCGATCTGTACCACAATTCGCCGCTCGGAGTGGTGGCGGTCAGCGTCTCAGGTCTGATCTCCGCCATCATATTCTCGATGGGCCCCGTGTACGCACGCCTCAGCGGCTTGGGGACCACGGGGGTGGCCACGTTCATGGCGCTGAGCATTTGCGCCGCCGTGGTAACACAGTACCCGGTCGGCCGGCTGTCGGATCGCATGGATCGACGCACGGTCATTGCCGGGGTTTGTACGCTCGCTACCATCGTTGCGGGCAGCATCGTCGCCTTCGGCGCGATGCCTCGTGCAATATTCCTGACGCTCGCGGCCCTCTTCAGTGGGTTCGCCCTGACTCTGTATTCACTGGCGGTCTCGCACGTCAACGATAAGCTTGAACCCGCGCAGATGGTCGCCGCGAGCAGTGCGCTGCTGCGTTTGAATGGCGCCGCCGCGGCCATCGGGCCGGTACTGATGGGCAGCCTGATCGCCGCGTTCGGGCCACCGGCCTATTTCGCCACACTCGCGCTGCTGACCGGCGCGCTGACGGTTTACGATCTGTGGCGCAAGAGCCGGCGCGGACCGGTGCCGCCGGGAAAGAAAGGTCCATTTATCAGCGCGCAGCCTCAGGGCATGACCGGTCAGATCGTGGGGTATGCAGGGCACGACGATAGGCGTTAGCCGCCGCGAGAATAGACGGCTAATGTAATTCCCATTAGAGTGATCCAATAGAAATTGGCGATGGCGAGCCCGCGCGGATACCGGTCACTGGACATCAATAGCGCGAGGGAGCGGTGAGCGGAGTTGTTCGCTCTGCCTAGTCCGGGCGGTGTCGCGTATTGCGCCGACAACGCCGCGTATGTTGCCGCCCAGCTCGGCGGGGACCACTGGGCCGTCAAGGCGCAAATACACGCCGGTGGGCGATGCGCTGCCGAATCAGGAGATATTTCGTCGGCTCGCGAGGGCGATGAAGCGTCGCCCTGAGTGTACCGCAGGGCGTCTTGCGCCTACTGCGAAACGTGCGTGAGGGGACTGAGCGCAGGTCCCCAGGGGGGAGGGCTGTTGGTGGGGGTTGAGAGGATTCTGCCGGTACTGTTGTCGATCCATTTGTCGGGATTGGTATTGCTGAGCTTATAGTCATTTCCGGTCGCCGCATCGTGATAGGTACTGTAGCCGGAGACGATCTCGTCCATCGATGAAAAACTCTGGTCCACGGAATTCAAGTTCTGAATCACGCCTTGTTCCTGGCGGAAGAACTCCTGCATTCGGCGGTTGATGGAGGCGACCGCCTGCTGATCCAGGTTGTTCTGTTTCTGCATCCAAGCCTGATTGAAGGTGAAGCTGGCTCCCACACGGGTGAGAATCTCCTCTGCCGTATCGGCTTGGCTCGCTGGGGCAAGGAAGCCCTTGAGGAAGATTACGTTCCACATGACGCTGTCGCGCGTGGTCCGGGTGACCGCTTCTATGCGCGCTTCCATCTCCTGTCCGTTGTGCCTGCAGCTGAACCTCGCCTCTCCGCCAGTGGACACGGACGGGATCACGGTGGGGACCAGCTTATCCGCATTTTGCGCCATGTCGGGACGCGCGCGCCCCCCGGAGAACTGCAATCCAGGGCACAGACCGGGCAGCGCCGATTGACCATAGAGGCGTGCGAACTCCGCGCCCGGCATGTAATGGAGCACCATGGCCAGGCCGCCGAGTCCGGCATCGAATAACTTGCCTTCGCGATAGCCGATGGCGTTGCGCATCGGGTTTGGCGGAACATAGGAGGGCAGCGTGGGCTCACCGATCAGCAGATAGGTCATCTTGTCGGGCGAGAGGGATCGCAGGAAGGGATTGATCTGCAGGGCGCTGCGGCGCGCGAGTCCTCCTACGGTGCGCCAGCCCGACGGGACCTGAACCGTAAAGGCCTGCTCGAGAGGGTCGGTGAAGGAGGCGTAATCGGCAACCGATAGCGGATGGACAGTGGCACTGGCCGCGGCCGAGGCACTCGCCGGATGTAGCGCGTTGTCGGCGCCTTGGGCCGTGCCCACCACGACCGCGATGGTCAGCTGCTGCACACCTGAATCGCTTGCGCGCAAGATGCTCAAGCGCGCAGTCTGACCCGGCGACATGGTGCGAATCGAGTTGCTCATGGTGCTGGCATTCGCGACGGCGGACCCGTTGATAGCCGTGACGAAGTCTCGTACCCGTACGCCGGCGCGATCGGCGGGACCACCTGACCTCACAACTCCCACCACCGCACCCGCGGTGCCCGGCGCATCGCTAAGTCCCAGCCCAATCATGCTTCGCGCAGGCACCTGAGAGAGGCCGGTTTGCGGCGTTGACACCAAAAGGAAGACAAGCATCGCACCGAACGAGGCAAATCGACTCGCCGTCCTCATCGGGGCTCCGCCGTCAATGCTCGTGGCGGTGATGAATATCTGGATAATGGGCGTGAGCATGCTCGAGCGGCTCGTGAACATGTTCATGAGAGTGTGGCTCCTTGCAATCCCATTCGGGTCCGTGTTGATGCTGGTGATGCGCGTCGTGGGCGTGTGGGTGTTCGTGCAAGATGCGCCGATGGCGGTGCCAATGCTCGTGGTGTTCCGTCAGATGCAGCCATACCCCCGCGCCCATGAACAGCCCCGCCACCAGCAATGAGGCGGTGAGCGGCGCTCCGATCGTCACGGCCAGGGCTGCGCCGATGAACGGAGCGAGCGAAAAGTAGGCGGCTGTGCGCGCCGCGCCGAGACTGCGCAGTGCGATTACAAATAGCGTCAGGCTTAGCCCATAAGTCACGAACCCAAGCAGGCCGGCCTGCAATCCCGCGGATGTTGCAGGTAGTTGCGCGCCATCGGCGAGCGCAAGTGCCACGCTGGTGGTGCCCGCTACCAGCCCCTTGGCACAGGCGATGACCATGGCGTCATGCACCGAGACCTTGCGTGTCAGGTTATTGTCGATTGCCCAGGCGAAACATGCGCCAAGAATAGCCAAGGGCCCAATGAGGCCTTCGGCGCGAAGTGCCGGGCCGATTGCAAGCACCACCCCGCCGGCCACGATGAGAGCCATTCCTATGGCAATTCGACGGTCGAAGTTCTCTCTGAAAGCGAACCACGCCAAAAGAGCCGTGAAGACTCCTTCGAGATTGAGAATGAGCGAGGCGGAGGCGGAGTCCGTGGCCTGCAGGCCGTACATGAGTAGATAGGGTCCAATTACTCCACCCGTTACGATCGCGCCCAGCAGCCACCATATGGCAGCGCCGCGTGGCCACGCCAAAGTTGCCTGACCGCCGGTAGCCGCTCGCATTGCCAAGAGGGCGGCCAAACCAATTCCCGAGCCAACGTACATCGAGCCCGCGAGCAGTAGCGGGGACATCCGGCCGACCAGTACCTTCGCCAGGGGTGTGCTGAGTCCGAACAGCACCGCAGCGCCCACGGCGGCGCCGATACCGCCGTTAATCTTCAAAACCCACATGTTTGCGAATGGTGTCTGAATGGGTCACAGCTGATCCTCGTGCTTGAGGGCCGCGTAACCGCCATAACTCGCGCCGACGACACCCACCCGCGCCGGATCGGCAATTCCCTGTTGGACGAGATAGCGCACCCCGTCGGAAAGGTCTGTTTGCATCTTTGCGAGCGCCACGATGGCGATGCGAGAGCCGTCCGGCGACAGAGAGACTTCCTCGAGACTCGGCAGTCGCCCGTAGGCTTCAATAGGCGCTGACTGCGCGATCGTGACGGCGAAGAGCGTCGCGAGGATCGCCAATCCTGCCCGAGCCAAGTCCCTCGTTGTCATACATCATCCCTGCCGACGGCACACTAATCGGGGGCTTATTGGCTCACTTTAGCACCCGAATCGAACAGGGAGAACGGGGCTGTCAATTCCCGCTTGGCACAGCCACGGTAGCTTCGACAGGCTCGAGAAACGTGCGTTCTTCCCTCACAATGAATCGGTGCGACTGCGCGAAGTCGAAGTTCTCGCGCCCGTGGGCGTCCGCCTGGATACGGGCCCGATAGGCTTCATACGCGGCCAGCGAATCGAACCCGATCAGGCCCCATGCGATATTGTTCGTACCCTCATGGGGCAGGAAGTAGCCGAGAAGACGGCCCCCACAGCGGGGAATAATGCGCCCCCAGTTTTTGGCATAGAGCTTGAATGCATCCCGCTGGAACGGGTCAATTTCGTAACGGATAAAGCAGGTAATCATCACTGCGATCTCGGCCGCTTGCCGGTACGCCAAGAGTACCGGTGGCATCAATTCAATGGTTCGTTTAAGGTCGAACCATGAAAGACGGCCCGAACATCGCCCGCATTGCCTCCCTGATAGGCGATCCAGGGCGTGCTGAAGCGCTTACGGCGCTGCTGGCCGACCGGGCGCTCACCGCGACCGAGCTGTCCGCCATCGCCGGCGTGACCAAGCAGACCATGAGCGCTCATCTGTCCAAATTGCTCGCCGCGGGCCTGGTACTCGTCGATCAACAAGGGCGTCATCGGTACTTTCGTCTCGCGAGCGCTGAGGTCGCAGAACTGTTGGAGTCTCTGATGGGCGTGGCCTTCCGAACCGGCTCCATCAGGCTGTTGCCCAGTCCGCGCGACCCCGCCCTGCGCACCGCGCGCGTCTGCTACGATCACCTTGCGGGTGAGCGCGGTGTCATGGCCTATGAGGCGTTGCTGCGCGTCAAGGCATTCGTGCCGGCCTCCGACGGGTTGAAAACGCATATTTAAGCATATTCACGGACAGGCCGAATCCCTGCAATTATAGGCTTTTGTGCTTGTGTGTCCGTGGCTGTTCGCGGTAGGCTTTTCACATCGTTTCACATTGGAGCCTCCCTGCCATGGCCGACCTGAGTCTAAAAATCAAACGCGACCGGCTATCCAAGCGCCCCGCCCCGCACTGGATGCGCATCAAGGAAGGCTCATACCTCGGCTTCAGACGCGGTCCGGATACTTGGCTCGCCCGTTGGCGCGACCGGCAGGGCCTCCAGCACTACCAGCCCATGGGCGGCCCGGAGCTGGCCTACGATGAGGCCAAAGCGGCGGCTGAAGGCTGGCTGGGCAAGGTCAGCGGGTCACCCGTGCGCCGCGTAAAACGCGGCACAGTACGTGCAGCGCTCGAAGAATATCTCGCCGACCTGCGAGCGCATGGCCGGATCAAGTCTGCAGCTGACACGCAGAGCAAATTCCAGACGGCCGTGTGGGGTGATCCGTTCGCACAGATTAAGCTCGAAGAGCTGATGCTCGATGACACGATGGCGTGGCGAGCACGGCTCCAGCAGGGCCGGGCAAACCGCAGCGTCAACCGGCTGTATCGTGGGGTCAAGGCCGGGCTCAATCGCGCTCAGGATAAACTAGGATGCGTCGGCGACCCTAGGACGTGGAAGCTCGATGCGTTGATGGACGATGTTGAAGATAGTGGCGAGACTGCGGTCTTCCTCGATCCCGCGCAACGCGCCGCGATCATCCAGGCCGCGCAGCCGGCTGCTGCCGCGTTCTTTCAGGCGCTCGCCTATACCGGCAGCCGACCAGGGGAGATGGCCGCCGCGACGGTCGGTGATCTCTCGGCGCAAGGCTTACGACTGGCACATCACAAGGGGCGCTCAGGGAAACTGCGCGTACGGCAGGTGTATCTGGAGCCTCAATCGGCCGCGTTCTTCAAGGCACGCGCCAAGGATAAAACGCCGCTCGCGCCGCTCTTCACCGAGGACGGGGTGCAGCCGTGGCGTCGGCACCGATGGGGCAGGGCGATGAACGCGGCGATCAAGGCCGTGAACGCCAAGGCGCGCGCAGCGGCTCGCATCCCGCCAACGGCCTCGGCGTATTCGTTCAGGCATGCGCGAATTTCGGAGTTATTGCAAACCTTCGGGGTTGATCCTATCACCGTCGCGATTCAGTGCGGCACCAGCGCAAAAATGATCGAGGATCATTATTTTAAATTCATCCCAAGCGCGATGAAGGCGAAGCTCGCGGCGGCGCGCAGCTGACGTGCTATCGCAGCATATGAGCATTGAATGTCGAGCTTTGCGCGCCCAAGTCGTAGCCCCGATGTCTGCTCCGTTGCTAAAGCACGCCTAGCGGCGCATAGTTCGGATGCCGCCATGCACATGGCCCGGTAGCTCAGTTGGATAGAGCGCCTGCTTCGTAAGCGGAGGGTCGCGGGTTCGAGTCCCGCCCGGATGCGCAGAGAGGCCCGGAGCTGGGGTCTCTCTCTCTCTGGCGTCCGCGATGCCAGAACTCACGGGCCGCGCGCCACCACCCGCCGGATTAGCGCGGTACGCGCTGAATCATAACGACATTCTCGCCGGCTTTTCGTCTGGACTTGGCGCACTCGCTATCGGTATACCGTGGCAGCTTACAAACGTACGAAGTATGGAGGTTTACATGTCCGATAACTATGCGTTAATAATCGATCCCGCTAAAGGCTCTCAGTACGGCAATTCGCAAGTAGTTTCAGCCAAGGCGCATCGGGTGATCGAGTATTTACGGGCGCAAGGCATCACGCGCGAGCAGTGTGTGTGCCTGGCCACTCTACTCGAAAGCGAGACCGGCGAGCCGCCGCAGCCAACGTCTTCCGAGGAGGATCGCGAGATGCTGAAAGGCATAGCCGAGCACGTGACCCTCCCCAGGAGTTCCGACTAGCCGCTGTTGCGATTGATCTTCTACCGCCATGATTTGCCTACGTTTACGCCCCGCTATTCTCTTTTTCAAAAGCTGGACTTGTTGCGGTCGCGGTCGATATAACGGTGGCAAGGTACAAGGTATGGAGAATATCGACATGAGCACCGATAGGGAACGCCCGAAAACTCTGGCCGAACTGGAAACATGGCGCGCGAAATGGGCGCGAACGCTTATTGGGGCGCATCGGTCGGAACTAGAGGACGCAGACGAACGGCATAAAGCGCGCTGCGAAAAGCTCGACAAGTATTTCGACATTCGCAGCCACGAAATCAGCAAGGAACGAAGTCTGCTCGATACCGGCCACATATGGGAATCCTGGACTTCGGAAGTTTCTGTGCTGCTCGTTGGTTACACGGCGCGGTAACGGGTACTGCTGCTACCCTCGGACGAATTGCTGGGGGCCACTGTGCGTGCGGACGGAATTGCTTGACCTGGGTGCGGGCGTGCTACGCGTAGCAGTAAGGCTCGATGCCGTGCTCGGACAGCATCAGCCGCGAGAACTCGGCCGGCACGTCCAGCTCGGCCGCGAGCAGCTCGATCACCGTGGCGCGAAAGGCCGGGCCGTGGTTGATCGTGGGGTTGAGGGTGTGGCCCAGCTCGTGGATCAGCAGGCAGCGCCGGGCCAGCCGAGGGGCGACAAGCCGCCGACCGTCACCGCGCTGGCCGAGCAGGGGAAACGATTTAGTGTCGCCTGACGGATTATTTATAAGGACACCTAAGTGACCGCATATCTGGTCGTATTCGCCCTTCACATGCTTGGTGCTGAGCACCAGACCTACAATGTCCAAGTCATGAAGTTCAACGACATTAGTGAATGCCAAAAGGCGCGGCCTCTGGATGATGGCATCGCGAGCGTCTGCACAACGACACAGGACGATGGCACTCGTTTCATTGCCGCCATGAATTGTCAACGAGGCGTGTCAACTATTGTCGCCGGAAGGCAAGTCATGGCTTTCAACTGCTCGCCATACATATCGATACCCAAATGAAAGCCAAAACCGGTGATGTCATTGAGTGCTTTGGGTGTAGGAAACCAGTAGGTACCGTCGTCGATGATATTCCCGATGACAGCAAGGTTCTCGCACAACACGTCCACATAGCGCCGAAAACGTATAGCGATAACGGCGCTGTGTGCGATTACTGCAATGCCACGGCGGCGTTCCATGACAAGCAAAACGAAAGCTGGACGATCCAGGTCAGGGGTAAACGCGTTAGTTAGCCCCTAAGGCGGCCCGCACGCCAGCCTCGCCCCAGATGAAGGCGCGTGCGGCTGGGGTGGCCCTGAGAATCCGTAATAGGACGGTGAGCCCGATATGCCACACTGGCCGCATGCCTAAGCAATTTCATGGGCGCCCCTATTGGAATAATCCCGATGACAACGGCATCGGCGAGTACACGCTGTTCGATGAGTCGCCCCGCCTGACGTTCACGATCACATGGAATCACACCAAATATCGGGGGGCGTTGGCGCTGGAGCCGGACGGCCGCTATCGTGGTGACTTCGTGTTCAATGATGGCAGTGGTGAGAAGACAGGCACGGCGTGGAGCATCCTTAAGGGGTATCCGGGCGGGTACACGCTGTTAGGCGGGTGGCGGCAGCTCGGTCATCGTGCTTACCAATGGCACGATGATCTGACCTAGCGCGATTTGTGGCAACGCGAAGTCTCTAAAGAAAAAGACGAGGAAAAGCAGCAGAATTCGGGACATTTAATGAGTTTGCTGCGCAACATCTGATGGTAACTTCGCAGCTATGAATTCAAGAAAAGTCGCCGCAGAAGAATATGGCCGCGCCCCTGTAGGCTGAAAGACTATGGCATCAGCGCCTACCCCTAGCTCCCCTGGTACACCAAACCCTCTCGCTATCGGTTGGATGCGAGATCCAATTTCGCCGTAGAGCGACAAGCATGCAGGGCGAAGCACTGCAAACCGCGCGCGCATAGAATTATTTAAATCTTCAAGTTCTGGGCTTATGTCTTGGCCACGCACTTGGCTGGAAAATATTCTGTCCGAAGCCGTGTCAGACTCTTGCTCCAATTCACATAGTTGTAGCGCGAAGTGCTCAGCTTCAGCATGTAATTGTGCGTTCGATAAACTAGAATATCGGCCGTCCGCTGGTGGAAAATCAAAAAACGGTCTGTTCGTCGCTACGATGTGATCGAAAGTAACCGAACCTTGAGCTGAAGGCTTGATTGCCACACTTTGGGAATTGTCGGATGGCACCACAAGATTCAATTGTGGAGCACAACTAGCCTGATCTCTGTCCACCTTCACAGTGTCGATTTTTCCATCATCATTCAAAAGATCTGCGCCACACGCTGTGCTATTGGTTATAGAGAGTTCTCGTGACACCGCATTGGGGCCTATCCGGACAAGCGACGGCAATGTAGGGGTGACCGCTGCAGGTAGGACTGTTGGCCCAGTGCTAGGGCTAGTCCGGGATTTATCGTTCTTTGTGGTCTTTGGCGCTTTAGTGATAGCTGTCGGAGCGACTTCCTCTTGTTTCGGCTCCGGCGCGACGATTGGGGCTGCGACTGACGGAGGTGGATTGTTGTATTGAAATATTGGACCAGTTGCGCCAGGGGCAAAGATCCCAGAATTGGTTCCAATAGAGCCAGTGGAATTCACTTGAGAGCTAGGTACAGACTGGTCGCGCCCAAATTTCCAGAGAATGATGCCAGCGATGATGAAACCTATACCAAGTCCTAATAAGACCTTTTCGCCAGAGGATGATGTTTCTTCGGAAGCATGGAGGACAGGGCTACGAGACAGCCGATCCCAGCCGTGATGAGGCTCCATACTGCGCTTGACCACATAGCGGCGAATTTATTCTTGTAAGGAAGTCAAGTATATAAATCCCATAATTTCAGAGCCGTGCTTCGCCGACCGTCACGATGTCGGCCAACGCTGTGGCGGTCGATTAATCGCGGGAAATTTTGTATCTCCTCGATACGATGTCGTGTACTTCCTTTGACCACGCCGACTTCGCCAGATCGTCATCGACTCCGACGAAGTCATACCCTCCAGGAACCATCACGAATCTCAATCCACTGCGATACCAAGGGCGGCGTGTCAGTTCCTCGTTCAAAAGCGCAGTGAAGCGTTCGAATGAAACGAGTTCCCTGTTGTCTTCAGACATGGGTTTCGCAGTCGCCATAACCGTCTCCAGCGCACTTCTCCGTGTAGGCAACACGGAGATCTATGTTTACCACAGGATACAGGACTGCGTCCTCGCCCGTCTGCGCCGCGACCATCCCGACCTTGCCGCCAAGGTAGTCAGCGGCGAGCTGTCCGCGAACAAGGCCGCACAGCTTGCCGGCTTCCGCACCAAGACCGTCAGCGTGCCACTGAGCAGCCGAACGGCCGAGGCTTCGCAAAGCGCGTGCGCTGCGACGCTGGCCTGAAGTGTTACAGCTCGATCCCGTGCTCGGCCGCCAACCGCATCGCATGCCAGGGCGCGATGCCGAATGCGTCCTGCCAGAGCAACGTCAATGCGCGGCAGAACTGCGGCCCATGATCGTCACCCTGAGCGAAGGCGTGGGCCAACTCATGCACGAGCACGTGCCGACGCAGCAGCTCCGGACAGCATCGGATCTCATGGCGCTCCGTGTTGTACTCGGCAGAGAGGCGCGGCCTGAGGTTCGTACTCACCACCACCAGCGGCGGGCCGGCCCTCCGGCGTGGGAAGTTGCTTGCGACTATTGGCCACGTGCGATCGATGAAGCGCTGTGCAGCCTCCTCGGTGAACACCGGCTCGTGCCGATGTCCGGCGATGACGGCGTCCTCCCACGCATACGCGCGGACGGCCTCGGTCCTGACCGAGGGCACGCTGTAAAGTTGCTGCGGTCGGGCGTGGGCCAAATAATTGATGTCACCCAGGCCCTTTCTGCCCGCGCCCATGGTGCCCTACCGTCTCAGAGCTTCAGGCGCTGCGCCGCTATTTCGATGTCGAGCGCCTTGAGCCTATCCAACGCGCCAGCCTGACCAAGTGCCAACTCACGCACTGCGCGCACGCCTGACGTCTCAAGAGCGGCGATCGATGCCAGGGCAGAGCGATGTGCCTCTGCCTTCGCCGTCACGGCCGCATTGATCTGCCAGCGCTTGGTGGTGGCGTTCCACTCGTGATCGATGGATGGCGACGGCGGCTGGTAGTCCACGATCTTGCCCGTGGCGACGTCCATGCGCTGCGATAGTGGATCGAGGCACCCAGGTGTCGCCACATATCCTGCTGGCGTATTAGCCTTAAGCATCCGTGCATCATCTGTTCCGAATGCTTGGCGGTGAATCTGACCGGTCTCTGGGTGATAGAAGGAATATGTGCTCATCGTTTTATGCCTTCGATCTTCATCATGCTGTTGCTGATGATAAAACTGTTTGAATCATCTGGTGCGCCGCCGCCAGTTGCGTTGTAATAGACCGTCTGTTGCGTATTCGCCGGAAGCTCGTAGTACCACTCTGACGCAATGGCACCAACTGAAGCTACACCTACTGGCAGCATCGAAGTTGCCACGACAGTATTGGCCGCTCCGATCAGGGCATCACTCGCAGTCGTGCCGATCGCGATCTCTAATTGCGGTTCAGTATATGTTGATTCTACTGTAATAGACCATGAGCCGGTCCATGTGATAACTAGGGTCGTTGCTAGCGAGAAAGGAATAATTACGGCCGTACCTACCGTCCCGAACCCTACCGGAGGTACGCCGATCTCCATGCTAACTAGCGTGACCGCCACCGTAGTTGCGGCATTCGGATCAATCGATGCGATCGGCACGGTGCGATGAACGATGTCGCCGGTCAGATATTTCCCGCCACGCACAATCGCCACGACGCGGCCCAGCGGCTTCGCTGTCGCTTGTTTGCTGATGCCATCACGACAGATCCAGAACCAGCTGCGATGATCTTCGGGCGTCGAGCGCGGGAACTGCCAAGCGAGTTTCACGCCGCGCGACATATCATTGCCGCTGCCGAACTTGGTTTCCCATGCGGCGCGCTTGTTGCCGCGTTGCCACGCCGCAATGATTTCGTCTGACCACTTGATCATCACCAGATCGCCATGTTCGAGGGCGGTATCGGTTGCGTCGATGAAAAGTTCATCGCCGGCCACAATGACCGGACTCAGACATGCACCGACGGCCGTCGAGTGCTGGTATTGATGCAGCTGCGACGGCAGCGCTGGTGCTCTCAGTCTGAAGCCGTCGCGCTCGAAGTCGGCGAACAGTTTTTCGGCCGACAATTCCTGCTGCATCTTAGTCGGTGTGGGCTCGGACTTCTGTGCGGGTGATGCTGGCATTGATTCTCACCAGCCGCGCGAGGGTCCGGCACGGTGTGCGCTCTTGATTGCGTCCAGCGATGCGTCGGAAGGCTTTCGCTGTGGCGTGTCGAGCGACGCGCGCGATGCAGTTAGTTATCAGCTAGCGCGGTTTAGTCTGCGGTTCGTCGATGCGGTCGGCATCAGTGCTCATCTTGCCTCGCCCTACTGTGAATAAGTCGGCACTGCGGAACATGGCACTGCAACCGCAGCATTCGGAAAAGGCCGTCTTGTAGTAGCCGCCACCCTTCGGCACTACGACTTCACGCCAGGACGTACCGGCGCAGATAGGACAGACGAACTGCATCGTTCGATGGTGCCAGATCTGATCCTGTATATCTATACAGCACACTGTGCCGACGGTACAATCCGGTCATACGAACAGCCTGCGGACTACGCCGTGAACTTCCTAAAGAACATCGCTCTGAATCTCACGGCGAGCTGTCCTGCTGCCGTCATGTGTGTCTGGCTTATCAGCATCGCGGCGGTTTCGATTTTCGGCTCCGGTCCCATAGCAAGCAGCGGGCTCGGAATCCTTGGCAGTGCCGGCGCCGTCATAATCATCGCATTCGGAAACAAGTGAGCTGAAACGTCACGCGGTCCGCCGGTCCTCTGGCTCGCGCTCAACTGGGACAGCATCAACTGCGGTGTAGAGACTTTTACACCGGGGTTGAACCATCCGAAGCTCATCCGCCAAGCCTGCCGCGACGCCCGGCTGAGTTGTCACGGTTGAAATTCAGTAGACGCGTGCGCGCTCCAGCGCCGACAGTCCCAAGCCCAAGTTGTTCGAGAGCGCCGCCAGCTCCATAACCGCTACAAGGCCGATCAGGCCCGCGAAGCGCAGAGCGTGAATCACCTCCGCTTCCGGGTAGGCTGGCTTCAGTAGCGCCCCCGTGTAGCGGCGGGTGATCTGCTTGTAGCCGGTGTGCGTGAAGCTGCAGAGCGCCTGCCACTGGGACTCGACGATGGCCGAGAGAACTTTGTTTGAATCACCTAGCTCCGTCTCGATCGCTCGGACGATCTGTTCCATGGACTTTCGGAACTCGTCCCGCTGGTAGCGGCTCAACTCATCCTCCCTGGCACAGCGCGCGAAATACATGCCACGGAATAAAGCCTCGGCCATAACACGCAGCAAAGCGTGCGCTGAGCCGTGCAGCTCCATCTTGGTAAGAGTCGCGATCGCCGCCTGATGCTCCAGAACCATGTCGAAGCAGCCGGCAGCGAGCATCGGACGCGGCTCGCCGGGGATGTTGACCTCCTTGCTGTGCTCGTCGATCCACAGGATCACCGCGACCAGTTCATCGTATGCAGACTGTCTGGACATCGATCAACGCTCCGGCATCGCGCAGTCCGGCATTGATACCGGGCTGCTCTGTTACCGGTATTCTACGCGCGGTCGCCGGAGTCAGATCGAGAGCCCGGCCTCGCGCGCCAGCTCGTGCGAGAAACGCGTGCGCAGCACCGGGCGCTCGGGCATGTATGCATTGACCGGCAGTCCCATGTCCGCCGCGATGGCGAGCGAGTGCACTATCGCCGCGCGTGCGTCATAAGCCCGGTGCCGTCGATCTTCAGCGCGAATGCCGCCCGCAAATTCACCCATTCAATGGGCCGCCGCTACGACGCGCGGGGGCGTACACGGTGGGTGGATCTAGCCGAGCAGGGACATCAGTAGTCCCAATCCTCATGCCGCACAGGCAGCCGGTTCAACTCGCTGCGGTAAAACTGCCACTTGGGCATGAATTGCTCCATCAACGCCACAAAGCGGCTGCCATGGGTCCGCTCCAGCATGTGCGTCATCTCGTGAACGATGATGTATTCAAGGCATTCCCGAGGTTTCTTAGCCAAATCAGTGTTGAGTCGGATGTTCCTGGCATCAGGGCTGCAGCCGCCCCATTTCGTCTTCAGCCTCTGCACAAAGACCCGATTGATCTTCACCCCGATTAGTGGCTCCCACTTCGCAATGAGCCCTTGAGCTGCCCGCTTTAACATCGCGCGGTACCAGCCATCCAGGACCGCGCGCCTCTTAGTCTCGTCAGATCCAGGGCGAACCCGCAGGAGCAGCTTGCGGTGTTTAAGCTCCACGGCGGGTGGTCCCTCGACCTCGATGATCTGGAGCAGATAGCGTCGCCCCCAAACGTAGTGGCTCTCGCGATCACGGTACTCGCGAGGTGTCTCGCGTTCCTGCGCCTGGAGCTTCCGCTGCTGCTGCTTAATCCAACTCAGCTTGGAAATGGCAAAAACGCGAATCGCGTCAAGGCGCATACGTGCCGGAGCCGAGATTCGCACGCGACCCGTAGGAGGATGGACGCTCAAGTGGACGTTCTTTATGTTCTTGAACACCACGTACACCGCGATCTCTCCCAATGTAATTTGCCCAACCATCAGTATTCTCTCTGCGCCTTGATGATAAGGAACAGCCGCTCCACTTCAGCGACATCCCGCAATAGCCCATACAAGGCCGCCTTGATCACTTGCTCGCGAGCATGGACGCCGCGCCACCCGTCAGGGCGTACGCGCCTGATAGTTTCGTCGATTCCAAGGGCCAGGGTCAGTGCTTCATCTCTTGATGCATAGACGTCTGCCACAGGCGGCTCGGCAGTACCGCTCGCGATGGTCCCCGATGCCCGGTGGCTCAGATTGTTGTATATCGCCCGCTTCCCCGCCGTATCCAGCTTCTCCGGGGTCCCCTCCGAATGGCCGATATCGACTCGTTTCGCCAGCTCGGCGATGCGCTTCAGATACTGCTCGTATTCGAGGGCCTTCGCCTTGCGGGCCGCAATGATCTCATCGAGCAGCGCCGACATCTTTTCGTAGAAAGCCGGATCGTTCAGGTGTTCCT
>CABEDL010000272.1_pt1 | contig 15743 bp, 22 predicted proteins | sample 3422981 | NCBI WGS metagenome assembly CABEDL01 (sample SAMEA5534329, study PRJEB31848) | metagenome | biome: tundra; feature: field; material: soil | place: USA | collected 2013-05 | depth 0.15 m
AGCGATCCGATGTGCGATGGTTAACATAACGAGAGGAGAGGTTTCGGCGGCAACCATCTGATTTATAAAGGGGCGCGAGCATGTTATTTGCATATAAAGTGCGGCCGACCGCGACGGTGGAGCTGTGAAGAGCGGGACTGCTCACCGGGGTAACTCCCGGCCGGCCGGCCAGCGAGCAGGGCTCGCCGTGGTGCCCCCAGAGCCGCAGCCAAAAGGCGCGATCGGGGCGATGGAAAGCGGGATAGTCGTTCACGAACAAGAGTTGGGCGCGGTCAAAGCCCAGCGCCTGTTCAAGATGCGCTGCGAATGCGGACGATCCTGGTTCGAGCTTGAACTGCCGATCTTGGTCGAGTGCCCCGCCTGCAAGAGGCTGTGCCTCGTGTCCGCGTAACGCCGCCCTTCACGCCCTCGAGCCGGTGCGCTCGCTATCAAGCTGGGCCATCTGTGCCGCCGCATACCGCTCTCCGGCGGCAGCGCCTTTCGGCACCGCACGTTCGATCGCCGCAAGATCGTCACCACTGAGAATCAAATCGAGCGCTGCGAGCGCCTCGGCCAATTGATCGCGGCGGCGCGCACCGATCAGAGGCACGATGTCAGGTCCTTGGGCGGCTACCCAGGCGACGGCGATCTGCGTGACGCTCGCATGTCTTGCCGAGGCCACGGCGCGCAGTGCCTCTACCAGGGTCAGATTGTGCTCCAGATTGCCAGGATGAAAGCGGGGCATATGAACGCGAAGATCATTGGCCGGCTGATTTGCTTGCGGCCAATGCCCGCTGATCAGCCCGCGCGATAACACCCCATAGGCGGTAATCGCGATGCCCAACTCCCGGCATGTGGGCAGGATGGCCTGTTCAATCCCCCGTGAAATCAAGGAGTATTCGATCTGCAGATCGCAGATCGGATGCACCGCCGCGGCACGTCGGATGGTTTCCGCACCCACCTCCGATAAACCGATATGGCGCACATATCCCGCCTTCACCATGTCCGCGATTGCGCCCACCGTGTCTTCTATGGGCACGCTGGGATCGAGCCGCGCGGGACGGTAGATGTCAATGTAGTCGGTGCCAAGCCGCTGCAGCGAATAGGCCAGGAAAGCCTTGACCGCGACCGGTCGCGCATCGACACCAATCCAGCGACCGGCGGCGTCGCGCAATGCACCGAATTTAACGCTCACAATGATGCGGTCGCGATCACGGCCCAGGAGGCCTTCGCGGATCAGCAGCTCATTGTGCCCCATGCCGTAAAAGTCGCCGGTGTCGATCAGATCAATTCCGGCATCCAGTGCGGCGCGTAGCGTAGCCAGGCCCTCCTCACGATCCGAAGGCCCATATACGCCCGACATGCCCATGCAACCGAGTCCGAGCGCGCCAACCTGCGGCCCATTGCTGCCCAACTGGAGCCGATTCATGTCGGTGCGCTAGCGGTCTGCGGCGTATCGATGGGAACCTAGCGCCAGCATTTCGGCAAAATGAACGACGGTCGGCCCTGGCAGTTGTCGACGTCCAGGACGTGCGGGTAGTCGACGCGGTAGGGACCCGGGGCGCTTCGGCTGCGATTGTAGAGCGTCATCTCCATTACCTCCGGTATCTCGATGCCGTTATGATCGATCATGCCGCTGCAATTGTTCGGATGTGAATGGACCACATAAAAGCGGCTCAGCAGTTTCTCAAAGCAGGCTTTCATGATGCCGAACGCGAAGGGATCGAACAATCGCTCGAGCGAATGCAGTTCCAACACGATGATGCGGAATGACCCGAGCAGTTCGAGTGGAGTGCTCAGCAGAACCTCGTATTCGCCTCCCTCGATGTCCATCTGCAGTAGCATGTCGCCGCCGTAGCCAGGCAGGTATTTATCCTTCCAGGCGCTGAGCGTCATGGACATCTCATTGTCATTGGCGCCGATGAACTTGCGATCGAATAAGAATTCCGGCCGCATCACGGGTGGACGTTCAACCGAATAATCGGCGAGAAAGGAGCGAATGTTTCGGTTCGCCAGCTCATCCTCGAATTCCGCGGTGTAGTAAACGCCGGGCGAAAAACAATATTCGATGCCCGTCAGATCGTCAGGAACCAGGTAGCCCCCGTCTCCATTGCCGCCGATGCGAATCAATGACACCCCGCAACTGCGCGGGCGCAAGCTGCGGATCAATTCCAGTACGCCGGCATCGGCGACCTTTGGCGCCAGAGTGCATCCAAGCGACATTGCCGCGCGCCGTAGCCATCGTTTCACGTTCGTATCGTACTTGGATCTGACCGGCATCGTCTATAACGTGACAACCATGACCCGTCGCTTCATAGACCTGTCGATCTATTTCGAAAATGACGTCATCACGGACCCGCCGTTCATACGACCGACGATCACCTATAAAACCCACGGTGAGACCATGGTCAAAGCGGGCCATTTCTTCCCTGGTGTACCGGCCGCGCAGATGCCGGGAGGCGAAGGTTTCGCAGCCGCCGAGATGGTGACGCTATCAACGCACAACGGCACGCATCTCGATGCTCCCTGGCACTTTCACCCCACCATGGACGGCGGCGCGCGTGCCATCACCATCGATGAGGTGCCGCTGGACTGGTGCTTCCGTCCGGCGGTCAAGCTCGATTTTCGTCACTTTGCCGATGGCTACGTGGTGACTGCGACGGAGGTAGCGGCCGAACTCGACCGCATTGACCATCTGCTGCAACCGCTCGACATTGTCCTGGTCAACACGGCTGCTGGCAAAGCCGTCGGCAACCCAAGTTTCGTCAATATCGGCTGTGGCATGGGCTATGAGGCGACGATGTATCTGACCTCACGGGGGTATTCGGGTGACCGGCACGGATGCTTGGTCATGGGATGCACCCTTCAGCTACACCGCGCAGCCGCCGCACGGGTACACGGTGGCGTGCTTTCCCCTTGGGGCCTCAGATTGCGGAAATGGATCTCAATCCGGTACTCGTGAGCCCCACTGGTGTAATCGCCGTCGACTGTCTCATCATTCCAAGAGGCGCTCGCCACGCGGGCCAGAACCATGGAATTTAACTGCATCGTGTTTCGCATCGACGGGCCCATCGCAAGCATCACCCTGAATCGACCGGATAAGCTCAACGCAATCAGCGCGGACATGGTCGCCGAACTGCATCGCGCGCTGGACGATGCCGAAGCCAGTCCACGAGTGCGCGTCATCACCCTTTAGGGCAGCGGACGCTCGTTCTGTTCCGGTTTCGATCTGAGCGAATTGCAGATCGGCGCCGCCGCCACTGAGACACGTAAAGCCCTGGAAGAGGATTTTCGCATCATCATGAGGTTCTGGAACTCAACGAAACCGACACCGGCCGCCGTCCATGGTTACGCGCTCGGCGGCGGCCTTGAACTGGCGATGGCCTGCGACATGACGATTGCAGCCGAAGGGGCTTTTTTCGGCGAGCCAGAGCCGAAGTTTGGCTCGGGAATTGTGGCCCTGCTGCTGCCGTGGTTCACGGGCCCGAAGCAGGCGAAGGAAATGTTGCTGTTTGGAAACGATCGCGTGAGCGCACAGAAGGCCTATGAGATGGGCCTCATCAACACCGTGGTAAAGCCTGAAGCATTGCTTGATGAGCTCACAGCTGCTGCAGGGCGCTGCGCCATGCTCGATGCCGAAGCCGTGAGGCTGACCAAGACCGCCATCAACGGCAGCTACTCGAGGATGGGGTTTGAGGATGCACTCAGACAGGCTTTGGATATTGCTGCGGTCATTGAGAGCACCGAGACCGAAGAGTCACGCACCTTCAAGGACATTCTGGCCAAGGACGGCGTCAAAGCTGCCGTAGCGTGGCGCGAAGCCCGCATCTTCAAATAGCGACGCCGGTTGATCAGCCTTCGGCGCCCATGAATCGGCGCTCGCTGTTCAAACTGATCGCAGCGGTGGCCGCCAGCGCCGTGATGTATCAGGCGATGACCGAACTCGGTCACGCGCGCGAGTCGGGTTACAGCGGCCATGTGGCGGAGCTACTGACCAAGGCCACTAATCAGAGCCAGCTCGATCAGGCCGTCACTCGCGAGGACAAGGAAATCCTGCTCCAGGCCATGCGCCCCTGGGGAGCACTCGATCAGAACTTCGAATACAAGAAGGGACTGCTCTCGAGCAAGCGGCGCGGCGAGGAGACCGCGCTCGTCGGACAGATCTGGGCGCGCAGTCTCTGGAGCCACCGGAGCCTCAAAAGAAACCATGGAGCTCGATGAAGTGCAGCCGTTCGTGCTCAGAATTATCCTGTGGAATACCGTCGTGGTAGCGAAAGCCTGCTCGTAGCTGCACAAACTGAATTGGCGTGAGTTCGTAGACCAAACTCCACCGCGTCTCCTCGCCGGGCCTACCGCAATCAGTGGTCCCCTGGGTAGGGAGTGCGCCGCGACGCGGGATTCGGTATTACGCGGATTGGGATTTTTGAACCGCCCCGACCAGATGGTTCGCTGCGTGGCGTTCGTTGTAGACTATGACGTTTACGCGCTACGGTATCAGGGTTTATGCGGCACACAGCGGCACTCGATCCGGCCGGGGACCCATTTTGCGAACGATCGCCGATGGCTTGGCGGACGCGGCTACAGCTGCTCGGTGGCCGCTTTCACTTCGAGAGCAACAGCCGCCAGCTACTGCGCCTGGTCAAGGTGGCCTATGCCGGACTTCCGCGGCATCGTTTTTCGCCCAACGCGGCGCCCTTTCGAATCAGACTTCGGTTAGTGGCCAGCAACGCTTTGCGCACCACGCCGGAGCCGCCATCGTTGAAAACCCTCTCCGGTCCGGGGGGATTGTTGTGCGGGATCATGGACGCAGCGAATTTTGCGGTTCTGTCGCCGAATGAGCGCTCAGGCCTCGTTGTCGTATCGCGTGACATGTTGCGCTACCCATATCATGTGCGTTACGAGCTCATCGAATTTGTCGTTTTCACACTCGCATCCCGAGCCCAAGGACTGGTTTTCCTACATGCCGCTTGCGTCGGTCGATCGGGACGCGGGCTGCTGCTCATGGGTTCAAGCGGCGCGGGAAAATCGACCCTGGCATTGCACTGTTTAATGCAGGGCCTGGATTTTCTCGCCGAGGACGCTGTGTTCGTCAGGCCCGATCAGATGATGGCGACCGGCGTTTCCAACTTCCTACACGTCCGGCGGGATTCGCTGCGCTTTCTCGACGACGCTTCGATGGTATCGCGTATCCGCAAGTCGCCCATTATCCATCGGCGAAGCGGCGTGCAGAAATTCGCAGTCGATTTGCGACACCTGGGGTGCCGCCTCGCGCTCGCACCGCTTGGGATTGATGGCATCGTCTTTCTTTCGACCCGGAGTGCGGGCTTTGGCACCACCGTCGTGCCACTGCGAAATCGGGAACTGATTACGAGACTGGAGGCGGCGCAGCCCTACGCGGCCCAACTCCCGACCTGGCAGGCCTTTAGGAAGCGTCTGTCCGGACTTCGGGGATTCGAGCTGCGACGAGGACGGCATCCCGCCGAGGCGGCGGTGGCAATGCGGCACATATTGGACTCGGCCCATGACGAGCGCGCCGGCGACGATCGGAACCGCCGACGCCCTAAGGCGCCACCGCGATCGTGACCAGGATGAGCTGGTCCGCTTGTGCATTGAGCACAGCGCCGTCGGCCGCGCCCGGACGCAGGGTCATGGCGGGTGTGCGCGCGCACCGGTATCGATCGGTTCCGCGAAGCGCACTTGCGGGCTTCCGCGCAGCTCGCGTAGCGCCGCTTCGGTCGCTACGATAGTCGCATCCTCAGCGGGCGCCAGGGACCAGACGCCAGCCTCGCCGGGCCCTGCAACGACCTGTAGGTGTGCGCTGTTGAGTAGGACGCGAAACTGCTCGAGCGTCATGCCGGACGCCAGGACCACTCGAATTGTAGGGGTGACATTGGTCGAGTCAGACCGCGACAGTGTGCGATAAGCGCTCACCGGCTGTCGCTCGGCTCTATTGATCCACGAAGCCGTCACAATGGCGCCTAAAGCCAGGGCCTCGACGATTACTGCGGCCGCGAGCCAGCGGATGGGGCCGCCCACAGACGCCCGCTTTCGCACCGGCATCGGGTTCGTCTCGCGCCGGTTCTTCTGACCTGTTTGACTGCTGTCGAGGCGGGCACACAGACTTTGCCAGCTCTGCTCCGCGGCGCTGAGATTCGCCTGCGGCTGCACCATCGCGTCGCGCAGGCGCCGTTCGAACGCCAATGCCTCGCGACAATCGGCGCACAGGCGCAGGTGCTCCTGTGCCGACCGGGTTTCCGCCTCCGAGGCGCTGCCGTTGAGAATCCAGGGAATCGTCTCCCACGCCTGCCGGTGGGACTGCGTAAGGTTACTCATGGTTGAACTTCTCCTTGGACGGCGCTCCTCCCAGAGTCGGCAACAGATTGCGCAGTTTGATCCGTGCCTGAAACATGCGCGCTTTGACCGTGTTAACGGGGCAACTCATTATCGAGGCGATCTCTTCACAGGAATGACCCAGGAAGTAGGCGAACTCCATGGTCGCGCGCTGTTCGAAGGGCAGACTGCGCAGCCCGCTGTCGAGCCACTCGCGCAACTCTTCGGCGGCGAGCGTGGTATCGATGGTAGAGACAGCGTCGAGGATTGCCTCGCCGTGCTCGGGTGGGAGCGGGCCGGACCGCCGGAGCGCTTTGAGGCCGCATCGCCAGGCGATACCCATGATCCAGGTGGAAGCCCGCGAATCGCCACGAAACTGTCCGGCCTTCTGCCAGACGATCAAGAAGGTATCGTTGATCGCCTCCTCGATCGCATCGCGCCTGCCGGTCAGCCGCGAAAGGAATTGCCCGAGTCTGCCGTGATAGTTGAAATAGAGCTGCTCGAGCGCTCGGCGCTCCCCGCTCGCGATCTGTTGCAGCAACTTGCGGTCGCGGCCGTCGTCGCGCGCCAATTCAGGCTCCCGATCAGCTTGCGGCCCGAACATCCATTGTCTCCACAGCCACAAAAATGGGCTGTACACAGTAAGTGCCCCGAACGCGGCCGCAGGTTGCAGCGCCAGCCGCAAATACTCCAGAGCAGGCTCAAAACAACGCGATCCCCCCTGGTTGCCAAACAGCTGCCGGGCGCGTTGCTCGGCCCCGATGTAGCCAAGCTCCACGTCAGGCATCAGGATCGGGCGGCGCCGGCACTCCAATAGTGCGAACTCATAACAAAATACCGCGCTCCCGTCGTGTCGGTCGCCGACTATGTAATCATCGGTTTGGTCATAACGCTGGCCGCAACTTGCGCACGTCATTATGGTAGGTGATTTGTGGATACCGCTGCGCGTCGAATCATTCCTCGGAGAGCAGCCGCGCGTTCCACTGCGGGTTTTCACAAGCCAACGAAGCAGTCAGCACGGTGACGTCCATGCGGCTCGCGGAGGGCTGGCGATCGGGAACGAACTCACCGGATACATCGCCAAAATGAACGCTGAGCCAGGGCAGGCCGAACAGCCGGACATCTAACGAGACTTTAGTGTTTCCGGCATCGAGCCGATAGAGTTCAGCCGCCTGAGTCCGCAGCACAATCAGCGGCACAAGTAACCAAAATGCCCTCTTCATCCTCGGTCCCTCGCAAGCGCCGCGGGGCAGCACCGGGGAGACCTCGATCAGTAGATTCGGCGTCTGGCCGGCGGCAATGTCGATATCGCTGTTGCCGACGACGAGATCGCCGTCCGACAACAGGGCCGCGCTGAGTGGAGCGATACACGGGCCACCGTGAGCGATCACTCTGGCGGAGGACGCCGCGGAGCCAGAGAAGCTCAGAGCCGGCGTGGGCGGCGCGGATACGCGGTGCACTGACCATTCACGATCACGCCGTCGGCACCCCAGGATAGCGGCGTATGCGTAGACGTTCGCCGGAACCACCGATAACAAATCGATGGAAGCCACGATCACCAGGAAGAACACCGTCACGCCGACGACAATGGCCGGCCGCACGACGCCCAGAGCAGGCATCGGCACATTAACGATGATCAACAAAGCGACCCAACCGACGAGCGCACCATAGGCAGTCCCCGCGATCGTCTTCGCGAGTGCCTTACCACTGCCGAAATAGCAGCCCAAGAGATGAAACCGGCCCATACGAGCACGAAACCCGCCAACGGACCCAGTGCGAGAAATGCCCAGATGGCCCGTACAGCGCTATTCGCCGCCGTGGACAAGGCGGTGGACGCCGACCCTCAGCACTGATCCACCCTCGATCCCGCGGGTACAGCCGGGCCGTTCGTGAGCAGTTCACGGAATGCCCGCTCGCCTCTCGGCGTGAAGGCGATCACTCGAGAACGGCCGCGGCGCTTCGCCCAACCGAGTTCGAACAGGCGCGCCAGGAACGCCGCACCGAGCGCACCGGCCAGATGTTGCCGGCGTTCGCTCCAGTCCATACAGGGACGGCAAAACGCTCGGCGTTGCATTGCCGCTGCCGCCGTATCAATCCCTAACCGGGTAAACCACTCGACACCGCCGGGCCTCAGTCGCAGCCCGTCGGAGGCCGTATAGCGAAGCTGTTCCATCTAGTCCTTACAAGCACTTAGGCGTGGATTACCTTCACAATGTGAAACAAATGTGAAACGGCACTTCACCTCAGCCGAACGGCAAGCCATGCTGAATTCCTGGCCAACTTTATTTTCGTGAAACAGGCGATTTTCTCGTTAGTGTTAACACAGCCTCAATTCTGTGCGGATAATAGGTGGCTCCAAAAAACCGGAGCAACCCCATGTCAACCAAGAAGGCCGCCGCGCCGAACGCCCCGCCGCTTCTCGATGTCCGCCTGCGCTACAAGATTCCCGAATCCTGTCGGATTTTGAAATGCAGCCGTTCCCATTTTTACAAAGAGATCGTTGGCCGGATCAAGCTGATCCGCGAGGGCGCGTGCGTCTTCGTCCCTGGCTCTGAGCTTGCCCGGCTCGCGGATCCTGATGCGCCACGGGTCGCGGTTGCGCTCGCCGCTACAGCTGAAAAACCGGTCACGGTCGCGGCAGGCCGCGCAAGGTACAAGTGTCGAGCGCCGAGGCGTTGTGAGCGCCGACACGCCAGCGCCCGGAGCTGGACACTCCGGGGCGGCAGGATCATCGACGGGGAACGCGCGCAGCATACCGCTGCTGGTGTCGTTGTCGCCAGCCGAGCCCGCAATCGTTACGGCTACGCGACACACCGAAACCGGCGGCTTTTCCGGCCCCATCGATGAGAAGCAACTCGCCATCTGGCGACGCGGATACGATCGCGTCCTCAACAGTCCGCAGTACAAGCGTGTATGCAAGGCGCTATGGGATGCGTCGGGCTGCGCGAAGTGTGGCAAGGCGATCGCGCCCGATGAGCGGATCACCTGGAAGCGGATCCTTGTGCCGGGATTCCTGGGCTCGGACGAAGTCAAAGCTCCGTGCTGTGACATCTGCGTCGGCGAAGATCCCTACTATCTTCTGACCTCCAAGGTCTGCGGTCATTGCGGTAGGCCCGTGAGGCTCAAGCCGCGCAAGTATCAGCGCCGATTCTGGTGCAGCAATCGTTGCTCGCAGCGTTGGTACAACGCGCATCGTATTCCACGATACAAGCCGAGAGTTATCTGCGGGTGCTGCGGGTCCGACTTTAAGCCAGCCCGGAGGGATGCCGCATTCTGCTCCTCGGCCTGCCGGCAACGCGCCTATCGACAGCGCAAGGCGGCACCGTGAGCGCCCCGGCCCTGGTGATGCAGCTGGACGTCGAGCGCATCGTGCGCGAGCAGAAGCGGACCAATGAGCGCGCGATCCAAAAGTTTCACGATGAAGGCGGCCTGCGCCGATTCGCCGAGGCTGCCATGCGAACGGCACCGCCGACGCGCACGGTCGAATTCTGGCAAGGCGATGATGCTGCGCTCAAGCGGGCATTGATTGCGCTCGGTGATATCACGCTGCTGATCCAGGTGCTGATCGAGGCCGGCGCCGTCAGTGATGTTGCGACCGACGTGCTCGATGCACGGCTGGCCGTTGTTCGCTCGGCATTGGAGCGGTTCGCATGAACGAGCGCGTGCGCAAGGTCTGCGAGGGCTGCGGGCGCAGCTTCGAGGTCGCGCGCGAGTTCGAGTGGCAGACGCAGTGCTATCGCTGCTTCCGAGGCGAAGCCGACGCGAAGGTGCTGGTTCGTGAGCTGCAGGCCGAAAACAAACTATTGCGCCATGAACTGTCACAGCTGCGGATCAGCGGACCGTCAAGGATCGCTCCTCGGCGGTGGCGGCAGCTGCTGCAACTCGTGCACCCCGATCGCCACGGCAACAGCGAGGCGGCCAACGATTGCACGCGATGGCTGCTCGAAATTCGCGCAGAGGTTGAACAGTCATGAGCACAGTCAGCCCGATCCCGCGAAGCAGGCGCACCAAGGCGCCGCCGGTCATCCCGGCCGCGATTCTGGATTCCGACGTTGCCAACGGCCGGCGTCTGGCACGCCGTCATGGTGACAGCATCAGATACACCGTCGAGCGCAGCTTTATGTGTTGGGATGGTCGGCGCTGGGCTGCGGATCCCAAGGGCGTGGCTGTTTCCGCGATGGCCAAGGACACGGCGCTTGCAATGTTCGATGAATTGCGCGACTCGCCACCCGAGCTGCGTAATGTGCTCTACAGCAACGCACAGCAGTGTCAATCGAAGAAGCGCCTAGAGGCCATGATCTGGTGCATGCGATCGGAACCGGACATCCCGGCACAGTTGACCGACTTCGATGCCGATCCATGGTTGTTGAACGTTGCCAACGGCACGCTGGATCTGCGCACCGGGCAGCTGCGACGACATTCGTGCGACGATCTGATCTCGAACATCACCGAGGTCGCCTTTGATCGGAATGCCGATTGTGAGCTGTGGGATGCGTTCCTGTGGCGCGTCACCGACAAGAACGAGGATCTGTACAGCTACCTGCGCCGCTTCGTCGGTTATTTGCTCGCGGGCGATGTCTCGGACCAGTCGCTGCACTTCCTGCACGGTATCGGCAACAACGGCAAGACTGTGTTCTGTGAGACAATAATGCGTCTGCTTGGCGAGTACGCGGTGACGGTATCGCCCGATCTGATCATGCTGCGCCGATACAGCGGCATCCCGAACGATGTTGCCCGGCTACGTGGCGTGCGCGCGGCGATCATGAACGAGACCACACAAGGGGCGCGCTTCGATGAAGCCAAGCTCAAGGATCTGACCGGCGGAGACACTCTCACCGCGCGCTTCCTGCACCAGGAGTTCTTCGACTTCCGGCCGACGCATCGGCTCATCATCCGAGGTAACCACAAGCCCACGATCTGCGGCACCGATGAGGGCATCTGGCGGCGACTGCGGTTGGTGCCGTTCACCGTTTCGATACCGCCGGAGGAGCAGGACCGAGATCTGCAGCGAAAGCTCGAAGCCGAGCTACCGGGTATCCTCAACTGGGCGCTGCAGGGTTGCCGCGAGTGGCAGTCCGAGGGCCTGAAGCCGCCGACCATCATCACCGAGGCGGTACGCCAGTATCGAGAGGCCAGTGACGGCTTGGGCCGTTTCATCGCCGAGTGCTGCGTTGAACGGAAGCTCGCCCAGGTGAAGTCATCGGTGCTCTTTACGAGCTATCAGGAATTTTGCGCGGCCGCTGGTGAGCGCTGGGTATCGCGTAATGACTTCCCGGATGAGATGCAGCGCAAGGGATTTGAGTGGAAGCGTACCAACACGGGCGGCATGTTCTATGGCCTGGAATTGCTCGCGAGCGAGGACCATCGGCACAACGCGTGAGCGAGCGGTTGCGCAGCTCGCGCTGCGCTACGCGACCGGCGCACGGTACCCTTCGTGGCCCATCGGCACGATGAACACCACATTGCCGCCCGGACTCCAATGCACATCTCGAAGTTCCACGTACGGCGCCGCTTCAGTGACGGGTTTGTCAAAGGTGGCGTGGGGATTCAGTTCGTGTCTGATATATCGAAGTCTTTCACAATTTTCGTCGTTGTAAGCCACGTGGCGGGCGATCAATGCGACTGGTTCCTGTGTTGAAAGGGTCGTGCTCCAAAGAAGATGCATGCCCGTGGCCTGCGGAAGCGGCACGGGAGCACGAAGGCCACGAACAACAAGGACATTGAGGTGAAGGAAGTGACCGGGATGGACTGCGATCCCATACGCAAAGTCTTTTTCCTTCAATTTCTCCTCCGGCGGAGCAATCGCATCTCCGCTCGTTAGAAACCTGAGTTCGAGAGCATTCAGCCATGGACTATTTTCCACCGGCACCGCTGGGGCCATGATTAGTGGTGCGCCGGCCCCTTTTCTCATATGAATCTGGCCGCTGTGGTGAATGCTAAATTTCGTTGTGGGTCCGAATAGGCGGACCGTAGCGTAGATTTCTTTGCCTTCGATCCAGAATCTCCACATGCAGGCTGCGGCCCGATTGCCGATCATCGGAAACACTCGAAAGGCTCTGCCTCTTATTGGAAAATTAGCGGGTCGCATGGCTCTGACCTGATCTCACAGTGACGGCCGGTGACGGCCCTTCCAGTAGTTTCCTATACGCGCGCGCGCTATGGAAAATTAACGGCAGTGGCGTCACTAGCCGTCACCCGCATCGCAGCATCTCAATCCGAGAGCGAATCCGTTTCGCGAGGAGGAGGAAGCCCGATAGCGAAACGTGACGCCAGAGTGACCATCGACGCATGCTCGATAGGCCCTCTAGCTGTCACTGAGCACGACCAGACCCGATGTCAGCAAACGCGAAGATCATGGACTTGCACGCAAAGGAACCCCGGCAGGTGACCCAAGTGCTGCCCAAACTGCCGCGTATTGCCCGCAACTTGCACGAGCCCGCCGGCTGGCTTTTTGAACTCGCGCAAATTTATCGGCTCGCGCGCAGAGGCCAGCTCGCTACCGAGGATGCATCACGTCTCGCGTTTATCTGCTCGCAAGCGGGCCGATTGGCCAAGGACACTGAATACCTGAAGTACATTGCAGCGCTGGGCGAGCGGTTCGAGGAGCTGCAAGCGCGCGGAGTATTGCCGGTGTACGCCACTGACTACGCCAGCGACGATGCAGCGGCCGAGCCTGACGTGGTCACGCCATGACGTCATCGCCCCGACCTAGCATCGGACCTACTCGCCTTGCCGCTCAATCACTTCGCCGAAAGTGGATCGCAGATGTATCGAACAAGGCCGCTGACGCGCAACAAACTGGCTGCGGCGATCTTGCTGTCGGCCTTAGCGTATCGCGCAACCGATCACGATCATCTGCCTCCAGGGCCTATGCTCGAACCATCCTATCGACGAGCGCAGGATGACTGATGCTGAGAGATTGCACATCGTGAATGTGTCACCGCCGTTTAAACCGGCCGAAAACGGCGCGGATCACAGGGACGAGGCAGGTAAATTTGTGCGCGGATGTGCACCTGGGCCAGGTCGGCCGCCACGAAGAACAGAGCAGGCGTATATGCGAACAGTGATGGATGCCTGTTCGATTGCAGACTGGACTGTAATCGTCGAGAAAGCCGTCGTAGATGCTCGGGCTGGCGACGCCGTAGCGAGGCAATGGCTCAGTCGTTACTTGCTGGGAAATCCAGAGTTCAAAGCTCCGACGCCTCGCGAAATCGAAATTCTAGACGCCTCAGGTGCGGAAGAGGCCGACTTTCAGACGGGTGTCCTATACGCCCAGCTCAATGCGAAACCATAGTGCGTGATTCTGGCGTCCACGCGGCTATGGTAGCGCCAGGATTTATTCGCCCATTTTTTTACGGCAGCCCGGGCGGTATTCAAAGTCCCTGCCGCGTTATGAACTGGGTTAACGGCGTGACCTAACCATTCCCCTTCATTGCTAACCGCCATCATCCGACAGTCCCTTCTGAGCGAGCCATTCAATGGCGCGCTCTGCATAGCCTTTTTCATCAGATCCCCGCGCGGTTCCAGCTGCGACTGTCAGCACGTGCCCAAGATGCGCCCATGTTAGAAGAGAAATTGCTTGAAGATTTTGTAGACCATCTGGGCGGTGTCCAGAGAGGCACGCGCGCGGAACACTGAGGTCTTGGTACTGCATTACGGTATCGCAGCCGACCGGGGATGTCCGCTTACTGCTAACAAGAAGACTGAAGTAAAAATGTCGAACCCCAGCATAATAGCTACCAACATCAATATTTCTAAGAACCTGATTTCGGCTCGGGCGTGTCGTTGTGCGCCGCGAGATATCGCTTCGGTACTTGGCTTCTATAAACCAAACCCAGGTCGGGGATTCGATAACGACATCAATCTCGGATGCACCTTCATCTCCAAGCCTCAACAAACTGGGAGGAGGCGCGAAGGATCGCCAAAGCTCAACGATGACTGAATCGTCAGCGGGCAAGGAAATGCCGGGTAGGCCGACAGACGTTAGAGATGGGAACCACGCCGCCGGGTTAATCTGTCTGAGCGACCGGAAGACATTCCAGGTCACTGCATCTTCGCTGTTTTCACTACGAAGGTGTTTCAGTTTCGATGCCCGCATGAAGGCAAAAACTGGATCGTGACGATCAATAATTAAGTTGTCGCGAAAGTCATCAGCAACTAGCACTCCAGACGGGGATGCCACGAATGAGTCAGTATTCAACGGGTTTATCTCCTGTCTCGGCTAACGCAAGTTAGCAGTTTATGCCAATGTCAGCCCCTTGCGAATCTCTGACCAAAGGCCAGGGAAGCAAATAGTTAGAGCATCATAGATCAGCACTACGCGGCGCAGAGAGAGCTTACGAATGAATGCTCAATACTGCCATCGATCTGCAGCGGTGACCAATCGCCATCGATTGCGTACCGGGCCTGAAGCCGATATCGACAGGACAACCGTTTCACTGCTTGAAGGGGGCAAGCGTCAGCCGACTCTGGGAACCATGCTGCAACTGAAAGCGGGTCCTTAAAATGTTCCTGCTACGCTAGCAGCTCAGATATACGCCGAACCGGAGTGTTCTGCGCGTTGTCCAGGCGGCTAGCGCATCACGCCGGTGATGCAGGCGCGTGGCATCGAGTTGATCTGCGTCGATGCACCGAACTACTTTGTGGACGAAACCCCGACCGCGATCATGGTGCGTCAGATCCTGGGTGCGGTCTCCCAGTTCGAGAAGGCGACGCTGGTGCTCAAGCTACGCGAGGCGCGCGAGCGCAAGCGCGCGGCTACTGGCAAGTGCGAGGGCAGGAAGTCCCACGCCGAGGCGCGGCCCGAGGCGGTCAAGCTCGCGCGTCAGCTGCTTCGCCGGCATCCGCGTACTGGCGAGCGTCGATCGCTGCGCAAGATCTCCGCGCTCCTCGCCGAGCAAGGACACCGCAACGGCGCTGGCAAGCCGTTCTCGGCCCTGCGCTGCGCGGCCTGCTGATGCCGGGTCTCAATGTCATCCAAGCCCACGCTAGCGGCGCGCGTGATTGCCGGATTCAATGAGGCCATTGCGCACATCGCGCGCGGGCTGATCGACGTCGAGCCGCTCACCAGCTAAAAGTACTTAGTGCACGGCACGAGATAAGTGCGGAACTGATCCGACGCCTGGCTACGGGAGTCTAGTACGAAAGGAGGCCCCCCGGCTCTGCCGGGGAGGCAGTAGAAGTTTGACGTATCCGGAAGTCCATTCGTGAAACTCGACCGCGTGAGCCGCCAAGCACACGTAGAGGAGATTCACGATGGACCATGGCGAGAAGGTAAATCTCAGTAACGGGAACCGCAAATGCCAATCGTGATTCATGGGAAATTCTGCATGGAGATGCCATACAAGCGGTTGACGGTGGTTCCGACTGGGGTCGCGTCAGCGACCCGCACAGCCGCTTTGAGCGGCTCATGAGCTAAAGCCCCCGGCTTTGCC
>CABEDL010000285.1_pt1 | contig 15266 bp, 12 predicted proteins | sample 3422981 | NCBI WGS metagenome assembly CABEDL01 (sample SAMEA5534329, study PRJEB31848) | metagenome | biome: tundra; feature: field; material: soil | place: USA | collected 2013-05 | depth 0.15 m
CGTGTTCCAGACCCGGTGCCCGCACAAGATCGGGCGCATCTGCGAAGAGCATGAACCGCGCCTGCTCGAGGGGGACGACGGCCATGCGATGCGCTGCCATATCCCGCCGGCTGAACTGGCGACGCTGCAGCGGGTCGCACGCTGATGAATAACTCGAATGCAGCCATGAAATTCTTGAGTTTGTGACGTCACAAACTGCCCGTAACATATGAATCCATTAGATTAAATTCGCGCTACGTGCCACCGCTGATCGAAGACCGTATCCTCGGCCCGGAACTCGGCCGCCTGGCCGAAGCGCTCACCGCCGAGGTTTTCGCCGTAGATGAGAAGAAGACCGAACCCGTCAACGCGTAACTTCGACGCCATCCGAGCGCGCTCGAGCCCGCTCGACAATGCAGTCATTGATGAATTTCTCGCTCGGCGCATCGGGCGCCGGGAGTTTCTGCGCTATGCCAGCGTGCTCGGTATATCGGCGCCGCTGCTCGGCGCATTGATGCCAGGAGCAGCGCGCGCGGCGGGCAAGCCGGGCGGGGCCGTGACAGTCGGGATGACGGTACCGTCCGGATCGATCGATCCGCTGACGGTGGCCGATACCGGCGGGGTCTGCATGTTGTCGCAGACCGGGGAATATCTCGCGCTCTCCGATCCGGATCTGCATCTGCGGCCGTTGCTCGCCGAAAGCTGGCAACCCAATCGCGACGGCAGCATCTGGACGTTCAAGATCCGACGAGGCGTCAAATTTCACGATGGCGGCACGCTGACGTCGGCCGATGTGGTCGCAACCATCGACCGGTTGGCCGATCCGGCGAATGGTTCGGTGGCGCTCTCGGCCTTCGCAGGCTCGCTATCGAAAGGTGGCTCCAAGGCGATCGATGAGTCAACGGTAGAGTTTCATCTGGATGCGCCCAATGGCAGCTTTCCCTATCTGGTGTCGTCCGACAATTACAACGCCATCATCCTGCCGGCCGGCCATGACGGCGGCTTCGAGAGGAATTTCATCGGCACCGGCCCGTTCCGGCTCGAGCGATTCACGCCCAAGGCCCGCGCCTCGTTCGTGCGCAACCCGGATTACTGGGGCGCAAAAGCGCTGCCCGACCGCACGCTGTTCATCTTTTACGACAGCATCCAAGCTCAGATCCTGGCGATGCAGGGCGAGCAGCTCGACGTGCTGCTGCACGCGCCGGTGCAAGGCAGCCAGGCATTGCTCGCCGATCCTCACCTGAACATCCTCGCGCTCAAATCCAGCGCGCACGAGCAGGTGCATATGCGAGCCGATAAGGGGCCGTTCGCCGACGCGCGCGTGCGGCGCGCGATGGCGCTATGCCTCAACCGCGAAAACCTGGTCAAGGGCCTGTTTCGTGGCATGGCGGTGCCCGGCAACGACAGCCCGTTTGCGCCGATCTTCGCCGCGACCGACCCTCAAGTGCCGCAGCGCCGGCAGGATATCCGCCAGGCCAAGGAACTGCTGCAAGCGGCCGGTGTCGCCAACGGCTTCAAGGCGACCCTGACGACCGAGCGTTTCGTGGAGATGCCCGACTATGCGGTCATCATTCAAAACGCCGTGCGTCAGATCGGCGTGCGGCTCAGTCTCAATGTCGAAGAACAGTCGGCCTATTTCGGCCGCGCCACCTTTGGCCAGTCGGACTGGTTGGATTCTGAGATGGGCATCGAGGATTACGCCCATCGCGGCGTACCCAATATATTCCTGACCGCAACCTTGAGCAGCCACGGCACTTTCAACGCAGCGCACTTCAAGAATCCCGAGTACGACCGCCTGGTCGCCGGCTTCATCGCCGCGCTCGACCCCGCCGCCCAACGCGACGCCGCCGGCCGCATCCAACGCCTGTTGCTGGATGAAACGCCGGTCATCGCCGCCTATTTCTACGATTGGCTGTCAGTGACGACGAAACACATCCGCGGCGTGCGGCCGACCGCGATGGGGCACTTGTTCCTGGATCGGGCGCAGTGGGTCTGAGTGCGCTCATTTCGCGGGCGTCTCGCGGCTTGGTATAGGCGATGACCAGCGCGCCTTGGAACTCTGCAGCAATCCTCTGCGAGAGAGCTCGTCGTCGGCCCTTTGCCTTGAATTCCTGTGTTATTACAATTGTAATAACACAGGAATTAAATAATAGTTGCGCTCAAAGTCCGGATGTTGGGAACTCTACGTCGGTCAGCAGATTTTCCACCTCCTCGACCTGATGCGTAGTGAGCAGGATGGTTCGCTGTGTCGTAGCGCTTGCTCAGTGCTTTGGCTTCAATGATCGTGGTCATCGTGTTCGCTGCCGTGGCTAGCGTCGCTAGATTTGGCGTCGGAAAGCAGCTCCGCGGCGGACAGACCCAGGCGGTTGATCGTGGCGCGGATGCGCGGCCACTCCACCGTCAGGAAGCGCCGGCGCTCGTCTGAGCGCAACATGGCGGCCGCGCCGGCACTCACGTACATGCCCAGCCCACGGCGCTTCTCGACCAGCTTCTCATCGACGAGCTGCTGATAGCCCTTCAGTACCGTGAGTGGATTGACACGGAATTCCGCGGCGACGCTGCGTACGGAAGGCAGAGGATCGCCCTCCTTGAGCACGCCCTCGAGGATCATCGCGACGACTCGGTCGCGCAGCTGCCGATAGATCGGCTGTCTGTTGTCCCATTGCGTATCCATATCCGCGCAGCGTTACCGCTTGAGCTGTCCGTGCGACGATCGGCGCGCGACTCTAGCAAAGTGCTGCGCCCGGTCGGCCACTAGAGCGCCACTGCCATCGCGGCGTACACGCCGACTCGGAAACTGCGGGCTTGAATGACTGCTTTCATGGTCTACTCGTTAACGATGGCTGTGCTGTTGAACTGCTGTTGTATACAAGTACAACACTACAAGCGTGTCAAGCCGTTCCTGCGATCAGTTACCGCCTCCGGAAAGCTACTAAAATCAGCGCTCTTTTTTGCCTGGAACCTTCATGAAACCGCCGATGAATGTCGCGATCACGGGTGCTGCCGGCCAGATTGGTTATGCATTGGCCTTTCGCGTTGCCTCGGGCGCGATGCTGGGCACCGATCAACCCATCAACCTGCACTTGCTCGAAATCACTCCAGCGTTGCCGACTCTGGGCGGCGTGGTCATGGAGCTCAAGGATTGCGCGTTCTCAACGTTAAACAAAATCGTCGCGACCGACGACGCCCAAGTCGCGTTCCGCGACTGCCACGTGGCGCTGCTGGTCGGTGCGCGGCCGCGCGCAGCAGGCATGGAGCGCAAGGATCTGCTGCTGGCCAATGCGCAGATCTTTTCGGCCCAGGGCAAGGCGCTCAACGCGGTCGCCGATCGCAAGCTGCGCGTGCTCGTGGTCGGCAATCCGGCTAACACCAACGCACTGATCGCCAGTCACAACGCGCCGGATCTCGATCGCCGCAATTTCACCGCGATGACGCGGCTCGATCACAACCGCGCGCTCTCGCAGCTCGCCGAGAAGACCGGCACGCACGTCAATGACATCAAGCGCCTGACCATCTGGGGCAATCATTCCTCGACACAGTATCCCGATGTCAGCCACGCGCTAGTGCAAGGCAAACCGGCCCCCGGCCTGGTCGATCAGAAGTGGCTTGAGGAGTATTTCATTCCCACGGTGCAGCAGCGTGGCGCGGCCGTCATCAAGGCGCGCGGCTCCTCGTCGGCCGCATCGGCGGCCTCGGCGGCGATCGACCATGTGCGCACCTGGGTGCTCGGCACCGGCGAGGGCGATTGGACCAGCATGGGCATTGCTTCCGACGGCAGCTATGGCATCAAGGAAGGGCTGATCTATTCCTATCCCGTAACCTGCACACGCGGCGACTACCAGATCGTGCAGGGCCTTTCGATCGATGCCTTCAGCCGCGCACGCCTGAATGCGACCGAAGCCGAGCTGCGCGATGAGCGCGAGGGCGTCAAAGCGCTGCTGGAGCCGCCCGCTCCATGATCGGCGCGATCATCACCGTGCTGTTCATCCTCGCGGTGGTGTATCTCGCCTATCGTCGACTGCCGTTGCTGTCCTTTACCGCCGCTTTCACGGTATTGCTGCTGGCGTACGCCATACTCGGCAATCCTGCGGGACTGTGGCTCGGCCTGTTGGTCATACTGCTGCTGTGTTTCTGGCTGCTGAACCTGCGGCCGCTGCGTATCGTGCTGATCAGCGGACCGTTCATGAAGACGTACCGGCGGCTGTTGCCGTCGATGTCCGATACCGAGCGCGATGCGCTTGAAGCCGGCACCGTGTGGTGGGATGGGGAGCTGTTCACCGGCAACCCGGACTGGCGCAAATTGCGGGATGCGGCGCCGCCGCGGCTGTCGGCCGAGGAGCAGGCCTTCATCGAAGGACCCTGCGATACGCTGTGCCGGATGCTCGATGACTTCGATATCACACATCGCCGCGGCGACCTGCCGCCAGAGGTCTGGGACTACATCAAGTCGCAGCGTTTCTTCGCGATGATCATTCCACGGCGCTACGGCGGCCTGGAATTCTCGACCTATGCGCACTCCTGCGTGCTGGTCAAGCTGGCTGCGCGCAGCGTCACCTGCGCCTCCACCGTCGCGGTGCCCAATTCACTCGGGCCGGCTGAGCTGCTGGTTCACTATGGCACCGACGAGCAGAAGAACTACTACCTGCCGCGTCTGGCGCAAGGTCTGGAGATTCCCTGCTTCGCGCTGACCGGGCCGCGCGCCGGCTCGGATGCCGCGGCAATCCCTGACACCGGCGTGGTCTGCCGCGGTGTCTTCCAGGGTCGCGAGATCATCGGTCTGAAGCTCAACTTCTCCAAGCGCTACATTACCCTGGCGCCGATCGCGACCGTGGTGGGCCTCGCGTTTCGCATGTTCGACCCCGAGCACCTGCTCGGCGAAAAAGAGGACATTGGCATCACCTGCGCGCTGATTCCGCGCGAGACTCCCGGCATCGAGATTGGCCGGCGTCATTTACCGCTCAACATCCCGTTTCAGAACGGCCCATTGCACGGCCGCGATGTGTTCGTGCCGCTCGAGTGCCTCATTGGCGGCCTGAAGATGGCGGGCCTCGGATGGCGCATGCTGGTCGAGCAGCTCTCGGTCGGCCGCTGCATTTCCCTGCCGGCGAATGCCACCGGCGGCGCACTGGCCGCCACGCTCGCCACTGGCGCCTACGCGCGCATCCGCCGCCAATTCAACACGCCGGTGGGCCGCTTCGAAGGCGTCGAGCAGGTGATCGCGCGAATGGTCGGGCTGACCTACATCATGGATGCTGCACGCAGCGTGACCACCGCCGCCATCGATGCCGGCGAGAAGCCGGCGGTGCCGGCCGCGATCCTCAAGTACCACGTGACCGAGATGGGCCGGCGCGTGGGCAACGATGCCATGGACGTGCACGGCGGCAAGGGCATCATGCTCGGGCCGAACAACTACCTCGGCCGTGGGTACCAGTCGATTCCGATTGCGATCACCGTCGAGGGCGCGAACATCCTCACGCGCAGTCTCATCATTTTCGGCCAGGGTGCGATCCGCTGCCATCCGTTTGTGCGGCGCGAAATGAATGCGGCGCGCAATTCCGATCACCGGCGCGGAGTCGATGAGTTCGATCGCGCACTGTTCGCCCACATGGGTTTTGCCATCTCCAACGCGGTGCGCTCGTTCGTTATGGCGTTGACCTTCGCGCGTTTCCGGCGCGTGCTCGACTCGGGTCCAACCCGACGCTATTACCAGCATATCGAGCGCTTCAGTGCCTCCTTCGCATTTGCCACCGACCTCGCCATGCTGACCCTGGGCGGGTATCTGAAGAAAAAAGAGACCATTTCAGCACGGCTCGGCGATGTGTTGTCGGCCATGTATCTGGCCTCGATGGTGCTCAAGCACCACGACAACCGGGGCCGGCCGGCCGAGGAATTGCCCGCGGTCGAATGGGCCTGCCGCGAGCTGCTGTACCAGGCCCAGGAGCAGCTGCACAGCGTACTGCGCAATTTTCCAAACCGCCCGATCGCGGCACTGGCGCGGCTGCTGATCTTCCCGCGCGGCTTGACCTATTTTGCCCCGGCCGATCGACTCGGCCGCAGGGTTGCCGACCTGGTGCTGAACAATACCGAGACGCGCAGCTCCTTGAGCCGCTTTCTGTACTGCACCGACGAGCCCGGCAATGCGCTCGCGGCACTGCAAAGCGTGCTCGAGATGGCCCCCATGGCCGAGTCGCTCGAAAAGAAATTGCGCGTCGAGGGCCAGAAGACCGGCCGCGTGAGGGCGCTCGATCTCGCAGGTCAAATTGAGCAGTCCCGTGCGCTTGGCATTCTGAGCGAGCACGAAGCGCTGTTCCTTGCCGATTACGATCGCAAGGTGATGGCCATCATCAACGTCGACGATTTCGCGGCGCACGAGTTGGGCCTCGCACCCAACTAAACGAAATGTATCTGCAGTTCTTTGGGCTTGCGGAGAAGCCGTTTGCGATTACGCCAGATCCGCGCTACCTGTACTTGAGCGGGCGGCATGCGGATGCGCTCGCACACCTCGTGTACGGCATCAATGAGGCGGGAGGCTTCATTCAGCTGACCGGCGAGGTCGGCACCGGCAAGACCACGACGATCCGCTCGCTGCTGGCGCGTGCGCCCAAGAGCGCCGAGATCGCGCTGATCCTCAATCCGCGCTTGTCGGCGGCGGAGTTTTTGCGCTCGTTGTGCGAAGAGCTCGGGTTGGGCGCGGACGACAGCGCCGATGGCAATACCAAGAACCTGGTCGATCTGTTGAACCGCTACCTGCTGCGCGCCCACGCGGCAGGTAGGCGAGTGGTGCTGGTGGTCGATGAAGCCCAGAACCTCGCCCCCGATGTGCTCGAGCAAGTTCGGCTGCTGACCAATCTGGAAACCGAAACGCAGAAGCTGCTGCAGATCATCCTGATCGGTCAGCCGGAACTGCGCAAATTGCTCGCGCGCGAGGACTTGCGGCAAATCGCGCAGCGCATCACCGCCCGCTTTCATCTCGATCCGCTCTCGCGCGAGGAAACTTCCGCCTACGTCCGCCACCGCCTGCGCGTGGCAGGCGCCACCACCGACATCTTCACGCGCGCGGCGCTACGCGAGATCTACCGCGTGACCGGCGGAGTTCCGCGCGTCATCAACATAGTGTGCGATAGGGCGTTGCTGGGCGCTTACACCCAGGAGCTGCATCAAGTGCCCCGCGCGCTGGTACGCCGCGCCGGCGCCGAAGTCTTCGGCCACGAACTCATGCCCGGCTGGATGCCTGTGGCCGCGGCCGGCCTGGCGCTCGCCGTGCTGGCCGGCAGCGCGTTGCTGCTCTGGCGCTACGCGCCCACCAGGTTCCTCCCGAGCTTCGCCCGGACCGCGCAGCCGGCCCCGGCGATGGCGCCCCCGGCGATGGCGCCCCCGGCGATGGCGGCCACGGCCGCAAGCCCTCCCGTTGCGAGTAGTCCTCCCGTTGCCGTCACGGCGCCGACCCTGGCACAGTTGCTTGCGACGTACCATGACAGTACCGACAGCGATAGCGCGTTCCAGCAGCTGCTGGCGCTCTGGAACGCCAGTTATGCGCCCGGCAAGATCGATGGCTGCAGCCAGGCGCTGACACAGGGTTTGCGCTGTCTGATGCAGCGCGGTTCCTTCGCGCAGTTGCGTCTGCTCAATCGACCGGCCATTCTGATGCTCAGCGACGACAACGGTACGGCCTTCCAAGTGGTGCTGCGCGGATTGCACGAGGATACGGCGCAATTGCAGATCGGCGCGCAGACGCAGATGGTCGGCGTGGCTGAGCTGTCGCGCTATTGGTTCGGAGATTTCGTACTGCTGTGGCGCCCGGAAACGAAAGACGTACGCGACCTGAGCCAGGGCATGCACGGGGCGCTGGTGCGGCACTTGCGCGAGCAGCTCGGCCGGTGGCGCGGCACGGACGGCGGCCTCGCGTCGGGCGATGCTTTTGATGGGGATCTGATGCAACTGGTGGAACAGTTCCAGCGCGCCAACCGGCTTACCGTCGACGGAGTCGCCGGTATCGAAACCCAGGTCGCCCTGGACGCGGCGCTTGCGACGCCCGACTCGCCGCTGCTCGAGCCGCGCGCGACGCCCACTCCGACCCGGGGCGGTTGATGTCCTTCATCCTCGACGCGCTCAAGAAAGCCGAAGCCGAACGCCAGCGCCAGACCGGCCCGACTTTGCTCGAAGTGCGGGTCACGCCGCCCCGGCGGCGCTTTCCGCTGTGGACGCTCGTCATCGGCGCATTGCTCGGGATCAATATCCTGCTGCTGATCGCCTTTGCACTGCGCAGGCCGGCCATCAGCAACGCGCCGCCGAGCGTGCCGGCCGCAGCAGCGCCCGCTTCAAGCCCGGTGCCCGCTCCGAGCGCACCGGCAGCAATCCTCGCGCCGCCTCCCGCAACGGCCGCCGCAGCGGCACCCTTGGCAGCGCCGGCCGCTGCGGCCAGCGATCAGGGCGCCCAGAATCCCGCCGACTTTGAGCCGGCCGTGCCGGCGAACAGCGCAACGGCCGACCTTAAGCGGCAGGTGAATGCCGGCAACCACTATGAGCCGCCGAGCCTGTCAGAATTAAGCGGGGATATGCCCGACCTGCGGCTGGACCTGCACGTTTATGCTGCGCGTCCCGCTGATCGCTACGCCCTGATCAACATGCACCGCGTACACGAGGGCGATGTGCTACCCGAAGGCCCACGCGTGCTGGCGATCGACAGGGATGGCGTCGAGCTCAGCTATCGCGGCACTGAATTCATGCTTCATCCGCAGTAGCCTCGCGCGAGCCCTTGAGCAGGCTCGGCAGCTCGAACTGAAGATCTGCCGCTTGCGCCGGGGTCGGTGAGAGCCCGTGATCGAGCAACCGCTTGGATTGCATGTGGTCCGAGATCCGGTTCAACGAATCCACCGCCAGCAGACGGCCCGCGCGAAAATAAAATGCTGAAAACGCAGGCTTCGCCAGATCACCACGCGTCACGACCTGGTCGTAGCCGCGGCTGAGGCCCACCATCTGCAGCTTGACGTCGTACTGGTCCGACCAGAACCACGGTGTGTTGATGAATTGCCGCGTGCGCCCCATCAGCGCCGCCGCCGCCGACTTCCCCTGCTCGATGGCGTTTTGCACCGACTCCAACCGCACCAGCTCGCCATCCCCCATGCGCCGCGCGGTGCAATCACCGGCCGCCACGATCAGCGGATCCGAGGTGCGGGAACAATCATCGACCACGATGCCGCGCTCACAGAGCAAGCCGGCTGACCGGGCCAGCAGATCGTCGGGCTCGACGCCAATGCCGACCACCACGCAGCCGCACCGATACTCCTGGCCATCCACGGTGCGCACCGCCGCGATACGGCCCTCGTGGCCCACGATCTCGGCAACCTGGGCGCCGAACATCAACTGCACCCCATGCCCTCGATGCAGACGCGCGAAGGCCTCGGACACGACCGGTGCGGTCACGCGCGACATGAGCCGCGGCAAGCCCTCGAGCACCGTGACCTCGGCGCCCAGTTTGCGCGCGCCTGCCGCGACTTCCAGACCGATGAAGCCGCCGCCAACGATGACCACTCTGCGCCCCTCGGCGGCGCAGCGTCGAATCGCCGCGCCGATCGCGAGCGAATCGGCGATGCCGCGCAGCGCCAGCACTCCCGGCAGCGATGCGCCCGGAACCGGTAGCGTGCGCGGCAGCGAGCCGGTGGCAATCGCGAGCTTGCCGTATGGCACGCGAGCGCCATCGGCGAGCTCCACCTCGCGTCGGCTGCGATCGATGGCCCGCACCCGGGTTCCGAGCTTCATGGTGATCTTGAGCCGCTCGAGCGCAGCAGGGCCGCGCAGGGTCAGCGCGCCGACGGCTCCGGCATCGATGAGCCATTTCTTGGACAGCGGCGGGCGCTGATAGGGTGGATGCGGCTCCTCGCCGCACAGAATCAATGCGCCGCCAAAGCCCTCCTGCCGCAGCGACTCGGCGATCTGCATGCCGGCCTGGCCAGCCCCAACAATGATGATCGGTGCCTGGGAATCCACCACAATCCTGCCGTAGTTCAGCTCTGACGATCCGGAAACTGCACTGTCAAACCGTCGAGCGCATCCTCGACGATCAACTGACAGGACAGACGGCTGTTCGGCCGCAGTTCGGCCGCCACATTGCCGAGCATGAGCCGCTCATCATCGGAAGGCGGCTTGAGTTTGTCCAGCCACCCTGCCTGCACGTAGCAATGGCAGGTGGCACAGGCGCAGTTTCCGCCGCACTGCGCTTCCAGCCCCGAAAGGCCTGCGTCCATGGCACCGCGCATGAGGCTCTGGCCCGGCGCGAGTTCCAGCGCAACCTCGCGGCCGTCGGGCTCGATGTAGCGCACTCGTGGCATCGACGAAGCGGTCAACCGGATAGCAGCTTGCGATAGAGCGTCCAACCCTCGTGCAGCTGCGCGCCGAATTCGCGGTAAAAATCGATAGCGCCCTGATTCCAGTCCAGCACCGCCCATTCCAGCCGTCCGCAGCCGATTTCCCGGGCGCGCTGCTCGAGCCAGCGCAGCAGATTCAAGCCGACGCCGCGCCCGCGAAATTCAGGCCGCACGAACAGATCCTCCAGATACAGGCCGGGCCGGCACAGAAAGGTGGAGTAATTGAAGAAGTACAGCGCGAAACCCGCGACCGCTCCGTCCCATTCGGCCATCACTGCATGCGCAAAGCGCGGCTCGCCGAACAGGTGGCGCCGCAGATCCAGGGCCGAGCCGACCATCTGCGCGCGCAGCCGTTCGTAGTCCGCCAGCTCGCCGATCAGCTGAAAAATCGCCGGGACGTCCGACTCGTCCGCAGCGCGCAAGCGCAGCATGGGATCCTCCGAAACTAGTGAGGGACGTCACATTATCCGCGAGCCCGGCCCGACGGGAATCACAGTTTTGTCGCCACTGAGACATCAATGCATTGTCCCTCTGGACAGACAGCATAGAGTCCGGGGCATTGGGCGCTATTGTGTCCGGCCAACCGAGCGGTACTGAAGAGCAATGCCATTGCGTGGTCCAGTCTCGACTTCCCCAGACGCGGCAACTGCCGTCGACGGTGCTCAGGCGCCGCCGCGCGCGCCGGCGGCGGGCGCCCCTGCGGGCGCCATCATCGCCCTGTCCGACGACCCACTGTTGCTCGAGGCGCTGACCGGCGCGGCGCTGGCGGACTCGGCGGTAATTACCTCGCCCTCGACCGATCGTTTCATCGACCAGCTGGTCGCCAACGCGCCCGGTATCGCGCTGATCGATGCCTCGAGCGTCTCCACGCCGCTCAAAGGCTTCATCGCGACACTGCGTGAGCAGTTCCCGCAACTGCTGCTGATCCTCACCGGGCCAGCCCAATTGCAAGCGCAATTGAGCGCCCAGATCGACGACGGCACGATCTTCCGCTTCGTCCATAAGCCCGCTTCGAGCCAGCGGCTCAAGCTGTTCATCGACTCGGCGCTGCGGCAGCAGGCCTTGCCGGAGCTTCCGATCGAGCGGCCGATGGCGGGCGCCGCATTGCGCGCCGCGGCGCCAGAGCCTCCCGCGGGCAGGCGCGGCGGCCTCGCTCTGGCCGGCCTGTCCGGGGCCGCGCTGGCCGCAGGCGCGATCGCCTGGGCGGTGTGGCACGAGGGATCGCCGCCGACACCATCGAAGCCGGCACCGGCCGACAGTGCCGCCACCGCAACTCACGGTCCATCCCCACAGCGCAGCGAGGTAGCCAATCCCGAGGCCACCGAGCGCGATCAGCCCGCGGGCGACGCCCAGGTGGCACGCGATGCGGCGGCACGCGATGCGGCGGCGCTCGAACAGGCACAGCGCAGCGCGCTCAGCGCGCGTGCCGACCAGCTCAGTGTCTATCTGCAGCTCGCGCGCAAGCGCCTAGGCAGCGGTGCATTGATCGAGCCTGCCGATGACAGTGCGCGCGCTTATCTGGCTTCCGCACTGGCGCTCGCGCCGGAGGATGCCGAGGTCCGCGCCACTTCGATGGCGCTGGGCGAGGCGCTGATCGCACAGTTTCGTCACGCGCTGGCGGCCGGCGATAGCGCGCAGGCGCAGCGCTGGCTGCAGGCCTGCAGCGACTATCGGATCAACAGCACGACGCTGAACCAGCTCTCGGCGCAGCTTCAGCAAACCAATGAGCAGGAGCGCCTGCAGCGCGAGTTCAACCAGCGCATGGCGGCCGCAGCGCTGATCGAGCCGGCCGAGGACAGTGCGCTATCCAAATACTCACCGGTAGGCGCCGCGCCAACGCAAACCCCGGCGAACGCACCGCCCGTCGCGGCACCCGCCGACGTGCTGGTCAGCGAAAGCAGCCTGACGCGAGTGCTCCTCGTACCACCGGTATACCCGGACGACGCGCTCGCGCACGGTATCAGCGGCTGGGTCGATCTCGAGTTCACCGTCACCGGCGATGGCAAGGTGGCGGATATCGTGGTGCTGAACGCCGAGCCAAGTGGCGTGTTCGAACGCGCCGCGCGCGCTGCGCTCGCACACAGTCGCTACCGCCCGGTGCAGCGCGACGGTGTGCCGGTGGCGCAGCGCACTCGAATGCGCGTGCGTTTTCAGCAATGAAGCCCTGCATCCTGTTGGTCATCGAGGAACGCGAGCTACGCGACTGGCTGCGCCATCACCTCGATATTCTCTGGCCTGACGCCACCGTCGAGAACCTGTTGCCGGCGCAGTTCCAAGCGCGCGTTGCGCAATTGCGTGCGCACGAGCTCGACTTGATCGTGCTCAGTGCGCTGTGTGGCGATGCCCTCGCGGATCCCGGCGATGGCCTCGACATGCTGCGCATGGCACAGGCCTCAAAGGACTGCCCGCCGATCGTGGTCATCGCCGCAGGCGGCAACGAACTCAGCGCCGTGCAGGCGATGCGTGACGGCGCGGTGGACTACTTGCCGCGCCCCCTGCTCAACGCCCAGCGCCTGGCCAACGCCTTAAGGTCGGCACTGCGCTCACCGCGGCGCCCAAAAGTGGCGCGGCCGCGCGCGACCAAGGCGCCGCGGCGCAATTTCGATCCCTCGCACCTGGATCTGCCGCAGTACTCCCTATTGCACAAGCTCGGCGACTCCTCGCGCGCGGCCGTGTATCTGGCCTACAGCGCCACCCTGGGGCGCAACGTCGCCCTCAAGATCAGCAAGCCGACGCTCGAGTCGGGCGATGATTGCCAGGAATTCGCGCGCGAATACGCGGCGATCAGCGCGCTGCAGAACCCCGCCGTGGTCGACATCTACGATTATGGTTTTCACGACGGCCGCGAATTCATCGCCATGGAATATTTTCCGTGCGGAGATTTGAAGTCGCGTCTGCAGCAGCCCATTACGGTGATCGAAAGCCTCGAGTACGCGCAGCGCATCTGCGCCGCACTGGAAGTCGTGCATGGCGCCGGCCTCGTGCATCGCGATCTGAAGCCGCCGAACGTCATGTTGCGCGAGGACGGCTCGGTCGTATTGATCGATTTCGGACTTGCCAAGCAGCTCGACTCGGCTCACCTCAATACGATGGCCGGTGTACTGCGCGGCTCACCCTACTACATGAGTCCCGAACAGGCGCAGGGCTTGCCGCTCGATGCGCGCAGCGATCTGTACAGCGCCGGCGTGATTCTGTTCGAGATGCTGACCGGCAATAAACCCTACCTGGGCTACACCGCGGTCGAGGTCATGCAGCAGCACGTGAATGGGCGGCGGCCGGCGCTGCCGGCGTCCTGCGCCAGCCTCGAGCCATTGCTCGAGCGCATGATGGCGCGCGATCGCGGGGAGCGCTTCGCCGATGCGGCCGCGCTGCACGCCGCGCTCAGCGGCGCCATCGCCCTCATGACACCTTCGACCGGCCAACCTAATGCCGCGGTAACCCTGCAATGAACGATACCTCGATATATGCCATGTGCCCCGGGCACCAGCTTGAAATCGAGACGCTGCGCGATCAGCGCGATCTGTATCGCACGCTGCTGCTGTCCGAGCCGGCGGCGCTCGGCGCCGGAATGACCCATGCGCTCGGAAGCGTCGAGCAGCTTCGAGCGCTGCTGCGCGCCCCGACGCGCGATGGCACGGCCTTTCGCGGCAAGATCGAGCAGCTGCTGGCCGAGCTCGACGACCTGGCCGAGGCGCTGCTGGCATTGCACCTGCCGACGATCAGCAGCCGTCTGGAGAGCGCGCAGCGCGCACTGCGCGAGATCGAGATACGTCCGGAGATCACGGGCAACGATCTGCTGCCGGCGATGGTCGTGCTCGGAGATCTGTGCAGCCACATTACGATCGCCGCCGACTGCGCCTCGGTGCACGTGCCGCTGATCGAGGACGACCAGGCCGCCTCCGAACTCGAGGCCAGCCAGCGCCGCGCACAACCCAAACTCGCCGCAGCGCTGCAGCAGCTGACCGATAAGCTCGCGCTCAAGCACGGCAAACACATCACGCTCGTCACGCTGGGACTGGAAGAGATTCCCGAGCTGTGGGTCAGCGCGCTGTTCGATATGCTCGGCCAGCTGCTGCGCAACGCGATCGAGCACGGCATCGAGGCGCCGGAGCAGCGCGCTCTGCAAGCCAAACCCGCGCAAGGCACGTTGCTGGTGGAATTTGTCGATCGCGCGGCCGAGGGCTTCGAGCTCAATATGCAGGATGATGGCGCCGGCCTCGATGCTGGGGGGATTGCTGAAATCGCGGTCAGAAAGGGCCTACTTTCAGCCGATGCGGCCGAGGGCATCGATCCCTCGAAGCTCGCCAGCCTGATCTTCCAGCCGGGCATGTCGACCGCCAAAGACGCCGCGCGCCGCGGTCAGGGCATGCAAATCGTGCGCGATCACGTCAATCGGCTCGGTGGCCGCATCCAGGCTGCCACCAAGACTGGTCAGTTCACGCGCTTCCGCGTACATCTGCCTGCCCTCGCCACCGAGGAGCCGCGGATCGGGGTTCGTGCTTGACAGCAAAATGACATGACGCTGCAATGCTGCCTCGCTCTTGGGGGGCACTGTATGCATCTGGTTGACACGACCCTGTTCTTCTCGCCCACGAGCGGCGGCGTGAAACGCTATCTGACGGCCAAGCATCACTGGCTCAAGACGCATACCGGGCATCGCCATTCGATCCTGGTGCCAGGCGAGCAGCGCCAGTTGGTCCCCGAAGGAATCAGCACCGTCGCCGGCATGCGGCTGCCGGGCACGTTCAATTACCGCCTGCCGCTCTCATCGCGCATCTGGCGCTCGATGCTGGATGCGCTCGAGCCCGATCTGATCGAGGTCGGCGATGCCTTCCATCCTGCGTGGTGTGCTTCGACTGTGGCGCGCAGACGTAATATTCCGCTGATCGCATTCTTCCACTCGAATCTGGCGCAGCTATTGGG
>CABEDL010000292.1_pt1 | contig 14601 bp, 19 predicted proteins | sample 3422981 | NCBI WGS metagenome assembly CABEDL01 (sample SAMEA5534329, study PRJEB31848) | metagenome | biome: tundra; feature: field; material: soil | place: USA | collected 2013-05 | depth 0.15 m
ATGCGGTGTATTGCCATCAGAAAAGTTGGTCATGCTCACCATATCCCGGCGTGACTCACGCCCCGTCGCGGTGCCTTTACCGTAAACGATGGTGACACGGAAAGCGGTGGGTACTGATCCATATGTCTACAGATCGGATAACGTCAAAGAATCGGGAAGCGGGCATTGCTGGGTGGCGAGCGCGCCGCTCAGTCTAAGCCGTTAGGTGATCAGGCGCCGTGGTGATTCAGGCTAGTGTCCTGGCGTACGACGACCACATCGCCGCCTTCACGGCGAGTGAATCGGAGTTCGAACGAGCAGTGCCAGTGGGACGAGTCGTCGTCTCGGTATGCAAGATCACGCTGCAGGCCGTCGTGCGCGGTCTGCCGGATTGCCGTCAGCACGTTGGCGAGATGTTGCGGCGGTACCCCCGAAGGTCTGCACTACACGGGCGTGGCTGAGGCGGCCTGTGCGGCGGTAGGATCTCGTTTTCCAAGGTCTTCTTGCCCAGCACGCGCTGCAGCTCCCGGATCTGCTTGTGCAGAGCCAGAACTTCGGCACGGGCAACAGCCTCGTCATCGGCCCGGATGGCCTCTTTGCCGCCTGCGCTCATACGGCGTCTCCAGCTGAAGATCAGACTGGGAGAAATACCATGACGACGGGCCACATAGGAAATTGTCATTCCGGGCTGCGCCGCCTCCTGCACCACAGCCATCTTCTGAGCCGCGCTGTAGCGCCGGCGCCGCTGGATACCGGCAAACACTTCGATCCGTTCAGCATTGTTGGACATAGTCGTATTACTAGGCCTACGCCTAGCCTCTATCTATGCGGCTTAGCGATACCCACCCATGTAGGAAAGGTCCGCGTCGGAGTGAGCTTTCGTCCGATTGTTTGTGAATAGCCTTGACGCGGACTATAGCCCTAGAGTCTCCCCACCAACGTTGCACCGGACCTGAGAAGGCCAAGGGCACATCTGTGCAAGACAGCACACCTAATACGAATAGCCCAGGCACAGCCACCCCCGGGTTGGCGGACAAGTTGTCCGATGTCGGTGGGCAGGCAAACAGGAAAGCCGCCGACGTGGGTCAATTGGCGGCGGATAAGGTAGACACCAATAGGGTAGCTGCCGCGGGCGAACTCGAGACCGCGGCGACGGCCCTTCACGAGAAGGCGGATGCTCTGCCCGGCGGACCGAGGGTCGCGAGCGCCGCCCATACGACAGCTGACGCAATGAATTCCAGCGCGGATTACCTCCGAGAACACGATGCCAAAAGCATGGTGGCCGATTTCCAGAGACTCGTTAAGAACAATCCGGGCCCGGTGTTGCTCGGTGCGGTAGTACTCGGCTTCTTGGCGGCGCGTGCATTTTCGCGCGATTAACGAGCAGACGTGCATGTCTTCCGCTGATCAGTCCATTTCCGACCTCCTGCACGATATTGCCGTCAATCTTCAGGATATTGTTCGCTCTGAGATAGGTCTCGCTAAGACCGAATTACGAGAAGAGTTCACGAAGGCCAAAGCCGCCAGTGTGATGACCGGACTGGGGGCGCTGAGCGGCATTTTTTTCATCCTTTTTCTTTTGCTGACAGCTTTCCTCGCCTTAACTCGCGTGATGCCCGATTGGGCGGCAGCCCTAGCCGTGGCGGCAGGGCTTGCCATCATCGCCGCGATCCTGCTCAGCGCAGGCTCGAAGCGATTCAAAACTGTCAAAGCCATGCCCAAAACCGTTAACAGCTTAGAGGGGAATATTCCGTGGGCCGGACAACAGAGCAAATAGAAAATCACATCGCAAATCAGCGTGAAGATCTGAAATCAAATCTCGCGGAACTGGAAAACAAGGTGAAAGCGGTTACCGATTGGCGACAGCATTTTCATAATCACCCCGCAGCACTGGTTGCAGCCGCTTTCGGCGCCGGGATTATCCTCGCGGCGTTGACGAGAGGCGGCAGGACGGTACGCGCCGAATTGGTATCCGCCGGACCCAATGCCTCATCGACTGCGTAGGGGCCTATAGACAGTCGCAACAAACACCAGATCTACGAGGCCTGGGACACCATCAAGGGTGCTCTCATAGGCGTGGCAGCCGCTAAATTCAAGGGGGTGCTGGGAGAGGTTGTCCCGGGTTTCACAGAACACGTTGACAAGGTGGAAAGCGAGAAGGCGGGACGCTCTGACAACCTTGAGTCGCGAACTCACTAAACTTGGACAAGGGTGATCGCAAAGACCCTAGTCCCTTCAGCCGCTGGACTGCGCGGGGTGTTCATTCGAACCGTGTCCTTTAGGCCCGTGTGATCCACCGCTATCGTGACAGCTCGCTTAAGGGGATAAATTGCCGATACGGGCAGTCCTACCCAGTCCTCGCGCTCTGCCTATGTTTTTCGCTCGCTTGCTCCGCCCGTGCTGCGCCAATTGCCGTCGTCACGTGCCTGCGCTCCTCCGGAGGAGGTAGCACCGCCTTAAGTCCCAGAGATTGCAGCCACAACCCCGGCACCAACCTTTGGTGTGATAGAGATGCTCGTCCTCCTGATCCTCGACTTCATCGGCTGCCGTGGTAAGAACTTGCTTCTGCTGACCGGTTGACTTCTCCGCGCACTTACTAATCAGCTCCCAGTCCGCGTTATCCTTGGTTTCTGCCAACACTACACACTCGCAGGCGACCAGTTCAGCGGCGACGGGATTTCCGCCTTTGAGCGCTGCCTCCATTGCTTGCACGAGCGACGCACCGAGTTTGTTCACGATACCTCGGCCAGGACTATCTTCCTCGGGATCCAATTCAAGCTGTTCGCACACCGATGTGAGGATGCGATCGTGCTCGCGTGTTTGTTCGAGATACTTGGCCCACTCCTCCTTCAAATCTTCGTTTACAGCGCATTGCACTGGCATTTCGTATACCTTGATGCCGCCGCGCTCGTGCTCTAACGACTGCAACAGCAATTCTTTCACTTGAGCTTGTTTCACGTGCTCTGTCTCCTAACATCCGACTGTGTCTGCCGTGACCTGAGCGGGGCGCAGCAGTCACTGCGCCCGCCTCATGTCCTATTACGTTCGGCTCGGAATTACATCGCGCGGTACGTCGTACCGTAAAAGCGGTGTACGCTCTGTGCCCACGTCGGGTCGGCCATCGTCGGCCAGTGGTCTTTGTCGAAACCCGGCGCATCTTTAAGGGCGTCCTTTTTGATGTCCAATACGAAGCGGTGATTTTGCGTATCGAGCTTCAAGGCCATCCACGGAACGGCAAATAGCTTGTCGCCCAGACCTAAGAACCCGCCGAATGACAGCACTGCATAGCGAATGGTGCCGGTGGCCATATCAACCATGAAGTCTTTGATGTCCCCTAGATCCTCGTCGGCCCTGTTGTAGACATCATTGCCCACCAGTGTATCGGTGCCCATGATGCCTGGGCCTGGGCCATGGCCATCATGCCCGGCATACATCCCGTACTTATCCCGGGATACATAATTCGTTTCCACGTTCGTTTCCATAAATAATCCTCTCGCGCGTTGTGTGCAATGGCGTCGAGTCCGTGTGTGGCTCAGCCGTTTTGCCGCTCTCCAGAACCTGAGGCTGGAGTAGTCAGACGACGGCTTTACGTAGCTTTCACGAAACTGGCGGCTCGCGTCAGAGGCCGCCTGCGCCTAACGCTGTAGGGTATGCGTGGGTCCAACGCGAGCAAGCGCCTACGCACCTGCTCGATGCAGGAGTTGCCGGATTGAGTGTGACTAGGGGTGTAGGTCTCTCTCATGCCCGCCGAGTGCGGCGGCAGCGCAAGCGACAAAGGCTCCAATGAGCATGGACAGGGCTGTTAACGTCGCGACAGTTGCGGCCGCCTTACGGGACGCGTCCGCGGCCTCACGGGCCTTCACATCAGCCGCCTTGACCTGGGCGATGACGTCATCAACGCGTTTTTGAGCGTCGCCCGGTGAGATTCCCGCGCGTGCGGATACCAGGCCCGCCAAGTAGGTACGATCCGCGGCGGGGACATCACCCGCCCTTAACCCCTTCGTAAGAATGCGGGTGGTCTCGGCGTGCCCGTCCGCCGTTGAGGCATTCGCGTCAGGTTGCGCCGAACGAAACAGCATATCGACGTCGTAGGCACCCAACGTCGTTACGCTTTGGGCTGAGTTCGCCGCGCCCTGAGCAGCCTCGGAGCCAACCTTTGCGGCCGCATGCACGCCAGTGCCAATCATCACGGAGGTAGCGGAGGCGAGAACAATCGCTAAAACCAATGTGGCGACTGCCCAGGTCACAAAACCATGGGCGGTATCGCGAAAGAACACTTCGTGTGTGTGCGTGCCGACCCACCTCGTGCGCAGCCGTCCGGTGAGATAGCCTCCCAGGCCGGCGGAGATCCATTGCACGACAATGAGCCAGATTGCGGCTACCGCGCTGAAGGCGGCAGCGGAAGCGCCGCTGTTCGCCCATGGCGATGAAGAAGCAAATCCCAACCCTGACCCGAGCGCCAGCAAGATCAGCGTTGCAGAGACTGCTGCCACCGTTCCGGCGAAAATGGCTGGCCAAGAGACAGCGGACTTCGTCGCCTCAACCCCTCGGTCGGCGCCGGAATATGAAGTTTCCATTTTTGCGTTCCTTGCTGGTTAGTGCGAACACATGGCAAGCAGCAGAATGATTGGAATCGGCACGCCCAGCATCCACAGCAAAATTCCACGTCCCATATAGTTCCCCTTGCTTTCAACTGTCCGATGACAGCGAGTTGTGAAAACGGATGACTCAAACTCCTCTGCTAGTCTGGAGGCCTGGCTCATTCAGACACCGCACAATCCATCAAATCATTCTAAGCATCGCTGCGCCAATATCAGCGCCCGCTGGCGGAAAACCTACATGGTATTGCCTGGAGAGTATGTGCAGTAACGCACATGCAATGCGTATGCCCTTGGCATCTGCTTCGGTTGTAGGATGATTCGCTCACATTCCGCGACCGCAGCCGACAGCAGCCCAAGGAACAGCGGCGCGGCGCCGAGGTTAGACTTTCACGTAAAGGGACTACCAATGAACAGGTAACGAATTCACGTACTTTCTCGACTCGGGTGCAACCCGGTCGTGAAGACATGCATAGCAACACAGCGCCGCATCAATGAGCACTACATCAGAAGAGGTCAGGTCAGCCAGTTCGCGATCCGCCGGCCCCGGTACTATCGCGTTGAGAGTATTGGCGACAGTTGCAGTCGGAATAGTGCTCTTTGTTGGGCGCGCTGCTTTTGTCCCGATCGCCTTAGCGGTGCTTTTCTCACTCATTCTCACCACACCGGTTGAAGCATTGCAGCGTCGGGGTCTATCCCGGAGCGCCGCGGCGATTTTAATTCTGCTCGTGTTACTGAGTCTTGTGGGTGAGACCGTGAACTTGCTATGGACGCCTGCCCAAACCTGGTGGGCCTCAGCGCCCCAGACGATGCGTACCATCGAGAAAAAAGTACGCCCGGCCTCCAAGCTGTTCAATCGCGTAGAAATGCTGGCCGATCGCGCTGGCCAGATTGGCGCCACGTCTGGAGCGTCGCCGCAGACAGCCGCTGCATCGATTGAACAAGCCGCTCTCCCGCCGCCCGCCGCCCAGGCGCCCAGGCGCCCAGGCGCCCAGGCGCGAGCAACTTACCTAAAACCTCAGCGGACTCAAGATGGGTTGGCCGATCATTTACAGCAGTGGTTTAATAACTCGCTGATAAACAAACAAACTTCTTCTCCGCTCAAATGCCTCGAAAGCACCCCTTCGAACTACGAACCAGGGGTCGGCGGTTCGAATCGGTCCGGGCGCGCCACAAACTTTCATCGCGATCAATCATTTAGCGATTCGTTCACTATCCGATCCTGCGACGAAGCCATGTGGTTGCGGGAGGTTTGCGGCACGGAGTCCCGCAAACCTTCTCTGCCGCTTCGATCAAGCTCGAGAGCTCGGCCTGGGAGTAGTGCGTCGTGATGCGACCGCTTTTGTGACCGAGCAGGTCCTGGCGATCCTCAAAGCTCACGCCGGCGGCTCGCAATCTGCGGCCGAACGTGTGCTTCAGATCATGAACCCGAACCTTCCTGAAGCCCTCCGGGGCCGACTCGCCATGCCGCTCCTGCCATGCATCCGCCGCGCGCTCACGAACCGCCTTCCACGCCGTGTTGTTGATCTTGGTCACCGGCCGTGGATCGCCGTCCTTCTTGCATGCGTGCACGAACACATGAACCGGATTCAGTCCGCGCAAGCGCTCGATCACGGGTCTCGCCACACGATTGAGTACGACGAGTCGTTCCTCGCCGTTCTTGACGCGCTCGCCCGGAATGACGAAGACCGCCGTATAAAGCTCGGGCACTTTCGCTTCGTAGTCCCACCTGAGTCTGCACACTTCTTGCTCTCGCAGTCCCGTGTTCACCTTGCAGAGGGCCCAATGCCCTCCGTCACCAGCGCGCCGACCTCAAATGCATGACGTCGTCCTTGATGCGCTTGGTGCGTTGGGAATGACGCAGACGCATTGAGATATGCGGTACGATTCGCCGATGAGCATGTATCGCATCGGCTTGATTGGAATCCTGGGCGCTTACCTGGGCTGCGCCTGCGCGGCCGACGAGGGATCGCAGCCGGCTGCGGCTGTCACCATCTCTCACGTCTCCGTATTGACCGGCGATCAGGTCGTTCAGATTTTGGACCAGACGGTCGAATGGTATCGAACGCTGGGCACGCAGCAGCAAACGGCCAGTCAACCGAGTGATCTGCTGATCCTTTATGCCAACCAGCAGACGGCCAGCCAGGTCGTCGGGCTGGCCTTCGATATTGCGAGAGCCAATGCGGAGTTGCTGAGCAGCGAAGCCAGTAGTGGGCAATCTGCCGCGGACACTACCTCGTCCTCGCAGGCGCTTATTGCCCAGCAGAAGAAATTGCAGGCGCAGCGTCTGACAATTCAAACGGAAATGGACGCCGACCGGCGGCAGATCGCCGCTTCTCAAACGGGTAGCAAGCCAGACCTGGATGGCAAATTGTCCGAGCTGCAGGGCGAACTCGATATGCTCGACGCGAGAAAGAACCTTCTCGATACCATGGCGCAGTTCGTCAACGAAAGCGACTCAAAAGCAGCGAGCGCAAACGCGCTCAAGGCGCACATCGACGCAATCGCGGTTTCGGTTCCTACGCCGGGCACTAACCCCGCGCCGGCGTCGTCCAATCCTGCGTCCTCGCCTGGCAAGAGCCCCGCGGCCTCTACGCCGACCCTGTTTGCAAACAGCGCCACCGCGCGGGCCCGCATGGGAATTTGGGAGCTGGCTGCCAATGTGTTCAGGCTGTCTGAGAAGGTCAGCACGATCAATGCGATCGACCGGAGTACGGCCGCTCTCGAAGAGACGTTCGTGAAGATTCGTAGTGCACCGCTCGAACAGCTGAAGGCGTTGTCGGCGCGGAGCGATGCGCTTGCGATCCAGGCCGATAGTGCACAGGGAGCAGCGTTGAAAGCTGTGCGGAATCAGCTCGACACCCTGGCATGGTTGTTCAAGCAAACGTCGGACATCCTGATTCCGTTGAGTAAAGAAGGCGTGCTGTTACAGCAATATCGTCACAACCTGAAAAGCTGGCAAGACGCCGTCAAACATCAATACCGGGAGGCTGTTGCAGCGCTCGGAGTTCGCCTGGGTATCCTGTTGGCCTTGCTGACGGCTGTGTTCGCCGGCGCCGAGATGTGGCGACGCCTAGTACTTCGGTATACACACGACTCGCGCCGGCGATACCAATTGCTGTTGGTGCGAAAAGTGACAATGTGGATGCTGGTTGTCGCTATTATCGGTTTCGCCTTTGTAACGGAATTGAGTTCCTTCGCGACCTTCGCTGGTCTGATCACCGCCGGCCTGGCGGTGGCCATGCAAAGCGTGCTCGTCTCCATAGTCGGCTATTTCTTCCTGATCGGGAAATATGGCGTCCGTGTCGGCGACCGGGTGCAGATCGGCAACGTGACCGGCGAAGTGATCGACCTGGGGTTGGTCCGAATGCATCTTATGGAACTCAGCTCGCAAGGGCCCCTCGGAGCGACCGGCAGGGTTGTCGCGTATGCGAATTCGATCGTGTTCCAACCCTCGGGCGGATTATTCAAACAGATCCCCGGAGTGAACTTCGCGTGGCATGAGACTACTTTGACTCTGCCTGCGGGATGCGACTATGCGGCGGTGAAGGACAAGCTAATGGCGGCGGTGGTCGACGTCGTCAAGGAGTATCACGAGGAAATCGTGCGCCAGACGAAGCAGATCGAAAAGACTACTGCCTCCAGTTCCGTCGGCGGGGCAAAGCCCCAGGTGCAGCTGCATTTCTCCGCCGCCGGCGTGGAGGCGCTCGTCCGCTATCCCGTCCAACTGCAGCACGAGGCGGAGATCGACGAGCGAGTATCGAAAGAGCTGATGAAAGTGATCTCTAACAGCGCCGTAGCTGCGGAAGCCAAGAGCCAGACGCCGAGTTAGATCGATGGAGCGCGGCAGAAATGTGCCCGCAATCAGCGATACTTCGCACTGACCGGGCGGCGACTGTCGATTATTACAGGTTCTCTTGCTGCAACGTCACGCGGTAGGACACTGATCCAGGTCGCAGCCCTGACATTGCGGTCCGTAAGATCATAGCGCTGCAGAGATTCGAGCTTGGGCTATGGCGCGTCGAAAGTCGCTGCTCAAAGACCTGATGGCACTGAGTTTCCGGCTGCCGTGTCGCTGTCGGGCTGGCCGTCGTTTCGTTTGCGGCGCTTCATATGATCGCCTCTGACGCACCGGCGCCCGTTGGCGGGGGTGCCAGTGGCGATTTAGGCATCGTCTTTGTTCGGCAAGTCTTCCTTTCCACAGCCGCGCTGCTTAAGGTTGTTGCGCCTTTGGCGTTCCTGGCGGGCGCCCCGGGGTCATTTATGAGGCGCTCCCGTGGCAACGCCCTATTCGATAGCGCTGCCGCCGACCATGCAGCCGCGATGCAGGGCATGTCCTGGTCCGAGTTCGAGCAACTCGTCGAGGAGGCATTTCGCCAGCGCTACGCGGTGTCCGCCGATACTGGCCGCGGCCCGGACGGCGGCGCAGACATGATTTTGACCAATGACACCGGCCAATTCCTGGTGCAATGCAAACATGGCGCTCGCGCCAGGTGGGAGTGTCGGCCATTCGAGAGCACTGTGGCGTGACGTCTGCCCACGGGTGCCGCTGGCGGCTTTGTCGTGACGTCCGATATCTTTACACCCGACGCTGCGCAGTCTGCGGCCTGAGCCCGGATTGAACCGTCCAGAACTCGCCGCTGGCGGTGCCTCTGCGAAGAGGAGGTAGCTACGGCCGCGCCGCGGCCGATAACGCTCGCGCGCGGCTTCGATGCTCCGGCGATTGCTTTGCGACGCCCTGCTCATGAGTTCTCTCCGAATCGCCATCGGCCAACCCATCTTGAGTCCGCTGAGGTTTTAGGTTAGGGGCCGAACGGTTTTCAAGGACGCAGCGTCGCAGGAGGCGAAGAGTGCACCGTTTGCCCTGGCAGGCTCGGCATCAAGCGGCTGTCGGGACACCTTCATCAGTTTGAAGAAAACCTGTCGCAAGCTCGGCGTATCGTTCTGGGACTACCTGAATGGCCGCATCGCTCAGACCGACCGCATCCCCTTCTTACCCACCACCCTCCAGATCAGGGCCGCTCCGGCATAAATGCCCTGGGTTATTGAGAAGTTACGCCCGAGCGTTGCATTGCGAGGTCTAGCGGCAGATTCGGTAAGTCCCGGCCGCTAACGGCGGCGCCAGCGCCACGCTTATCGGACATGTCCGACTGTCCGCGGCTGGCCTCACTGCTACTGTGGGGCCATGAGGTCTTTGCACGCGACTCGCATACCGCGGCCAGTCCGATGGCTGCTCGGCGTCATCGCCGTGCTGCTGCTATTGGTTCTGTGTCTCGGTCTCGTTGATTGGAACGCTGCTCGGGGCCCCTTGGGTCGCATGATCTCGCACCACATCGACCGGCAGGTTGTGTTCGGCGGGGCTTTGCGGGTGCATCTGTTTTCCTCGACCCCGAGTGCCGATGTGGAAAATCTAATCATCGCTAATCCCGAATGGGCCGGCGGCGGCAACATGATCGAGCTGACTCGACTGCATGTTGCGGTGGTGCTGTCGCAACTCTTTCTTGGCCGTTTGGTACTGCAGACGCTGGAGATAGACAATCCGAAGGTCTCGCTGCTGCGAGATGAGACGGGACGCGCCAATTGGGATTTTTCTAACGAGGCAGCGAAGTCCACGAACCAGAAACCGACACGCCTTCCGCCCCTGCGCCGCTTTGCACTGCGCGGCGGCAACTTGAAGGTCAACGATGCCATTCGTAAACTCACTTTTGATGGCACGGTCGGCGCGGCCGAAAGCGGCGGTGGTCAGACTTCAGAACCGTTTCGGCTCGAGGGTCAGGGCACGCTCAACAAAGAGCCCTTCAAGCTCAACTTCGAGGGCGACGCGCTGTTGGACATCAAGCTGGATCACCCTTACCGGTTCCAGGCCGGGATCGATGCCGGGCCCTCCAGCGCCAAGATCAGCGCGTCGATTGCCAAGCCTTTCGATTTCGGCGGCGTCGATGCCGATCTGGAACTCCAGGGACAGAATCTCGCCAATCTCTACTACCTGACCAATCTGGCGCTGCCGCTGACGCCGCCCTATCAGCTGTCCGTTCGCCTGCACCGCGACGGTAATCATTTCGCGCTGGACAACATCGTTGGCAAAATCGGCAGCAGCGACGTGCAAGGCAAGGGAGCGGTCGATCTGGCAGATCAAGACGGCCGCCCGAGACTCACGGCGAGCGTGATCTCGCACTCATTGAATTTGGGCGACCTCGGCGTCGCGCTCGGTGCCGGTGTGCCGCAGCCGAGCGAAGGCAGCAGGCCATCGCAGACTCCGGCGCCAAAACAGGAGCCCATCTCACCGCTACTTTTGCCGACATTCGAATTCCAGTTCGACCGCCTGCGGGCAATGGACGCCGCAGTGGATTTCCGCGCCGATTCAATACAGACGCAAAAGGTTCCGTTCAAAAACGTCTCGTTCATTCTCAAGCTGAATCATGGCGATCTGACGATCGATCCGGTCGATTTCGAACTGCCGGCAGGCAAGCTCGCCGGACAAATCCGCTTGCACACCAGCGCCGGCGCGCCGGCAGTGACCATGGACATTCGCCTCAGTGACATACATCTGGATCAGTTCAAGTCGAAGACGGCATCGGGCGCGCCGCTCGAGGGCATCATGCAGGGCCGCGCGCGCCTGGAAGGCCGCGGCAATTCCGTGCATGCCATCGCCGCCGACGCCAACGGCACGATCAGTGCCGTCGTGCCGCACGGGGAAATGCGCGAGGCCTACGCCGAACTGCTCGGGATCGATATGGTGCGCGGTCTGGGGCTACTGCTCGGCAAGAAGGACCAGAGTGCGGCGATTCGCTGCGGGATCGTCGAATTTGACCTCAAAGATGGCGATGCGCAGGCCCAGCGCCTGCTGTTCGACACGCAGAATGTGCTCGTCACCGGTGACGGTCACATTACGCTCAATGATGAAAAGCTCGATCTGAACCTGAAGGGCGAGCCCAAGAAATTTCGGTTCGACCGTCTACGCTCGCCGATCAATATTCGCGGCACGCTGCGACACCCGAGCGTAGGCCTTTCGACCCCCGCCTTGGTGAAGCAGGGCGCCGTGGCCGCAGGGCTGGCGGTCATCGGCACGCCGATCGCAGCGGCGCTCGCGTTCATCGATCCCGGGCTCGCCAAAGACGCCGACTGCGCGGGGCTGACCGATGAAGCGGAGGACAAGGTCGCACAACCCTCCGTGCCCCATCGCGGCAAGAGAAATAGCAGGCCACGCTCATGATCGATGTCACCATACGCAACGGGCTGCCCTTTCCCGTCGTCGGCGTGGGTGCCTCGGCAGGTGACGCCGAGGGACTGCAGCACTTCTTTGCCGCCACCGCGGCCGACAGCGGCATGGCGTTTATCGTCATTCAGCCCGAGGCCCCTGATCGGGAAAGCTTGACGGCCGAACTCCTGTCCCGACACACCAACATGCCCGTCAGCACGATCGCCGACGGCATGAGCTTGCAGCCCAACCACGTCTACGTCATGCGGCCAGTGCGGCGACAAGATGAGTGAGCTCGAAGCCGAGTCCAGTGATCGATCTGCAGCTGCTCCACAGCACCGAGATCGCGGTGCTGTGGCTCGATATGCAGCTTAACGTGCGCCACTTCACGCCGGCGATCGGTGACCTGCTGGGAATCCTCGCGACCGACATCGGTCGGCCGCTGTCGCATCTGGCGCGCAAGTTTACCGACGCCGACCTGTTGGACCATGCGACTCGCGTAATGGCCACGCCCACTCTGCTTTGGGACAGCTCATTTGCCCGCAACGGCCTGAGCCCCGCCGATAAGACATTTAGGGCCGCACGCGCAAATGTCCTACAATGCCCGTCTTAGAACTCACTAGCATGGTGACTGCAATGACTGAAAAGCCCGCGCTGACGGACGTCAAGACGCTCCGCGCTCAAGCACGCAAGAACATTGAGGAAGGTGCGGTCACGGCGGGATACTCCGCTGACCGGACCGAGGTATTGAAGCTGCTCAATGAGGCCTTGGCTACTGAATTAGTATGCGTGCTGCGCTACCGGCGTCATCACTTCATGGCGCGCGGCATAACCTCCAAAAGCATCTCCGATGAGTTCCTGGTCCACTCCAATGAAGAGCAGGCACATGCCGACCTGATCGCCGAGCGCATCGTGCAATTGGGTGGCGAGCCGGATTTCGCCCCCGACGGTCTCACCGGCCGCAGTCATGCCGAGTACGTGGCCGCCGACTCGCTGGTCGACATGATCAAAGAGGATCTGGTGGCAGAGCGAATTGCTATCGACAGCTACCGTGAACTGATCCAGTACCTCGGCCATGACGATCCCACGACCACCCGCATGCTCAAGAACGTCCTGGCCGTGGAAGAAGAACATGCCGAGGAACTCTCGGATCTGTTGGTCGGATTGCCCGGGCAATCCGGGCGGTAAGCCTGACCGGGGCGCACGCTGCGGTCGCACATCGCAGCGCCGCTGTCTTTGGAATGACCAGCGAGCGCTGCGTGAGTGGATTACCGGACGTTACTTGCTGATACCCGCCGCAGCGGCGATCTGGTTGATCTTCATCAGATGCATTTGAATCGTCGGCAGCGTGGCGCTGGCAAACTGCTGCGCCGGGGCATCCTTGCCAGAAGCAATCTCCTTCTGAAACAGCGCTATGGTGTCCTCGTGCGCCTTGATCTGCCCTTTGATATAGGACTTATCGAATGACTCCCCAGACTTCATCTTCAGTTCCTTGCCCGAAGCCATCTGCATCATACTGGGGCTGCCGGGCAGCTTGATGCCGTGCGAGGCGGCCAGAGACGTCAATTTCTCGTTGGCGGCACTGTGATCCTTGACCATCATTGCACCGAAGTCCTTGACCGCTTGACTGGCGCCTTTGTCCTGCGCCAACTTGCCGTCGTTCACTTCTGCCATGCCGCCTTCGGCGGCGTTCTTGAAGAACGATTCGTCCTTGTTGTCCATGCTGAAAGCCAGCACGGGTACAACCAACATCATCAACGCCACTAAGTGTTTCATACAGCGCACCTCGCTCCCTTTGTGAAGAGTATATGGGCCAGCGCCAGTGTGGGACACGAAGGCTCCGAGTCGAAGTAGGACAAACTCGGCAATCGGACGTTGATTTAGCCTATGAGGCCCCATGGTGAGATTCGTGCGAATTTGATTGGTTGGGCGTTTTGCCTCAGGTCCCGACCGTCTGCACGGCATCCTGGTAGGCCTTATGGACCGATTCCAACGACAGATGTTGGCGATCGCCTGCGCAACTGGCTGCAGCTGGATCGCTCGGTCTTCTACGACAATGCAAGAGGGGCAATCCTTCCCATGGGATTTTGTTATCCAAGGGGGTTTGCCCTCTAGGCCGTAGTGGCTAAGCCAATGTTCGAACAGACTTTTCCCGATCCCACTGGCGGGTCTTTGCCGCAGTAATGAATACGGTCTCGTTATTGGCATCGACAACGCCTGCGTCTTTTCCGATGTTGGCCTTTTTCAGCAGGGCTTGGGCACCATTGTCGGCGGCGATCGCTTTGAGATGACCGAAAGCGTCGCGCACGAACTCGATCGCGGCGGCTTCGATCATCAGCGCTTTGGCGCCTTCGTCGGAGAGGATCACGGCGACTGCGTCGAACACGACAGAAGGCGTTCCTGCCAGTTGTCCGTCAGCTGCCAGCATGGAGCCATCAGCCAGTTTCGCGCCGCCCACTTTGGGGGCTACGATTGTCACCGTGGCGCCGGCAGCCGTGGCAGCCTGGCTGATTTTCTTGACGGCAGCACCGTCTGAACCATCCGCGACCAGGATGCCAATCGCTCGTCCCTCGAGCGTGTCCTTCATCTTGCCGATGATCTGCAATGCGGGTGAAGGATCCAGGTCCAGCACCGGTGCTGCGGCCACCGGCGCATCAGGCATTTTTTCCAGGCCAAGACCCCTGGCGACGCGTTGGGCGAGGTCTTCTTGGATATGGCGCAGGTGTCCGACCATGGCCTCGCGTATGTGCAGGTGCTCGACTTTAGAGAGTTCGAACACCAGGGCCGAGGCGATGTGCGCCTGCTCATGCGTGGTTTGGCTGCGAT
>CABEDL010000298.1_pt1 | contig 14279 bp, 11 predicted proteins | sample 3422981 | NCBI WGS metagenome assembly CABEDL01 (sample SAMEA5534329, study PRJEB31848) | metagenome | biome: tundra; feature: field; material: soil | place: USA | collected 2013-05 | depth 0.15 m
ATTCGGCACTGCCCTTCCCGGCGCCAACATTCAGTTGATCGACAAGACCACGGAAGTGGCACCGGGCATTACCCTGATTGCCTTGGTATCCGATGTGCCCGGAACTAAGGAATTGAAGGAGCTGTCGCTGGGCATCAACACGCCGGACGGCATAGTGCTGGTGGTTGCCTGTTCGCATCCGGGGATTGAGACCATCGTTGCCGAAGCAGCCAAGATCAATCAGCACATCTACTTCATCGCCGGCGGATTTCATCCGGTGGTGGCCCAAGACCCGGCTATCGAAAAAGTTGCCATTGCTCTGCATGACACCTACAAAGTTGATTACATCGCTCCTGGCCACTGCACCGGCGAGGCGGCCTTCGCCGCCCTGCAAAAGGTGTTCGGCGACCGTTACCTCTATGCCGGATTGGGGACGACGCTGGGCGTGGGTCCGAATCCGAGCGCCGAATCCGATCGAAGCGCCGCAAATGTCCTGAACGAAGGCGATTTGCGCAGGTATCGAACGTTGCTCGCCCAAGGCGATGACCTCAAGGACAGCGCCCCCGAGACGGGGCGGCTCGCGCAGGTCCAGTAACGGCCCGGTGAATGGGTGCTAGGCTGTGCGCCCTGAAGCTTAGTTCCGTTTCGTCCCGACATGGATTTTCATCCTTGGATACTTCGCGGCGTGGACCGCCTTCGGCCTCGCGGCGTATGCCATCGACTACTTCATTCGATATTTGGATATTGCGCGGCTCGCGTGGGATAGGGAGGGCCCGATAGTCACCGGTGTCGCCATCGCGGCGGCCGGCCTTTACCAGCTCACGCCATTCAAGCGCGTCTGCCTCACGCACTGCCGCTCACCGCTGGATTTCTTCCTGCATAGCTGGCGTGAAGGCCCTGGCGGCGCACTGCGCATGGGCATGCATCACGGACTCCATTGCGTAGGCTGTTGCTGGGGCCTGATGCTGGTACTGTTTGCCCTAGGCATCATGAGCCTCTTCTGGATGGCCGTCATCGCGGTGTTGATCTTTGCTGAAAAGGTTTTCCGAGTCGGGGCTCGGCTCGCGCCGGTGATTGGCGTCGCGCTCATCGCATTGGGTCTGTGGATCGCTATTGCGCCCGCGAGCGTCCCGCGGCTGCATTCGTCTGACCAGAAAACAGACATGCCAGGCATGAAGATGTGACGCACGCTATTTGCTTTCTCCGCTTCGCCCGCTTACTGACCTCTTCTGCGATCCCGTTCTTTTGATCTCGGCCACGCTGCGCGTGACAGCAGTTGCGAATGGCGACAGGTGGTGCGCGACCCTGAGTTGCTGTTCGGGACCATCTGCTATCGGGCAGTCTCAGGCGGGGCGCAATGTGCTACGCTTCTTGCGCCCTACGCGGATTGCGGCTGGTGGCATCCTATCGGCGGCAACGCCCCGCAGTTTCCGGAGTTGCCCCGCAATCGGATACAGCGAAGACCTTGCGCGGTCGCGAACATACGTAGCAGCCACCAGTGAGTCAGCAAGCGACTAATCTTCAGTGTCCGCTTCGCGGCGGCGAGTTTCGCGTCTCGACCGGCAGCTCCCCTGGCCGCCTGCTGACGATCGACGATTCGGCTGGGTGCGCTCTGACCGCCCTTTTACGAGCGACCGCCTCGGGGCTGGCACTTCGGCACCCTGACTGACCGGACCGGTTGTGCCATCCGCTGATCCGGAAGGGGACGGTGCGCATCACGACGGGCTATCTCGGAAGACGCAGCAAATAAGTCCACAATCGTGCCCCCGCTACCCCGTATTATCGGCAGCCGACAGCAGCCGACAGCAGCCGACAGCAGCCGACAGCCTTCGCGCGTCATTCGGCCGTGAGACTGTCACCCTCGGGAAGATAAGCCGCACCTCGCCGCTAAGGCTCTGTAGCGTTGACCTAGTGCGGTCTACGTGCAGATTACGGCCCCCCTCCAGGTTTTCGGCCGGCCCCCGATAGGTGATCTCTCTGCCGAGGAATTCCAGCAATGCCCATATGCCGTCTCATTTGCGGTACTGCGTCGATCACGTCATCAACCGAATGGAACTGCTCTGGATGCGTCAACAATGTGTGCGCCATGGCCAGCGCGCCGGCTTCGCAATTACCGCGCAGTGCCGCATCCTGGATGCAATCAAAGTCGATCACATGGGCGAAGCCGAGGATGCGGCGGATCATCTTGCATGCGCCGAAGCCGAGCATGTCGGCAAATAGTGAATCCAAAAACGCGTTACGTGCCGACTGGAGCGCGACGGCATCCTCGGGAGTGGAAAACATAGCGGCTGGGAATACATCACCCTTTGCGTGCTCGGCCCATAGCGCGAGGAAGCGGTTGCGGAACGTCTCCCAGAAACTCCTCGCCTGTTCGAGGACCCAATCCTGATAAGCAACGCGGTCGTCGTTCAGGCTTGCATGCCCGGGCTGCGAATACCAACTCAGCAATAGATTGCCGAAAAACGCGCCCAGGTCGAAGCCAATTGGCCCGTAGAAAGCGAATTCCGGATCGATCACGCGACTGTCATTTTCCGTGACCATCACCGAGCCGGAATGAAGATCTCCATGGAGGAGCGCTTGGACATCGTTGAGAAATTTCTGTCCGAAACGTGCCACGGCAACTTTGAGCGGTCCATCGCGGCGAAAGTCCGAGACAACTTCGTTAAGTTGCGGCGAGGTGTGATGATTGCGCTCGCTGTCGAGGTATGGATGCGCAAAAATCAGATCTACCGTGATGCGAACCAGCGCCTTATTTCCGGCGAATAGCGCGATTCCGTCCATCTTACGTTCGAACGGCCACGCGAAGTCGGAGGTGAAGAAGCAAGCGCGGGCGACATACTCGCCGATATCGCGGGCGAGATTTTGGTAACGGCGTCCTGCAATCAATCCGTACCTTAGGATGATATGGGGCGACAATCGCTCCATGATCGTGCAATAGAGTTCGGAGTCGTAGTGGTAGACCTTGGGAATCATCTCGCCGACGTACGGAGCGACGGCCATGTAGTAAGAATTTTCGAAGAATGCCCGTTCAGGCGACAGCGGCCACGACGGCCCAGCGGCGCGAACATAGGGCAGAGCCTGCTTGACGCAGACCGACCCGTCCGGTCCTTCCACGATAAACACGAGATTGAGATTTCCATCACCAACTTCACGGATCTGCCAAGCCTCCGGCGGGGTGCCGAGCAGCGCGCGAACGTCTTTCAAGTCTCCGATAAGCGCAAGCAGACTCTTATGGTCGAGTATCCGATACGTGGAGAGCGCCTTTGCTTTCGGCATAATTAACGTCCTTTAACGACCACCGCTGGCAGAGCCTCGCCACCAAAGACGAGACCAGAGGCCGCCGCATCCCGCTTGCCATAAGTGCGGAACTTCTCAACTACGCGGCTCATCTCGATATCATCGAGAATACGCACGCCTCCAACGGCCACGGCGGCACAATATTGTGCGGCAAGGTTTTCGACCTCGCCGGCAAGCGCCAGGGCAGCACGAAGGTCCGCACCTACTGCGATGACGCCGTGATTTGCAAGCAAACACGCCGTGCGACCTTCCAAGGCCGCAACCGCGGCGTCGGAAAGCTCCTGCGTGCCGAAGGTGTAATACGGTGCACAACGGATGTCGGGGCCACCCGTAACCGCTACCATATAGTGGAATGCGGGAATTCCTCGACCGGTGCAGGCGAGGCCCGTCGCGTTCCGGGAATGGGTATGAACGATGGCGCCAACTTCTTCCCGGGACTTGAATATGTCACGATGAAGCCGCCATTCACTCGACGGGCGGCGGCGGCCGAACCAGCGGGAATCAAAGTCTATGAGCGGAATATCGTCGGGATCGAGAGCGTCATAAGCCATACCGGTCGGACTGACGAAAAATCGCCGCTCATCACGGCGCAGACTGATATTGCCGGAGGTGCCATAGGTTAGGCCGCGACGCGCGAGCTCGCGACAGGCAGCAATCAGCGCTTCGCGCAGGTTTTTGTCCGTGATCGCGCCGTCGGAATCAGTCATTCCACCGCTCCTCGATCGGGATAGAGACTTTTCAACCCTTCATGGCTTGCGGGGCAGACGCCACGCTCGGTGATCAATGCGGTCACCAACCTCGCAGGCGTCACGTCGAATGCCAGGTTGAGCGCCGGGCTCCCTTCCGGCACCACCCGCACAGTCTCGATGGCGCCGGAGGAGGTCAGGCCGGTGATATGCGTGAGTTCCGTAGGGGATCGCTCCTCGATGGGGATATCACGGCCCTGATCGAGGGACCAGTCGATGGTGCTGCCCGGCAACGCCGCATAGAAGGGCACACCGTTGTCTCGGGCGGCGAGCGCCTTGAGATAAGTGCCGACCTTATTGCACACATCTCCCGCCGTGGTGGTTCGGTCAGTGCCGACGATAACCATATCCACCTGGCCGCGCTGCATGAGATGGCCGCCGAGATTATCGGCAATCACGGTGTGGGGCACTCCGTGCGCACCAAGCTCAAAGGCCGTCAGCGCAGAGCCCTGGTTGCGTGGCCGGGTTTCGTCCACCCATATATGGACCTCGGTTCCAGCGTCATGAGCCATGTAGATAGGCGAAAGCGCCGTGCCCCAATCGACACAGGCAAGCCAACCGGCGTTGCAATGGGTGAGGATGTTCACCCTGCGGCCGGCCGTTTCGGCGAACCGGCGGATGATTTCGAGACCATGAACGCCAATTGAACGGCATTGTTCGACGTCGGCATCACAGATCAGAGCGGCTTCACGAAATGCCACGTCGGCGCGCTCCTTCGGTGCGACTCCCGCAAGTGCGGCGCGCATTCTTGTCAACGCCCAAACTAAGTTGTGGGCCGTCGGACGCGTAGCTTGCAGTATCCGGGCCGCTTCGTCGAGGTGTGCGTCCGACGCGTTCGACCGCAGGGCGAGTGCTATGCCGTAGGCGGCGGTCGCCCCTATCAGCGGCGCGCCGCGCACCACCATAGTCCGGATTGCTTGCGCGGCGTCATCGAGAGTATTGAGATCGATCGTCGCAAATTCAAACGGCAGGCGACACTGGTCGATGACCCGGATGGCTCCGGCTGCGGTGGGCCAGATAGTGCGGTAGTGCCTGCCCGAGATTTTCACTGATCAATATGCAATGGATCTAAAGCGGGTTATCTGATGTGATGTTACCGGCTTCGATATTATAGCCGCCAGTCAGCTCAGCATGGAGGAATCCGGCAGATTCTGGGCTGTCACGTGCAGGCGCGTATGGCGAGTGAAAATCAATTCTTAGATCGCAGCACTATACGGCCCGGTCACGCTAATGTCTCAGTCGTTTTAGTTTAACTGGCCCCAGATTTGGATGAATTGTCTGGCTGCGCCCTTTCCGGCCTGCCGGGAGCCGGCGCCAGAGCTTTTCTGCGGTGATTCCAAGAGATCCACCTCTCAATAGCTGCCCAAAATATCCAGATCACGCAGGCGAGCCACAAAGGCCAAAAGATTGCTCGGAGAATGTGATGTTCGGAAACCCAGGCCGAACAAGAGATGCTCATAAGCCAATGGCAAACATTATCAACCGCATCATGTGGACCAAGTTGCATCACAAGTGCCCCAATCTAAAGAAGGGCTAATCCAAACAATCTCAATCTGCGGAGAATTCGCATCCGTTCATCTTAGTACCTACGTGTGGCAAGGGGATAACTACGCCTATTTCAATATTCCGAGCGCCCAGGTTAGGGAAATTGGCCTCGAATTTGAGATTTGAGCAGACCGCCTGTTACCCCCACAGCATGCGGGAAACGATGGCGACCGGGACCAGCCGTCGGCTAGGGAGGCGGAGCGCTGGACGTCTTATCGGTCTGAGGTGAAGCTTCGCTGGCATCGGCAGTTCTGACAGGATCCATGCGAGCTTCCAGCGCGCTGAGTCGCCGCCGAAGCTTCTCGATCTGGTCCGGACGCAGTCGTTCGGCGCAACCGGCTAAGATCCGCCGGCCGCGCAGAACCAGTGACTCGACGAGACGCGGGTCGCCACACGTCGAGGCGATGTCCTCGAGGACGCGCATGAGTCGCAGGCTGACCGCTATATCCGATGCCGAGTAATGCCGGATTTGCTCAAATGCCGTATCGAGAAGATTTTCGGTCCCGAGCCATGGAACGATCACCCGGACGACGTGCGGTGGATCGCAAAGCAGCGAGAACGGAACGTTGCGGCTCACGAATCGAATCAGGATTCGGCTGAGTTGGTCGACGCAGGTGATGGCGGTGCTCGGATCGTTGACCGCGGAGGAAATTGCCTTGAGCGCGATGTCAACGATCTGGATGACCCCGAACTCCACGTCCTGCTGCATCGTCCGCGTCGGTCCGATATCGAACGCCGAGCGCAATTCGCGGGCGCGCTCGGGATCGAGGCGTTCCCCGGGCGAGGCGCGCAACAGCGGCACGCCCGCGGGCACGAAATGCCCGATCCGTCGAAGCACGCGCACCCGCAACTTGAATGTCTTCGCAAGATTGAGCAAGCGACCAGTGTCGACATAGCGGATGTAGCCGGAGACCGCGCTGTCGACCAGAACCTCGCTCTTGTTGCCATCGAATGGCACGCCCTCCGGCTCGTAGGCGTATCGCTGAGAGTCCGGCATGACGTCATCGATCACGCCCTCGGTCTCGCGCGCGATCCGATCGACGATGTGATTGACGCTAATCGCCTGCGAGATGTGATGGATGAAGAATATCAACCATGCGACGCAGATCACCGCGAGAAACATGGCACAAGTGACCGTGGCGACCGGAGCAAAGGGGCGCGGGAGGGAGCGTGCTGCCGGCAATGCGGCCATGCAATAGGCAAAGGTGCCGAGGAAGATACCCAGCGTCCACTGGGTCACGCGATCCTTGACGAAGCTCAAAAGGATCCTCGGGGAGAACTGCATCGACGCGAGCGTGAGCGTCATCAGAAGGATGGCGAAGACGATTGACACCACCGTCATGATCGACGCGGCGATCGTAGCAAGGATGATCTGGGCGACCTGGGGATCGGCATGAGACGGGAACAGGACCGTGGGCACCCAGGCGCTCAGAACCGGGACTGTCTCTTCGAGCGACGAAAGCAAGGCACCGAGAAGGCCGAGCGCGATCGAGATCAGGAGCGGCCGCACCAGAAACCCGCCGCGCAGCGCATACATGGCGGTGCGCAGCACGGGAGGAAATTGATTCGTCACGAGGCGGCCTCTCTAGATCTGAACAACAAATTGCCGCCCGACTGGTCCGGCGTTCACCAGGCGCTGGCGGCCTGCGGCAGGCAGGAAACCGCTGCACAGTCGGGCTGGTTCGGGGCGAGTCCGAAAGCTGCGATGATCAGTGCCAGTTCCGACCTCCGGCATGGCTTTCCATCCGGGCGTGCTTCACGCTGGTATCGGTGCAAGCCTAGGGCATGTGCGGCGTGCCGTCGACACTGGGCAGTCTGGCCGTGCAGAACGAAATTCCGTTGGTCCAAATCTCTCCGTTGGACGGGCTCGGGGGATATCGTGCCCCGGAAGACTTCCTTGCCGATCTTAGGGAGCAGACCGCTTAATGATCACCTGAAAACTCTCGCAAAATCAATGGTCACGTTTTAAATAAAAGCACTTTTTGCGCGTCGGCAGCTTGACATAGGGCAAGAGCGCTACCGCGACGGCGCCGTAATCATCGCCGAGCACATTGATCTTCAGGCGCGCGGAGGTGTCGCCAGATCCTGCTACGGACGTCGTGCTAGCGGCGCTTTTGGTTACAACGGATTCATAAGGCGTGATCTGCAGCGCGACGTCGGTCTCGTACAAAAAATGGCCGGCATCGACCGTATAGGGGCTGTTGGCCTTAGGCGGCCGATCGGTATTGAAGCTGCGCAAGTCAGCGTCGGGCGTCGGATTGAACAAGGACTTACGAAGCCACGAATTTAGTGCAATCTCGACTGCCTTCACGCTGACCCATAGCGCGCGACGATTGGAATCGAATGATGCCGGCTAGGCGGCCCCGCTACCGATGGGTCAATCCTGCGTCGCAACGCGTAACCAGCCGTGGGTCGCCTCCTGACCCCGAACCGGCCTATCGCCAATGGCTGCTCTGGCAGTCGATCGGTCGAGTTTCAGTAGACCATGCGGTCGAACCGCCAGTAGACCAGCCTGTAACCCACTATCCAGTAACCGGGTTGAGCCCACGGCACGCGAGCACCAAGACGCTCAAGATGCACGATGCCCCGCGCACATGCGCGGGGCATCGCCTTGCTTGGGGAATGCTCCCCTGCTGACTGTTCAGTAGGGGTTTGGCGTCGTGGCGGTCGTGCTCGAAGTGATGATGCTGCCGAAGACACCGTCCGTCTGACTGGCGAATCCGGCAGTGTAGAACAGCGTGGTGAGGGGCTTATCGGAGTCACCGTTTCCAAATACCAGGGACCACAGTCCCGGGAAGGCCAATGCCTGACCATTACTGGCCAATAAGGGGCCCACAGAGGTTGCCAAAGACGTTCCTTTGGGAGCGAAAATGCTTATTGTGCCGTCGCCAAAATTGCCGATCAGCACATCCCCTTCTAGCGAGCCGAATCCGGCAGGTGTAACCGCGATCCCCCAGGGGGCATTGAGTGCGCCAGTCGATGCAAAACGGCTTATAAAGTTCCCGCTGAAATCAAAGATGTCAACGTAACCCAAGCCAATACCCGTGACTTCGTCATGCTTTGCCGAATCCTGCATGGCGTATGTGACGTACAACTGGCCATTCACCGCCGCTATGCCGAACGGCACAAAGCCGGTTGGTATGCTCGGGTCAACGAATTTTCCCTGCATAGCAGCCGGTTTGGAGAAGTTCGTATCGAATACGTCGATTTTGTTGTTATGCAGGTCGGTCGCATAGAGGTACGGTGCGCCATTGACCGTGCCCAGCGCCAGCCCCTTGTACACTGCGTGATCGGTGGCGTTGACCACCCCGTCGTCGTACGCGGTGACTGCCGCCGCACCGCTGTCCTGTGCCCAGGCGGCAATGGTTCCGCCCTCTCCGTCATACATGAACAACGCCGTCTCTTGACCTTTGTTCGTAGCAATGAGGAAACCGCCATTCCCGTTGTAAACCTGGCCCGTGGGATTGGCCGGCACTCCGGCTGCGGATGCCGGGATGGCAACTCCGACGTCGGTCGAACCTGTCACTTCGTTCGTCTCAATTTCGCCCGTGCCAGTGTAAAGGGTAGCCAGGTTGCTGTTGTTGTCGGCGATCCAGAATGGCAAGCCCGGTGCAACTGCTATGCCCCAGGGATTCTGCAGGTTGGCGTCAATGATGGTAGAGGTGGCGACGACCCCGACATTGTTCGAGACTAAAGGCTTATCGGTGAATCCCATGGTCGTTGGCTGGGGCGCCGGACTGAGGCTGCTGCTGCTGCCGCTGCCCCCGCCGCCGCACGCGGCGACGGCGACGGCGCAAACAACGCCGACCGCAGTCGAAGCCGACCCTCTACTTGTGAAAATGCGATGTAAATTCATCGTCGCTCTCCATGGCGTGAAAAAATGATTACTGGCGTAAGTACCGAGCGATGGAGAAATGGTTCTTTGCGCACGAGATACGATTTGGCGGAAGCCGGAAAACGGTGCTGGTATGCCGCTGGGGCCATCGCCGACATTGCTCGAATAAACGAGACAATCGCGATGCTAAACAGGGGAGCTGCTGAATCAGCACCGTTCCGAGCATGCACGTCCGATGGACGTCTTCTATCGGAACCGTCTGATCAATTGATTGTCTTAGACAATGACGCTGGCCTATTGTGAACTCACACAACAGTGCAGCTTGCGATGAGCAATCGCACCGGCAATCAGAATTCGCCAAGCGGCGGCTCAGCGGCCTGTTGCTGCTGCAGGAATACCAGTTGATTGAGCAGCTCACGCACCGGAACCGCGAGTGTATTCCCGCAGGTCCGGTGCACGTCCAGCCCTTCTCCGGCACGCTCTTCATATTCATCGGAAGACAACGAGACCGGATCACATTACTTGGGCGGGACCAAAACCCGCGCGGCGCTGCCAGGTACTAACGAGCTAAGAACGCAACTTCCGTACGCATCCGCAGGCGAAGCACTACAGGAATCGACTTTTCCGAGGGCGGTGGCCACCACTTTCCCTCCGTGACGAGGGCCTGCCGGAAGGGTTCACTACAGACAGCGCTGAACATCACGAGTGAGTTAGGGCGAGCGGCACCTTTACGGATTAAAAATGCGATGTTGCAATGATTAATATGCGGTTAACCAATTACTGATGGCGCTCTCCAGCGCAATTCGCCGATCAGCCCAGACGTGATCAGTGGCGACGTGCTCGGCAGTGACCTTGGAGCCGCCCTTAGCCTTGATCGCTGCCACGAACGCGTCCATGGCGAGTGTATCGCCATCGTCGGAGGTCAGCACCAGCCGTGGGATATTCGTGAGTCCTGCGGCGATGTTGTCGAGCAGAAGCACCTTGGCATGATTCGGTAACTCATCCGCCATGCTCTGAGCAGTGACGCCAGAGAGGGTTTCCATGTTGTCTGCCGTGAGCCCAGCCGTCCATGCTGCGGCCGGCAATTTCCGATGCGTCGCACATCAATGCCTAGCTGTGCTGCATTCGCGGGATCTCGGAGGTACGCGAGAACGGTGTCGGCATCCTCAAGCGTTTGGGTGAAGCGAAATGCCCCGGATTACCCCAAGAGCCCCGATAGTTGAAAGTGACGGTGCTCCATCCTGCGCGACGCACAGCTTGTGCAAGATCCAGATTTCTCTCGTTTCCGGGCAGTGCACGGCAAATGACTAGGGTTGGGTGAGGTCCGGCGCCTGGCGGTGAGTAGACGAGACCGTTTATGAGCACGCCGTGGCTGGGAATGTGTGACACCGTCGTCTTCGCCGGGTGCGCCGCGTCGAAAGGCGGGTCAGAGAAGATTGCGGCAGGGACCGATTGTGCATTTGCGACAACCGGCGCCCCGAAAACAGCGGCGAGAACGACGACAGTCCAGCGCATAATTTTGGCCGTTGCACAATTACGCAGCGATAACATTCGCGGGAATAGTATTAGCAAAAATCCACCCAAAGCACACGCTTCGCCCGTGACGGTCGGCACGCAACCACCCGACACGAGCCGAACATATTTCCTCTAAGTGTCAACAGGCGTCCAACATTGAGCAGCTTCTGGTCAGAATTGCACGCCGGTTTTCAGATGCGGAGTTCCGGATACGCGGGCTGCGGGAGCTGCGCGTGGTCGACGCTTCCGTGATGCCTAGTGTAGTGTCCAACATATAACTGGCATTATAAGGCGCGCTACGCTATGCTTATGCATGCCGAGAACAAGCCCGACGGTGAGCCTGGCGGAGGCCGAGCGCGAGCAGTTGGAGCAGTGGGTGGCAGCGCACGGGACGCCGCAGCAAGTGGCGTTGCGATGTCGGATCGTGCTGGCCGCTGCGGCAGGAGAGACGAATCTGCAGATCGGGGCCGCGTGTCAGATCGATGTGAAGACCGTGGCGCTGTGGCGCGGGCGATATATCCAGAGCGGACCGGAGGGCTTGTGGGAAATCGCCGCAGGCCGTGGACGCAAGCCCACCTACTCGGCGCGCAAGATCAAGGCGATTGTTCAAGCAACACTGCTGAGCAAACCGGACGGGATGACGCAGTGGAGTTGCCGGCAGATGGCCGAAGCCCAGGGCGTGAGTAAATCCACGATCAGCACGATTTGGCGCAGCCACAACTTGAAGCCGCACCGCATCAAGAGCTTCAAGCTCTCGCGCGATGCGCGCTTTCTGGAAAAGCTCACCGATGTGGTGGGGCTGTACCTCAATCCCCCAGACCAAGCCATGGTGCTGTGCGTGGACGAGAAGACCCAGATCCAAGCGCTGGACCGTACGCAGCCTGGATTACCTATGAAAAAGGGGCGCCTGGGCACGATGACCCACGACTACAAGCGCAATGGCACGACCTGCTTGTTCGCCGCCCTGGAGGTCCTGCAGGGCAAAGTCGTCGGTCAGTGCTTTACCCGTCACCGCCATCAAGAGTTTCTCAGATTCCTTCGACGTCTGGACACGGAATTCCCCGGTCAGATCACGCTGCACCTGGTGATGGACAACTACGGCACTCACAAGCATCCCAACGTGCAGGCGTGGCTCAAGCGCCATCCGCGCTTTGTCCCGCATTTTGTTCCGACCAGTTCCAGTTGGCTCAACCTGGTGGAACGTTGGTTTGGAGAACTCACGGCCAAAGCGGTCCGACGCGGTTCATTCACCAGCGTCGCGGACTTGGAGTCGGCCATTGCGGCATTCCTGGCGGCCTGGAACGAAAATCCAAATCCCTTCGTCTGGACCGCAACCGTCGAGTCAATCCAGGCCAAGCTTGCGCGCTGTCGCCAGACTCTCGAGCAGATCAAGCCGGGCTGTACCGCTCCTCGAACCAGAAAAACGAAAATCAAATCACCAGTTATTTCTCGGACACCACACTAGCATCATCGGCGGCAACACCAACGCGCCGACGATCATGAGCTACCGAGTTCATGTTCGGTGCGCTTGAGGGTGGGCTCAACACGCCGCGTCGAGCATGCGGACCGTGCGGCCGTAGAGCGCCTCGGCCGCCTCAGAGGAGGCCGGGATGCTGACGACGCCGAGTTTGCCGAACTGTGAAATGGCGCCGATAAGGTTGAAGGTCACTCCCTCCCCCCTGTGTGACCGAATCGAAGTGCAAATCGTGCTCGATCGCGAGGTCGACGAGATCGGGGGTGTAAGGCGGCGATACTGCGGCTTCACTAGGTTGTCGGTGGCGTAGTAGAAGCGAGGCTGCCCTTGTCGCGGAGTACCCGACCGACGCGGAGCGCCGACTCCTGAATGGCGACCCGATACTCCTCGCTGGCCGGGAAGCGGGCGCCGAGGCAGAGCTGCCCGGTCGCGCCGCCTAGCAGCTGCTCGTGAGTCGATATGGTCTCGAGACCCCCGAGCGGATTGATCCGCAGCTGCGCGGAGGGCGAGCGCTTGCCGTCACCCTCGATCCACGCTTCCGCGACTCCCCCCATGGACGCGAACTTCGCGGCGTAGTGCTCGTAGGTCAGTCCCACGGCCTCGAGTTTCAGGCGGCCAGGCAGTTCGGCCGCGATCCAGGATTCGAGCGGCGCACCGTCCGGGGCGCCTGCGTAGTCAAAGGTCGCGTTGCCCTCGCCCGATGCCCCTTCCTTGAGCTTGACGACGGCGCGGGTCAGCGCCGGTCGACGCCGCTTGAGCGCGGCGAGCGCCGCGATGGCATCGCCGATGTCGCGCAGATTGTCGGCGCCATCCGGCAAGGCGACGCCCGCCTCACGGAACACCGACCGGCTCCCGCTCTTCGTCCCGAACTGGGCGAGCGCGGGATCACAGGCGTAGAGCGGCACGCCGAGCTGGACGGCGAGGGTCCGCTCGTCCGCTGTCGCGTTGAAGCACGACAGATGTGCGAGCCCCGGATCCCCGAGCACGCTGCGCACGCGAGCGAGCAGACGCGGCCGGTCCAGAATCTTGCGAGTGAGGCTCACGGGCGACGCGTCGTATGCTGCGAGAAGCGTGAGCCGCCGCCGGGCGTGCTCGTGAGGAATGCCCGGCAGGAGCTGCAGGTAGCAGTCGACGATCGACGCGTCTACGGCCACGCTCGTGAGGAAAACCATGCGGGTGTTCGGCATCCTGAGCAGCATGAGCATCGTGAGCTGCCGCTCCTCGTAGTGCGGCAGGCCGTCGATCCGCGCGAGCAGCTCCTGGTCGACGCTGAGCCCGGGCACGACCACGATCGTGCGGGGGGCGAGGCAATCCGCGAAGAGCTGGCGGAATAGCCGTGGCAGCCGCTGCTGCAACTCCGCGAACCGCGTGAACTCGCCAGGCGAACCGGGTTCCGGCCGCAATTCCGGTGGCAATGGGCTCGATATCATTCTTGCCAATTATCTCTCGATCTACTCACGGCGGCCCTTGGGAGATGTACGGATGACCCGGGATCGGCGGAGGGTGCGCTCAGGTTAGGCCAATATCCGGCACATCGAGCCGGCTCAGGATTGCTCCCGGAGCCTGATCGCGGGCCAGCTGAGCAATCCTGTCGGCTTCCATAGCGGACGCCGCGCATGGCCGCTTATGGGAAGGCAATTCGTCACCTTGACTGGCAGCAGTTGTTAAGGGTTGCCCGATGTCTGCCCGTCGGCGCTGAGCGTGCCATACCCGGTGAGGTATGAGGGCAGACGTCGGGCAAGCCCCAAGGGAGGAAACCGCGGAGCCGTACTGAGGGTGTCAGCGGTAGCGATGAGCTATGGGGATTTGAACGCAGGCAGTGGGCTCGGGAAGCTTGATGGCGGGAGCGAGCGCGACGGCCACGGCACCGCGGTCGGCAATCTCGCAG